>Ga0318555_10000847_pt1 | contig 10035 bp, 10 predicted proteins | sample GRESIP082b2f23_FD_202529 | JGI IMG/M metagenome (GOLD analysis project Ga0318555, IMG submission 202529) | Tropical soil microbial communities from Luquillo Experimental Forest, Puerto Rico - GRE.SIPMG.082b2f23 | ecosystem: Environmental > Terrestrial > Soil > Tropical forest > Bulk soil... | reverse complement strand
TCGGTGAGACGGTCAGCCAGCCCCGGGTGGAGCGTGACCAGGCGCTGCACGTCGGCCTGGTCGGCGCGCAGGCAGGCGGACAGCAGCAGGTCCACGTCGGTCGCGTCATCGGCGGCACCGTAGCGCCGCAGCAGCGCGGCCAGGTCGGTCTGACCCCGGTCAAGGGCCAGCCGGTAAGGCGAGCGCCCGTCCGGACCAGGGGCATCAGGTTCGGCTCCGTGCGCCAGCAACTCCTCCACCAGCTCGGCGGAACAGCCGAAACCGATGGCCTCGTAGACCACTGGACCACCGTCGTCGCCGACGTAACGGCGTGGATCGGCCCCCGCCGCCAGCAGCAGCCGTACGCCCTCGGTGTCGTTGGCACTGATCGGCGCGGCGAGCGAGGTCCGGGCGATCTCGGGCACGTTCGCTGCGTGGTCGAGCAGCAGCCGCAGGCACTCGTGATCATCGTCGCCAAACCCGGCCAGGTACAGGTCGTGGTCGTCGGGTACCGCGCCGTGCTCCAGCAACAGCTGTGCGATCGGCGGATTGGCCGCGCCGGCCACGGCGCAGCGCAGCGGCGTCCAGCTGCCGGGACCGCCGGTCCTCGCGCGGGGATCCGCGCCGGCCCCGAGCAGCAGCCGCGCCACGGCCAGCAGCCCGTCCGCCCGGGCCGGGTCGAGGCGATGCCACCGTGAAGCGCAGACCGCGTGCAGCGCCGTCCACCCCCGGTCATCGGACCGGGTCACCAGGTCCGGGTGCTGCTCGATCTCGCGGCGTACCCGGCTCGAGTCGCCGAGGATCACCGCCGTGGCGAAGTTATAGCCGGCGATCGCAGGGTTGGCGGCCAGCATCCGGGCCGCCCGGCCGGTCCCGTCCCGGATGCTGGCCTCGCAGAAGGCCTCAACCTGTTGGGCCAGGTCCATCGTGCGCGCCTGCACTTCGGCCGCGAGCCTGGCCCAGCTCGCGAATCCGTACTCGCGGGCCACAGCCAGTTGCGCCGCGGCCAGGGTCAGCCGGCCGGACACGGTCCCCATACGGGCCACCGCCGCCTCATCGCCCGCACGCGCGGCCCGCAGCAAGTCTCGGGCCTGGCGGCGCAGGTGGTCGAGGTTGGGCCGAGACGGAAGGGTCGCCATGACGTCTCCTTCACCAGGCCCGCGGTCCGCGTCACAGGCCGGTCAGGAGAACGCCAGCAATACTGCCTGCTGTCGAGGTGGACTACGTCCTGCCCGCGGACCCGGAGGCGCCCTCGCGTGCCTTCGGCCACGATAACCGCCCGGCGTGAACGGTGGCGGTGGCGGGGGTTGATGGCCGGCGTGAGTAGCAGCGGGGTGATGGCCTGGCGTGAGTAACAGCAGTGGCGGGGGTGATGGCCCGGCGCCACGGCGGGGTGCACTGGCCGGGGATCATCGCGCAGGCGGTCGGCATGATGGCGGCCGCGTTGTGGCTGAACGCCTACTCGCCGTACGTGTCGCCGCTGTCCAGCCGGGTCGCCGGGTCGCCGGGTCGGACTTCAGCGTGTTCATGGGGCTGATCCCAGCGCCTGCTGATTTCCGCCCAGGTGGGAGGCGGCCCGGGGAGCGGGGACGGCTGCGGCGTGCGCAGGCCGTCCAGCAGCAGGGTCAGGTACCGCTCCCGGAGCTGAGCGGTGCGCCCGGCGTCGCCGCCCCGGACCGAGGCGACCATCTCGAGGATCCAGCCGATGTCATCCACGACCACGTCGGGGCGGATCGCGCGGGCGGCGCGGACCCGTTCGAAGAGCGCCACGTTCAGGTCCTGTGCCCGGGCGGCGTCGCGATAGAGCTCCTCGGTCGGGGTAAAGGTTCCGGCCAGGCTCTGCGTGAGCGAGAGAGTGTCGGCCTGCATCACCCGCCGCATGAAGTCGGCGAACCCGGTCCACGGGTCCCGGTCGTCGGCCAGCGCCGCCTCCGCCTCGGCGATGTAGCGGTGCAGCCCGTCGCCGCTCAGCTTCCGCAGCATGTCCTCCTTGCTGGGATAGCGGCGGTACAGGGCGGCGATCCCGACGCCCGCCCGCCTGGCCACCTCGGAGACCGGCGCCGCCGGGTCGGCGACGAACACCGCCCGCGCAGCGTCCAGGATCAGCTGATCGTTGCGGGCCGCCTCGGCCTGCCGGCCGGGACCTGGCTGCTGCCTCATGGACCGACCTTACTGCAGACCGGAGCATTCCGTTCTGTTTCTTACTCCGCAGCCGTACCAGAATGAGAGGTCATGAGCACCCCGGTCAGCCTCGAGGCCCTCAACGCGATGCCTGCCGCGCAGGCCGGCGAGCACCTGCTGGCCTGTTGCACTTCCGAGCGATGGATCCATAACGTGACGTCCGGGCGCCCCTATGGGACGGTGAGCGAGATCCTGGCCCGTTCCGACGAGGCCGTGGCTGGCTTGGACCGCAGCGACCTGGAGCAGGCGCTGGCGGGCCATCCGAGGATCGGGGCCCGTTCCGCGGTCGGCCCGTCACGGCAGGAGCAGGCGGGGGTGCAGACCGCGGACCGGGCCACCCTCCGGGCCCTGGCCGAGGGGAACGAGACCTACGAGCGGCGGTTCGGCCACATCTACCTGGTCTGCGCGACCGGCCGCAGCGCCGCCGAACTGCTGGCCCTGCTCCGGGAGCGGCTGGGCCACGATCCCGGCACCGAGTGGGGCATAGTGCGCGGCGAGCTGGGGAAGATCAACCGGATCAGGCTGCGGCAACTGCTGGAGGGTACGGCATGAGCGCGGGGAGCGCGGTCACCACCCACGTGCTCGACACCGCGCGCGGAACGCCCGCGGCCGGCATCCCGGTCCGGCTGGAACGGGTCTGGGGCGGGGAACCGGCCGAGATCGGGCGCGCGAGCACCGACGCCGACGGACGCGTCCCGGACATCGGGCCGGAGCGGCTGCAGGCCGGAACCTACCGGCTGGTCTTCGGCGTCGCCGAATACTTCGCGAGCCTGAACCAGCGGGATTCGTTCTTTCCCGAGGTCACGGTCACCTTCACCGCCGACGGCGAGGCACCGCACTACCATGTCCCGCTGCTGCTGAGCCCGTTCGGCTACGCCACCTACCGCGGGAGCTGACGTCATGGCGATCACGCTCGGCCCGAACCAGTACGGCAAGGCGGAGACCCGGGTGGTGCGCGTCTACCGGGACGGCGGGCAGCACGAGATCCGCGACCTGAACGTCTCCACGCTGCTGCGCGGCGACTTCGCCGACGCCCACATCCGCGGCGACCAGGCCCGCGTGCTCCCCACCGACAGTCAGAAGAACACCTGCTTCGCCTTTGCCAAACAGAAGGGGATAGGCCAGATCGAAGACTACGCGCTGGACCTGGCCCGCCACTTCGTCAACGACATCGAGCCGGTCACCGCGGCCCGGGTCGAGGTGGAGGAGTACCGCTGGGAGCGGGTGAGCGTGGCCGGCCAGCCGCACCCGCACACCTTCACCCGGGCCGGCGACGAGGTCCGCACCACGGCGGTCACGGTCTCGCACGGGCGATCACCGGGGCAGTCGACCTGGGTCGTCTCCGGCCTCCGGGGGCTGGTGCTGCTGAAGTCGACCGGCTCGGAATTCGCCGGCTTCCTGAAGGACCGCTACACCACGCTGGCCGAGACCCACGACCGGATCCTGGCTACCTCGCTGAACGCGGGCTGGCGCTATGACCCCGGCGGGCCGCATCCGGCGCCCTGGGACGAGGCCTACGCGCAGATCCGGCAGGTCCTGGTCGAGCGGTTCGCCGAGGTGCACAGCTTGGCCCTGCAGCAGACCCTGTTCGAGATGGGCCAGGCGGTCCTGCAGGCCCGCGACGACGTCGCGGAGATCAGGCTGTCCGCGCCCAACCGGCACCACTTCCTGGCCGACCTGGCCCCGTTCGGCCTGGACAACCCCGGCGAGGTGTTCCATGCCGCCGACCGCCCGTACGGCCTGATCCAGTGCGCCGTGCAGCGCGACGACGCGCCCGATCCCGGCCTAGCGTGGGATTCCGCCGCCGCCTTCACATGATCGCGCAGCGCGGACGATCGTCAGTCGATGCGACTGACAATCGTCCGTCCGGGGCGATCATGGTGGCTGAGCGAAGGTGGGGAGGAGCAGGTGGAGTTCCTGCAGCCGACGAGCTGGGCTGACGCGCTGGCCGCCAAGGCGGCGCGCCCGGAGGCGCTGCCTGTCGCCGGGGGCACCGACGTCATGGTCGAGCTGAACTTCGACGCCCGCCGTCCCGCCGCCCTGCTCGACCTGACCGGGGTCCCCGAGCTCACCGGGTGGGCGATCGAGGACGGCCTGATCAGGCTCGGCGCGGGCGTCACCTACTCCCGGCTCATTGACGAACTCGGCGGGTTGCTGCCCGGCCTGGCCATGGCGGCCCGGACGGTGGGCTCGCCGCAGATCCGCAACCGCGGCACGGTCGGCGGCAACCTCGGCGCGGCGTCGCCGGCCGGGGACTGCCATCCGCCGCTCCTGGCGAGCGGGGCCGCGATCGAGATCGCCTCGGTGCGGGGCACCCGCACGGTCCCGGCCACGGGGTTCTTCACCGGACGAGCTGATCGCGGCCGTCCTGATCCCGCCCGCGGCCGGCCCGCAGCAGTTCAGCAAGATCGGTACCCGTAACGCGATGGTGATCGCCGTGGCCTCGTTCTGCCTCAGCCTTGACCCGCCGGGCCGGACGGTCGGCACCGGGATCGGCTCGGCGGCACCCACCCCGCGGAGGGCCGCGGCGGCCGAGCGGTTCCTGGCCGGGGCGCTGGACGAGGCCGGCCTGTGGGAGTCCCGCGCCGACCTGGGCGACAGCCTCGTCCGCGAGTTCGGCGAGCGGGTGAAGGCCGCCGCCGACCCGGTCGATGACGTCCGGGGGACCGCCGCGTACCGGCGTCATGGTCTCGCGGTCATGGCCAGGCGTACCCTGACCTGGGCCTGGAACTCCTACCAGGGCAGCAGTGCGCCCCGGGGACATCCCAGGCCCCGATAGCCCGGCGGAGGCTGAGCGGATGCGGATCACGGCAACGGTCAACGGCGAGACACGGCAGGCGGACGACGTCTGGGAGGGCGAGAGCCTGCTCTACGTGCTCCGCGAGCGGATGGGGCTGCCCGGCTCCAAGAACGCCTGCGAGCAGGGTGAATGCGGTTCCTGCACGGTGTACCTGGACGACACGGTGGTCTGCGCCTGCCTGGTCGCGGCCGGCCAGGCGCAGGGCCGCCGCATCGTTACGGTCGAGGGCCTGGCCCGCGGTGACGCACTGCACCCGGTGCAGCAGGCGTTCGTCGACGCGGGCGCGGTGCAGTGCGGGTTCTGCACGCCCGGCCTGGTGATCGCCGCCCACGACCTGCTGCGCCGCGGCGGGCGGCCGTCGGACGCCGAGGTCCGCGAGGCGCTCGCGGGCAACCTGTGCCGGTGCACGGGCTACGAGAAGATCCTGGACGCGGTGCGGCTGGCCGCGGACCGGTGGCAGGATCGTGCCCCGTGACCAGCCTGGTCCTGAGCGGCGCTCACGTCCTGACGCTGAACCCGCGGCGGGATGAGCACCCGGCCGGCTACGTCGCGGTCGACGGCACCCGGATCACCGAGGTCGCGGCCGGCCCGGTGCCGGAACGCCTGGCCGGCGCCCGCCAGGTCGACGCCAGCGGGTGCCTGGTCACGCCCGGCCTGGTCAACACCCACCACCACCTGTACCAGTGGGCGACCAGGGGATGGGCGTTCGACGCCACGCTGTTCGACTGGCTGGTCGAGCTGTACCCGGTCTGGGCCCGGATCGACGAGCCGATCGTGCGGGCGTCCGCGACCGCCGCCCTGGCCTGGCTGGCCCGCAGCGGCTGCACGACCAGCATGGATCACCACTACGTGTTCCCCCGCCACGGCGGCGACGTGCTCGGCGCCACGATCGAGGCCGCGGCCGAGGTGGGCCTGCGGTTCCACCCCACCCGCGGCTCCATGGACCTGGGCGAGAGCTCCGGGGGGCTGCCGCCCGACCACATCGTGGAGGACATCGACACGATCATGGAGGCGACGCAGGCGGCGATCGGGCGGTTCCACGACCCGTCGCCGGGCTCGATGCTGCGGATCGGCGTCGCCCCGTGCTCCCCGTTCAGCGTCACCCGCGAGCTGCTCACCGAGTCCGCCAAGCTGGCCCGGGACAGCGGGGTCAGGTTGCACACGCACCTGGCCGAGACCGACGACGAGGATGAGTACTGCGCGGAGCACTTCGGCTGCACGCCCGCCGAGTACCTGGACTCACTCGGCTGGCTCGCCAGCGACGTCTGGCTCGCGCACGGCGTGCACTTCGGCGACGCGGCGATCGCCCGGCTCGCGGCCAGCGCCACCGGCGTGGCCCACTGCCCGTACTCGAACGCCAGGCTCGGCGCGGGCATCTGCCGGACCCGCGCGCTGCTCGACGCGGGCGTGCCGGTCGGGCTGGGGGTGGACGGCGCGGCCTCCAACGAGGCCAGCTCGCTGCTGGCCGAGGTCACCGCCGCGACCCAGTTCGCCCGCGCGGCCGGCGGTCCGCAGGCGATGACCGTGCGCCAGGCGGTGGAGCTGGGTACGCTCGGCGGGGCGCGGCTGCTGGGCCGCGAGGCCGAGATCGGCTCGCTGGAACCCGGCAAGCTCGCGGACATCGCGTTGTGGCGGCTGGACGGCGTGCCGCACGCGGGCATCGCCGACCCGGTGGCGGCGCTGGTCCTGGGCCCGCAGCCGCCGCTGGAACTGCTGCTCGTGAACGGCCGGGTGGTCGTGGAGCACGACCGGGTGGTCACCGTCGACGAGCGGCAGGTGGCCGACGCGGCCCGCCGGGCCAGCCTGGTCCTCGCCGGCCGGGACTGACAGGCTGGGGGCCATGACGATCACCCCGCCCGCCCAGGCTCCGGTCGGCGTCAGCCAGGCCGAAGCCGGCGGTGTCGGGACCTCCGCGCCGCGCCCGGACGCGACGCCGAAGGTGACGGGGCAGTTCGCCTACGGCAGTGACCTGTGGATGGACGACATGATCTGGGGGGTGACGCTGCGCAGCCCCCACCCGTACGCGAGGATCCGCTCGATCGCGATCGGGGAGGTGCTGGCCACCGGCGGGGTCTACGCCGTGCTCACCCACGCCGACGTGCCCGGCCAGAACGTCTGCGGCCTGGAACACGCCGACCAGCCGGTACTGGCCGAGGACGTGGTCCGGTACCAGGGCGAGCCGGTGGCCCTGGTCGCCGCGGACCACCCGGAGATCGCGCGGCAGGCGGCCAAGAAGATCGCGGTGGACTACGAGGTCCTGCACCCGGTCACCGACGCGCGGCAGGCGCTGGACCCGGCCGCCCCGCGGCTGCACCCGCAGGGCAACCTGGTCCGCCACCTCAAGATCCGCAAGGGCGACCCGGAGCCGGCCGCCGACGTCGTGGTGACCGGGACCTACCAGGTTGGGATGCAGGACCAGGCGTTCCTCGGCCCGGAGGCCGGGCTCGCGGTGCCGGACGGGCAGGGCGGCGTCGACCTGTACGTGGCCACCCAGTGGCTGCACGTCGATCAGAAGCAGATCTGCGCTGCGCTCGGCCTGCCGCCCGAGCAGGTCAGGCTGGTGCTGGCCGGGGTCGGCGGCGCGTTCGGCGGCCGCGAGGACCTGTCCATGCACGTGCACGCCTGCCTGCTGGCGCTGCACACCGGCAAGCCGGTCAAGATGTCCTACAACCGCCAGGAGTCGTTCTTCGGGCACGTGCACCGCCACCCGGCCCGGATGCGCTACGAGCACGGCGCGGCCCGGGACGGCACCCTGGTCTTCGTCAGGGCGGAGATCTACCTCGACGGCGGGGCCTACGCCTCCAGCACGCCGGCCGTGGTCGGCAACGCCGGGACCATGGGCATCGGGCCGTACGTGGTGCCGAACGTGCACGTCGACTGCTACGGCCTCTACACCAACAACCCGCCGTGCGGCGCGATGCGCGGCTTCGGCTCGGTGCAGGCCGCGTTCGGCTACGAGGCGCAGATGGACAAGCTCGCGGCGGCGCTGGGCCTGGACCCGGTCGAGCTGCGCTGCCGCAACGCGATCGGCATGGGCGACGAGGCGCCGACCGGGCAGGTCGTGGACAGCCCGGCGCCCGTGGCCGAACTGCTGCGCCGCCTGCAGGCCATGCCGCTACCCAGGGCAACCGGGGACCATAACGAGAACGCCCGCCCCGACCCGCGCGGCCTGCCCGGCGGGGTGGCCAACACCACCCACGGCGAGGGCGTGGTGCGCGGCGTCGGCTACGCCGTGGGCTACAAGAACGTCGGATACTCCGAGGGCTACGACGACTACTCGACCGCGCGGGTCAGGCTCGAGATCGCCGCCGGGGAGCCGGTGGTGACCGTGCACACCGCCGCGGCCGAGGTCGGCCAGGGCCTGGTCGCCGTCGAGCAGCAGATCTGCCGCACCGAGCTGGGCGTGAACCAGGTGCTGGTCAGCCCGGCCGACACCGCGGTCGGCTCCGGCGGCTCGACGTCGGCCTCCCGGCAGACCTACGTGACCGGCGGCGCGGTCCAGGCCGCCTGCGAGCGGATCAGGGAGCAGGTCCTCGGCCTGGCCCAGCGCCGGCTCGGCCGCACCGTCCCCGGCCTGCGGCTGGCCGGCGGTTGCGTGATCACCGGCGCCGAGAGCATCCCGATCGCGGAGATCATCGGCGACCGGGCCCTCGAGGAGACGGTCGAGTGGCGGCACCGGCCGACCCACCCCATCGACCCGGAGACCGGCCAGGGCTTCGCGCACGTGCAGTACGCCTACGCCGCGCACCGCGCGGTCGTCGACGTCGACACCGACCTCGGCCTGGTCAAGGTGATCGAGCTGGCCTGCACCCAGGACGTGGGCAAGGCCGTGAACCCGCAGGCGGTGGAGGGGCAGATCCACGGCGGCAGCGCCCAGGGCCTGGGCCTGGCCATCATGGAGGAGATCCAGGTGCGCGACGGGCGGATCGCCAATCCCTCGTTCACCGACTACCTCATCCCCACCATCCTGGACATGCCGCCGATGCGAATCGAGGTGCTCGAGTACCCCGACCCGAATGCCCCCTACGGCCTGCGCGGCGTCGGCGAGCCGCCCACGATCTCCTCCGGGCCGGCGGTCGCCGCGGCGATCCGCGCGGCCACCGGGCTCGACCTTCCGCTGATCCCGATCAAGCCAGAGCACATAACGGATACGCCGTGACCACACCGGAGCGCGCACCGGCCGGCCGGGAGCGCCCGGAGTACCTGAACGCGCTGGCCGCCGAGGCGGACCGGGCGCTCGCGGAGGCCGACCGGGCGCTGGCCGCGGGCTACCCGGGGCCGCGGCCCGGCCGGCAGCCGGTGCACACGGCGTACCTGCCCGCCGACCGGTTCGGCCCCGGGCTGGCCGCGCAGTGGGGGCGGCAGGCCCTGGTCGCGCTGGAAACCTGGGCGCCCGGCCCGGGCGAGTTCGCCGACGTGATGGGCCTGCCGGACCGCCTGGCCGCGGACGTGCGGTCACGGGTGCTGGCCAAGCTCATCACCGAACCCGTCGAGGACCTGCGGATCGACTTCGAGGACGGCTACGGCGCCCGGGGCGACGGCGACGAGGACGCCGACGCGGTCCGCGCCGCCGGGTACCTGGCGGCCGAGGTGGCCGCCGGGAAGGCCCCGCCGTTTACCGGGCTGCGCGGCAAGAGCCTGGAACCGGCCACCCGCCGTCGGGCCATCCGCACGCTGGACGGGTTCCTCGGCGAGCTGCTGGCGCACGGGCCGCTGCCGGCCGGCTTCGTGATGACGCTGCCCAAGGTCACCTCGGCGGACCAGGTCACCGCGATGGCCGGGCTCTGCGGCCGGCTGGAGCAGGCGCACGGCCTGGCGCCCGGCGCGCTGGTCTTCGAGGTCCAGGTGGAGACCCCGCAGCTGATCCTGGGCGCCGACGGGACCGCCACCATCGCCCGGTGCGTGCACGCGGCCGGCCGGCGGCTGACCGGGCTGCACTACGGCACCTACGACTACAGCGCCGCGCTCGGGATCGCGGCGCAGCAGCAGAGCATGGAGCACCCGGTGGCCGACCACGCGCGGGCGGTGATGCAGGTGGCGGCGGCGGGCACCGGCGTGCGCCTGTCCGACGGCTC
>Ga0318555_10000846_pt1 | contig 10037 bp, 12 predicted proteins | sample GRESIP082b2f23_FD_202529 | JGI IMG/M metagenome (GOLD analysis project Ga0318555, IMG submission 202529) | Tropical soil microbial communities from Luquillo Experimental Forest, Puerto Rico - GRE.SIPMG.082b2f23 | ecosystem: Environmental > Terrestrial > Soil > Tropical forest > Bulk soil... | reverse complement strand
CGGGTGCACAAGCGGCAGCGTTTATGCTGACGGAGCGTGACGATGAGGTCGGCCAGTTCGCGCCCGCGACCCCAGGCTTACAGGCCATGCTGTCCCTCGGCCTGGGCGAGGCGGCGGGCGAGTTCACCGATGGTACTGGCGCTGATCAGCTCGCGCACGGCCGGGTGGCCGGGTGGCGGCAGTGCCCAGTACTCGCCGGTTGCCCGGCCGTGCCAGATCCGCCACTGCGGGTACCGGCGCCTGAGCCGCTCGAGCTCCGCATCCTCGCCGTCCCCGCGGGGGCCGCCGGTCATGGCGCGCGACGGCGGGCTGCGGCGTCGCGGGCCGCAGGCGGATGAGGCCGCGATGACCGCATCGGCACAGCGGCTAGCTCCCGCGCGGCGGACTCTGCGATGCCGGCGAGCCAGCACCCGGCACGCACAAGGTTCGGGTGGCTCGGCACGGCCGGGGCAGGGCCGGTCATCTCGCTCACCACCGGCTGCAAAAGGGGTGGAACAGGTCAGGTGCGGCATCACCGCCAGGTCCCGGCCCGCGGCGGCGGGCCGGGCCGGGATCCCGGCGGCACTCCAGACGGCGGGCCCGGCATCGTGCCCGCGTCAGGGGATCCGCGACCCCGTGCGGGCAGTCCAGCCGTCACGGCTACTCACCAGCGCGGAAAGCAGGCGCGGCCACTGCGCCCGGTGATGCCCGCCACCCTGGGCCAGGGCGGCGGGCCGCCCGGCCGCCGCTGACCGCACGGATTGGTTCGTACCGTCTCCCGGCCGTCTGGTACCGCCGGCTGGCCCGCGGTCACCGGCGGTACCGGGGTCTGAAGACAGAACCCACCACGCCGGTACCGGGCGGTCACGCTGGCAGGCTGGGCACACCAGCCTGCCCAACGCGTCCGTCGCCCAGCCCGCAGCGACCGCCCGGGCCCGGTTGTCCGCCTCCCCGAGTGCGGCCGGATCGGCGAACGCGGCCCCGCATCCGGCCATGGCGCACCAGGCCGCGGGGACCCGGATCTGGTCGCCAATGACACAGTGCCCGGTGATCGCCACCTGATGAATCAGCGGATCGAAGCGCACCACAGGCTGCGGGGATTGGCGATCACCACCCGCCGGGACGCGGGCGGGCGCAGAATCAGCTGTCTGGCCAGCCCAGCGGGCCATGCCCAGCCGCCTGGCATGCCTGGGGAAACTTCCTGAGGTCATCGGCCCCCCGCATCACTTGACGCTATCGCGCGCGCTGCGCAGTGGGAGGAGCCCCGGCAGCAGGGAGCCGACCGGGATTTCCCGGAACGGGCCGAGTATCCCCTCGCCATAAAACCGTCGGACAACCCCGGTCTGTTACGCCTAGACGAGCAGGCGACTGAGCACGATCTCGGCACGCATGCTGACCTGATCCGGGCGGCCACCGTCTCGCCCGGACCCCAGCCCGCATTCGTGCATAACTCTTAATACACGGGTGATCCGTGTCGCTCCCGTACTCTGCTGTCACAGGTTGGGAAGGTGCTGAAATGAGCAACTTCCCGTGTCTTGTGCGTTTACCTCGGGGTCTGGCTTGGTCCGTTACCGGCTGGGCGAGCCGCTGGTGGACCGGTATCTGGAGTTCGTGGCGGGCCGGTGCCGGCCGAACACGTTGCGGGCCGAGTTCGGCCGGCGCGAAGGCGAGGTACTCGCACAGGTACCCCATGGGGGCGGGTCCTGGCTCAGCCGCGCGGCGCTTGCCCTGCCGGTACTGTCCGAAGCGGCCGGCCGTCTTGTCGATCCAGCGCCACGACCAGTAGCCCTCCAGGATCCGCGTCATGGGAACGACCCGGGTACCCAGGACGACCGCCATGAACACCAGACCTGCGACGGCCACGAGCGTGAGCGCGACGTGCCGGGACGTGTCCAGGTGCTGCGACCAGGAACTGGTCCGCCTGCACCCGTGCGCGGTCGCCGCGAGCGTGCCGACGCCGGCCCAGAACGCGAGCACCGGCAGAACCCGGGCACCAACCGGCGGCCGGGCACGCCGGTGACCGTGCCGAAGGCGGCGCTGACCATTAACCGCCCGCCTACCAGTTGAAGTCGTGGGCGGAAAGATGCCGCGCGTTGGGGCAGGCGGGCATCGGGAACGGCTTGCTGGGGAACGACAACGACGACGCGCAGATGGTCCCGCCCTCGGTGAACGAGCACGACCGGACGATCACCGGGATCACCGGCGTCCCCGGGAGCACTGACCCGGGGACGCCCCTGGCCGGCCCCCGTGCCACCGCGTTCGCCAGGCTTGGCCCGCCCCACACTCCTACGACGGTCCCGCCATCGACCAGGACGACCGCGCTGATGTCGGCGGCCTCCGCGAAGGCTTCCGAGGCCAGCACAGCGTCCACGTCGAGATCGGCGGGTGCGACGATGATGGCGGGAACGGGGCCCGCGGGGTCCAGCCTGGTAGCGGGAGCGATCGCGCTGACCGGGCGATTGCCGTCCACTAGGACGATCCAGCGATCGGGTGGCACGACCGGGAGGTTGCTCGCGTCGGCCACCACGAAGTCCGAGAGCCGCTGGTCACGTAGTGTCGCCATTCAGATCGCCTCTCCTTGCCGCGGCCCGCCAGCGGACCGCCTGGATGAGCCGCCCGTTCCGGTCAGCACGCGGGGGCCCAGGCCAACGGAGCCGCGCAGGGCTGGCTGGAGGGCAGCGTGCCGCGAAGGCCGGCTGGGTGCGCGCACTTTCTGCAGGGCCGGGTTGCCCGCCGCGAACGCCGTGAATTCAGCGCCGGTGAGGTTACGCGGCCAGGCCCGCGCCGCCCGGAGCGCCCGGTACATGCGGCGCGGCGGGTGCGGCCGGGCCCCGGACTCATACCACGCCGGCACCACGCGCAGCCGGGAGATCGCCCGCCGCGCCGCCGCCCGCTCGGCGGCCAGTTCCCCCAGGGGCGAGGAAATGAACACCCGCACCCGCTGGTCAGGCGTCAAGATCACATCCGTCTGGGCCATCACCTCCCAGGCTAGCCCTGCGGCCGTCCGTCACGAAGATCATCTGCGTCAAGCAGGGGACCCGCGAACCTCCAGCGACATCACCTGGGGCATCTTCAACGTGCCCGAGCAGCAGGCTGGCGTGCTCGGCGACGTCCAGGCCTCGATGTGGTCGAGCTCGGCTGCGGGACGGCATACTTCTCCGCCTGGCTGGCCAGGCGCGGCGCATGGCCGACCGGGTAGACATCACCCCAGTCTCAGCGCATCTCGGCGTTTCTAACGAGAGACCTAACGCGCCGTTAGAATCTTGCATCCGCGCGCATCGAACGCTCACGTCAGCGCGGGGATCGCGGTCAGATTTGACAGAACGCCCCGGGGCACCCAAAGCACGCGCGCTAGCCAAGCTGCGCTACAGCCCGTGGCGCAGCTACTCTAGCGCCTCGGCACCGCTCCTCCGCCCATGCCAATCCCAACGGCGGATAAACGTGGACGAAGTGTCTTCTCGGGAGGCAAGGACGGGCGGGAAGAACGACGCTCGGTCGCCGCCCCGGTCCGCGAATCGATGGACAGCAGCTGCGGCCACTGAGCGCAACGCCCCGGCGGCTCAGCCGGACAACGGAACGCCGATTACGAGTCTTCTTGCGGGCTGCGAGGTGGCCAGCATCGAGGGGTACAGAATCGCCATTTCTGCGCGCATGACATCGCCCATGGGCAAACCACTAACGGTGGTGCGGCTGCGCTTCCACTCAGCGCAGCAGGGATCTGGTGGTGGGAGCCAGTCGTAGCCGTTGTGGTGCGCCGGTGATCTGTGCCGACAAGGCGGGGAGCACATGGTTTTGCCATTGCCCGGAGTGGTCCAGTTGGCGAAGGTGGCTGCCAAGATGAGCTGGACTAGGGAAGCGCGCGAGCCACACGAACACGTTCTCGCCGGTGCGGACCGGCAGTGCCGGGAAGGTGTTCTCGGCGTATTCCGTTTGCAGGGACGCCAGCGGCGTGACCCCTGCATCGATAAGCGCAGGGCGGGCTTGGTGGTCGAAGAAGTCCGCGAAGGCTGGGTCGAACGGATGGTCGCGGTAGTAGATCGTGACGAGGATGCACGAGGGATCAGTTACGGGGCGGTCGGCCGGGAGCCGCTCGGCCGCCGGGGCCGGGAACCCCTGCCAAGCAGTGGCGGGCCGCAGCAGCAGCACGTTGTCCGTGTCGATCATCGTGGCGTTGGCCTGGGCGCGGTATGCCTTCCAAACCGGCCCGCCGTAGAAACTGGCCAGTGCCCGGGCCCGGGAGGGCATGCTGGCGAAGCCCCGGATCCACACGAACCGGTCGGGGTCGTCCAGATCGCGGAACTGCCCGACGACCGCCATGCCAGCTGCCTCCTGGCTCTCCACGAACTCCCGGTCGAACAGGTCGATCAGTGTTTCTCGCTGGCCAGGCCGCAGCGTGTACTGCCGTAGCTCGACGACGGGGTAGCGCAGGCCGTCCATCAACACGCCTCCCTTTGACAGGACAACTCTTGTTACAACAATGCCGCACAGGAACTCCATGACCTCCTAACACCTGCACTCTTCCGTCTGATCAGTGAGCTAGCTAGATCAGGCAGACGCCGGCCAGGCGGTGCGGCGGTCCGGATCGTGGGGTACGGCGCGTTCCCGGCTTCCCGCGGCGGCATGACTGCGGGCCGGAGGAGCCTGTCCGTATCTGGCCGCCGCTAAGGGATCAGCCCGAGCTCCCGCGCCCGGATGACGGCCTCGGTGCGGTTGGCCGCGCCGAGCTTGCCCAGCAGGTGGCTGACATGCTTCTTGACGGTATCGAGGGTGACGACGAGCTGGCCCGCGATGGCCTGGTTCGACTTTCCTGCTGCCAGCATCCCCAGCACCTCACGCTCGCGGCTGGTCAGCTGCTCGACTAGGCTCGGCACCGCCACGGGGGCCGTGCCGGATCGGGGGCCCGGCCCACCGTGCCCGACACCGAAGGCGCGCTGGAGCCGGGCCAGGCAGCCGAGCGGGATCCTGGCGGCCGCCTGCCCGGCGCGCTGGGCGGCGATCAGCCGTCCCAGCAGCGCGGCCATCGACGGTCCTTCGTCGACGAAAACCCGGATATAGCCCTGCGGGCAGGCCAGCGTAAGCACGTCGGCGAGGGCGTTCACCGCGTCGGCCTCCTGGCCGCAGGCGGCCAGCGCCAGCGCCCGCAGCGCGCCGGCCTCGATCACGCTGCCGGTCCGGTCCTGGGCGATCGCCGCGGCGCGCAGCCGATCCAGCAACACGAGCGCCTCGAAAGGCCGCTCCTGGGCCAGCAGCACCCGGGCCAGCAGCAAGTATCCCGGCTCCCGCGGGTAGCGCGGCCCATCGCCGGCGCGCAGGCCGGACTCATGCGTCCACCGCGCGGCCGCGGCCACGTCACCCTGAGCCAGCAGCAGCCGCGCCCGCTGCGCCGGGAACGGGTTGAGCAGGTCAGCCGTCGTCCGCCAGGCATGCCCGGCTTCGCCGATCGCCTCCAGCGCTCCGGCCGGATCGCCGGCGGCCTGCCGTATCCACGCCAGCGTCACCAGGCCCGCGACTGGCGGTGTCCCGGGGAGGAACTGGCGGCACAGCGTGATGCCTTCGGTGACATACCCGAGGGCGCTGTCGAGCTCGTTCCGCTCGTAGGCCACTTCGGCCAGGCCCACATACACCAGGCCGAGGGTCGGCAGTGGCGGCTGGCCGGGCACTGAATTGGCTTTCAGCAGCTGCTCGTAGGTCTCGATGGCGGTGTCCAGGCGGCCCTGGGCCCGCTGGACCTGGGCGAGCTGGTAGCTGTGCCATCCGGTCAAAGCGGGCTGGCCAGCGATGCTGGCCGCGAGGGCGCGCTCAGCTTCCGCGAGCCAGCCACGGAGCCGCTCGGCCATGGCGAGGAGTCCCCGGGCGGTAGAGCTCAGCAGCCACTCGCCTTCTTTGATCTCGGCCAGCGCCCGCGAGGCGAGCGCCGCCGTATCTTCGGCGTCACCGCGGAGCTGGGCGAGAAAGCCACGACGAACCGCGATCAGCGCGGGGACATTCACGAGGAGGCTGCCGGCCCGGCCGACGGTAGGCTCGAACGGCTCCTCGGCCGCATCCAGGTACGCCTGCTCCGCCGCGTCGAGCAGCGGCTCCACCGTCTCCTTGTGGCCGCTGACGGAGGCCAGGTACGCCTGCGCCAGCAGCAGCCGGGGACGGGTCCGGACCAGGTCAGCTGGCAGCGCCGAAAGCCAGCGCTGAACCGTAACCCCTTCGCCGCGCCGGAGGATCAGTTCGTCGAAGTGCCGCTCGATCAGCCGGGCGGCCCAGGCCGTCTCCCCGGCGGCGACCGCGTGCCGTATCGCGTCATCGGGCATTTCGTGGTCGTCATACCAGGCTGCCGCGTTGCGGTGCAGGGCCAGGACCCGGCCGGGCTGTTCGGCCTGCAGGCGGGCGCGGAGCAGGTCGGCGAACAGGCGGTGGTAGCGCCACCAGCCGCGCACCTCATCCAGCGGCACCAAGAACAGCCCCGCCCGTTCGGCCTGTTCCAGCAGCGCCTGGCTGCCCGGCCGGCCGGTGACCGCGTCGCACAGCTCCCCCGACAGCCGCTCCAGCACCGAGGTCTCCAGCAAGAACGCGCGCACCTGCTCACCCTGGTGCTCGAGCACCTCCTCGGCCAGGAAGTCCAGGACGTAACGGTGGCTGCCGGTGAACGCGGCCGTGAACCCGGCAGCGTCGGACTGCCCGCGCAGCGACAAGGCCGCCAGCTGCAGCCCAGCCGCCCACCCCTCGGTGCGGGCGGCCAGTGCCGCCACCGCCGTTTCTGGCAGTGCCACGCCGGAGACGGCCGCCCCCTGCCGCAGCAGCGCTGCCGCCTCGTCGGCAGTGAATCGCAGTTCCGCGACGCGCAGTTCGGTCAGCTGCCCGCGGCCTCGCAGCCGGGCTAGTGCCAGCGGCGGGTCGCTGCGGCTGGCCAGCACTAGGTGCAGTCCCTGCGGCCGGTGCTCGAGCAAGAACCCGAGCGACTCATGCATGGCCTCGGAGTCAATCAGGTGGTAGTCGTCGAGCAGCAGCGCCTGGTGCGCATCCGGCTCAGCGGCCAGTTCGTTGATCAGCGCGGTTACCAGTCCCTCGTACGACGAAGGCGCGGGCGGGCCGAGCAGCGGCCCCACCCGTTCGGCGAGCCCCGGCCGGCCCTGGCCCAGCGCGGCCACGCCATGGCGCCAGAACCGGGCCGGGTCGTTATCGCCGTCGTCCAGCGACAGCCACGCCACCGGCTGCTGGCCGCGCCGCGCCCAGTCGGCCAGCAGGACCGTCTTGCCGTACCCCGCCGGGGCGCAGACCAGCATCAGCCCGCTCGCCAGGCCCTCGTCGAGGCGTTCCGCCAACCGCGGGCGCGGCACCAGATCCGGCCGCGGCCTGGGCACATGCAGCTTGGTGGCCAGCAAGGCATCTCGCTCGGAGGCCGCCTCCCATGGGGCCGCGGAGGGCGGCGCAACCATGTCCCAACCCTGCCCGGTATTCCCGCCGGTAACCGCGCAGGACGAGCGCGAATGCGATGGCACTTCCGTGCCCTCGCCGCCGCGGAAGATTCCACCTGGCATGTCCACTTTCAGGTGACGCCCTACGTACCGGGCCTTCGTTACCTTCGGCTCACAAACCAGACCTGTTCAACGTCGATGAAAGCAGCGCTAGCGGGACGTCTTATCGGTAAGGAGGCCTCTCACATGAAACAGATCCAGCGGGCCAAGCGCCATCGCCGATCGGTCGACGGGCGGCAAGAGCCGCTGGCCACCGACCCGCGCGACCCGGACATCGTGCACGCCCACCGGATCGCCCGTCGCAGCGGCCGTCCTGGTGCCGGCCGGGTGCGGTCCGGCAGCCACAACCCCGCCGTGCCGATACCCGGGAGGTAACAGGTGATGGCCAGCTCCCTGGTCTTGCTGACGAGGCAGGCAAAGGCACTGGATGAGCTGCTGCCGTGCCACCGCGAGAACCCGCAGCTGTGGTTCTCGGACCTGCCGGCTGACCTACAGCTCGCCAAGGCATACTGCCAGCCCTGCCCGATGCGCCGGGTCTGCCTGGCCGGCGCGGTCGAACGACACGAACCCCACGGGGTCTGGGGCGGCGAGATCTTTGCCGTCGGCGCGATCATCACGGAAAAAAGGCCGCGCGGCCGGCCGTCCAGAAGAGCAGGGCGGGTGAAATCGTAATCTGCCGGGCCCCGCCACCGCGGTGGCGGGGACCCCGGTTCGCGGATCGGCCCGTCGGCCGCCGCGCGTGCTATCGCCGTCGCGAAAAGATTCCACCCGCATAGGCCACCTTCGAGTGACGCCGATCCCGTCCCGCGTTCGTAGCGTGCAGATCCACGGACCTAAACCGAAGGACGGTACATGGGCTTGAACTCGCGCTACGAGATCCGGGTCAAGGGCATCCTCGACGAGCGGTGGGCCACCTGGTTCGAGGGCCTCCAGGTCAGCAGCGACGGGGAAGAAACCGTCATCGCAGGCCCGGTCGCCGATCAGGCCGCTCTGCACGGGCTGCTGACCAAGGTACGTGACCTCGGGTTGTTCCTGATCGAGGTACGCCTCGTCGACCCAGATTGACCACCCCCCGCCGCCCGGCCGTCCGGCCGTCCGCGCAGGAAACACGAGGAGATCATGCATCCGGTCATCGTGCGACAGCTCGCTGCTGTCCGCATCAGCGAGGCACACGCGAGAGCAGAGGATGAACGCCGGGCCCGCCAGGCTGGCCGGCCCCGGCGTCGGGCGCCGGCCGTCCGGCTTAGTGGTGTCGTCGCCGGCGTGCTCGGCGTCGTGCATGCGGTTGGCGATCTCCGCCCAGTGCCCGTACGGCGCGGCGACGGACTCCATGACAATGGCGGCGCTCTGGACGACGTCCGGGCTGGCCTTGGTGAAGAGGGCGAAGAACTTTCCGGCCCGCGGCTGCATCGGTAGGCCCATGAGAGCTTGCCCAGGCCAGCGGTACCGCCCGCAGTGTATTGACGGCTACTCCCAGCGCGGTATCCCGGCGCCCGGCGGCATCCCCGCCGAGCAGGCAGAAGACACTTCGTGTGCACGACGACAGCAGGCCATCCAGCCGGCAGCATCGGTGGCATGGCAACGACATCTCAGGGGGTGATGATGTCACAACCACGGCGGCTGTCTCGTCAGGGTCGATGACAACGCAGCCGAACAGCCGTCGCCCATGAGGGCGGCCACACGGGAGGACTTCAGGCGTTCGGGGGCTGATACCACGGTCCGTTCGGCCAATAGAAGGTCTTAGCCAGCACGCACGGCGCGTGGCCGTAGCACCAAAGCGGTCATGGCGTTAGTTCAGTGCGCCTCAAACGAAAGGGAGAGATTCACTTGTCCGCCACACCACCAGACACCGGGCAGCAGGCCGCCCTCAACGGCGCGCCCGCCCGGGAGGTCAGTATCGCGGCGGTGCCACACGCCGCCGTAAGCCTACGGACAGAGGCTCCGCCGCGGCGGCTGGGCCTGGCCCTGGCCGTCATCGCGACGGCCCAGCTCATGGTCGTGCTCGACACGACCATCGTCAACGTCGCCTTGCCGCACATCCAGACCGCGCTTGGCTTCTCGGGCACCAACCTGGAGTGGGTCGTCAACGCCTACGCGCTGACGTTCGGCGGCCTGCTGCTGCTCGGCGGCAGGTCCGGCGACCTACTGGGGCGCCGCCGGGTCTTCATTGCCGGCATCCTGCTGTTCTCGCTGGCCTCGCTTCTCGGCGGGTTCGCCACCAGCCAGGCGTGGCTGCTTACCGCGCGGGTCGTTCAGGGAGCGGGCGGCGCGTTCGCCGCGCCCACCGCGCTTGCGCTCATCGCCGTCACGTTCCCCGAAGGCCCGCCGCGCAACCGGGCGATGGGAGTGTACTCCGGGATGAGCGTGGCCGGCGGCGCGATCGGCCTGCTGGCTGGCGGGCTGCTGGTCACCTACCTCAGCTGGCGCTGGGTGTTCTTCGTCAACGTCCCGATCGGCCTGGCGGTCGCGCTCGCCGCGCCGCGCGTGCTCGGCGAGTCCGAGCGGCGCCATGGCCGGCTCGACCTGCCCGGCGCGATCACCGGCAGCCTCGGCCTGGCCGCCCTAGTCTACGGTCTGTCCAACGCCGCGACC
>Ga0318555_10000841_pt1 | contig 10056 bp, 7 predicted proteins | sample GRESIP082b2f23_FD_202529 | JGI IMG/M metagenome (GOLD analysis project Ga0318555, IMG submission 202529) | Tropical soil microbial communities from Luquillo Experimental Forest, Puerto Rico - GRE.SIPMG.082b2f23 | ecosystem: Environmental > Terrestrial > Soil > Tropical forest > Bulk soil... | reverse complement strand
GGCGGTGACCCACCGCTGGAGGCAGCTCGGCTCGCGGCCGGAGGCAGCCAACCGGGCCAGCCAGCCCTCGACAGGCTCGCCTGCGCGGTGCTTCGATCGGCGCTCCAACAGCGCCAGGCCCGGCCGCCCTCGGGATTGCGGGCCCGGCTGCACAGGCCCATCAGCATGATCACATGAGGAGGCCCGGGCCGGTCACACCTCCGCGATAGGGATGTCCGGGTCGGCTAGGCGGGCCTCATCGACCGGGCGGCGGGCGCTGATCAGGGCCTGGATGTCGTCGTTGACGTCCCACACGTTGACATTCATCCCGGCGACCACGGCCCCGCCGGACAGCCAGAACGCGATGAGCTCGCGGGCGTCGCGATCACCCCGGTACACGATCTGGTCGTAGGAGCCCGGCTCGGGGAGCCCGGCCGTCTCCATGCCCAGGTCGTACTGGTCGCTGTAGAAGTACGGCACCGCGTCATAACTGATCCCCTGGCCGAGCATCGACTTAGCCGCCGCGGGGCCGCCGTTCAGCGCGTTGGCCCAGTGCTCCACCCTGATGTGCTTCCCATACAGGGGGTGGAAGGCGTTGGCCGCGTCACCGGCCACGAACACCTCGTGCGCCGAGGTGCGCAGCCCGGCGTCGGCGATCACGCCGTTGGCCACGTCGAGCCCGGCGTCCGCGGCCAGCCTGGTCGCGGGCACCGCGCCGATGCCGATCACGACCAGCTCCGCGGGCAGCTCCTCCCCCGAGGAAGTGACGGCGGCGCTGATCTTGCCGCCCGAGCCGCGCAGCTCTATCACCGACTCCCCGAACCGGAACGCCACGCCGTGCTCGCGGTGCAGGTCGGCGAACATACCGCCCAGTTCCGGGCCCAGGTGCCGGTGCAGCGCGCCGGCCTCGGGCTCCACCACAGTGACCTCGCAGCCCGCCTCCCGGGCAGCGGCCGCCACCTCCAGCCCGATCCAGCCCGCACCGACGATCACCACCTGGCCGCCGCCGCGCAGCGCGGCCTGCAGCCGCTCACTGTCACCGACCCGGCGCAGGTACAGCACGCCATCCAGGTCAGCCCCTGGCACGCTGAGGCGGCGCGGGGCCGCCCCGGTGGCCAGCAGCACCCGCTCGTAGCCGACCGTGCCGCCGTCGGCCAGCACGACCTGCCGGGCGGACAGGTCCAGCGCGGTCGCGGTCACGCCCAGCCGCAGGTCCACCTCGTTCTCCGCGTACCACGCTTCCTCGTGGACATAGATGGAGGCCTTGTCGTCCTTGCCGAGCAGGTAGCCCTTGGACAGCGGAGGCCGTTCGTAGGGCCGCTCGTGCTCATCCCCCAGCAGCACCACGGACCCCCCGAATCCCTCCGCCCGGAGGGTTTCCGCGGCCTTGGCGCCGCACAGGCTGGCACCGACGATCACGTACGTGGGTTCAGCGGGCATCAGACGTTCCCTCCTTCCTCACGGCCGCCGATAAGACCACGGCCGACCGCCGCCGATAACGCCCCGGCCGGCCGGTTCCCCGGCGCCGGGCGCCGGTCCCGGCACAGGCGATCATGCCAGGCGATGGCAGAAGTATCGGTGAGCGAGGCGATCTGGTCCACCACCACCCGCAGCCGCGCCTGGTCGGTGTCGGCGGCGAGGTAGGCGGGCCGCAGCACCGGGTCCAGGGTGTCCGGGGCGCCCGCCCGCACCGCGGCGGCCAGCTCGCCGATCAGCTCACGTTCGGCGGCCTGCCGGGCGGCGACCCCCGCCCGGCTCATCACGAAGTGCGCGGTCACCGCCTTGAGCAGGGCGCATTCCAGCCGCTGGCGCCGCGGCACCACCAGGTCGGCGGCGTACCTGGTGAGCGGGAACCGGCCGTCGGCGGCCGCGAGCGTCGCCTCCTGCGCGCTGCCGCAGAACCGGCCGATCAGCTCGCTGGTCAGGTGCTTGAGCGCGATCAGGGCGGCGGGCCCCCCGTCGAAGGACGCGGGCCAGAACGGCAGCCCGAGCAGCCCGGCGAACACCTCCTCCAGCTCCGCGCCCGTCACCGCCTGGGGCGGAAGATATCGGGTCCTGGCCAGTTCCGTGACCGCCGCCCGCTCGGCCGCCCCGTGCAGCGCGCGCACGGTGATATGCCCTGCGTGCAGCCCGTCCTCCAGGTCGTGCACCGAGTACGCGATGTCGTCGGCCCAGTCCATCACCTGCGCCTCGAGGCACAGCTTCCCGTCCGGCGCCTCCGCTTTAACCCAGCGATACGCCGCGGCGTCGTCGGCGTAGTACCCGAACTTGGCGGGTGGTCCCTCCGGGGCCTGGCGCAACGGGGCGCCCCACGGGTACTTGACGCATCCGTCCAGCGTCGCCCGGGTCAGGTTGAGGCCCGCCCCGGGCACCTTCGCCTCCAGCCGGGTGAGCAGCCGCAGGCTCTGCGCATTGCCCTCGAACCCGCCGCAGCCCGCGGCCAGCCTGGCCAGGGCCACCTCGCCGTTGTGCCCGAACGGCGGGTGCCCCAGGTCGTGGGCCAGGCAGGCGGCGTCCACCAGGTCCGGGTCACACCCGAGCTCGGCCCCGGACTCCCGGCCGATCTGCGCGCATTCCAGGGAGTGGGTGAGCCTGGTCCGCGGGAAGTCGCCCACGCCCACCCCGACCACCTGCGTCTTGGCGGCGAGCCTGCGCAGCGCGGAAGAGTGCAGCACCCGGGCCCGGTCCCGGACGAAGGCCCCGCGCCGGTGCTCGGCCGGCGGGTCCTCCTTCCCCGGCTCGGCCGCCCACCGCGCGGTCGCGTGAGCGTCGTAACCCGCGCCCGGGCTCACCGGGTGTCGCTGCCCCCGGCGGTCTCCAGGAGCGCCGCCCGGCCGGCTTCCAGCCGCGCCACCGGCACCCTGAAGGGCGAGCAGGACACGTAGTTGAGGCCGACCTCGTGGAAGAAGTGGACGGAGTCCGGGTCACCGCCATGCTCGCCGCACACCCCGAGTTCCAGGTCGGGGCGCGCCGCCCGGCCTTCCTGCGTCGCGATGCGGACGATGCGGCCGACGCCCTCGGTGTCGATGGTCTCGAACGGGGACACCCCGAAGATGCCCAGATCGATGTACCGGCTGAAGAACGCGCCCTCCACGTCGTCCCGGGAGAAACCCCAGGTCATCTGGGTGAGGTCGTTGGTGCCGAAGGAGAAGAACTCGGCGGACTTGGCGATCTCCCCGGCGATCATCGCCGCCCGGGGCACCTCAACCATGGTGCCGATCATGGTGTGAACGTGGACGCCGGTCTCCGCCTCGACCTCGGCCAGCACCTTCGCGGTGGCCTCCCGGGAAATCTCCATCTCCTGCACGGACGCGGTCAGCGGAATCATGACCTCCGGCCTGGGATCGCGGCCCGCCTTCTTCAGCTCCGCCGCCGCCTCCGCGATCGCCCGTACCTGCATATCCAGCAGGCCGGGGATGACCAGGACGAGCCGGACCCCGCGCAGCCCGAGCATCGGGTTCTGCTCGTGCAGGCGGCGCACCGCCTCCAGTAGCGTGCGGTCCTTCTCGGTGACCTGGTCCCCATCCAGGGCGACCTTGACCGACAGCTCGGTGAGGTCGGGCAGGAACTCATGCAGCGGCGGGTCGATCAGCCGGATGGTGACCGGCAGCCCGTCCATGGCCTGGAGGATCTCCACGAAGTCGCCGCGCTGCAGCGGCTTCAGCGCATCCAGCGCGGCCTGCCGGCCGGCCTCGTCCTCGGCCAGGATGAGCCGCTCCACCAGCGCGCGGCGCTCGCCGAGGAACATGTGCTCGGTGCGGACCAGGCCCACCCCGCCGGCGCCGAACCGGCGGGCCCTGGCGCAGTCCTCGCCGGTGTCGGCGTTGGCGTGCACGCCGAGCCGCCTGCTGGCGTCGGCGTGGTCCATGATCCGGGCCACGGCCGCGACCAGCTCGTCGGTCTCGGCGTCCAGGCTGCCCTCGAAGAACTCGACCACCGGCGAGGCCATGACCGGCACCTCGCCGGAGTACACGGCGCCGCTGGAGCCGTCGATGGAGATCACGTCGCCCTCGCGGACCGTCACCCCGCCGGGCGCGGTGAACTGGCGGGCCGCCAGGTTCACCCCGAGCTCCTCCGCCCCGCACACGCAGGTCTTGCCCATCCCCCGGGCGACGACCGCGGCGTGGCTGGTCTTGCCGCCCCGGCTGGTGAGGATGCCGCGGGCGGCGATCATGCCGTGCAGGTCGTCCGGGTTGGTCTCCCGGCGGACCAGGATGACGTCCTGCCCGGCGTTCGCCTGCTCCACGGCGTGGGCCGAGTCGAACACCGCCTTGCCGACGGCGGCGCCGGGGGACGCGCTGACCCCGGTGGTGATCTTCGTGGGCCTACTGCCGAGGTCAAAGCGGGGGAACATGAGCTGCACGAGCTGGTCCCCGGTGACCCGGATGACCGCCTCGTCCATGCCGATCAGGCCCTGGTCCACGAACTGGGTCGCGATGCGGAACGCGGCCGCCGCGGTGCGCTTGCCCACCCGGGTCTGCAGCATCCAGAGCTTGCCCCGCTCGATGGTGAACTCGATGTCGCACAGGTCCCGGTAGTGGTTCTCCAGCGTCGCCATAATCTCCAGAAGCTGCCGGTACGACGCAGGGTCGATGTTCTCCAGGTCCTGCAGCGGGACCGTGTTCCGGATCCCGGCCACGACATCCTCGCCCTGGGCGTTCTGCAGGTAGTCGCCGTAGATGCCCCGATGACCGGTGCCCGGGTCGCGGGTGAACGCGACCCCGGTGCCCGAGTCGGCGCCGAGGTTACCGAACACCATGGCCACCACGTTCACCGCGGTGCCGAGGTCGGCGGGGATCCGTTCCTGCCGCCGGTAGAGCACGGCGCGGTCGGAGTTCCACGAGTTGAACACGGCCTCGATCGCCAGGTTCATCTGCTCGTGCGGCTGCTGGGGGAACTCCCGGCCGGTGCGGTCGCGGACGATCTCCTTGAACCGTTCGGTGAGCTGGCTCAGGTCCCCGGCGTCCAGGTCGAGGTCGTTGGTGGTGCCCTTGGCCTGCTTGGCCTCGTCGATCGCGTCCTCGAACGCGTCCCCGTCGATGCCGAGCACGGTCTTGCCGAACATCTGGAGCAGCCGCCGGTAGGCGTCCCAGGCGAACCGCTCGTTGCCCGACTGCTTGGCCAGCCCGTGCACCGACTCGTCGGTGATGCCGATGTTCAGGACGGTGTCCATCATCCCCGGCATGGAAAACTTGGCCCCGGACCGGACGCTGACCAGCAGCGGGTCGGCCGGGTCGCCGAGCTGCCGGCCCATGGCCTGCTCCATCCGCCGGAGGTGGTCGCCCACCTCCGCGGCGAGGCCCTCGGGGACGCCGCCGTGCTCCAGGAAGTAGCGGCACGCCTCGGTGGTGATGGTGAAGCCAGGCGGCACGGGCAGGCCGATGTTGGTCATCTCGGCAAGGTTGGCGCCCTTGCCGCCCAGCAGGTCCTTCAGGTCCTTGTTGCCCTCGCTGAATGCGTAGACGAGCTTCGCCACTGCACGCTCTCCTTGTGCCCGCGCCGCCGCCCGGCGCCTTGAGGGGAAGTTAGCTACCGGGGCGGCCCTGTGCATACGGCCTCACGGCCCTGTTGTCAGGACTCTACCGAGAGTCGCGCCGTCCTTGCGCAACCGCCCGGGCGCGGGCAGCGAATGGGCGGCGCAGCCGCGGCGGGAGGTACCGTCACGGAGACAACCACCAGCGCATACCGGATCGCCCGAATGAGTTCTCCAGGTGAAGCAACGCAACGCGCTGGCGCACGTCTCTGGGACATGAACCCCCATCGGCAAGGCTCGTCCGCCGTGGGCACGGCCGGGCCGCCGGAGCCCACCGGGCCTGCCGCCGCCACCGCCGGGGCGGCCGTGGCCGCGCTGTACGAAGCGCACGCCCTCGGGCTGATCCGGCTGGCCCACATCATGCTCGGCGACCGGCAGGGCGCTGAGGACGTCGTGCAGGAGGCGTTCTGCGGGCTGTACCGGCGCTGGCCGCACCTGGCCGACCCGGGGAGCGCCGTGCCCTACGTGCGGTCCGCGGTGCTGAACGGCTGCCGCTCGGTGCTGCGCCGCAGGGCAACATCGCGTGCGCCGCACGGCCTGGCCGGCCACTCCGAACCGGTGCTGTCCGCGGAGTCCGCGGTGCTCACCAGGGAGGCACGGGATGAGATCATGCGGGCCGTGCGGCGGCTCCCGCACCGCCAGCGCGAGGCGCTCGTGCTCCGGTTCTACCTCGACCTGTCCGCCGAGGAGACCGCCGCCACCATGGGGATCAGCCCCGGCAGCGTCAGATCCGCCACGCACCGGGCGCTTGCGTCCCTGGGCCGGATGCTTCAGGAGCAGTCATGAACACCGTCGAAGACAAGGTCCGCATGGCGCTGCGGGAGACCGGCGAGGAGATTAGCCCGCACAGCGTGCCGCCGCTGCGGCTGCGCGGCACCCGGCGCCGCGCCAGGATGCCCCGGATCCCGGGCCGCTGGGGCAACTGGCTCACCCCGCTGGCCGCCGCCGCGGCGGTGGTTGCCGTGGTTGCCGCCTCGCTGGCCATCTCCGCCACGTTCGACGGCCACGGCACCGGGCCGGCCCAGGTGGCGCCATCCCACGGTGCCCCGGCGCCGGCTGGAGGGAAGGGCCTGCTCCGCTTGGCGCCCCGGTACTTCGTCCAACTGGCCGACTTCCCGGAGGGGGTCCAGGCCCTGAAGGCCGTGGTGGTCTCGACCGTCACCGGGCGCACCCTGGCGACGGTCACCCCGCCCCGGCCGTACAACGTCTTCACCTGGGTGAGCGGCGCCGCGGACGACCGCACGTTCGTGCTCGCCGCCCAGCGCTGGTGGCATATCGGCTCCGGGCAGGCCGGGATGCCCGCCGAGAACCGGGACAACAGCACGCCCGCCGGGTTCTTCCGGTTGACGTTCGACCCGCGTGCCCGTTCCGCCCAGCTCGCAAGGCTGGCCGTCCCGGTAATGATTCACTCGTCGGATCTCGCCGGGATGGGGGTCTCCCCCGACGGCACCAGGCTCGCCCTGGACCTCCGCCAGTCCATCAAGATCGTTACGCTGGCCACCGGGGCCACCCGGACCTGGACCTGGCCGGGCGGCGGCTGGGTAGGCAACTTCAAGCCGATCGGCCAGATCTTCTCCTGGTCCGCCAACGGCCGCTACCTGGCTTTCCAGCAGTGGGACGACGGCCAGGCCATGAACGTGTCTGTGCTGGACACCGCCGCCCCCGGCACCTCGCTCACCGCGGCCAAGGTCGTCCTGACCCTCCCCGCCGCCCTTGCGGGCGGCGGCAACACCCTGCTCACGCCGGACGGCACCAAGGTCGTCGCCGCGACCAGCCTTGGCGGCCACATCCAGATCACCAAGTACTCGGCCAGCACCGGCCAGCCCTTGGTCTACGAGGACCAGTTCAGCCCCTCCGCCGGCTGGCAAGACGTGCTCTGGTCCGACCCGGGCGGTCACGCCCTGGTCGTCACCGACCCCCGTGGCAAGAAGAGCCAGTATGGGCACGGCAACATCATGGGCGTCCTGGCCGGCAACAAGTTCACCCCGATCCCGCACAGCACCCTCGAGATCCTCTACGTCGCCTGGTAGCCCTCCGGGACAGCGAACGGCAAGCGCGCATCGAGCGGCCGGCAAAACGCCTGCCGCGCGATCCCCGCTCGCCCGGTTATCCGCCCGTCCTGCGCCACACTTGTTCACGTGAACACGCGCGCGATCGGGCTGCTCCATCCGGGAGAGATGGGTGCCGCAATCGGGCGGTGCCTGACCAACAGCGGCCATGCGGTGCTGTGGGCCTCCGAGGGCCGCAGCGCTGCCAGCCAAGCCCGCGCCAAGGAAGCCGGGCTCACCGATGCCGGGACGGTGGCCGACGTTGCCAGCCAGGCCGGGATCATCTTGTCGGTGTGCCCGCCGCACGCGGCGACCGACGTGGCGTGGGCGGTCCACGGGTTCCGCGGGCTGTACGTGGACGCCAACGCGATCTCGCCGGGGACGGCCCGCGAGGTCGCGCAGATGATCACCGACAGCGGCGGCCGCTACGTGGACGGCGGCATCATCGGCCTGCCGCCCGCCGCACCGGGCAGCACCCGGCTCTACCTGTCCGGCCCGGACGCGCCAGCGGTCCAGGCCCTGTTCGCGGGCACGGACGTGGACGCGCGGATTGCCGGGCCGGGCCTCACGGCCGCCTCGGCGGTCAAGATGGCGTACGCCGCCTGGACCAAGGGCACCGCCGCGCTGATCCTCGCGATCCGCGAGCTGGCCCGCGAAGAGGGCGTCGAGGACACCCTGCTCGCCGAGTGGGCCTTGTCCCAGCCTTCCCTCGGAAAGCGGTCGCGGGGCTCGGCGAAAGCGGCCGGGGCAAAGGGCTGGCGCTGGGTCGCCGAGATGGAGGAAATCGCCGCCACCATGGCCGCGGCGGGCCTCCCGGACGGCTTCCACCAGGCCGCCGCCGAGATCTTCCGCCGCTACCCGCGCAGCAGTGCCGACGGCTAGGAACCCGTCAGCCGCCGGTTAGGCGTTCAGCTAGATAATCGTCCAGGGCGTCGATCGCGACCCGGTCCTGGTGCATCGAGTCGCGCTCGCGAACCGTCACCGCATCGTCGTTCAGCGAGTCGAAGTCGATCGTCACGCAGTACGGGGTGCCGATCTCGTCCTGGCGGCGGTAACGGCGGCCGATCGCGCCCGCGTCGTCGAAGTCCACATTCCAGCGCTCGCGCAGCGCGGCGGCGACGTCGCGGGCCTTCGGCGAGAGGTCGGCGTTGCGGGACAGCGGCAGCACCGCGACCTTGACCGGGGCGAGCCGGTGGTCCAGCCGCAGCACGGTCCGCTTCTCCAGCTTGCCGCTGGCGTCGGGCGCCTCGTCCTCGGCGTAGGCGTCCATGAGGAAGACCAGCATCGCCCGGTCCACTCCGCCCGCCGGCTCGATCACGTACGGCACGAAGCGCTCGCCGGATTCCGCGTCGAGGTAGGACATGTCCTGGCCGGAGGCCCGCCCGTGGGTGGACAGGTCGAAGTCGGTGCGGTTGGCGATGCCCTCAAGCTCGCCCCACTCGCTGCCGGGGAACCCGTAGCGGTACTCGATGTCCACGGTGCGCTTGGAGTAAAACGACCGCTTCTCCGGCGGGTGCTCATACAGCCGCAGGTTCTCCTCCCGCACGCCGAGGCCGGTGTACCAGGCCTGCCTGGTGGCGATCCAGTAGTCGTGCCACTCCTCGTCGGTGCCCGGCTTGACGAAGAACTCCATCTCCATCTGCTCGAACTCGCGGGTGCGGAAGATGAAGTTGCCCGGCGTGATCTCGTTGCGGAACGACTTGCCGACCTGCCCGATCCCGAACGGGATCTTCTTCCGCGACGTCTGCAGCACGTTGCGGAAGTTGATGAAGATCCCCTGCGCGGTTTCCGGCCGCAGGTAGGCCAGGCCGCTCTCGTCCTCGGTGGCGCCGAGGTAGGTGCGCAGCAGCCCGTTGAACATCCGCGGCTCGGTGAACGCGCCCCGGGTGCCGCAGTTCGGGCAGGCAACCAGGGCCAGGCCCTCGGCGGGGGCGTGCCCGTGCTTCTCCTCGTAGGACTCGAGGAGGTGATCGGCCCGGAACCGCTTGTGGCAGGACTGGCACTCGGTCAGCGGGTCCACGAACTCGGTGACGTGCCCGCTGGCCTCCCATACCTCGCGGGCGAGGATCACGCTCGAGTCGAGCCCGACGATGTCATCGCGGCCCTGGACCATCGCCCGCCACCACTGCCGCTTGATGTTGTTCTTCAGTTCGACGCCGAGCGGGCCGTAGTCCCAGGACGCGCGCAGCCCGCCGTAGATCTCGCTGGACGGGTAGACGAAACCACGCCGCCTGCTGAGGCTGACGATCGTATCGATGCGGTCGGAACTGCGTGCCATGGCGAGAACTCCATCCGGCTGGCCGTCGGCGGGCGTGAACGATCCCCGGTGAACGGGTGGGTGCCCGCAAGCTTAGCGGGGACCCGGGGCTGGATGGCCCATGGTTATTCGCGGCCCGGCCGGTCATCCCCCGGGGCGTCCGGACCGTATATTGACCAGATGGTGATGAGGCGGACGGCGGGAGGATGCCGGTGACAAGGCCTGCGGGACGGCCGCAG
>Ga0318555_10000837_pt1 | contig 10063 bp, 5 predicted proteins | sample GRESIP082b2f23_FD_202529 | JGI IMG/M metagenome (GOLD analysis project Ga0318555, IMG submission 202529) | Tropical soil microbial communities from Luquillo Experimental Forest, Puerto Rico - GRE.SIPMG.082b2f23 | ecosystem: Environmental > Terrestrial > Soil > Tropical forest > Bulk soil... | reverse complement strand
GCGAGGCTCGGGCCGCTGATCGGACAGAGCGGGGCGTCGGGCGACGGCGTGCTCGTTGCGGAGCTCACGGGGCGCTGGCGCGATCCCGTCGCAACCGGCAAGCTCGAGCTGCGCTCGCCCGCCGTCGCCGACGCGCGCGCGGATCAGATCGTGGTGCCCTTCGAGCTTACCTCGCACTCGTTGCGTCTCACGGCGGCCAGCGCGCGCCTCGGCCGCGCGCAGGTCGTCGGCTCGGGTCATCTCGCCTGGCCTCAGTCTGCCTCGCTCACCGTTCCGCCGCTCGACGCGGTTCACGCGGATCTGGAGATGCAAACCCAGGACGCGCGTCTGGAAGAGGCGTGGCCGTGGCTGCCGCCAGCGACGCGCGGCAGCGGCCCGGTACGGGCGAACGTGACCTTGAAGGGCACCGCCAGCGCCTGGCGGGCGACGGTCCAGGTCGACTCGGGAAGCCTGACCTGGCCCTCGATCCCCGAGGCGCGCGACCTCAGCGCGACCTTCGAGGCGACACAAGATCGCATCGAGGTCAGCGCGTTCAAGGCGACGGTGCTCGACGCGCCGCTGACCGCGCGGGGCCGCTGGCGGTGGGCCGGCGGGGGCGACGTTGAGGCGAGCACCGGGCTCGTCGATCTCGCCCGGCTGCCCGGCGTGCCGGCGCAGATGCGCGTCGAGGGCCGTGCGCGGGCCAACGTGAGCGCGAGCCTGCGCGACGGCCGTGTCAACGGCTCGGGCAAGATGACCGGCGAGCGGCTGGCCGTCGCGGGCTGGGCGCTCGGGCCGGGCAGTGCGGAGGTCGCACTGGACGACAATGCGGTCAAGGGCGACCTCGCGCTGCCCGACGCGCGAATCGCCGCGAGCGCTCAGGGCCGGCTGGACGGCGTGATCGCGACACGCCTCACCGCGACCGACTTCGAGATCGGACCGATCCTCCGCCAGCTCCGCCCGGATCTCTTCGGCGACGCCGCCGGCCGCCTCTCGGCCGTGGCCACGCTCGACGTGCCGGCGCGCGATCCGCACGCGGCGCGCGGGCTCGTCCGCCTCGAGCCCGTCCGCTTCGAGATGGCCGGCGAGCGCTGGGAGGCCCAGGGGCCGATCCTCGTCCGCCGCGAGCCCGGCCGGCTCACGGTCGAGCGCCTCGACGTCGCCGGACGTCTCGGCACCGCCACGGTCACGGGCTGGCTCGAGGACGGCGGGGCGGTCGACGGAACGCTCAAGGGCCAGGTGCCGCTGGCGCTCCTGCCCGTCTTGCGCAAGGAAGTTCGCGAAGCGGCCGGCCAACTGGACCTCGACGTGCGCGTCGGCGGCACGCTCGCCAAGCCGGCACTGCTCGGGCGCGGCACGATCAACGGCGGAGTGATCGCGATGCGCGATCTGCCGTTCGTGGTGCGCGACATGGAAGGCCGGCTCGCGCTCTCACCCGCGCGGCTCCGCATCGAGGAGCTCAAGGCGTCGATCGGTACGGGCTCCGTGCGCGCGACTGGCGAGATCGCGGTCGAGGGCGGCACCGTCGGCTCCTATCAGGTCGCCCTCAGCGCGCAGCGCGTCGGGCTGACACCCGTCGAGGGCCTCGAGACCGTGTGGAACTCCGAGCTCAGCCTGGTCGGCCGCGGCGCGCGCGGGCTCGTGCGCGGCGATGCCCATCTGGTTCGGGGCTCGTACTCGCGCGATCTCTCGATCCTGCCGCTCTTGCTCAGGACCGGCGGGCGCGCGGAGCCGGCCGAATGGGGGCGCGAGTTCTCGCTCCAGGTCCAGGTCTACCTGGACGACAACCTGATGGTTCGCTCGCCCCAGGCTCAGGTGCGCGGCGGCGGCACGCTCGCGCTGCGCGGCACGATCGCGCAGCCGACGATCCTGGGCACACTCGAGACGCAGGAGGGGCGCGTCACGTTCCGCCGCAACCGGTTCATCCTCGAGAACGCGGTCGTACGCTTCGACGATCCCGGGCGCATCAACCCATACCTCGACGTGCGCGCGAGGACGCGGATCCGCACCTTCGACGTGACCATGTGGCTCTCCGGTCGCGCCGACGACCTGACGATCCGGCTCGCCTCCGAGCCGCCGATGTCGCAGGAAGACCTGCTCGCGCTCGTCACCGTCGGCTCGACGAGGACGGAGCTCGGCCAATCCGGCGGCGGCACGGTCTTCGCCACCGAAGCCGCTCACCTCATCTCCCAGGAGCTCCTGGGCGGCGAGCTCAACGCGCCGACCATCGACGTCCTCGAGTTCGGAAGGAACGAGGCCGGCCAGAGCGAGTTTCGCGTGGGCAAGCGCCTCAACGAGCGCACCCTGGTGACGTTTTCGGGCGGCTTTGCGGAAGGCGGCAAGCAGAAGCTTCGTGTCGAGTACCAGCTGTTCGGGCCCGTGCTCATCGCGGGCGAGCAGGCATTCGACGGCGGGGTCGGCGGCGACGTGATCTTGCGCTTCCGATTTCGATGATCCGTCGCTTCGCGGCGGCCCTCGCGATGGCCTTCACCACCGCGCTGTCGCCTTCGGTCCCGGAAGCCAACCAGGCGCCGCCCGCGCCCATGGTGACAGCCGTCGAGGTCGTGTCGCCGTATCGTCTCAGCGGGATGCCGCCCGAGCAGCTGCTCACGGGGCTGGCCGGCCACCCGTTCTCGCGTGCGCGCGTGCGCGAGAGCCTCGACCGCCTCTGGGGGCTCGGCATCTTCGACAAGGTCGCGGTCGAATCGGTCGACGAGGCCGGCGGCGTGCGGCTCCGCTTTCTCGTCTCGCGGCGCCCGTTCCTCGAGAGCCTCGACTTCACCGGCAGGCTCGGGATCGACGCCGCTGACGTCGCCTCCACCGCCGCGCTGGCGCTCGGCGGCCCGGCCGAGCCGGAGCGCCTCGAGCGCGCGCGGAACGACGTGCTGACCCGGCTGCGTCGCGAGGGCTACCTGGCGGCCACCGCGCGGCTCGACGAGCGTGAGAATCCCGCGACCAACGGGCGAGCCGTGACCATGATCGTCGACGCAGGGAAGGAGGCGCGGGTCGGCAAGGTCGAGATCACGGGGCTCGCGCGCGCCGAGGACAAGCCGCTGCGCAAGGCGCTGGCGCTCGACGAGGGCGACCGCTTCAGGGAGCGCGCGTTTCGCGACGGCGTGCGGGCCTTCGAGGCCGCCCTGCACACGCAGGGCTTCTTCGAGGCCAGGGTGACCGCGCCGGAGCCCGCCTTCGATCCGGCGACGAACACGGTCGACCTCACCGTGCAGGTGGCCGAGGGGCCGCTGACTCGCATCGAGTTCGTGGGCCGGGACGCGCTCGCCGAGGCCGCGCTGCGGGAGCGGATGGTCTTCGCCGACGACCGGGTGGTCGACGAGGTCGAGGTGCGGGCGAGCGCCGAGCAGATCGAGCGCGTGTATCACGAGGCGGGCTATGCCTTCGCCAAGGTGACGGGCACGCTCGGCGGCGATGGGACCACGCGGCTCGTCAAGTTCGAGATCGAGGAGGGCCCGCGCGTCGTCGTCGAGAGCATCACCTTCGAGGGCAACGCGACCTTGCCCGCCAGGCAGCTGGCAGGGCAGATGCAGTCGCGGCCCGCAGGGCTGGTCCCCATCGGCATCTTCAGGGGTCTCTTCGTGGAGGAGCGGCTCGACCAGGACATGCGGCTGCTTCGTCAGCACTACCGCACGCAGGGATTTCCGTCGGCCGAGATCGGACCGCCGCGCGTGACCTTCACTGACGAGCGCACCCGCGCGCAGATCGTCGTCCCGGTCATCGAAGGCACCCGGCGGCTGGTCTCGGCGGTCACGATCAGCGGCAATCGCGTCCTCGACGCCGCGACGATCCTCAGGGCGATCGGCTTCAAGGCGGGTGATCCCTGGGACGCGGTGCGGGCCGAGGAGTCGCGGCGCAGGGTGGAGCAGCTCTATCAGCGGCGCGGCTATCGAGGCACCGTCGTGGGGCTGAGCACGGCCGACAAGGACGGCGCGGTCTCGGCGAGCTACGCCGTGCAGGAGGGCGAGCTCACGCGGATCGGGCAGATCCTGGTCTCCGGCCTGACGGCCACCAAGGCGTACGTCGTGGAGCGCGAGCTGGAGTTCGCGACGGGCGAGCCGCTCACGGCCGTGGCGCTCTCCGAGGCGCGCCGCCGCCTCGACGCCACCCGCCTCTTCGACCGCGTCGACGTGGAGGCGCTCGGTGACCCGAGCGCGCCGATCCGGGACGTGCAGGTGAGCGTACGCGAGGCGATGCCCTGGCGCTTCGAGTTCGGCGCCGGCTACGAGACCTTCGAGGGCTTTCGCGGCTTCGTCACGATCGGCTACGATAACCTGTTCGGTACCGGCCGGAGTGCCTCGGTCCGCCAGCGCGTCAGCGAGAAGGGCTATCGCACGGAGCTCAACTATCGCGAGCCGTGGATTTTCGGCTCCGAGTGGCAGGGCGAGGCCGTGGCGTTTCGCGAGCGCAAGCAGGAGCTCGGCTTCATCAGCGACAGCCTCGGCACGACGCTCACCATCCAGCGCGACCTCTTGAAGGATCTCTTCATCCCGGAGGAACCGACGGACCATCCCAAGAGCCTCCGCGGCGGGTTTCGCTACCGGGTCGAGCAATTCCAGCGCAGCGACATCGATCCGAACCTCATCGCGGACGGCAGCGTCACTGAGCGTGACGATCTCGTCACGAGCGTGCTCTCGTTCCTCGCGCTCGAGCTGCGCGATTTGCCGTCCGATCCCAAGCAGGGGAGCTATCACTTCACTGGCCTCGAGGTCGGCAGCTCGGCGCTCGGCGGCAACGTCAACTTCGTGAAGTTCCGGCTCGAGGACTCGTGGTTCTTCTCCTGGCCGCCGAGGACCGTGCTGGCGGTGGGCACACGCTTCGGCCTCGCCGCGCCGTACGCCGACACCGCGGACCTGGTGATCGAGGACCGCTTCAAGGCCGGCGGCAGCACCACGGTCCGCGGCTACAAGGAGGATCACGTCGGTCCGCTCGACGCGAGGGGCAACCCGCAGGGGGGCGACCTGCGCATCTTGATGAACTTCGAGTGGCGCTTCCCGATCTACCGGTGGCTCGGCGGCTCCACGTTCTTCGACGTGGGCACCGTCACCCCGAAGGTGACCGATCTGGAATGGTCGTCGTTCTTCCCCGGCGTGGGCGCCGGGCTGCGCATCACCACGCCGATCGGCCCGATCCGCCTCGACGTGGGCTACGGGCTCCGGCAGGTCCGCAACGACGATCGGTTTCAGATCTATCTGACGGTCGGCCAGGCCTTCTGATGCGCCTCGGCGGCCGGTTCGCGCGCGCGGTCCGCCGGTCGGGCCTCGCGGCGGCCGCGGTCCTCACGATTCTGTCTGCCGTCGCGCTGGCGCCGGCGGCGCCGGTCGACACGGTGCTGGGGCAGGTCGGCTCGCGGACGATCTCGGCGAGCGACGTCGCGCTGGCGCGGGCGCTCGGGATGCTTGGCTTCGCGCCGTCGGCGGCGCCGATCGAGCGCTCGGACGTCGAGCGCTACGTCGACACGCTGCTGATGCTCGAGGAATCGGCGCGCGGGTCGGCGGCGACGCGGCGCTCGAGCGCTGGCTCAGGGACAACGCGATCGACCGCGACTGGGCTCGTCGTGTCGTCGAGGACGACCTCGTGAAGTCCAAGTTCCTCGACGCGCGATTCGCCGCCTTCGTCTTTCCGGACGACGACGCGATCAACCGCGAGCTCGGCCCGGGCCAGCACGACGAGGCGGCGCGCGAGAAGGCGCGCGAGCGCCTGGTGCGCCAGGCGGCCTCCGAGGCACAGGCCACCTGGCTCGCCGACGCTCGGCGCCGCGCCTCGATCAGGATCCTGCTTCCGGCCGGGTCGTCGGTCGCGCCGCCGTTCGGCGCGCCGTGAGCGCCCCGTCGGTCTCGCCGCCGAGAGGAAACCCGAGGGCGTCAGCGAGATCGGATCGTGAGCGATTCCGAGGCGGTGGCCGTCGGGTCGGGTCTGGGCAAGTCGCGAATGGCGACGTCGAGCGCGCCGAGCATCGCCAGGACGTAGGCGTGGTCGCGCCAGCGCGCGAACAGATGGTCCGCGCCGAGAGCGGCGATGTTGACGCCGCCGGGCCACACCGTGTCGGCGATCAATTGGCCAGATCGATCGGCCGCGCGCAGCCGACCGTCAGGGTCGCCGCGAATACGAGCACGGCGGTCGTCGCCGGCCACGGGTCACGGAACACGAACCTTCCTCCGGTACGGCAATCGACCGCTAGCCCGCGGGGCGGGCGATCTCGTGCAGGTACCACTCCGTGTAGCGAATCACGTTGTACTCGCGCTTCGACGAGTAGGGGCCCGGCGTGAACGCCGACGAGCTCACGCCGGCCTGGTTGTTCTCGCAGAGGTCCCAGTCCTGCTCGCTGGTGAGCTCCCAGAACGGCAGCAGCGCGTCGAGCGTGTAGTCCTTCCCTTCGACGGCGTCCTCGGCGACCAGCCACTGCACGCACACGCGGGTCGTCTGCGGCCCGCCCGGTGCGAGCCGCGTCGACACGGAGTGATCGGCGCTCGAATGATTCCAGAAGTTCGGCATCGTCCGCATGCGGAGCGTGCCGACGTCACGCGTGCGATAGGCGCCCATCAGCGGCGCGACGGGGCGCCCGTCGATCGACTCGCTGACCCAGCCCGGGACCAGCGGCGTGCGATTGATCGACCACCAGCAATCGGTCGACGGGAAGCGCACCATGCCCGCTTCCTCGAAGTCGATGCGCAGGCCGTCGGCCGCGAGACGCTCGGAGGTGGCCCGCGCCTGCGTCGCGATCTCACGCTTGAGCGCCGCGTCGTCGATCGGCGCGTTGTCGTAGTTGGCCTTGATGTACTGCGGGTGGTTCACGTTGCAGTGCCAGCACTCGCGGTTGTTTTCCCACACGAGCTTCCAGTTCGCGCGCACCTCGTAACGGCGCGTCGCGGCGACCTTGGCGCGCTCGAGCCCCTGGGGCCGCAGCAGCGTGCCGAGCGCCTCGGCGGCGCCCTCGAACGCCGGCGGCACGTCGGCCAGACAGACGAAGATCAGTCCGCCGACCTCGCGGACGTGCACCTGGTGCAGGCCGAAGTCGCGCGGGTCGAGATCGCCGTCCTTGTCCATGCCGCCGCACGCCGTCAGCTCGCCGTCCCGCGCATAGGACCACTGGTGATACGGACAGACGATCCGCGTGACGTGACCCGACTCGGCCGGGCAGACCTTCATGCCGCGATGGCGGCAGGTGTTGTGGAGCGCGTGGATCCGCTCGTCGTCGCCGCGGATGACGATGATCGAGTCGGTGTCGACGTCGAACACGAAGAAGTCGCCCGGCCGCTTGACCTGGCACGTATGGCCGGCGAAGAGCCAGCCGCGGCGCCAGATGCGCTCGAGGTCGAGCTGGTAGATGCCGGGGTCGGTCTGGAACTCGCGCTGGAGCGCGTAGCCGTGCTTGTGCTGGGCGATCAGACGCTCGACGAGCGCCGTGGCGTCGGCGAGCTGGGAGGCCCGGAACGTGCCCGACATCGCCTCATCATTATAGGCGACGTCGTCACGCGCGACGGCGTCGTCAGTTCCAGGGCACGCGAATTTCGACGAAGACGCCGCCCCGCTTCGGCACGCCGACCCGGATGTCCGACTTGATGCCGAGCAGGCTCTCGGCCGCATAGTTCAACGCCCCGATCGGGTCGGTCGCGATCAGGATGACGTGGTCGTACCACTTGAGCTCGGGCTTCTGCTTCACCCAGTCCCGGATGGGCTCGAACACCAATCCACCGAGCAGCGCTCCGCCGACCGGCGTCACGATCAGGTCCTGATAGGACGGAGGCTCGAAGAAGGCCTCGACGCCGAACTCGTACAGCGCCGACGCGAACGCCGAGTACAAGAACGAGTCGATCCGGTCGAAGCCGCGCTCGCGGGCGCGCGTATAGTAGGTGGCGCCGAAGTACGGGTGGCCGAGGTAGTTCACCGCCCAGCCGTCGTGATCCCAGCGCGGATTCTGGACGTTCTCCCACCACTTCTCGAAGCTGGCGTCCTTGTTGCTGCTCGTCCACTTCGACACGCTCGACGGAAGCGCGTAGAGGATCGCGGCGCCGACGGCCTGATAGGTGACGAGAAAGGCCGTGTCCCGCGTGAGCCCCAGCCAGTCGCGAGGGATCTCCGAATTGTCGAGGAGGAGATGGAACTTCTTCTCCGGCGCCTCCTCGGCGGCGGCCTGCATCCACCACGCACTCCCCTCGAGCTCGCTGGAGTCCGAAAGACGCTGGGCGAACACCGGACTGGCTACTAGACCGAGGAACGCCGCGACGAGGAAGACGACGAGGGCCCGAAGCACGCCCGCGCACAATGCCCGAAATGGCCCGGTAAAGTCCAGTCGACTTTGGTCGCAGCCGCGCGCTGGCCGGGCTCCAGGTGGTCCTTACCGACGGAGCCTTGCGCCCGTTGGATCGTAGAGTACGTCGGCTGCGACTTCCGCGGCGAAGCGCGCGCCGAAGGCCTCGACCTCGAGCGGCGTCCCGGTGGCCGCAAGGGCCGGCGGCAGGTACACGAGGCCGATGTGCTTCGCCACGGTGTAGCCCCAGCCGGCGCTCCGCAGGCGGCCGACCACCTGGCCGCCGGCAGACACGGCTTCGCCGCCGTACAGGTCGGTGTCGTCCGACAGCGGCGTCGTCACGGTGATCGTGCAGAGCTTGCGCTGAAGGCCCTCGGTCTTGATCCGGAGCAGCGCGTCGCGCCCCACGAAGTCACCCTTCTGCAGGCGCACGCAGAAGCCCAGCCCTGCCTCGTAGGGATTCTCGGCTGGCGTGAGATCGGTGCTCCAGTAGCGGTAGCCCTTCTCGAGGCGCAGCGAGTCGACAGCCTTGTAGCCGGCGGCCTCGATCCCCAGCGGACGGCCGGCGCGAAGCAGCGCGTCCCACACGCGCACGGCGTGCGCATTCTCGACGTAGAGCTCCCAGCCGAGCTCGCCGACGTAGGTCACGCGCTGCGCGGCCACCGGGGCGCCGGCGATCTCGATCCGCCGCGCCGACATATAAGGGAAGGCGGCGTTCGAGACGTCGCTCGCCGTGACTGCCTGGAGCACCCGGCGCGCGTCCGGGCCCCAGAGGCCGACGCAGGCGAGCTGGTCGGTCACGTCGCGCACGTCCACGCTGCCGTCGCGCGGCGTGTGCATCAGGATCCAGCCGAGGTCGCTCGCGACGAAGTTGCTGCCGGTCGTCACGCGGAAGCGGTCCTCCGCCCAGCGCGTGATGGTCAGATCGCTCTCGATCCCGCCGCGCGGGTTGAGGAGCTGGGTGTAGATCACGCTCCCGACCGGCCGGTCCACGTCGTTGTCGGCCAGGCGCTGGAGCAGCGCCAAGGCACCCGGCCCGCTGACGTCGAGCTTGCCGAACGAGGTGAAGTCGAAGAGGCCGACCCGCTCCCGGACGGCGCGGTGCTCGACGCCGACGCGCTCGAAGAACGCGGCCCGCGCCCAGCCCCAGCGGCGCTGGTCCGCGCCGGCGCGGCGGCCCGCGGCGCCGGGCACGAAGTAGTTCGCACGCTCCCAGCCGTTCTTCTCTCCGAACACCGCGCCCGCCTCGGCGAGCCGGCCGTCGAGCGGGCTCAGACGCCGCGCCCGGGCCCACTCGTTCTCGTCGTGGGGATAGCGGAGCATGTAGTAGTAGCGGTACGACTCGCGCGCGCGCTCCGCGGCGTAGGCGCGGTCCTCGTACACGGGGCCGAAGCGCCGCACGTTCAGCTCGGTCACGTCGTGCGGCGGCTCGCCGTCGACGAGCCAGTCGGCGACGATGTGGCCGATCGCGCCGCCGGCCCCGAAGCCCGTGTGCGAGAGTCCGGCGGCGACCCAGAAGCCGGGCACACCCGGGACCGGGCCGAGCAATGGGCGGCTGTCGGGGGTGATGCCCTCGGGGCCGTTCACGAGATGCGCCATCTCCGCCTTGGCCAGGACGGGCACCCGTCGGATGGCGCCTGCGAGGATCTCGTTGAACAGCTCCCAGTCTGAGGGCAGGAGCTGCTGCGTGAACTGCCACGGCACGCCGCCGACCGACCACGCGACCGGGCTCCGCTCGAAGCCGCCGATCAGGAACCCGCCGATCTCTTCGCGCATGTAGACCAGATTCTCCGGGTCGCGCAGGCACGGCGTCGCGCGGGC
>Ga0318555_10000834_pt1 | contig 10073 bp, 9 predicted proteins | sample GRESIP082b2f23_FD_202529 | JGI IMG/M metagenome (GOLD analysis project Ga0318555, IMG submission 202529) | Tropical soil microbial communities from Luquillo Experimental Forest, Puerto Rico - GRE.SIPMG.082b2f23 | ecosystem: Environmental > Terrestrial > Soil > Tropical forest > Bulk soil... | reverse complement strand
CACCGGCAAGCCGAGCGCCGCCAGCGGGCGTGTCGCCTGACCCGTCCCGCAGCCCACCTCCAGCACCGACGACCGTCTGTCCATGCCGGTGATGGCCACCAGATCTGCGAACAGCTCATCGGGGTATGCCGGTCGGAAGCGGTCGTAGAGCTCGGGCACCTCGTCGAATATCCGGCCGAGGTCACGTCGAGCGGGCCCTGTCATCGCACCATCCTCGCATCAGCTGTCGCCGGACCTGCCAGGACCAGCCGTGCCGAACCGTCACGCCGGACGTCGGCAATATGGCCCGCCAGTGGCCGATCGGCAGATCTGGCCCGCAGCTGAACGTGCTCTCTTGCCGCTGCCGGCGCTGGTGCCGAAGTCCGCCTGCTAGCTTGCTGGCGTGGAATTCCAGGAGGTTGTCCGGCGCCGGCGTATGATCCGCGGCTACGACATGAGCCGGCCCGTGCCCACCGATCTGATTGAGCGGATCGTGGCCAACGGGCTGCGGGCACCGTCGGCGGGCTTCTCCCAGGGCTGGGCCTTCCTGGTGCTGGACACCCCCGCCGACGTGGCCCGGTTCCGCGAGGCGGTGCGCCCGGTGGATCATCCCGAGGAGTGGTTCGCCGCCAACGTGGATGCCCCGGTGCTGATTGTCCCGCATTCGAACAAGGACGCGTACCTCGATCGCTATGCCATGCCCGATAAGGGCTTCACGGACCGGTCAGATGCCTGGTGGCCCGCTCCCTACTGGGATATCGACACCGGGTTCGCGTCGCTGCTGATGTTGCTGACAGCAGTGGATGCTGGGCTGGGGGCGTGTTTTTTCGGCATTCCCATCGAGCGGATCGATGCTTACCGGGCAGCGTTTGGTGTTCCGGTCCACTTCACTCCGATCGGCGCGATCTCTATTGGCTACAGCGACGAGCCGCCGCGTGACCTGAGCAGTCGGCGCAAGCCTGCAGCCGAGACAGTCCACCGGGGCCGGTGGGACCAGTCAGCGCAGTGAAACCGCACACGCAAGGTCGACTTAGGAGATTGACACAGTAACGGGCTCCCCGGCCTGATTTCTGTCCGCCGGCCGCATGGAGGCTTGATGGCTTACGACGAGGACCTCGCCGACCGTGTCCGCAAAGTCGTGCCCGCAGATGCCGAAGTGACCGAGCGCAAGATGTTCGGCGGCCTTGCCTTCCTGCTGGAAGGGCACATGTTCGTTGGCGTGGTGGGCAGTGAGCTCATGGTGCGGATCGGATCCGAGGCCACGCAGCGGGCACTTGCGCTTGACCACGTTCGGGAGATGGATTTCACCGGTAGGCCGGCTAAGAACATGATTTTCGTGCAGCCCGCCGGGCTCGATGACCCGGCGCTGGAGCGCTGGGTCACAGCGGCCGCCGGCTATGTCCGGGCTCTTCCCCCTAAACGGCCGCATCGGCCAGCGCGCCGCGCCCGCCGCTAGTCCGGGCGCATTGCGAGTCAGCCGCCCGGTCTGCCGAAAGCAGTTCGCCTCCGTTTCAACAACGGCCGCGAAACTGCTGAGCTGGAGTGACACAGAATCGATGAGTGCTTAAATAAGAAAGGACACGAGTGGCGTTCCTGCACTATCCGGCACGCGGCGATGACGGCGCGCTAGCGTGATCGCCCGGCGGAGGCCGCTCAGGGACGGGAACCTGCGCAGGCGCGCTGTGCCGCTGCGATGATCGCCTGCGCGCTCTTCTCGATGTCCTGATCGGAGGTCGCCCAGCCGGAGATGCTGATCCGCATGGCCGGCCTGCCCTGCCACAGGGTCGGGCCGCACCAGCAGGTCCCATCATTCTGGACTGCGCCCACCAGGGCCGTCGTCTGCTCGCCGGTGGCGGCCCGTACCAGAATCTGGTTGAGTACCACGTCGTTGAGCACCTCCAGGCCAGCTTGGCGCAGCAGGTCGGCCATGGTCTGGGCATGGTTGCATGACCGGACCACCAGGTCGGCGACACCCTGGCGGCCCAGCGCGCGCAGCACCGCCCACACGTCCACCTGGCGGGCGCGCTGCGAGGCCTGCGGCGTGTGGTGCGACGCTTCAAACCCCACGTCGGGAGGCAGGTAGCCGGCTGCCGCGGCGAAGCTGCGGCGCAGGTCTGCGGGCCGGCGGACCAGGCAGATCCCGCAATCGTAGGGGACGTTCAGCCACTTGTGGGCGTCGGCCGCCCAGGAGTCGGCACCGGCAAGTCCCGCGGTCAGATGAGCTCGCGATGGGTCGGCTAGCGCCCACAGCCCGAACGCGCCATCAACATGGAGCCAGGCGTCCCGCTCTCGTGCCCAGGTCACCATCGTGGGGAAGGGATCGAACGCGCCGGTGTTCACCTCGCCGGCCTGGGCGCAGATCACAGCCGGCCCGGCGACGTCCTTCGGCAAGCGGTCGGCGCGGATGCGGCCCTGGTCATCCACGGGGATGCGGATGACCCGCTCTCGCCCGAGCCCCACCACCCCGAGAGCCCGGACCAGTGTGGTGTGAGCGTTCTCCCCGATGACCACGGGCAGCTCGGGAGCGCCGAACAGCCCGTTGGCCTGGACATCCCAGCCGGCCCGGGCGAGTTGCTGGTCGCGTGCCGTGGTGAGGGCGGCCGTGTTGGCCATGGCCGATCCGGTCACGAAGACCACCGCGGTCCCGGCCGGCAGGCCGAGCAGGTCGGCCAGCCACCGGGTCACCACCTCGTGCAGCCGCGCGGCCACCGGGGACATGACCGGCAGCGCGGCGTTCTGGTCCCAGGCTGTCGCGAGCCAGTTCGCCGCGACCGCGACCGGCAGTGAGCCGCCGGTGACAAACCCGAAGTACCGCCCGCCCGCGCTCGTCACCGTGGCGGGCGATCCCGCCTCGTCGAGCAGGGCCAGGGTGGCGGCCGGATCACCCGGTGACTCAGGCAGCGGCTCGTCGAAGGACGCCAGCGCTGACAGCGCTGCCCGGTCCGGGACCACCGCGCGGTCATCCAGGCCAGCCAGGTAGCGGCGAGCACGGTCGGCGGCATCGGCCAGCAGCCTGTCGGCCTCAGCATCGATCGCCATGACCGGAAGTATGTCAGCCGCCTACCGCCCGTTCCCGCCTCAGTCACAGAGCGTGGCCGCAGCCCGGTCACCACCGCGCCACTAGCAGCCATACAGGCGGCAAGTCCCGGCTGGCGGGCCAACTCCCAGGTCACGCCGCCAATAGGATGTTCGGCGTGATGGTGGTGAGGTGACGTGACCGGGGCTCGGCTTGACGTGACGCGGCCGCAGATCCTGGCGTTCCGGCGGAAGGCTGGCGGGCTGGACGAGCGGCTCCCGCGCGGGCGGCGCTCGCTCCGGCGTGCGGCCTGGGCGGGGCTGCAGGACAGCATGCCCCGCGCCGCACTGCTGTCACTCCACGCGCGTGTCGACGGCACCGAGCAATCCACGTGGGAAGACCCGTCGCTGGTCCAGCTATGGGGACCGCGGTTCCACATCTTCGTGGTCGCCGCGGCCGACCGCGCCGTCTTCTCGCTCGGGACGCTGCCCGACGACGCCAAGGGCAGGCGGAGGGCCGAGGATCTCGCGGCCCAGCTGGACGCCCTGCTCGGTGGCGAGCCGATGACCTGCGGAGAGGCGGGGCGGGCGCTCGGTGTGCACCCAGGCAGTTTCGCGCGCGCGGCGCCGACCGGCACGGTCCTGATCCGGTGGGACGGCGCGCGGCGGCCGACGATCTGGACCGTGCCGCCGCCGGAGACCAGCCCTTACGATGCCCGCCTGGAACTCGCCCGCCGGTACCTGCACATCTATGGCCCAGCCACACCGGAGGCCTTCGGCCGGTGGGCGGGAATCGGCCGGCGGCCCGGGGTCGCGGCTTTCGAGGCACTCGGCACGTCGGTGACGCCGGTGCGGACACCGGTCGGCGACGCATGGATCCTCGCCCAGGACGAGGCGGGCTTCCGTGCCGCCCCCGGGCCCCCAGCGCCCGCGCGGCTGCTGCCAAGCGGTGACGCCTTTCTCCTCCTGCACGGAGCTGATCGCGACCTGCTGGTCCCCGACGCCGACCGCCGTAGCGCGCTCTGGACTCCGCGCGTCTGGCCCGGTGGCCTGCTCGTCGGCGGAGAGATCGCCGGGACCTGGCGGCGCGCAGACACGGCGATGACAGTGCAGCCCTGGTGGCGGCTGTCGGGCGCAGAACGCGATGCGGTCGTGGCAGAAGCGGAGTCCTTGCCGCTGCCCGATGCCGCGGGCCGGATCACCGTCTGCTGGGACGGCTGAGCCGGCGCAGCCCGCCGAAGATCCATGGCACTGTCGCCGCAACCAGTCTCAGCACTCTGGGTTTGCCACTAGCGCTCCCCTAGACTCGGGCATATCGCTGAACGGGCGGTTGCCGGAGGAGGCTGACGTGACAGGAGGCGCGGCGGGCGAGGGTCCGGACACCATGGGTGGCCCCGAGCCTGATGAGGAAGGTACCGATGTGATGGGTGGGTCCCGGCCTGGAACGGACGAGATGGGTGGCCCGGAGCCCAACGAGGAAGGGACCGACGTGATGGGTGGGTCCCGGCCTGGAACGGACGAGATGGGTGGCCCCGAGCCCGACGAGGAAGGCACCGACCTGATGGGCGGGCCCCGGAACTAGCGCCTTATCGGTGGGCCAGGGAACTAGCGCCTTGCGGGCGTCCGGCACTAGCGTCCTGGCCGCCGCGGTCAGAAGGGTATGAACGGCAGGCGCATGCCCGAAGCTTCGGCGTGAACCTGGGCATCGGGCGGTGCCTCCTGTTTGATGTGGTCGGCGATCGCCTGGGCGTCGTCCTCGTTATTGGCGCCGACGATCAGGAACTTCCAGCGCCGCACCACGGCATAACCCTCGCCGTCCAGCTTGGCCGCCAGCGCGACCGCCTCCCGGTGCGAACCGAGCTCAACCCGGGCCTGCCATTCGGCAACCCCGGCGGATATGGACTCCGCGGTCTCGGCGTCTTCGAGCCGCTGGTGCTCGGCCTGGCGCTCCGCCTCGGTCCTCGGCAGCGCGACATCGGGGCTTTCCCACTCCTCCTCGACGGGATGCCAGCGATGCACAGCGAACTGTGCCTGGATGCCTAGCTGGGCCAGCGCCGCCCGGGCGGCCTGTTCAGCTTCGGCCGCAGCCAGCTCGGTGCCTGCATACAGGAAGATCTGCGAGTCGCCGGAGCCGACGACGATGCTGCGCCCGAGCCTGTCGCGGACATCTTGTTCCACTTCCTGCGTGGTCAAGTAATGCCGCGCCTGCTCAGCGTGTTCCTGGCCAGCCAACGAGATCGTTACCCGCCAGTCGGTGGAGTCAGCCACGGCGTGACTCTAGCGCACGCGCGCCACCCGGCCGAGCGGGCCGTCCAGCGATAGCCGGGCGCAGCACGCCGTCTCCCGCGCGCCCGGCGGCCGTGGTTGCCGCCGTTATGGTGGTGTGGGCAAACCTGCTTGAGCCTGGAACGCTGTGGAACTCCTGCCGGAGAAGGGCCGCGCCTATGAAGCTGCCTCCCGTTGACTACGAGGCGCCCACGACCGTTTCCGAGGCTGTGGCGCTGCTGGCTGAGCACCAGGATGAGGCAAGCGTGCTCGCCGGCGGCCAGAGCCTGATCCCGCTGCTGGCGCTGCGGCTGGCCCGCCCGGCGGTGCTCATCGACATCAACGGCATCGATGACCTGTCCGGGGTGTCGGCGGCCAACGGCTGGGTGGCGATCGGCGCCATGACGCGGGAGTACGTCGCCGAGGACTCCGGGACCGTCGCCGGTGCCGTGCCGTTGCTGGCGGCTGCGCTGCCCCTGATTGGCCATGAGGCCATCCGCAGCCGCGGCACGATCGGGGGCAGCCTGGCACATGCCGATCCGGCCGCCGAACTGCCGGCCGTCGCCCGGGCCCTCGAGGCCGAGTTCGTGGTGCGCAGCCAGGCGGGCGAACGGGTCATCCAGGCGGCGGACTGGTTCGAGGGCTACCTCACGACGTCGCGCCATCCCGACGAGCTCCTGGTGACGGTGCGCTTCCCGGCCGCAGCACCGGGCACGGGGGTCAGCTTCCAGGAGGTCGCCCGCCGTCACGGCGACTACGCCATTGCCGGCCTGGCGGCATCACTGACGCTGTCCGGCGGCGCGATCAGCGATGCCCGGCTGGCGTTCGCTGGCCTGTCCGACGTACCTGTCCGGGCCGCCAGCGCGGAGGACCTCCTGGCCGGCGAAGGGCCGTCGGCCGAGCTTTTCGACGAGGCAGCCCGCCGGGCGACCGAGGACATCGACCCGCCAGCTGACCTGCATGGGTCATCGGACTACCGGAAGAAGGTCGCGGCCGCCCTGGTGCGCCGCGGCCTGCGAGCGGCCGCGGGCAACGCCGCCGAGAGACAGGACTGAACGTGGATATCACCCTGCGGATCAACGGCGCGACGTGGACCGGCTCGCCAGCGGCGCGGACGACGCTGGCGGACTTCCTGCGCGAGGACCTCAGCCTCACCGGCACCCACCTGGGCTGCGAGCACGGGGTCTGCGGCGCGTGCACGGTCATCGTCGACGGCCGGCCGGTGCGCTCGTGCCTGATGCTGGCGGTGCAGGCGGCCGGGCGTGAGGTGACGACGATCGAAGGACTTGCGCCGGACGGCGAGCTGGGCACACTGCAGCAGGCGATGTGGGACTCGCATAGCTTCCAGTGCGGGTTCTGCACGCCCGGGTTCGTGATGCAAGCCACGGCGCTCCTCAACGCCCACCCCGACGCCGACGAGCAGCAGATTCGCGAGGCGCTGGCCGGCAACATCTGCCGGTGCACCGGCTACCAGAGCATCATCGATGGCGTCCTGCTGGCCGCCGAGCGGGCCCGTCACCGCTGAGCGAGGGAGCGATCATGGCAGGGATTGTGGCCGAGCGTTACACCGGCGCCAGCATCAACCGCTCGGAAGACCCGCGCATCCTTACCGGCTCGGGCCAGTACGTCGACGACATCAAGCTGCCGGGGATGCTGCACGCCGCGTTCGTGCGTTCCCCGATGGCGCACGCGCGTGTGCTCTCGGTCGATGTCTCGGCGGCGCGGACGCTGCCCGGGGTCGTCGCGGCGTTCACCGGAGCGGACCTGGAGGCGATGACCGTGCCTGGGCCGGATCAGCTGACGGTTCTCACCGGCGGCGGCGGCCCCACCCCGGAGTACACCCTGCTGGCGACCGACAAGGTGCGCTTCGCCGGCGATCCCCTTGCGGTCGTCATCGCCGAGAGCCGTTACCTCGCCGAGGACGGATGCGAGCTGGTGGTGGTCGAATATGACGACCTGCCGCCAGTCACGAATGCGTCCTTCGCGCTCGATCCAGGCAGCCCGCCGCTGTTCGGCAATCTGGGTGACAACATCGTCCGCCCGCATTCGCGCCACGAATTCGGTGACGTCGCCGCGACCTTCGCTCATGCTGATCGGGTTACGGACTTCCGGATCGACGTCCACCGCCACCAGAACGTGCCGATGGAAGGACGCGGCTGCGTTGCCAGCTACGACGCCGATCTCGGTGTCATGACGTTCTACACCGCCACGCAAAGCGTCCACTTCAGCAAGATCTGCGTCGCCATGCGCCTCGGCATGGAGCAGGACAAGGTGCGTGTCCTGGCCGGCGATATCGGCGGCTCGTTCGGGCTCAAGATAGGTGCCTCCCGGGAAGAGCTCGCAGCCGCGGCAGCCGCGCGCGCTATCGGCCGCCCCGTCAAGTGGGTGGAGGACCGCGGCGAAAACCTGACCGCCTCAGGTCAGGCACGCGAGGAGAGTTTCGACGTCCGGGCTGCCGTCAGCAACGACGGCGACCTGCTCGGGCTGGACGTGAAGGTGGTCATCGATACCGGCTCGTACCCGGGCATGGGCACGATGATCCCGGGGATCATGGAGGAGATGCTGCCGGGCCCGTACAAGCTCGCGGCCCTCGGTTTCGAGTCGACCGCGGTCACCACGAACAAGGCACCGTACGTCGCCTATCGCGGCCCGTGGGCGTCGGAGACGTTCGTGCGGGAACGCGCGCTCGACCTCATCGCGAAGGATCTCGGCCTCGATCCGCTTGAGATCCGGCTGCGCAATGCCGCCCCGCGCACCGATCCGCCGGGCTTCATGATCACGGGGCGGCCGCTGATCGGCGTCACCACGAGGGAGTCACTCGAGCGTGTCGCCCAGGTCGTGGACTTTCCCGCATTCCGGCGCCGGCAGGCCGAAGCCCGGGCCCGCGGTCGTTACCTCGGCATCGGGCTGGCCACCTTCATCGAGGCCGCTCCTGGCCCGCGCTCACCGGATGCGGCCGGCGACTCGGCGGGCGGGGAGTCGATGCGTCTCCGGCTGGAGGAGGACGGCATCGTGGTGCTGTTCACCGGCCAGATGCCGCACGGCCAGAGCCACCAGACGACCCTTGCCCAGGTCGCTGCCGATGAGTTCGGCGTGCCGTTCGAGCAGGTCCGCGTCGTCGTCGGCGACACCGCGGTCGTCCCGTTCGGGTTCACCGGCGGCAGCCGGTCAGCCACCTTGACCGGCGGTGTGGCCCTGCACGGCGCCCGGCAGCTCAAGGCGAAGGTGCTCGATTTCGCGTCGCATCTGATGGAAGCCAACGCCCAGGATCTCCAGATCACGGACGGCAGCGTCTGGGTGCGCGGCGACCCCGCGAGTGCCATCACGGTGAGGGAGATCGCACGGCGCGCGGCAGCGGGCGAGTTTGCCGCCGGCGCGGACGCCAACCTGGAAGTCGAGGCCGCGTTCGACGGTGGCGAAGCAGGGTGGTCCGGCGGCAGTCACTGCGCCATCGTCGACGTCGACATCGAGACGGGCCTGGTGACGGTGGAGCGGTACGTCGTCGCTGAGGATTGCGGTGCGCTCATCAATCCCGCCGTCGTCGAGGGCCAGATCCGGGGCGGTGTCGCGCAGGGCATCGGCGCGGTGCTGCTCGAACGATCGGCGTATGACGAGGACGGCAACTGCCAGTCCGCCACGTTCGTGGACTACCTGGTGCCGACCGCCTGTGACATTCCCCGCATCGAGATAGAGCACCTTGAGACCGTGCCCCTCGACAGCGACGTCAACTTCCGCGGCGTGGGGGAGGGCGGCATGATCGTCGCGCCGCCCACTGTGGTGAACGCGATCGAGGACGCGCTCGCGCCTTTCGGCGTGCGGATCTACGAACAGCACCTGCCTCCGGCCCGCATCCTGGAACTCATCGCCGGGGCGGCGGACCCGGGTCACTAGGCCCGGGGAAGGGTTCGGGCCGTCCCACCGCGGCCGGCCAGGTTACTCGGGTGGCAGGCGCGGCTCGTTGAGGATGTCGGCGACCGGCCGGCGGGGCGTGCCCGGGACCGGCAGCCCGTAACCGAGCCGCAGGATCATCTGCGGGATGTCATTACCGGTCCGGGGATCGCGGACCAGCCATGAATCAGCGGTCTCCAGCGGCTGGGTGAGCGGGCAGACGGCGAGGCCATGAGAGGTGGCGGCCAGCAGGACGCGCTGCAGCGCCTGGCCCGCGCGCAGCCAGTCCGCCCGGGTGCCGCTGGCGGTGGACAGCACGGCCAGCTGGGGATTCTCCTCAAACCAGGCATACCTGACAGGCAGGTGATGGCCGGTGCGGAACTCGCGGACCGGTGTCGTGCCACCTGGGTCGTGCGGGCCCAGCGCCGAGTCGGGGATGCCGTCGCCGTCCCTGGCCCCGCCCACCCAGCGGACTAGCTCGGCCTGGTAGCCGGGCTCGGCCAGCAGGCTGCGCTCGGCATCCCGCGCCAGGTAGAGCAGCCTGGCGGCCTCCGCGTGGTCGGGCAGGTGCAGGGTGGCGCCTTCGACCGCGGCGGCCTCCAGCAGTTCGGCCAGCACCCCTGATGGCACTGCGCGGTTGCTGAACGGATGGCGGTTGGTGTGCCGGTCCGGGATGGCCGCATGAAGTTCCTGTTCGGTCTGGTCGGCCCGGTGCGGGCCGCCCAGCCGGAGCACGGCCAGCAGCAACGGCTCGCCGTCATCTGGGAGCAGCCTGACCACGGGTTCGCGGCCAGCCACCGCCGCCGCCAGCCGCAGGTTGAACAAGGCCGCGCCGCAGGCGATGTGCACCGCGCGGCCGGTCGGGTCGCTGTGCGCCAGCATCCGGGACGGATCGGCATACAGCTCGATCGTCTGGCTGGCGCGGA
>Ga0318555_10000832_pt1 | contig 10078 bp, 10 predicted proteins | sample GRESIP082b2f23_FD_202529 | JGI IMG/M metagenome (GOLD analysis project Ga0318555, IMG submission 202529) | Tropical soil microbial communities from Luquillo Experimental Forest, Puerto Rico - GRE.SIPMG.082b2f23 | ecosystem: Environmental > Terrestrial > Soil > Tropical forest > Bulk soil... | reverse complement strand
TCTCACCGACACCCTGGTGGTCAACTGTATACTTGGCACTCATACCGAAGCCCCTGTGACATACCGGCCCTGTACCTGGACGAATGACACGATTCCGGTCCACGGCGACTTCGACTGATTCGGAGGACCCTGAACCTCATACTTACTGCCATCCGGCAGGATGTAGGCATCTAGCGCTGTTATGTTCGTGCCATCCGGGAACCAGACTGTTGTGATGTCAGTTATCTCTTCGGTGCCAGACCATTCCTCGGAACCACCCGTGGGTGCGAATGCACAACTAGGAATCGTCTCCTGTGTTTCTGTAAAGACGTCATTGCCACGCGCATCCGTGCCAGACTTTGTCCGGTGCACAATAATCACCGGCTGACCATACGGCAGTGTCGGAGGCATTATGGCCTCGCCATCTGAATCGTGCCAGTCTTTCCAGCCTTGTAGTCGTCCAGCGCGGTAAGGTCAGCGTCCTTCAGTGCAGCAGAAATACCACCGCCGGTGCGCTGCAACCGATAGCTATAGGAGCCGACTGTCTCACCGATGACTCCACCGGCCTGAGTGGGCATGGTGAGCATGGCGATTGTTGCAGTAGCCAGAACCGAAATGACCTCGTCCGGAACTTCAGGGAATCCGTGGTCCACATTGACTCGGAACGTCTCGCTATACCAGCCAACGTCGTACCAAGCCTCCGGAAGATTGATGATGCCGGAACCCATGGGATCCGGGATAGTGATCTTGTCAATGCCATCAAATGTGTACCAGGAAACTCCGATGTTAGGAATCCCCGGATACCCACTCAGCCACGTCACCGAATTGATAGCCTGCACCGGACGGTACGGAATGGTGATCTCTCCGCCCCCAGCCCGGATATCAATGATGTCGCCGGGATGACTCAGAAAGTCCTTGCGGCAATAGCGCCGGATAAATGCACTGCCATCAGCCAACAGTGCATCTATCCGGGCATTCTCCAATGGGTTCAGCGCACGCCCAAGCCGGGCAGTAACGTCAGCTGATGTCGCCAGCGGTGGGAGAGGCACTTCGCCGAACCTCCTCGTTGTTACTTCTTGGCGGTACCGGACCCGGACGACTTCTCCACTGCTGCCGGGCTGGCACCCTTGTCCTTCAGGAACGCCTCATACGCGGCAGCCTGCGCCGTGAGCGCTGCGTGACGCTGTTGGACGTCGGCCACGGCCTGGTCCTCCGGAACACCTTCCATCTCGGATGGATCGAATGGCGTGTACGCGCCTGCCGTCGAGTAGGACGTCATCTGCGTCAGTGCCTGCGCCGTAGTCGGAGCCGTGGCAGTCGTCGGCAGTATCGCACCGAACGGCCACCGAGCCGTGATGCCCGTAGCCGGGTTGAGGATGGTGACCGGGTTGACGGTTGCGTACGCCAGTCGCATGACCATCCGCATGGCCACGGCATCCTGCTGCATCAGGTTCAGGATGACCTTGCCGGAGTCGTTGCTCACGACACCTTCCGTGAACATCTTGAAGCTGATGTCCTGACGGACACCGATCATGGCCTTGGAGAAGTCGCCCATGAGCAGTTCCGCGCCAGACGCGGTAGCGTTCCAGGAGCCGTTGTCGATCTCGGAGCACGGATATCCATAAAGGCGACCCGGCGCACCACCATCGCCACCCTGGAGATCCGGCTCGTAAATCGGCACACCCTGCGCGGAACGAAGACCCACCAGCTTCCAGGAAAGGCCAGGCATTGCTGCGAATCCGCGCACCGGATATCCAGTCCCCACCAGCCTCTGGGCCAGCGTGCTGACGTCCAATGCGTAGTCCACGGCCGTGCCGGCCTTCTGGACCTGAAGGGTCTTCTTGGCACCAAGGAATACCGACTCACCCCAGGTGCTGGGCTTGTTGGTACCCCAGAGCACAGCCTGGTCGATCAGTGCTCCGGCCGACTCGACCATGCGCGGCTGTACCTGCGACCAGATCGGCATGTCAGCGTCATCCAGGTACGCCTGGGGAATGGGCACGATAGTGGCAAGTTCCTCCACCACCAGCACCACATTCTTCCAGGCCTGGTACGTAGTCTGCTTCATCCCGGTGTCGCCGGACACCCAGTAGGAAATCGGCAGAACGTCCAGCACCGGAATGCGCTGTGTCTTGGAAGAAAGGGTCGTCCTCTGCATCAGCGTCAATGCCGCAGACGACCTAGGAAGCTCCTCGATGATCGAGGTAGCCAGAGGCTCCGGCACCAGGGCATCGGCCTGGCCGGAGGTCCGGGCGATAATCCCGGAATAGGAACCACCCATTGTACGTCACACTTTCCGCGCGACGCCTTTTCCGCCGCGCTAGTCAGAACCTTGTTCGAGCATGGACCGGAACACTTCCTCCTGCGTCCGTGGGGCACCACCCTGAGACGGTATGCCACCTGCGCGCATGGACTCGATCGGGCGACCAGCCTGTCGGCTTAGCTCTGCGGCTCCATAGGCCGTGGGTGCTGAGCCTGGCGCTCCGCCATTCTGCCCATCCCATGAAAGGCCCATTGCCTCAACGGTCCTCTTGGCGATTTCCGTTGCCCTTTCATTGATCACACGCGATAGGACTTCTGCCCGTTCGGAGATCTCCTCCTCCGTGCCGGCACCGAGGAAATCAATTGCATCAACCGGCAGGTCCATCATCGCAGCCGCCATCATTCGGTGGTGATTTGACTCACTCTCCGCTGCGCGGCGTTCGGCCTCATTTGCCCTTTCCTGGGCCAGCTGAAGCTCTGTCTTGTCCTTGTCCTGGATCCTCTTCAGATCCCTGGCAGCTGTCGAGTTTTCCCGAGCATTCTTTTCGTGCTTCCTGGCAAGAGCCTTCCACTTATCAGCTTCGGCCTGCCAGTCGACAGCTTCCCCTGCGTCACCCTCCGGCGTGCCGCCATCGGATGAGGCATCCTGAACGAGCAGGTCATCGCCTGTCGGCTCCCCGGCGTCGCCCCCGGCCTGGCCCGTGTCGGGCTGGGCCCCAGATGCATCTACGGTCATTTCTACGGCTCCTTGCGAATCCGATAGCACGAATCCTAGCTGATCGTGCCTAATTGGGAAAGTCTAGCGGTGAATATGCCTGGTCGAGCCTCCTTCGCCTTTTGCGTGCTCAAGGGAATGATGTCTAGGATCCCGGCCCGAATGCATTCGTCGCATATGGGCTAGGAATTCCTCTGGCGTCATTCGCCACGTATTCGGCAAGACAGTCATTCCGGATCGAGTCGTATACGGTCTGCTTTCCTCGACATCCGCTGCCATCCGTGCCAGCTCAGGCGCAAACGGATCGAATGGCTCATGGCCCTCCGCCACCGGATCATCATAACCCAGCCAGACCTGGGCGTCCACATGAATCGTATCGGCACCCTGGCCAGCGTCACTCAGGGATATCACTTGCGAAAGAGAAAGCGTATCTACACCAACACCCGTATCAGTCAAGGTGACGGTGTTCGTATTATCAGGTAGAGCCACAAGGCTGTCGGTCCCGCTCCCAGCATCAGATAGGGAAATGATAGAAACAGGCCATGCCTGCAATGTATCAGAACCCTGCCCGGAGTCGGCCAGGCTGACCGATACTGCAACGAGGATTGAATCATTGCCCTGGCCTTGCTCGAGCAGGCGGACATATTGGACAACGCCGTCAATACCCTCCCCCATATCAGTTAGATAGACAATCGCTGTAGTGACAAGTGAGTCAATACCGGTACCGGAATCAGTCAGCGTCTTAGGAGTCACCCCGGTAACGACGTTGATGGTATCCGTACCCACGCCAGAGTCAGCCAGCAAGGCCGTTATGGCAGCGACAATAGCGTCCGAGCCAGTACCCGTATCAGTTAGTCCAATCGCAGCCGATACGGCAATCGATTCAATCGCGGTGCCATTATCAGTCAACGTTAGCGAGATTGAGTTCACAAGCGAGTCAGAGCCAACACCCGTATCGCTAAGTGGAACCGTGGCGTTCACGATCAGGACGTCAGCGCCGGTACCCGTGTCAGTCAAAGTCTTGGTGATTCCGGAAGTTGTCTGAATAGAATCAGTACCGATACCAGAGTCATTTAGGGCAGCAGTAACAGCTACAACGATAGCGTCCGCACCAGTTCCAGGATCCGTAATAGTCGCCGAAACGGAAACAGTTAGGACGTCAGTCCCGGTACCTGTATCAGTCAGCGAAATCGGAGAGACAGTCACAGCAACCGAATCCGCGCCAATTCCGGAATCGGCCAATGCAGAAGTCACCGATACGACAATGGCGTCAAGACCAGATCCAGCCTGGACCGGCAGAGTCACGGCAGCCGAATCACTTACCGTATCAGTACCGCCTCCAGTATCCGTCAGGCCAATAGTAGCACCCACGACAATTGAATCAGTACCAGTACCTGGATCAGCCAGGACGAGCGACGCGGAATCGACAATTGAATCCGCACCTGCCCCGGTATCCGCAAGGACGATGCTGGCATTCGTAACAAAAGAATCAGTGCCAGTTCCAGAATCGGCAAGGGCCAATGACCCAGAAGCAACAAACGTATCGACACCGGCACCAGTATCTGCCAGCGTAATAGTCGCCGAGGTAGGTCCTCCCGTCCCCAGCAATGGATTCGGATAGGCGACATTGCTGACTTGCATGCCCCACATATTGAAACTGATGTTGGCAGTCGTAGCAGCCGTGAAGCCGAACCGAATGCCTGACATGGTCGCCTCATCACCAGAGCCACCAGTCTGTGCCGTCAGGATACCACCAACATTAAGAACCTCAGTCGGTGTAGACGCTGGATTGTCGTCTGGGTAGATCCGTACCTCCATGAGTCCGCCAACTCCACCCGACATCAGCATCCTACCCTCGATACGGAATGCCTGATTCAGTGGTATAACGCTCGCCGATGTCGCCTGCGCAGTTGTTGTGGCATCAGATAGGAGAACATGTCCAGTTGAGTTTATCCTCCATTGCCCACAGTTCTGTGCGTCAGCAGTATGCCGACCTAGTATGAATCCGAATGTGGTGGCCGGATAAGAAGTGAAATAGCAATATACACTCCACCACACTTGCTCGGTATCGACAAACGAAGGAGTCCAGCGACATAGCGCTTGTGCCGAGGTTGACCCAATGGTGAATAGAATTGACTGACAGTTCTGAGCCGAGCCATGGGTATTGTCATATACGGCATTACCACCAGTGCCAAGCGTAACGGTATCGAACGTATTCCCGACGCCGGTATCGGTATTGGCGACTACGGCACCATTCGTTCCACCCAGCCCATTGTAAGCTAGCAGCTGGTTCTGCAATGCCGGAGCATGAATATTCTGCTTCAGCAATATGCTGCGATAACTTGGATAAGTAAGCAGTCGCTTAAGATCATTCGGGGACCCAGTAACGGCAGATGCAGCGGCAGGCTTGACCAGGATCATTTCGCCGAAGTCGTGCCCAGCATCGCCCCAGTTGGGGCCGGTGACCGTGCCTGGCCCGACGCTCAGGTTGTAGGCCGTGCCGTTGCTATTGCCATCAGCGTTGGCGTTGTAGACATAGCCGGAAGTGCTGCCCGCTGACGCGGCACCACTGTCTTGCGTGGAGCCCCAGTAAAGCTCACCAGAGCCAGCAGCGGCGATATTCGGCCACTGGGCGGTCCCACCAGTGCCGTCCAGGTGGGCGGTGTTGTCCAGCACTGGGGTACCGGTAGTGGAGGAAAACTCCTCCATCACGAAGTCGGAAAATGCGGTCGGCAGGCCGCCCGTCCAGGTAATCGAGGTGTTCGCCGTTGAGACGGCGGTCACCACGCCGATGAACGTCCGCACATACCAGCCGGAGTTATTGACGCCGCTGAACCCCGGCGTCAGGGGCGTCCAGGTGATGTTAGTTGCCGACAGGCCGGTGACAGTATGCCCGGACTGCTGGAGCCAGATCGTGGCCAGCAGGAAGTTGCCCACGTTGTGAGTGGTGACCGAAGCGGGACCAGGGTCTCCGGTACCACCGTTAGACTGTCCGGTAGCAGCTACAGCGGCATAGGTCACTGGGGATTACCTATTAACCGAGAGTTTCAACAGTCAGGCTATATGCCTTAATGGTCGGGGCACCAGTAACCTGGGAAACACTGCCTGCAATTGTAATGGGCTGGCGCGTTGTCGTGTCAATCGTCACCGTTCTCAGCGCCAGAGTTGACGGTATCGGAATGACAGTTGCAGCCGTAAGGCCAGACGGCCAGATCAGGAACCCACTGCCCTGAATAGAACCAGAGGAACCAAGCGCTCTGACCTCTCCCTCGTAACTTAGCCACCATGGGATCGACGTCTGGCTGATAGTCATGGCCTGCGCAGTTACGCCAGCCAGAGGCTTGTTGGCCGTGGCACCACCGAAGTAGATACCAAGCACGGCATTCGTGGCCGTAGACCCGCATGTATATTCACCACGCGCGTTGATCCGGACAATAGTACCGAGATCGACATCATCAGGATCAAATGCACGGGCAGGCGAAATGTCCGCCAGCGTCGCTGTGGCATTCGGAGTCCCGTCTACATTGGAGACAGGACCCTTCGGCGCGGAAAGGTAAAGCCTACTGTTTGGCATAACTTCACCTCACGTGAATGTAAGCGTGGCGTTGGCAGTCCAAATCTGGCTCGAGCCCTTGGTGCCCTGCGCGATGCTTGTGGCATGATTGATGAACTGGGCAACCACAGTAGTGCCATCAGCCGTACCCTGGTCAATGCCGAATTCGTTCCAGGCAAATACTGCATCAGCTGCCTGGAACGTAGCGGTCCATGCCAGCGAGCGAGTGGCCAGCGTCAGTGTGCTTGTCGGAGCTGCGGCACAGAACTTGAACAGCCGGTTGGCACCACCGGCCGCAGCACTCAGGTCCGTGTCGGTGTAAGCAGCCGCCGGCGACGTAGCGATGCCGATACCTATCCGCCCCACAGTCGCACTGAACTTGGTCGGCGCAGTATACGTGCCGAAGTACGACGTGATCAGCTGGCCCCACGCCGTATTCATGATGAGGTTGCCGACATGCTCCGTCTCGGAGTACGGCCGGACTCCCAGCCGACGGAAATCGCGAGGGAACAGGTCATGCCCTGGTGGAAGATCCAGCTTCTTCAGGGCATAGCTGATAGCGTCCTCGTCCCATCTCCTTACCCGCAAGACAGTACGGTGATGCCCGCCATCTTGCATCCCCACTGCTACGCCAACGCGAAGACTATCTCCGCCATGGCCATGATCAATCGCGTCACCACTCATGACTAACCTTTCTTCTTGGCTTCGGCCATCGACTGTTCGATCCCAGGCGCATGGCCTGGCCAGCCTCCTGTTGCGCGGTGGTGTAGATTAGCGCACAATCCCTTAACAACTCCTGGCCCTACGTACTTACCTAGGTGCATTACGCACCTATCGAAATCACCAGGGATGCCCCAGCGCACCTTGGCAGCACCCTCGCCTTCCGCCCAGTATCGCATCAATCGCTGGGTACTACTGACATCACCCGGTGTGACTTCTCTACCGGCAACCATTACAATTTCCTACTCTGTGCCTGGAGCTGGGAGGCTCTCTGATTCAGCAAATGGATCTGCATCCGAATCGTACCGGCTTTACCGGAGAGTGACTGTATCTGCTGCTGGTTCGCCGACACCTGGGGCTTTGACTTGGTAGCTTTCGTCGTCGTTCTCTTGGTACTCATCTTCTTGGTCGTTGTACCAGGCTTGCTGCCCTTGGACGAAAGCGACGAAGTGCTCTTCTTCTTGGTCGTATGGGATACCTGGGCTGGCTTACGTAGCGAGGCAATCTGGGCATCAATTGAGGCAAGCTGGAGCCGCAGTTCATGCACTCTCTGGTGAATATCACGCACCCGGTTGGCAATCTGGCTCCGAAGCTGAGAATTCCGGCCTTCGCCTCCACCCGGCTGTCTACCGGCTGGTTGCGCCTTAGGCCGGTTCGAGACTCCAAACCGACCACCAGCCGCGCGAGGATGCAATGCCTCGTTAAACGGGACAGTCATTAGCTGCCTCCGGTCTTGAGCGAGCCATCTGAATTCCAGCTGTCCGGAATATCTGCCGACCAGCCTTTCTTTCTTGCTACGCCAATGATATACCTACGGACCTTGGCACGCTCCTCAGGCGTATTAGGCCGTGCGCGTCCGACAGCCGAAATAGCAGCCTGAAGCGTATACGGACCAGGTCCACGTCCCCTGATCGGGAACCTAGGGTTGTCCGACTGGTTCGAGCTGCTGGGCTGCATTGCCTGGCCCACTCGGCGCAGCCCCTGCAACTGGCCCTGTGTTATGCTCACTCTGCGCCTCCCAGTAATCCTGCCAGGCTTTCCTGGCATTAGCTCCACTCTTACCGCGCGTTACGCGCGTCCAGTCATCACTCAGTTGCTTACTAGATTCCGACACAGCCTGGCCTCGGAATAGCGGCTGGGCTGTACAATGACAGTGATCATGCGCCAGGAAGCTGGCGCTCTTGTCAGACTTGTAGACCGCCCCACGACTAGCCAGCATAGAACAGAAGCTACAGGCACCCGGAGATATCAATCGCTCCCAGCCCTTAGCTACCGGATCCTGGTGTACGGCATCAGCTATTGTCTGGCGCCCACCCTTGAGCGCCAATCGCGATCCGCCCGCCTCGAGAGCCTGGCCGGCAGAATTAGCAGCCTCGGGCTCTGGCATCGTCTTGATGTCATGGAAGAATGTGCCCATTGCCTGGCTATCCGCGACCTTGATTAGCTCCTCGCGTGGCAGCTGGACCATGGGCACGCGCGCCGAAGGGAATCCCGAGACGACTCTCATGTTACGATAGAAACTTGCGGAATCGGCCGCTGCCGCGTCCCAGTACTGCTGAATCGTACGAAGAACCAGGTCACGTAGGGCTCCCCAGCTATCGGCCATTCGCTCCGGACGGATATGCCGGACCCAAAGGGAGGAAATCGCCCTGCTCGTAGCTAGTGCAATAGCCATTTGGCGCTGTCTGTACAATTGCTGTAGCGTCAGAAGGCTGACATCGCCTGGGAGCGGATTGAGAAGGGCCGGGTCTACACCAGTGGCCCCTGCTGCGATGGAACGTGGCGCACCGCTGGCGAGAACGGTCCCGCCCACTAGTTTGGGTGGGCCTACCTGCCCCAATGGCTTAGAAGGCCGGGCAATCGCACGGGGAGTAGTCACGTGGTCGCCGTCCTCGCCTTACCACCTGGTCCAACCGTGGGTAGTGGCTGGGCCAGTAGCTTCCGAGCCTGCGCCTCAGCGGGAGTCTCCGTCGGAGCCGGGCCACCGGACGGCCCTGCCTGCGATGGAGGCTGTCCAGGACCAACTGCCGGTGGGCCTCCGGGGGCTGCGCCTGGCTGGCCGGGTGGAGGAGGCGTAACAGGGATCAGAGTTCCAGCCTGGTAGGCCAGAGCAGCCTTAGCAGCCTGCTCGGCTGTCGCCTGAGCCTCGGCCTGTGCCCTAGCCTGCTGCCAGGCCTCCACGTCATCAGCTGTAACGCCGGGAATCCGACGCCACAATTCCTCCGGCGGAACGCCCAGCATCTGGGCAGCCTTCCCGAGCGCATCAATTGTCGCAGCAAACGACCGCGCCGAGGTATCGCGCCAGACAATAGTCCCTGTCAGGTCATTCCAGCCTGAGGTATCGCCGGAAGCCTTTGCAGAAAGCCGGAAGACATTCCGCCAGGGATCCGTAAACATCGACTGGATCTCCTCAATCTTCCTGTCAAGGCCATCCCGCGCAGCCGCTAGGGCTTCCGCCGACATGTTCGCAATCTGGCCCAGCAGATGATATGGCGGCACCTGCGAGATTGTGGACATATGCCGGATACCGGCCTCGCGCGCATCGATGTAGGGTGACAACTGTGTCTCGCTGAATTCACCGAACTTGGTAGCCGGATCATCGCTGGCGAATATGCGGTCAATACCCGGCCGCCAGGGCTGTGCATCCCGGCCTTCCTCGTCCACTGCCGAGATGCCGGTAACCCAGCGCTGCCGGAATGATGCATACTGCTCGGCCATCATCAGGTTGAAAGTGTCGAAGTTAATCTGATCCTGAATCAGAATGAGAGGCTCAATCTCACCGCTACAGTCAAGCTCGCCATCAAGATCATTCTCATGCAGGAAACGAATGACAGGACAGACACCTAGGC
>Ga0318555_10000785_pt1 | contig 10240 bp, 2 predicted proteins | sample GRESIP082b2f23_FD_202529 | JGI IMG/M metagenome (GOLD analysis project Ga0318555, IMG submission 202529) | Tropical soil microbial communities from Luquillo Experimental Forest, Puerto Rico - GRE.SIPMG.082b2f23 | ecosystem: Environmental > Terrestrial > Soil > Tropical forest > Bulk soil... | reverse complement strand
AGGAGCAGGAGAACCATCGGGAAGTCGCTCAGCAGCGGGTGGAGTGGGTGGCCGAGAACACGCAGGCCTCTCATGCCACCTTGAGAACGGTGGCGAGGAGGATCAGGAAGGCCACCACCGCCACCGCGGCGTGGACCAGCACCACCGGCACCGGCAGCGGCTTGCCCGAGAGGTGCTGGGAGATGAGGTAGAAGCCGCCCAGCGCCGCGACCAGGAAGATGATCAGCGCGGTCTTGGCCATCGAGGGCGCTCCCTCCCCGGTCACCACCAGGATCAGGGCCACCAGGCCGGCGGCGGCGAACGCGCCATGGACCAGTGCCAGGCCCAGCGGTGGGCGGGGGGCCCCCTTGAGAATCATGGTGACCATCACCAGCCCTCCCACGGCGGCGATACCGAACAGCACGAGTGCAGTGGTCATCGGATGCCTCCTCGCCCGGGCAGTCGGGGGCTTCCCGATTGGATGACCGGGCCGCGCGGAGGTGACCACACTGTCACCGCTCGTACGCTCCGTGCATCCAAGGCATTGTTCGACAGGCCCCACCGATGTCCGCGCCATCCCGACCACCGTCAGCGGATCGCTCTCCCGACGAGATGCTCGTGGAGCGCGTCGTTGCGGGCGAGACCCCGCTCTTCGAGCTGTTGATGCGCCGGAACAACGCCCGGCTCTACCGGGCCATCCGCTCCATCCTCCGTGACGAGGACGCGGTCGAGGAGCTGATGCAGCAGACGTACGTGTTGGCCTTCAGCCGTCTGGAGCAGTTCGGCGGGGGCGCCCGGTTCTCCACCTGGCTCTTGCGCATCGGGATCAACGAGGCGCTGCAGCGCCTGCGCCGGGAGCGAAGGTGGCCCCAGGTCGGGGTGGAGGCCCTGGAGGAGGTACCCTCGATGGACCGAGAGGATGCAGGCCCGGAGCACGCGCTGGCCCGCTCGGAGCTGCTGCGGATGGTGGAAGGGCTGGTCGACGAGCTGCCCACCCTCTACCGGACGGTGTTCGTCCTCCGCGAGGTCCAGCAGCTCTCCACCGCCGAGGTGGCCGACCTCCTCGAGCTCACCCCGGAGGCGGTGAAGCAGCGGCTCTCCCGGGCAAAGAGCGCCCTCCGCACCGCGCTCGAGGAGCGCACCGGCGAGGCCCTCTCCACGCTCTTCCCGTTCGAGGCCCCGCGCTGTGACCGGGTGGTCGCCGGCGCCCTGGCCCGGATCGGCTTCCCGCCCTAGTCCCTCCGCGGCCGGTGGTGCGTCCCGGGCCTGCCCCGCGCACACCCACGCACCCCATCGGCGAGGCAGCGGAACCCAGCGAATTTGGTAGGCTTCGTGGCCAGCCCTTGGGAGGCCGCGCGTTTGGGGACCGGTGCCGATTCCGTCAAGGCGTACTCAGCCGTCCTGCACAAAAAGCCCAATGATGCCGAGGCGCTCGCCGCGCTCGAGGAGCTCCTCAAGGACGAGGCGGTGCGCGCCGAGGCTGCGCGCGCGCTCATTCCCGCCTACGAGGCGGTGAAGGAGCACCGCAAGCTGGTTGGCGCCCTCGACCTGGTCGCCGAGACCACCCAGGACCAGCTGGAGCGGGTGCTGGCGCTGCAGCAGGCCGCCCACGTTCACCTCCACCACCTCCGGCAGCCCGAGCTGGCCTTCGCCGCGCTCTCCCGCGCCCTCCGACTGTCCCCCAGCGACCCCAACCTCCGGACCGCTGCCCGGCGCGCCGCCGAGGACGCCGACGCGATGGACGGGTTCGCCAACGTGCTCAAGGAGCTGGTGGCTCGCGACGACCTCGGCCAGGCCAAGGTGGCGCTCCACCGCGAGCTGGCCGACGTCCAGGAGAAGAAGCTCGACGACCGCCATGGGGCCATCACCCAGCTGGAGGCGGTGCTCGCCGTGGAGCCGAAGAACGGCGACGCCCTCCGCGCGCTGCAGCGGCTGCTCCGGGCCACCGAGAACTGGACCCGCCTGGTGCCCGCCCTCGACACCCTGGCCGGGGTGGTGGCCGATCCCGCCGAGCGCGTCGCCCTGTGGCGGGAGATGGCCCTCCTCCTGGAGGGGAAGCTCGACGACAAGGAGCGCGCCGCCTCGGCCTGGCGCCGGATCTCCGAGGCCGATCCGCTCAACCGCGAGGCCGTCTCCGCGCTCGACCGGCTCTACGCGGCGATGGGCAAGTTCGAGAACCTGGCCTTCGCCCTCGAGCTGCGCCGGGCTCAGGAGGGGCAGAGTCCCCAGGGGCGGGAGGCGACCTTCCGGCTGGCCCAGCTCCGCCGCGACAAGCTCCAGGACACCAGCGGGGCGCTGCAGCTTCTGGGGCAGGTCCTCGCCGAGGACCCGGGTCACACCGCGAGCCTCGACCTGCTCGAGTCCTGGGCCCGCTCCCACGCTGCCGACAGCCGGAGCGCGCTGGACACGCTCGACCCGGTGCTGGCCCGCTCCGGGGAGCACGCCCGCCGGGTCGCCATCCGCGAAGCACGGATGGCCGATGCCCTGACCGACGAGAAGATCCGCCTCGCCCAGGAGATCCGCTCCATCCAGGAGCGGGACATGGGCCAGCCCGACCGGGCCTTCCTCTCCGCCACCGCCGCCTTCGCCTCCAGCATCGACCGCCCCGGCGCCCGGGCCGACCTCGAACGGCTGGCCCGGCTCACTGGCAGCTACGAGGAGCTGGCGCAGATCTACGAGAAGGTCGCGGTCAGCGAGGCCAAGTCGGGGGGCCCGGACACCGTGGCTTGGCTCCGGCGCGCCGCCGAGCTTCGGGAGCACCTCGCCCAGAGCGACGAGGCGATCAAGGACTGGCAAGCGCTCCTCGCCGAGGCACCGCAGGACCGGCAGGCGCTCGACGCCCTGGGCAAGCTCTTCGAGCAGACCAAGAACGCCAAGCAGTTCGCCGAGGTCGTCCTCCGAAAGGCACAGCTGGCCAGCGAGCCGGTGGAGCGGCGGGGCCTGCTGATGAAGGCCGGAGAGTCGCTGGAGGCGGCCACCGACGATGCCCGGGCGATCGACGCCTTCAAGGAGGCCCTGGCGCTCCGCCGGGGGGTCGACGGGCTCGAGGCGCTGGATCGCCTCTACGCCCGCGGACGGCGCTTCGAGGAGCAGGCCGACGTCCTGGCCCAGCTCGCCGCCTCCACCACCGGGGAGATCCAGAAGTCGCACCTCCTCCGCCGGGCCCAGCTCCTGGAGCGGGAGAAGGAGCTGCCCGCCGCGGTGGAGGGCTACGCCCGTCTCCTCGGCGTCTCGGCGAACGATCCCAATGCCGTTGCCGGGCTGGAGCGGATGCTGGAGCTCCCCGCGGTGCGCCCCGACGCAGCGCGCCTCCTCGAGCCGGTGTACCGGAGCCTCAACGACGTCCGCCACCTGGTGGACGTGCTGGAGCTCCGCCTGGCCGGCGCCTCGCCCAACGAGCGCGTCCCGCTCCTGGAGGAGATCGCCAACCTCCGTGAGTCGCTCGGGCAGCGCGACCTGGCCTTCGCCGCCCGGGTTCGTGCCTTCGGAGAGATGCCGGAGAGCGCCGAGGCCCGCGAGCAGCTAGAGCGCCTCGCCGCCGAGACCGGGGCCTTCGAGGAGCTGGCTGCTGCCTACCAGGACCAGCTCGAGCGGGGCGTCACCAACGCCACCTCCACCGAGCTGTGGCGGCGACTGGCCGTGCTGTGGGGCGAGCGGCTGGAGCGGCTGGACCTCGCCACCCGGGCCTACGAGGAGCTGGCCCGGCGCGAGCCGAAGAACGTGGCGGTGCTCGAGGCCCTGGCCCGCATCCACACCCGCACCGGCGACTCGCGGGAGCTGGCCTCGGTGATGAAGCGGATGGTGATGGCCGAGCCGTCCCCGCCGAAGCAGATCGACCTCCTCTTCCGCCTCGGGACCCTCGCCGAGGAGACGCTGGCCGACAAGCAGCTCGCCGCCCAGTGCTACGGCGAGGTGCTGGCCCGGAAACCCGACGACGAGAACGCGATCAAGCTGCTGGGGAAGGTGCTCACCGAGAGCGAGCGCTGGCCGGAGCTGGCCTCCCTCATCGTCCGGGAGATCCAGCTCGCCGAGGCCGCCGGCCGCCAGGAGGAGATGTTCGACCTCATGGTGCGACTGGGACGGCTGCGCCTCAGCCGCCTCCGCGATCCCCGCGGCGGTCTGGACATCTTCGAGGACGTGCTCCGGCGGAAGCAGGGGCACGCCGGGGCCATCGGCGCCCTGGAGGAGATGGCGCGCAGCGACAGCCCGCTCCGTGGAGAGGCCGCCGAGGCGCTGGAGCCGATCTTCACCTCCGGGGGCGATCACCTCCGGCTGGTGCAGATGCTCGAGTCGCGCGCCTCCACCGAGCCGGTGGCCGCCGAGCGCGCCTCGCTGCTCCGGAAGGTGGCCAAGCTCTACGCCGGCCCGATGCAGAACCCCGAGCTGGCCTTCGTCTCCGCCAGCCGGGCCCTGCGGGAGCTCCCCGACGAGGAAGCTTCCCTCTCCCTGGCGGTGAACCTCGCCGAGCGGGCCGAGGGTGGAGACGAGCTGGCGGGGTTGCTGGAGGAGATCCTCCCCCGCGCCTCGGAGGACGAGGCCCGGGTGGCGATCCTCCGTGCCCTGGCCAAGACCCAGGAGTCGCTCGGCCACGCCAAGGAAGGGATCGAGGCCTGGCGCCGCTTGCTGGAGCTCGTGCCCTCCGATGCCGAGGCGCTCACCGCCCTGGCGCGCCTCTACCAGAGCGCCGGTCGGGCCGCCGAGCTGCTCGAGGTCTACCGGAAGCAGCTCTCGGCCTCCGAGGACCCGGTGGTGCGCGCGGCACTCCTCTTCCAGATCGCCGGCCTCCAGGACTCCGCCCTCAACGACACCGTGGGGGCGATGGCCACCTTGCGACGGCTGCTGGAGCTGAAGCCCGACGACGCCAAGGCCCTGGAGCGGCTGGACAGCTACTGCGAGAAGCAGCAGCGCTGGCCGGAGCTGGCCGATGTCCTCGCCCGGCGGCTGGCGCTCCCCGGCGGGGATCTCGACCTCGACCTTCGCTTCCGTCTGGCGGTGGTCCGCGAGACGCGGCTCCTCGACAAGCTAGGGTCGCTGGAACTGTACGGACAGATCCTCGCTGCCCAGCCCAAGCACGCCGGGGCGCTCGCCCAGCTGGAGGCCTGGACCCAGCGCGAGCCGCAGCAGAAGGCAGCGGTGGACGTGCTCCTCGCCGCCTACCGCACCGCGGCCGACGCCCCGAAGCTCGCCGCTCTGCTGGCCCTGCGCATCGGCGCCTCGCCCGACGCCTTCGAGCGCAAGCACCTGCTGGTCGAGCTCGCCGGATTGCACGAGGCCGCTCGCGACCCGTCGGCGGTCTTCACCGTGGTGCGCCGCGCCTTCGCCGAGGACCCCAACGACGCCTCGCTGCGGCTGCGGCTGGAGCGCATCGCCGACCCGGCACGGGCCCACGAGGAGCTGGCCCGGGCCTACGAGGAGGAGCTGCCCCGCATCGCCGAGACCAAGGAGGCGGCGGCGGTACTCCTCAAGCTCGGCGAGCTGTACGAGCATCGCCTCTCTGCCCCGGCCAAGGCGATCGACGTCCTGGAGAAGTCTCGGGAGCAGGACCCGGCGCTGGCACTGCCCGCCCTCACTGCCCTGGCCCGGCTCTACGGGCAGGCGGGCCGCACCGACCGGCTGGTGGCGGTGCTCGACGAGCTGGAGAAGGTGACCCCCGACGTCACCGAGCGGGTCAACATCCTCTTCCGCCTCGGCCAGGTGGCCCAGGACGAGCTGGAGGACGAGCCCCGGGCCACCGACGCCTTCGAGCGGCTGCTGGCGCTGGACAAGACCCACCTCCCCGCCGCCCGGCTGCTGGAGGCGATCTACGAGCGAAGCGGCCCGCCCAACCGACTCTTCGGCGTGCTGCGCATCCAGCGCGATCTGACCAGCGGGGCAGAGCGGGAACGCATCCTCTCCAAGATGGTGAAGGTCTCCGCCGAGGGTCTGGCCGACCTCGAGGCCTCGATCGAGCTGTACAGCGAGCTGTTCCAGAAGAACCCCAAGAGCGATCAGGCCTTCGGGGCGCTGGAGCAGGCGCTGGAGAAGGCCGAGCGCTGGGAGGACCTCCGGGCGCTGCTGGCGGGGAAGATTCCTCAGACCGCCGACCCCCGGGTGCAGGTGGCGCTCAACGAGAAGCTCGGCCGAATCCTCTACCGGAAGCTGGGACGGCCCGAGGAGGCGGTGGCCCCGCTCCGCGCCGCTCTTGAACGCGACGCCCGGAACCGCAGCGCCCTGGAGACGCTGCGCGACATCGACGAGCAGCTCGGTCGGCGCGAGGAGCTGATCGCCGTCCTCCGCCGGCTGGTGCCGCTGCAGGAAGGCACCGAGGGCGTGAAGGCGCTGCGGATGCGCCTGGCCGAGGTGCTGGGAGAGATGGGACGGCGCGAGGAAGCGCTCGACGCCGCCCGCCGGGCGCTGGAGATCGAGCCGCACACCGTCCCCGACTTGGACCGGGTGGGGAAGCTCTTCACCCAGCTGCGGGCCTTCGGCGATGCGGTGCGGGTCCTGGAGCTGAAGGCCGAGGTGTGGCAGCGGCTGGAGGAGCGGGACGGAGTGGTCTCCACACTCTTCGAGATCGCCGAGGTGTGGATCTCCCAGGCCGGCAAGCCGGAGTCGGCGGCGCCGATTCTCGAGCGGGTGCTGGAGGTCGATCCCGCCAACCGTGACGCCTACGAGCGGGTCCTGAAGCTCTACGCCGATGCCGGCGACTGGCGCTCCCACGCCTCGGCGCTGGACCGCTATCTCCCCAACCTCGTCACCGACGAGGACAAGATCAAGGCGCTGCGGGAGCTGGGGCGGATCCGGGAGCAGAAGCTGGGTCAGAAGGACGGCGCCTTCCTCGCCCTCTGCCGGGCACTCCAGCTCGACCCCTCCGACGACTCGCTGCGCGAGGGGGTGGAGCGACTGGCAGAGGAGACCGGCTCCTTCGAGGAGCTGGCGGCGGTCTACGAGCAGGTGGCTGACGAGCTCCCCAAGGGCCCGCTGGCGGAGCGGCTCTATCTGGTGCTGGCCCGGGTCCAGGACCGGAACCTCGACGATCCCGGCGAGGCCGAGGCCGCGCTGCGGAAGATCCTCGAGTTCGACCCCACCAACGCCTCCGCCCTCGACGCCATGGCGGGGATGTTCGGCCGTCGTGGGCGGGACCGGGAGCTGATCGTCTCCCTGGAGCAGAAGATGGAGGCCGCGCCCTCGCTCGAGGCGCGCAAGGCCATCCTCCGCGAGGTGGCCCGCATCCACCGCGAGCGGCTCAACGACCCCGAGGAGTCGGCGGCGGCGCTGATGCGGTCACTGGAGCTCGAGCCCGACGTCGAGACCCTGGGAGAGCTGGCGGCCCTCTACCGGGAGCAGCACATGTGGGGCGACCTCGCCGCCACCCTGGTCCGGACCCGCGACCTCCTCCCCAACCTCGAGGAGCGCAGCCAGATCCAGATCAAGGTGGCCGAGGTCCAGGAACGGGAGATCGGCGACGAGGAGGCAGCGGTCGACGCCTATCGCCAGGCGCTGGAGCTCGACCCCCGCAACCGGGAGGCGCTGGACTCGCTGGAGCGGCTGTACACCAAGCTCGATCGTCCGGCCGACCTCCTCGCCATCTACGAGCGGCAGCTGGAGCTGACCGAGGACTACCGGGAGAAGGTGAAGATCCTCTTCCACTCCGCGGCGATCTGGGAGGACCGCTACCAGAACCCGGCCAACGCCGACGCCTGCATCGAGGGAGTGCTGGCCCTCGACCCCACCAACCTCCAGGCGATCAAGTCCCTGGAGCGGCTGCGCCGGGCGCAGGAGCGGTGGGAGGACCTGGTGGGCGTCCTGGAGCGCCACATCCAGCTGGCCACCGAGCCGGAGGAGCAGGCCGATCTGATCGTCGAGACCGGCGAGGTGCTCCGCGTTCACCTCCACCAGACCGACAAGGCGGCCAACGCCTTCCAGATGGCCCTGGAGATCTTCCCCGGTCACGCCGCGGCGCTGCACGCCCTCGGCACGGTGTACGAGCGCAGCGGCAACTGGCCTTTCGCCCTGGAGATGCTCAACCAGGAGGCGCAGGCGCTGGGTCGGGACCCCAAGGCGGTGGAGGTGCTCCACCGGATGGGGAAGATCAACGAGGACATGTTGATGGACGTCGGCTCGGCGAAGGCCTGCTACGCCGAGGCGCTGCGGATCAACCCCGACTACCTCCCCTCGCTCCAGGCGCTGCGGGGGATCTACGAGAACGAGCAGAACTGGGAGTTGTTCGAGCAGACCCTGGTGGCCGAGGCCCAGGCCACCGACGAGGCCGGGGCCAAGGCCCGCGCCTATCTGGCGATCGGCAAGTACCACAGCGAGCGCCGGGAAGACGCCGAGGCGGCGGCCCAGTGGTACGAGGAGGCGGTGCGCCTCGACCCCGAGCTAGCCGAGGCGGCGCTGCCACTCTCCGACATCTCCATCGCCAAGGAGAAGTGGGAGCAGGCGGAGAAGATGCTCGACGTCGTCATCCGCAACCTCAAGGCCCGTCTGGGGAACGAGAAGGACGAGGCGCTGGAGCGCGAGCTCTGCCGGCAGGTGTACCGGATGGGCTACGTGCAGGAGAAGCTGGGGCGGCGCGACCGGGCGCTGGCCAGTTACGAGGAGGCCTACCAGCTCGACTCCACCTATCTCCCGGCCCTGGAGGGCTACGGGAACCTCCTGGTCCAGTCAGGCCGGTACGACCAGGCGCTGAAGGTCTTCCAGACCATCCTCATCCACCACCGGGAGGACCTGACCGATCTGGAGATCGTGGAGATCTACTGGCAGATCGGCGAGGTCCACGTCGCCCTCAAGCAGCACGACCGGGCCCAGAACCACTTCGACAAAGCGCTGGCCATCGACCCTGGCCACGAGCCCAGCCTCCGGGCCCTGGTCCAGCTGGCCGACGGGGCAGGGCGATGGGACCGCGCCGCCGAGTACCGTCAGGCGCTGGTGGGCGTGCTGGACGGGGAACCGAAGGCCGAGGTGGCGCTGGAGCTGGGGCGGCTGGCCAAGGAGAAGCTGAAGGACGCGCACCTGGCGATCGACGCCTACTCCCAGGCGCTGCAGATCCGTCCCGAGTCGCTGGAGGTGATGGACGCCCTCTACATCCTCTACCGCGAGACCCGTCAGCCGGGGAAAGCGGCCGAGGTGCTGGAGCGGATGCTGGCCCAGCCGGAGCTGCGGGCCGATCCCCAGCGGGCGAAGCGGGTGTGGTTCGCTCTGGGAGAGAGCCTCCGCGACGAGCTGCGCGACACCGATCGCGCGGTGGAGGCGTTTAACGCCGCGCTGGACCTCGACCCCCGGTTCATCGAGGCCTTCAGCGCCATCGAGGCCCTCCTCGGGGCGGCCAAGCAGTGGAAGCCGCTGGAGGAGAACTACGCCCGGATGATCCAGCGCCTGCCCAAGACCGACGACACCGAGTCGGCCCGGATGGCGCTGTGGCGGACCCTGGGCGATCTCTACCTCCAGATCCTCAAGCAGCCCGAGAGCGCGCTGATGGCCTACCAGGTCGCCGCCGCCGGCCTTCCCGACGACGCGCCGGTGCAGGAGACCTACGCCGATCTCCTCCTCCAGGGGCAGGGGAACGAGGACAAGGCGATGGTCGCGCTCCGCCGCGCCCTGGCCCACACCCAGAATCCGAAGAAGGTCGCCAGTCAGCTGGCGGAAGTCGCCGCGCGGCGGAAGGACTACGACGGAGCGTGGCTCGCTGCCCAGGTGGTCTCGGGGCTGCTGGGAGATGCCGGGCCCTCGGAGAAGGAGATCCTCTCCAAGCTCGGCCCCTACGCCAAGAAGCGGGAGACGCCGCGGGCAACGCTCGGCGATCGGCTGTGGACCGCCAATCTGCTCCATCCGCGGGTACGGACCCCCTTCGCCGAGCTGATGGGGGTGCTCTTCCAGGCCGCGGGCCAGCTCTCGGCGGTGCCGCTGTCCCAGTACGGACTGGTGCCGAAGAAGCACCGCATCGACGTCTCCACCGCGCAGGAGTACCAGATCCACCACTACCGGGCGGTGGCGCGGCTTCTGGGGATGGAGGCGGTGGAGCTGTTCTCGCCCTTCCTGGTGGCCACCCGCGACAAGCTGGCCAAGCGCTCCACCGAGCCTGCTCCAGACCCGCTCCTCGGGGTGGAGATCGTCCACGCCCAGCCGGTGTGCCTGAAGATCGGTGGGAAGTTCTTCGGGGATCCGCAGGCCAAGGACACCCACGCCCAGCTCGGGCGGACGCTGGCCCTCCTCCGCCCGGAGCTGATCTTCGCCTCGCGGTTCGGCGCCGATCGTCTCAGCGCGGTGTACCAGGCCGCGG
>Ga0318555_10000783_pt1 | contig 10248 bp, 9 predicted proteins | sample GRESIP082b2f23_FD_202529 | JGI IMG/M metagenome (GOLD analysis project Ga0318555, IMG submission 202529) | Tropical soil microbial communities from Luquillo Experimental Forest, Puerto Rico - GRE.SIPMG.082b2f23 | ecosystem: Environmental > Terrestrial > Soil > Tropical forest > Bulk soil... | reverse complement strand
GTGCGGCAGCCACGCGGGCGGTCACACTATGGCCTGAGGAGCCGGAATCCGAGCCCGGCGATAGCTACGCCCGGAGCCGTCAGGTCGCCACCAAGGGCGAGCCCAATGCCCCCGGCGCGGGAGCCGAGCCTGACCAACCTGGCTCGGCAGGCAGTGGCGCCGGGCTTTAGGACCCGGGGCTCCCGGGAAAGCCAGCAGCGCACCGGAAAGGCGGCTCAACGCCAGCCGAGCCCTGATAGTCGTGCCATTGGCGTGCCATTAGTCACGGTCAAGAGCGGGCCAGGGCGGCCACCACCGCGCACACAAGTTGGCAGGTCAGAAGGGATGACGGCCTGTTTCGTTCAGATTCCCAAGCTGATAGTGCGGATTCGATTCCCGTCACCCACTCCACCAGGAACGCCAGGTCAGCGGGCTACGCGGCGGCACGCAACGTCTGCCCGGTTCCCCAAGCCAGCGCGTCTGCGAGCTCACGCCATAGCCGCCGTTAGGGGCGGCAAGCCGACCTTCGACCGGACTTCCTCCGGGAGGTCCGAACGGGGCGATCTGCGCGGACCAAGTCGTCGGCTGACGTCCGATTCTGCCGACCTGAGTGTCATACGGACTGGTCATGAATCGGTATCCAGGTGGCGGGCGTGACCTGCCAGGACACGCTCGACAAGGTCATCACTGAACTGCCCGTATCCCGTGGCAGCCCAGACACTGTGTTTCGGGTCGGCCTCGTAGTAAGGGACTTCGTGGCCGTGCTCGTGACAGTACAGGGCATCTGGCTGGCGGCGTTGCTTGACTCGTTTGGCACATTCGTTGCAGCTCCGGACCTGAATGGCGCGCCACTGGCCCAATGGCCGCCAGGCGATCCGCCGGGCGGATAGGCCGTGCAGGGGGTTGAAGAAGCACAGTGCTACGGTGGCCGGCGGTTCTTTTCCCTTGGCGGCCGCGGTTGCTGCGCCGAAGGCGTCCCGACCTTGGTGAACAAGTACCAGCGCGCCCGCGAGGTCGGTGATGTCGTGCGCTCGATCCAGGACTTTCCCTGCCGCCTCATAGGCGTCGAGCGCTCGTTGCAGGGGCGCGGCGGCATCGCCGGCCGGCTGAATCGAGCAGTGCCCGAGCACCTCCCCGAGTTCGAGGATCTGCCGTCGCGCTTGTTCGCGTACCTCATCCTCCTGGGCACTCTCCTCGGTGCCCATGGCGGTGCCGGGTGCCCCGACAGACCGGTCCGTCTTGGCGGTCTTGCGTCGTGTCCATCGTGTGAAGATCATCACGCTGCCGGCGAAGGCCAGCACGATGCGGCCTGCAGCTAGCACTGTGTCGCCACCGTCTCACTCATCGTTCTAGATTGGACGCACGCCACCGTTAGCCAACCCCCAGATGCTCCAGGACGCGCCGGGGGAAATCGGGCTCGAAGGCCCCGAATCCAGTCCTGGTCCAGAATCCGCTGAACCGGAAGTACGGCCAGAGCTGCCCGTCGCTGTCGGGCAGCCGAAGTACCCGCATGCCGACGTCGTGCCTTCTGGCACAGGCGGCACACGCAGGCATTTGGCTGTGGGATTGAGGCAGGAATTCCCGGAATCTGGATCGTCCGATTACTTTGCTGCCCGGCCCGTGGAGTGGATTGACGAAACACGGAGGAGACGGGGTCGCCGTTTTGTATGCGAGAGCCCTTAAACCGTCGCGGGCGAGCACGATTGCGGCCACGAGTTCGAGCACATCCTGCCGGCGCTCATTCAGCAGCTGGCCGGCATCGTAAGCATCAGCCGCCCGGCGAGCCCCCTGGCCGGCACCCGGACGCTGGAGAGCGGCAGCGAGTGCGGCCAGCTGGCGGGCGCCACATCGCTCAAGCCAGCGTGCACTCGGCTGGACCGGGGCACTCACCGGTCTCCCCACCCCGGCATGCTTTGCCCAGCCAGGCAGCCACGGGAGCGAACCGAGCATGACCGGACTATAGCCCTGCCAGGTGACGTACCGGACACCCCCAAGCCGGGCTCGGTGGTGTGAGAGACAGCACTTCAATGTCCACGCCGCAAGACGCCAGAGCGGCCTGCTCGGAGTGCTCGCTCATTCCGCGTGGAGCGCGCCAGCCTAGGCGAGGTGACCGACACGGCTAGGCCGTTGCCCTCCGAGGCGGCGAGCAGCCGGTGCGACGACGTCTCCAGACAGCCAACCTCGTACCCAGTCGGCTGTCGGGCCAGCAGAGAGCGTCACGCTGAGTGACGCAGAAGCCCGGGGAGAACGCGCGCCGTGCCGCCGTTCTGATCCGGCAGGCGGCTACAGAATCCGCTATCCGAAGCAGACAGAACGGGCACTATCTGGCTCCACGGGCGGCGGTGATCACGCCACGCTGGGGCGTCAAGTTGGCGCCGCTGTTGATTTGGCGGTTACGCGCAAACCCTCCGATGGGCGCAGACCTGGACGGGAATCTACGGATCAGGAGGCTAAAGACGGAGTCCCCGGGCGGCAGCCCGTCAAAGATCAAGTGGACCCGCCAGGGGGAGCGACGAGGAAATACCGCTGCCGCGGCCGGAGCTCGCCCCCGGGAGTCTCGCCCAGCGCTTCGAGGTCGATGCCAATCGCGAGGAAGCTTCCTTGGATTCCCAGCGCGAGTAGCCGACCAGGCAGGTTCCATCCTCGCTGAGCAGGGGTGGCTCCAAGCCCAGGCCGCCCGGCTGGCTCTGCATCCAGCCACCCATCTGGGCCATGCCGTGGGCCAGAGCTTGCACGTTGCCGGGGCTGATCCCGAGTATCACGCCCCTGGGATGGCGGTCCCGCACGTCAGCGCTGCCGTGCCCCTTGCTGTTTGCGGCGCCGCTCGCCGCGATTGAAGCCACGGGATAGTCTGGTCGCATCCGGCCGGGCCGGACATCTGGATTCTGCCGCTTTAGTGCGCAGGCAGTCGGAGCGACGCCTGTCCAAACGGATCGCCGGGTGCCGGATCGGCCACCTCGCTGGAGTTGGCCGGCTGGGGGGTGATCGCTGGTGCGGTGCCCTGGGTGCGAGCACGAGAATCCGGATGAGGCGCGCTTTTGTTCACAATGCGGCGCCCCATTGGGTCGGTCGTGCGGCACCTGCGGGGCGGGGCTGCCACTGGGGGCCAGGTTCTGTCTTGAGTGCGGGAGCCCGGTGACGGCGGCGCGGGTTCCGGCGACTTACACCCCGCGGCATGTCAGCGAGCAGATCCTGGCGGTGCGGGGCGCCATCGAGGGTGAGCGCAAGCAGGTCAGCGTGCTGTTCTGCGACATCGTCTCCTCCAGCGCGCTGGCGGCCAAGCTGGGCCCGGAGGAGTTTCACCTGGTCATCGAGCAGTTCTTCGAGGCCGCGCTGGCCGAGGTCCACCGGTACGAGGGCACGGTCAACCAGTTCCTCGGCGACGGCTTTATGGCCCTGTTCGGGGCGCCGATCGCGCGCGAGGATCACGCCCGGCGCGCGGTGCTGGCCGCCCTTGGGATCGCGGCGCGGGCGGAGGTGCGGATCCGGATCGGGATCAACAGCGGCTTGGTGGTGGTGGGGACGATCGGTGACGACCTGCGGGTCGACTACACCGCGTTCGGCGACACCACCGTGCTGGCCGCCCGGCTGCAGGCTGCGGCGGAACCGGGCGCGGTGCTGATCAGCCAGCACACCGCCGAGCTGGTGCGCGGCTATTTCCAGGTGGAAGAGGTCGCCCCGGTCCAGGTCAAAGAGCGCACTGTCTATCCGGTCAAGGTGACAGGGCTGGGTACCCGGACGGCGCGGGTCGCCTCCGGTGATGAGCTGAGTCCGTTCACCGGCCGGGACCGTGAGCTGGCCGAGCTGCAGCGGGGATTGGAGGTGGCGGTCGGCGGTGAGGGCCAGGTGGTTGGTCTGGTCGGCGACCCCGGGCTGGGCAAGTCCCGGCTGGCGCTGGAGTTCTGCCAGCTGGCCCAGCCGCAGGCGGCCGTGCTCGAGGGCCGCTGTCAGCCTTACGGGGCCAGCATCGCCTACCTGCCGCTATTCGAGCTGATCCGCAACGCATGCGGGATCGCCACCGATGATCCACCCGACCTGGTAGGGGCGAAGATCGAGCGGAAGGTCAAGGCGCTCGAGCTCGACGTGTCGCTGGCGCATTACCTGCGGCACGCGTTCGGCGTGCCAGCCGGTGATCCCGCGCTGGCCGCGCCCGATCCGGCGGCCATCCGGGCCCGCACCTTCGAGGCCCTGCGCCGCCTGCTGGTGGCGCTGGCCGGGCAGCAGCCGCTGGTCGTGCTGATCGAGGACCTGCACTGGATCGACCAGACGTCCGAGGAATTCCTGGCCGGGTTCGCCGGCGAGCTGCCGTCGGTGCCGGTCATGCTGCTGGCCACCTACCGCCCCGGTTACTCCCCGCCATGGGCCGGCAAGTCCTTCACCTCCCAGCTGGCGCTGCGCCCGCTGTCGGTGACGGCCAGCGAAAGGATCGTGACCTCGATCCTGGCCGGTGGCGATCTGGATGCGGCGGCGGTGATCGCCGAGCGCGGCGAAGGCAACCCGTTCTTCCTCGAGGAGCTTGCCCGGACCATCCGGGACCAGGCCGCCGGCGAGGCGGGCGACATCGTGCCGGAGACCGTCCAGCAGGTGCTGGCGGCCAGGATCGACCGGCTGAGCGCCGACCAGAAGGCGGCTATCCAGCTGGCCGCCGTCCTCGGGCGGGAGTTTTCGCTAGACCTAGCCGCGGAAATCTGGGATGCCCCTGTGCCGCTGGAGGCGCAGCTGCTGGAACTGAAGGGGCTGGAGTTCCTGCGCGAGCGGCACGGCCCCGCCGAACGCACCTTCGTGTTCAAGCACGCGCTGACCCGTGAGGTGGCCTATGACGGCATGCTGCAAGCGCGCCGCCGCGACCTGCACGGCCGGGCCGCCGCCGCCGTGGAGCATTCCCAGGCCAACCGCTTTGAGCAGTGCGAGCTGCTCGCCTACCACTACTCCCGCAGCGGCGACCCTGCACGCGCGATTCCCTACCTCGCCGTCGCCGCAGACCGCGCCAAGAACAGGTACGCCAACGAGGAGGCAGTCGGACTATACAAGGAAGCCCTGTCCATTGCCCGCGACCTGCCTGCTGGCACCGATCGCGACAGCCAGGAGCTAGCGATCCTGGAAGCCATGGCCGCGCCGCTCGCGGCCAGGAGCGGCTACGCCTATCCGGAGCTGCAGCAAACCCTCGAGCGCTCGATCGACCTGGCAGAATCACTGGGCCGTAGGACCTCGACGATCACTGGCCTGGTCTCGCTGTGGGGATGCCGGGTCGTCCAGGGGCGGGCGGCCGACGCCTACCAGATAGCCCTCCGCACCTTTGCGCTCGTCGAAGGTTCCGAGCTGGCCGGCCAGGGGCATTTCGCCCTCGGCGGCTCGGCCGTGGGCCTTGGGAGGCCTGCGGAGGGGCTGCGTCATCTCGAGCTGGCCGCCAAGCTGGCGGGCACGGCGGTCTGGCTGAGCATCGGCACCAGGGCTGATGTGCACAGTACGGCCTGGGCGGCGCACGCCCACTGGCTGCTGGGCCATGACGCTGAGGCGTTGTCCGCCTGCCGCCAGGCCATCGCGCTGGCCAGGTCCATCGATCATCCGTTCTGCCTGGCCGTGGCCCTGGCCTACGGCTGCATCACCCATCAGATGCGCCAGGACCTGTCCGCGCTGCGTGAGCACGTCGGCGAACTGCACGAGCTCTGCGATCGATACGGTTTCGCCTTCTACCGCGAGTGGCCGCTGATCCTGGCCGGCTGCTCGCGGGAGGACGAAACGGGCCTCGACCTCGCCAAGCGGGGCATCGGCAATCTCCGGGCACAGGGCGCGCTCACCCGCATGCCGTACTGGATGTCGCTGCTGGCCGACCTGCTGGCCAGGAATAACCGGCTGGACGAAGCCCGGGCCACCCTCGACGCCGCCCTAGCCGCGGCGCAAGACCATGACGATCTCTGGTGGCTGCCGGAAGTGATGCGCATGCGTGCCGCCTACGACGAGGAACAGGCCGCCGTCTCACGCCTGCGCTCGGCGGCCCAGATGGCATCGGCTCAGGGCGCTGTCGCGCTGCTCCGGCGCTGCGAGCGTGACCTCGCCGGGCGCGGCGCTCGCCTGCCTGCGCCCGGTGCGGTACCCATGGCCTGACGTAACGCACGGACGGGAACGCCAGAGCTGCCGTGCGGATTCCAGGCCACCGCGTCAATGGCGCTCCTTGCGGTCGTGTCGCACGCGATCGGCTTCGCCGGCCATTGACCCAGCCGCCACTGGCACGGGATCGGCGCCTATCGAGGAAGACGGAGCAGAGCGGGCAGGACCGCGGTTATGGCCCTGGGGCGGGCTACGGTGGCAGGTCTGAGCCGGTTGCAAGGAATCGGGTTGCTCGTGCGTCTATCAGGTGTGGAGCAAGACCGGCAGGAGTTCGCGGAGTTCTACGCGGCCGTCCGCGATGACTGCTTGCGGATCGTGCTGATCAGCGTGGGTGACCGGCAACAGGCCGAGGACCTGGTCGCCGAGGCCTTCACCAGGGCGTGGATGGCCTGGCGGAAGGTGCGCCAGCACCCGGCGCCGCAGGCGTGGATTATCCGGACCGCGCTCAACGCGCACGTGTCCTGGTGGCGGCGCCACCGCAGGGAGGAACCGCTGACTGGCTATGACGAGACGCCAGCCACGCCACAGCATCCGGCACTGGACAGCTCCCTGCTTGCGGCTTTGCGGCGGTTGCCACTCCGGCAGCGCCAGGTCATCGCCCTGCGGGTCCTGCTTGACCTGGACACCGCTACCACCGCCCAGGTACTCAGCCTGCCCAGCGGAACCGTCGCCTCCCACTTGCACCGGGGGCTGGCCGCCTTGCGCCACGAATTCCCGGCCCTCGACGATCAGGAGCGGATCACATGACTGACCAGACCACACTGACCGCTCTGCGGCACCGCCTGGCCGGGGTGCGTGACTCGATGAGCGACGTGCACATGACCATCCCGGACAGTGCGATTTTCGCTAACGCCAAGAAGCGCCGTACCCGCCGCGGAATTGCGGCAGCCATGACCGCGGTTTGCGCCGCGATCGGCCTAGCCGTTGCCTTGGTGCTTCCCGGAGGCCAGGCCCGCGCCGGGCACGTGCACCTGGCCGCCTGGTCGGTGGATGTCAACAGCAATGGCACGGTCACCGTCACGATCCGGCAGATGCTGGGGAACCCCGCGGGGCTGCAGCAGGCGCTGGCCAGGGACGGCGTGCCCGCGCTGGTGCGGAACATCCCCTACAAGACCTCGACCCGCCACCGGAACGGCCATACCGATACCGCGACCTATCCCGCCTGCGAATACCAAGGAGGACTGCCCAAGGAGCCCGGCTCCGTCACCGCTAAGGCAATCTCCGGCGCCTCAACCACCCCGCCGCACTTGGCTTTCGTAATCCATGCCAGCGCCATGCCCAAGGGCTCGGTGGTCTACATCGAAACCGGGTTTGCCTGGACGGCCACGCTCCTCACCAGTTCCCGGTTGCCCCGGTGCGTGCCCGCCGGACCGCCACCTGGCTGGTAACTCCCGCTAACGGGTCAGGCCGTATCCGCCGCGGCGCGGTGGAACTTGCCTGGGCTGGGCAGGCCTGCTGGCGCATCACCGATGAGACCAGACAAGTGGCATGGGGCGTCCTGATCTGAAGATCACCGTGCAATTGACGTGCAACTAGCGACGCCAACTGGCGGTCAGTCACGGTTCCCAACGTGCAGCTGAGCTTCATGCTCAGGCTGCCTGAGTGACCCATCTCGAAGCTTTCCAAGCTGATAGTGCTGGTTCGATTCCCGTCACCCGCTCCAGGTGGTGTCTTCCCAGCTCAGATTGCTTATCGGCCATGATTGCTGGCAATTCTCTGTGACGCATAGACACGCCCGCGTGCCCGCCACGTGCCCGATCGCTCTGGCTGGGGGTGCTTATCCAGATGCGCAGGGTCAGGGGCGGTGCGCACCGAAGACCGCGACGCCAACCGGCAGCCCGTGCCTGGGCCCGGGGGATCCATCGCCGTCACCTGTTCCTCGCACTCCATTGTCACTGCCGGGGTGGCAGACCGAGGCAGCCACTGCCCGCTCCGGCGGGCGGGGCCCTCGCTGCAGATGTGCACGCTTTGACCACGTGCGTCTGACCGTAGCTGGCGGACGCGAAATAATCGCTGGAACGGGTTGCCGCTCGCATCGATACCCGGCCGCAGGTCTGGAGGAGGACCCGATGGATGAACATTTCGTGTGGATGACGACACGCCAGATCAAGCCAGGGATGCTGGCAGAGTTCGAACGGGCCTGGCGGCCGGACACCCATCCCGACGGGATGCTGCGCGCGCACGCGTACTGGTCTGAGGACGAGCGGGAAATCATCGGCGTCTCGTTCTGGGCTTCCCGGCAATCGTGCGACGCCTGGCGGGCCTCCAGCGACGAGGCGCGCCGGCGCCAGGCCATGGCTGACTACGTCATGGGGGAGCACGAGGCGTTCTACCGGGGCCGCGAGCTGCACGTGCCAGATCACTAGCAGCAGCCCCCGCGACGCAGCCAGCTCGCGGCTGGCCCATCGATGATCGGCCTGGCGGGTGATCTCTTCACCTGTTGCCACCTGAGGGGAAACTGATGGCGCTCTACATGTACCAAGCCTCCTATACCGCAAAGTCGATGGCAGCTCAGCTCAAGGAGCCGAAGGACCCCGTGGAGGCGATCAGGCTGACACTGGAGGACCTGGGAGCCACGATCTTGGTAGCTGGCTTCCCGTTCGGCGAGTATGACGTACTCGTCGTGTATGAGGCACCCGATGATATGACCGCCGCCAGTGCCGCGATGGCAATTGCCGCCGCGGGCGAGGTCAAGTCGGGCAAGACCACGCGACTGCTCAGCGGGCAGGAATGGCTCGAGTCCTTGCGCAAACGCAGGATTGTCAAACTCCGGAAAGCGCGCCAGCCGCACGACGCTCCGCCCGAATTGCCGGAACGCTTATTGGGGGAATTTTTCCGATACAGCGGCCACAAGCTGATCGAAGAGCCGGTCTGCCTCGGCCAGGGTGTCATCATCGGGGATATAGCCCAGCGGTCCGCGCTGACGTGTGCTCCCGATGACCTGCTGGCGGCATAGCAGGTGCTTTTCGATGGCGACAAACGCGTCCAGTTCGGTTTGCAGGGAGATCAGCGCACAGAGGGGGCCGCTCACGCGGTACGCCGCCTCATCATCGCCGGCCTGCAGCGCGTCCCAGATGGCGCGGACTGCCCAGCAGAGATCAGCGGCGGGCATTGTTCCATCGATGCCACGCCGGAAGGTCTCGGTGAGCGCAGAGCCGCCGGCCCCTTCGAATACCCGCACGCGTCCCTGCGTTGCCTCTCTGATAGCGGAGATGCTGGGCCCTATAGGAGTGGCTTCCGGCTTCGCATAAACACGGTCGCCGAACTGGTCGTAAAGGCGGGCGAGGACAGCAGGGCTCATGGGCCGGCCCACATAGCTGCTCGCGTCCTGCACGACAAGCGGGATAGCCGTGGCTTGCATGATGGCGGCATAGTAATCGATCAGGCTCGCGTCCGGGAGCCGCACGTGCACTGGCGGAATTGCCATCAGCGATGTTGCACCCATGCTCTCCGCATGGACAGCGAGCTGCACTGCTTCAATTGTGCTTTCAGCGCCACAGCTAATTACCGATACTGTGTCAGATGCAGCCTCGCACACAGCCGAAGCAAGATCTCTGCGCTCAGCCGATGTCAGACGGATAATTTCGGAAACCATGCCTACAGTAACACCATCGGCACCTTGCTCAATGACCCATTCAATCTCGGCCGACAATGCCGTATAATCAATGTCATCGTGATCCGTGAACGGGGTCTGGATAACCGGCAGTACCCCCGTCACTTGCAATGGCTCAGACATAGCATCCCCATGATCTCTTGGCGTCGAGGGCCTCGACGGCAGATCGGGACCTGGGTCCGGCAAAGAAGCAGTCGGCAGCATCGCCATGCATCAGCTCAAGCCCTATACGATCTAGCGGCCCGGTTACACCGGGAAGCAGGCCCGTTCCTCCGTGCCCGATCGGCCGCGTTGGTATCCCGTCTTCCCTGGTCAGGCGCGGCCACGCAGGTGGCAGTATCGAAGATTCTCCCACCTAGTGTTTACCAGGCACGCATGCGAGACACTCAGAGCGATCAGGCCGAGTTCGGAGACGACCAGGCGTGTGGTCCGCGCAGCGAAGACATCCGGGGCACGTCGTGCCCACTACGTGCCAGACGGGGCGAAGCCTCGCGGAGACTCCCGGTCACTCATGGACAGAACGCCAAGATGCCCGCAGGTCACCGTCC
>Ga0318555_10000777_pt1 | contig 10276 bp, 9 predicted proteins | sample GRESIP082b2f23_FD_202529 | JGI IMG/M metagenome (GOLD analysis project Ga0318555, IMG submission 202529) | Tropical soil microbial communities from Luquillo Experimental Forest, Puerto Rico - GRE.SIPMG.082b2f23 | ecosystem: Environmental > Terrestrial > Soil > Tropical forest > Bulk soil... | reverse complement strand
CACAAGGGGAGGGTCAACCAACCAAACAATCATTCGAAGCTGACAGACTCGAACAATTGTACTGTTCTTGTTCTTGTTTCGAACTTATTGCTCTTGTTGCGACGCCCCTCCTCCCTGTGTCTTCTGCCGGTCACCCTCCACGTGTCGTCGTACGGAGACAGGGCGAGCATGTTAAACGCCAAGGAGAAGACCGCGCAACTTATTTGAGGAACAACGAGTTTTCTTCCTCCGCCTGCTGGACTGTCGGGCAAATTCAGGTGCCTCGTGGTCCGTTTACCCGCGTTTTTGTCGGTTTCGCAGCTTTCGTGTCAAAGCTATATCAATGTATATCAGTGTCTTACGTGATTCTTAGAATGTTGAACCTCATTACGTTCGCGAAGACGGCTCTAATCCCTCAGGCGGTACCGCCGAGAAGCGGCACGAAGGCGACGGGCCCCAGCGCCTGGCGCTCGATGCGCTGTTCACGGCAGGTGAAGCGAACGAGCTGCTGCTGACCTTCGGGCCCGATCGGCACGATCAGGCGTCCCCCGACCCTGAGTTGCTTGAGCAACGGCTCGGGCACCGTAAGCGGCGCGGCGGCTACCAGGATGCCATCGAAGGGCGCGTGCGCCTTCCAACCGAGGGCGCCATCGCCGTGCCGGAAGCGGACGTTGCGGATGCCGAGCTCCTTCAGCCGCTCGCGTGCACGTATCAGCAGCGGCTCGATGCGCTCGATGGTACTGAGCCGCTTCACCAGCGGTGCGAGCACCGCACTCTGGTAGCCGCAACCGGTTCCGACTTCCAGCACATTGTCGGCGGGGCCGCCTTCGAGCAGTGCCTCGGTCATGCGCGCCACGATGTAGGGCTGGGAGATCGTCTGACCAAAGCCGATCGGCAGCGCCGTGTCCTCGTAGGCACGGCTGCCGAGGGCCTCATCGACAAAAATATGGCGCGGCACGTTGCGGATGCGCTCGAGCACGCTGAGGTTGGAGATGCCCTGCTCACGCAGGCGCTGCACGAGACGATCGCGCGTGCGCGCGGAGGTCATCCCGATTCCCGCGAGCCGCAGGTCAGCCATTGAGCCCGTCCAACCAGGTGCCGAGCGCCGGCAGCACGGCGTGGCGCGTCAGATCCACCTGCAGCGGAGTCACCGACACGAAACCGCGCGCCACGGTGTCGAAGTCGGTTCCGGGGCCGGCATCCTGCTGAGGTCCCGCGGGCCCCACCCAGTAGACCGGTCGCCCGCGCGGGTCCTGCGCCCGCATCACCGGAGCCGACCGGTGGCGGTAGCCGAGGCGGCTCGCGCGGAAGCCGCGCAGCTCGGCGAAGGGCACATCGGGCACATTGACGTTGAGAATGAGCGAAGACTCGAGCGGGCGTTGCAGGAGCTCCGCCACGAGCACACGCGCCACCTCGGCGCCGGTTCCGAAGTGACCGCCACCGCCGCCGCCGGTGCAGAGCGACATCGCGATGGTCGGGAGTCCGAGGAAGCGTCCTTCGACCGCCGCGGCCACCGTGCCGGAGTAGAGCACGTCATCGCCGAGGTTGGGACCGTCGTTCACACCCGAGACCACCATGTCGTGCTCGAAGTCGAACAACCCGCTGATGGCGAGATGCACGCAGTCCGTGGGCGTGCCCGGCACGAAATACACTCCGGGCTCGGACTCGAACACGCGCAACGGCACATCGAGCGTCAGAGAGTTGCTCGCGCCGCTCCGGTTGCGGTCGGGGGCGACTACCGTCACCTCCGCGAGGGTCGAAAGCGCATCGCGCAGGCGGCGGATGCCCTCGGCACGATAGCCGTCATCGTTACTGACCAGAATCTTCACTTGTCGCGGGATTGGGTGCGCAGCACGGAGCTGGCTGACTATACTGGAAGCAGACCACGGGCGGCGGAGCGTGGCGTGACGACCCTGCCGGACGATGACGAGCCCGATGAGGAGACTGAGGACGCGCGGCTCTTCCGGGAGGCGGTGCGCGGTGTCAGGCGTTTGGGCGCGCACTCCCCGCTGCAGCGGAAGCCGAAGGTCCGCCCGCGCGCGCGTTTCACACGTGCCGATCGGGCCGCGGTGCTGCGTGAAAGCCTCGACCCGCACACGGCAGACCTCGAGCAGCTCACCGGCGAAGCGGTGGCGTTTCATCGCCCGCAGATCCCGGCCGCGGTGCTGCGCCGCCTGCGGCGCGGCGATTACCGCGTGCAGCGCGAGATCGATCTCCATGGCATGACGGTCGCCGAGGCAAAGCCCGCCCTGCGCGAGTTCCTCGTCGGCGCACTCGAGCAAGGCGTGCGCTGCGTTCGCATCGTGCACGGCAAGGGGCTGCGCTCGGGTCATCGCGGGCCGGTGCTCAAGGCAGCGGTCAGCGCGGTTCTGCGTCGCACCGGCGCCGTGCTCGCATTCGTCTCGGCGCGGCCGGTGGACGGTGGCACGGGTGCGGTCTACGTGCTGCTTTCGGCCGACTGACCGGCCGCCGCGCTAACTCCCCTCCGGCATCGCGCCCTCGGTCTCGATCAGCTCGGCGAGCACCACGGTCGCGAAGCAGCCGCGCGCGAGGCGGAAATGGATGCGCACCGCCTGTGCCTCCACCTCGCAGCGCAGCTCGCGCACCGCGATGCGCAAACTCCGCCGCTCCTGCGCCATGCCCGCCGCCGCGCACGCCGCGGCGGCATCCGGGTAGCGCGCAGCCACCATCCTCTCGAGCTCCATCACCTCGCCCGCGCTTGCCGGGTTGCCCTCGCCCCAGAGCGGCCCGCTCGGGTGTATCTCGAGTCGCCGGCAGCGCTCGAGGAGCTGCGCGTCGAGGTCCTCGACGCGGAATACGCTGCCGCGGCCGTCGAGGTTGGCGAGATCACCCGGGCGCAGCTGCTCCCAGCTGCCCGCGGTCACCCGCGCGGCGAGCAGCGCATTGAAGATCACACTCCGCGCCGCGGACAGCACGAAGCCGCGCTCATGTGGCGGAAGCCGATGGAGCGGCGCGTCGAGACGCCGCAGGTTGCCCGCGTCGCGCCCGAAGCGCTGTGCGCCAAAGTAGTTCGGTACGCCGCGCTGCGCGATCGCCTCGAGCCGCGGTGCGAGGCGCTCGCCAAGCCCGGCGCCGTCGCCGCCTGCTGCACGGATGCGCACCGCGAAGCGATTGCCGGCGAGTGCGCCGCGGGGCAGCTTGCGCGTGTGCTCGTGCGCCTCGAGAACCTCGAACTCGCCGCCGCGCGTCTCGCGCCAGTCGACTGCGGTGCGTGGGCGCGGCACGGAGAACCACTGCACGGCGACCGCACGGCGGTCTTTGAGGCCGGCATAGCCGACATCCGCGGCGCGGCAGCCGGCGAGAAACGCCAGCTCGCGCGCCACCCACTGGGTGTTGGCGTTGCGCTTGCGGACCTTGAGCAGCAGATGTGCGCCGCTGCCCGCTGGCGCAAAACCCAGCTCCTCCTCCACCACGAAATCCTCGGGCTCTCCCCGCAGCGCGCCGCTGGCCGCGGGGACGCCGTAGGCACGTGGCGGCCTCAGTGCCGCCTCGCGGGCGCTCAGCTCGTCGCGTCCCACGGCGCGCCCCCGCCGAGCAGCACCACCGCCTGCGCGGCGATGCCCTCGGCGCGCCCGAGGAAGCCCAGACCTTCGGTGGTGGTCGCTTTGATGTTGACGCCCGCCTCGTCGATGCCGAGAAGTCGGGCGATCTCCTGACGCATGGCCTCACGGTGGGGTGCGATCTTGGGGGACTGCGCGAGCACCGTCACATCGGCGTTGGCGACCTCGAGACCGCGTTCGCGCAGCATGGCGAGCACCGCGGTGACGAAGCGCCGGCTATCCGCCCCGCGCCAACGTGGGTCGGTATCCTTGAAATGCTGGCCGATGTCGCCGAGACCCGCCGCGCCGAGCAGGGCATCGCACAGCGCGTGCAGCACCACGTCGCCGTCGGAGTGCGCCACGACGCCGCGCGAGTGAGCAATGCGTACTCCCCCCAGCATGAGGAAGTCACCGGGCCCGAAAGCGTGGACGTCGAAGCCCGAGCCGATTCTCATGGGAGCGCCTCGTGTCTGGGAGCCGTGCCGTGACTGCAGTATTGCCGCCGCGAGCACCAGGTCTTCGGCGGTCGTGATCTTCAGGTTGCTCGCGGCCCCCGGCACGAGCAGCGGCTGTTCGCCCTGCCATTCGAGTGCCTGGGCCTCATCCGTTGGAAAACGCTGCGCAGCGTGTGCGGCATCGAGCGCGGCGCAGAGCCTGCCGTAGCGGAACATCTGCGGCGTGAGTGCGCGCCACAGCGTCGTGCGGTCGACGGTCTCGGCGACGCGCGCGCCGGGCGCGCGGTCCGCGGCGGCCGGCGCGCGCTTGAGGGTGTCTGCAGCCGGCGTCGCGAGCAGTCCGCCGAGTGAGTGCGAGGCGAGGGCTGCGAGGAGTCGCTCGAGATCCTGGCTCTCGAGACACGGACGCGCCGCGTCGTGCACCAGCACCCAGTCGTCCGGCGCGGCGCGCTCGGCGAGCGCCGCGAGCACAGCGCGCACCGAGAGACTCCTTTGCGTACCGCCCGCCACCGCGGTCACAGTGGGCGATGGCGTGCCTGCCGACGCGGTTTGCTGCACGGCGTGCAGCCGTGCCGCGATCCGCGCCCACTCGCCATCCTCGGCCGCGAGCGCCACGATGATCCCGGCGCAGCGACGGTCGCCGAGGAAGGGCGCCAGCGCCCACTCGATGACCGTGCGCCCGGCCAGCTTCGCGTATTGCTTCGGGGATGCGGCGCCGAAGCGGCTGCCGGAGCCGGCAGCCGGCATGACGAGCCAGTAGTGCATTGCGCAGATCCGGCTCAGTGCGCCGCTGCGGTTCGGGTGGGCGTGTGCGTCGCCGGCGCAGGCGTGGCCGGCACGACCTGGTAGAAAGTCTCGTTGCGGGAAATCATGCCCAGATCGCTGCGGGCGCGCTCCTCGAGCGCATCGAGCCCGGTCTTGAGATCACGCACTTCGGCGGCGAGCTGTCGGTTGCGCTCGCCGAGCTGCTCGTTCTCGGCGTGCTGTGTCGCGACCGCCTGGCGCAGCCGCGTAACCTGGCGGACGCCGTCGTCGGAGAGCCATATCCGGTACTGCAGCAGAATGATGGCGACGGCGAGCGCGGCGGCGAGCCACTTCATGGGCCTGACAGCGTATCAGACCCTCCGACGTGCGCGAAGTCTCGGGCCAACGCTTGCGCCGCGCGCTCGGCCGCCGCCAGACGGTCCGGCCAGACGCGCTCAAAGCGCGCGCGTACCAGGGCGAGGATCTCGGGGCGGGCATTCTCGGGACGGCCGGCGGCAAAGGGCGGCTCGGGCGCGTATTCCATGGCGAGCTGCACCGCCTGTGCATGATCCTCGCCCGCGATCTCGGCGCTGACCGCGAGCGCCATGTCGATGCCGGCGGTGACGCCGCCACCGGTGAACACGTTGCCATCGCGCACGACGCGCCGGTCGTCGGGGAGTGCGCCAAAGAGCCTGAGCATCTCCCGAAATGCCCAATGACAGGCCGCGCGCCGTCCCGTGAGCAGCCCGGCGGCGCCGAGGAGCAGCGAACCGGTACACACGGAAGTGACGTAGCGAGCGTGCGATGCGAGCCGACGCAGCGCGCCGAGATACTCGCCGTCCGCCATCGCAGCGCTGCAGCCGAAGCCGCCTGGGACGCACAGCAGGGCACAGTCCTCCACCTGCGCGAGCGGCACAACGTCGGCGAAGGTCACGCCACCGGCCGCGAGCGTACCGCCCCGCGCAGCCGCCAGCACGATGCGCGCCTGCGGCAGCCGCGCGAGCACCTCCAGCGGGCCAGTGAAGTCGAGCTGCGTGACATCGGGATAGAGGGCAAAGACGACGGGAAAGTCGGCCGGCATGGTGACTCCTTCGGCTGGGAACAGGATGCCACGCCCGCGGCGCTTCGGCAGCTGCATCCGCTCGACGCGCTCACCCGTAGAAGTAGGCGATTACCGCCTCTCTTCAGCCAAGGGGATGACTACCATGAAACGCAGGACTTTATGGGGCGTACTGGCGTGCACCGCCGCTGCGGTGCCGCTTGCAGCGCTCGCCTCGAGCCATCGCGAGGCACCATTCATCGCGGGGCAGCCGAAGGTCGACGGCACCGACTTCTACATGTTCCGCAGCTATGAGCCGGGACGGGAGCAGTTCGTCACCTTCATCGCCAACTATAACCCGTTGCAGGACGCCTACGGCGGGCCCAATTACTTCACGCTCGACCCGAAGGCGCTCTACGAGATCCGTATCGACAACGACGGCGATGCCCGGCCCGACCTCACCTTCCAGTTTCGCTTCACCAACACCCTCAAGGGTCTGACGGTGAATGCCGGCGGCCGCAACGTCGCCGTGCCGCTCATCAACATCGGTCCGGTGAACCCGGCCGGGGCGAACCTCAATGTGATCCAGAGCTACACCATCGAGGTCGTGCGCGGCGATCCGCGCTCCGGCGAGCGCGAGGCGGTCACCAACGCCACCCTCGGCGGCCGTACTTTCTTCAAGCCGGTCGACAACATCGGCAACAAATCGATCGACAACTACCCGGCGTATGCGGCGAACTTCATCTACAGCGCCGCCATCCCGGGCTGCGCCACACCCGGACGGGTGTTCGTCGGCCAGCGCAAGGACGGCTTCGTGGTGAACCTCGGCGAGATCTTCGATCTCGTGAACCTCAATCCCGTCGGTCGCCGCGACGCCGCCCCGAACACCATCGCCGACAAGAACGTAACCTCGATCGCGCTCGAGGTGCCGATCAGTTGCCTGGTCCGCAAGGATCCCGTGATCGGCGCGTGGACCACCGCCAGCGTGCCGGCTGAGGAGGCGCGGACCTCCGAGCGTGACGGCGCCGACGCTGAGGATGGCTCGCGCCGCGATCATGGCGGCTGGACGCAGGTGTCCAGGCTCGGCATGCCGCTCGTCAACGAAGTAGTCATCGGGCTCCCCGACAAGGATCGCTTCAACGGCAGCGTGCCGCATCAGGACGCGCAGTTCCTCACCTACGTGACCCATCCGAGCCTGCCGGTGCTGTTGAACGTGCTGTTCGGCAACGCCGCACTGCCGCCGCAGACACCGCGTGATGATCTGGTGAGCGTCTTTCTGACGGGGGTCAAGGGCCTCAATCAGCCCCTCAAGGTGACCCCGGCGGAGATGCTGCGCCTCAACACCTCGGTCGCAGCGACGGCGCCGGCCGCGCAGAACGATCTGGGCGTGCTGGGGGGCGATCTGGCGGGCTTCCCAAACGGCCGGCGTCCCTTCGATGACGTCGTCGACATCACGCTCCGCGCAGCCATGGGTGCCCTCTGTGGTGCGGTCGGCAACTGCGGCAGCGAGACCCATGACCCGAACGGTGGCAAGCCGTACACCGACGGTGCGCGCGCGGCAGGCCCCGATGCGGCACATGCCCATGCGAGCGGTGCGGTGAGCCCCGATGATTTCTATCTCGATGGCTTCCCGTACCTGCTCGACCCGTTCCCCGGCTCACCCAACGGCGCGCCGCTACTGCCGTGAGCCTGCAACCCGCAGTACCGCGCCAGCTGCGGCGGGGAATCGCAAAACAAAAGGGCCAGAACCCCCCCGCCCCCGCACACGCCCACGCACCCGGGATTGCGGCTGCATCGCCCTACGTGCCCGCGAATGACGCCACGGTTCTCGAACGGGTGCCCGAGCGATCAGACCTCGAGCGACTCACGCCGCTCCGGGCGGCGGTCGCCGCCGACCCCGGCGACCTGCAGGCATCGCTGGCGCTCGCGACCGGCTACATCGGCATCGGACGGCGCAACAGTGATCCGCGCTTCATTGCCCATGCACAGGCGGCACTCGCGCTCTGGCTCGCGCGGCCGCGCCCGCCCGAGCGGGTGCTGGTGCTCGAGGCGATCACGCTGCAATACCTCCACCAGTTCGATCCGGCGCTCGCACTGCTCGATCAGGCGCTCGCACTCGAACCGCTCGATGCACAGGCGTGGCTCACCCGCGCCTCGCTTCTCGAGCTGCGTGGGGACTACGCTGGAGCGCGACGTGCCTGTGCGCGCCTGGTGCGCGCCGCGGATGACTTCACCGCCCTCACCTGCCTCGGCAGCGTCGCGGGGCGTAACGGAGAGCTGGCGGCGAGCTGGCGCGCGCTGCAGGCGTCTTCCGGCCTTACCGCAAGATTGCCCGCAGCGCTGCGCGCCTGGCGCCTGTCGGTCGTAGCGGAGATGGCCGAGCGGCTCGGCGATGATCGGGCGGCCGAAGCGCACCTGCGCGCTGCGCTCCAGGCGGACGATGACCCGTACCTGAAGGCCGCTTACGCGGATCTGCTGCTCCGGACGAGCCGCGCGCCGGAGGTGATCGCGCTCCTCGCCGGGAACGAAGCCCAGGATCCCCTGCTGCTGCGGCTCGCCATCGCCGGTCATCGGCTCGAGAGCGCGGAGGCGGCCCGATGGATACAGGCCTTCGATGCGCGGCAGGATGCCGCCGGGCGTGACGGCGACAACACGCACCTGCGCGAGCGGGCCATGTACATGCTCGAGGTGCGTGGCGACGCTGCCGCGGCACTCGAGTCTGCCAGGCGCAACTGGGCCGTGCAGCGCGAGCCTGCGGATCTGCGCATCTACGTGCGCGCCGCGCAGCGCGCGCATGCCGCCGCCGATCTCGAGTTGATTGCGCGCTGGTTGCGCGAGAGCCGCTACGAGGATCGCACGCTCTGTGCGCGGAGCGCGTGCAGCGCGCCGCAGGAGGCACCGTGAGACGCCGCCGAGGCGCGGCCCTCGCGGGCGTGCTCGCGGCTCTCATCGGCGCGTGGGCGACCGCAGCGTCCGCCCACAAGCCGAGCGACAGCTATCTCACCCTCACCGTGCCCGCTTCCGGCGGCCTGCTCGAGGGCCAATGGGACATCGCGCTGCGCGATCTCGATTTCGTGCTCGGTCTCGATAGCAACCGCGACGGCGCGATCACGTGGGGCGAGTTGCAGGCGGCGCGGGACCGCATCGCCCTCTACGCCTTCACGAGACTGACGCTCGAGGGGATTGGCCGCGGTGATCGCCATACCTGCCCGGGGCGGCTCACGGGGCTTCTGGTCGATGAGCACGTCGATGGTCACTACGCGGTGCTGCGCTTCAGCGCCGACTGCGGCCTGCGGCCGACCGAGCTGACGGTGCACTACCGGCTGCTCTTCGAGGTGGACCCCACACACCGCGGGCTGCTGCAGGTCATCGGCGCCGGACGCGAGCAGGCTGCAGTGCTCAGCCGCGAGGCGCCCCGTGCGAGCCTCAACGTCTCCTCCCCGGGACGCTGGCAGCAGCTCGCCGCCTTCGCGAGCGAGGGCATCTGGCACATTCTCGAGGGCTACGACCACGTCCTGTTCCTCCTGACACTGTTGTTTCCGGCGGTGGTGCGCTACGGCGTGCGCGGCTGGGAGCCGCGCGAGTCGCTGCGCGATGCGGCGCTCGAGGTGCTGCAGGTGGTCACGGCCTTCACCCTCGCGCACTCCCTCACCCTGTCGCTCGCGGTGCTGGGTGTCGTACACCTGCCCGCGCGCTGGGTGGAGAGCGCCATCGCCCTCACGGTGCTCCTCGGTGCACTCAACAATCTCAGGCCGCTGATCCTCAGACGACGCTGGGCGGTGGCTTTCGCCTTTGGCCTCGTGCACGGACTCGGCTTCGCTTCGGTGCTCGCGGATCTGGGGCTCCGTGGCGCAAATCTCGCGCTCTCGCTCGTCGGCTTCAACGTCGGCGTTGAGTTGGGCCAGATGCTCATCGTGCTGGCGGTGCTGCCGCTCGCTTTCCTGCTGCGCGATACCGCGCTCTATCGCCGCACCTTCATGCCGGCCGGCTCCGCGGCCATCGTCCTGCTCGCCGGTTACTGGCTCGTGATGCGCATGTCGGGCACGGCTCTCGGTTGATTGCGGCGTACGGCGGGCGCTCCTAGGATGACGGCATGACGCCCAACGAGCCGGATGGCGCGGAGCTCGAAGCGCTGCTGTCGCGCTGCGCCGCCGGCGACCGTTCCGCGCTCGAGACACTCTACGCGCGCGTCGCCCCCATTCTGCTGGCGGTGTTGCTGCGCATGCTCAGACGACGCGATGCCGCCGAGGATGCGCTGCAGGACGTGTTCGTCAGCGTGTGGCAGCGCGCCCGGCAGTTCGATCCGATCCGCGGTCGTGCGCTCGCGTGGCTCGTGTCCATGGCGCGTTACCGGGCGATCGACCTGCAGCGCGCCGCGCGTCCTGCGCTGGCCCTGAGCGAGGTGAGCGCGCTCGAGCCGCAATTACAGTCAGAGGATCCGGCCGAGGCCAGCGAAATGCTCGGCAGCGGAGCGTTGCTGTGGCGCTGCCTGGAGCAGA
>Ga0318555_10000775_pt1 | contig 10285 bp, 9 predicted proteins | sample GRESIP082b2f23_FD_202529 | JGI IMG/M metagenome (GOLD analysis project Ga0318555, IMG submission 202529) | Tropical soil microbial communities from Luquillo Experimental Forest, Puerto Rico - GRE.SIPMG.082b2f23 | ecosystem: Environmental > Terrestrial > Soil > Tropical forest > Bulk soil... | reverse complement strand
TGACGCCGCCGGCGCGCGCTCGCGCCTCGCGGGGCTCACCGCAGCGGCCGTGGTGCTGGTACTCGTGTTGGCGTTCCTCGGTTGGATCGAGCGGATCCCCGAGCCCGCCCTGGCGGCGATCGTCATTCACGCAGTCAGCAAGTCGTTGCGGATAGCGGTGTTCCGCAACTACTTTGAGTGGCGGCGCGATCGTCTGGTGGCAGTCGTCGCGGTACTCGGCGTGATGGTCCTCGGAGTGCTCAACGGGATTCTGGTCGCGATCGCGCTCAGCCTCGTTCTTCTGCTCCGGTCACTGGCACGCCCGACACTGTCGATCCTTGGACGCGTCGGCGAACATGACTACCTCAACATGGAGCGCTTTCCCGCGGCCACCGCGGTAGCGGGCATGCTGGTGGTGCGTCCGGAAGAGCCATTGTTCTTCGCGAACGCCGAGCCGCTGCTCACTCAGGTCCGCGAGCAGGTACTCGCAGCCCCAACGGCCAAGGTCGTGGTGCTGAGCCTGGAAGAGTCTCCCGACCTCGACAGCACCTCGATCGAGGCGCTCGGGGAGCTGTGCGACTGGTTGAGCCGGCGCGCTGTCGAGCTGCGTCTCGCGCGGCTGAAGGACTCGGCGCGGGACACCCTGGCGCGGGTCAACCTCAAGCAGCTGCCTCGCGATGCGCTGCACTACGCGAGCGTTGACGACGCCGTGCGGGGTCATCGCATCACCCCCTGAGGCGAATCAACTACTTACAGGTTAGAAGTTACATCTCCGTCATGTCGGCCTCGGCTGACAGCTTCGTGTTACCCTTTCGCAGTTGAATGTCAGGCAGACGCGGGCTGGTCTGCTGCGGCTGTGCCAGCCGTGCGCCAGAAACCGAGACGGTGTGTGACCGCAGTGCCGCGCCCGTGAAAACACACGGAGGACACCATGGCGGATGACAAGACCCCGGCAGCCGACAACCCCTACACGCAGATACACGTCGTGCAGTCCGGCGACACGCTCTCGAAGATTGCCCAGAAGTACTACGGCGACGCTTCGCTGTATCCCAAGATTTTCCAGGCGAATCGCGACGTGCTGAGCGATCCGAACAAGATCTCGCCCGGCCAGAAGCTGCGCATTCCCTGACTATCGCAACCACTTGCCAAGAGGAACTCAACAATGAAGAAATCATCGCTTTGGGTGCTGGCCACACTGGCGGCTGTCTTCATCATCGGCTGTCAGAACCAGCGGGCACCGGCGGAGCAGGCGGTCGCGTCTGCGGAGTCCGCGCTCACCAACATCCGCGACATGGCGCAGCGATATGCGCCGGACCAGTTGCAGGCCGTCGACGCCCAACTCAACGGCGTCAAGGACAGTCTCGCCAAGGGGGATTACAAGGGAGTATTGGCCGCGGTGCCCGCGCTCAATACCGCGATCGGCAACCTGAAGGACACTGCCACCGCCAAGCAGGAAGAGGCTCAGGCCGCGTCCGCCAAGGCAAAAGATGCCTGGGGGCCGCTCAGCAGCGACGTGCCGAAGATGGTCGACGCGATCTCGAGCCGCGTCGACATCCTGTCGAAATCGCACCACTTGCCCAAAGGCGTCACCAAGGACACCCTCGCTGCCGCCAAGTCAGGCCTGGACAGTATGAAGTCGACGTGGAGCGATGCCTCGAACGCGGCCACGTCCGGCGACTACACCTCCGCCGTGAGCAAGGCTCAGGCGGTGAAGGATCAGGCTTCCCAGATCATGCAGTCGCTCGGCATGAAAAGCTGACGAGCGTCAGCGATCGCCGGCCGTCTCGCCGCCGCTGTCGGTGAGGCGGCCGGTGAGATCGTAAGCATCCGCGGCCACGATCTCCACCGCGGCGAATTCTCCAGCGCGTAACCCCCGGAACTTCATCTCGCCGGCGCGCTTCCTTCCGGCCGCAGTCTCGATCCGCACGATCCCATCGATCTGCGGGGCCTCGGCGGCGCTGCGCGCGAGCGCAACATTTTCCGACACCTCGTCTACCAGCACGCGCACCCGCTGCCCGACGCGCGCGGCCAGCCGCCGCGCGCTGATGGCGGCGGCCCGCTCCATGAAGCGCGCGTAGCGCTCCTCCTGCACCTGCGGGGCAATGTGGTCGGGTAGCGCGTTCGCGGCGGCACCTTCGACCGGTGAGTACTTGAAGCAGCCGACGCGATCGAGCTGCGCCTCCTCGAGCCAGGCGAGCAGCTCCGCGAACTCCGCCTCCGTCTCGCCAGGGAAGCCGACGATGAACGTGCTGCGCAGGGTGAGATCCGGGCAGTCGCGGCGCCAGGCGCGGATGCGCGCCAGCGTGTCTTCGGCGTGGGCCGGACGGCGCATGCGCTTCAGTACCGCGGGGCTGCCGTGCTGGAACGGAACGTCGAGGTAGGGCAGCACCCGCTGCTCCGCCATCAGCGGAATCACCGCGTCGACGTGCGGATACGGATAGACGTAATGCAGGCGCACCCACACCCCGAGCGAGCCTAGTGCCGCGGCGAGGTCGATGAAGCGCGTCTGGTACTCGACGCCGCGCCAGGTGCGCTGCGCATAGCGCAGGTCCGAGCCGTAGGCGCTCGTGTCCTGCGAGATGACCAGCAGCTCCTGCACTCCCGCGGCGGCGAGGCGCTCGGCTTCGCGTAGCACATCGTCGATGGGACGGCTCGCGAGCCGGCCGCGCATGGCGGGAATGATGCAGAAGCTGCAGCGGTTGTTGCACCCTTCGGCGATTTTCAGATACGCATAGTGTCGCGGTGTCAGCCTCACACCCTGCGGCGGCACCAGGTCGAACAAGGGATCGTGGCGCGGCGGCAGGTGCGCGTGCACCGCACCGACCACCTCCTCGTAAGCGTGTGGTCCGGTCACCTTCAGCACGTGCGGGTGGCGCTCGAGAATGCGCTCGGGTCGTGCGCCAAGGCACCCGGTCACGATGACGCGCCCGTTTTGCTCGAGCGCTTCCCCGATCGCTTCGAGGGATTCATCCACCGCGGCGTCGATGAAGCCACAGGTATTCACGACCACTACGTCCGCGGCTTCATAGCTCGGCGCCACTTCGTAGCCTTCCGCTCGCAACTGCGTGAGTATCCGTTCCGAGTCGACCAGTGCCTTCGGGCAGCCGAGGCTCACGAAGCCGACGCGGGGCGCGCGCGTCGCGCGGGTCCGGCTGCTGCGGCCGCGGGGCTTGGCGCGATTTTGTGCGGAGACGGTCGAGCGGGTGGACATACGGGAACCGGCCTCGCGGCCGGGCACCTCAAAAAAAGGCGGCTATGCTAAAGCACCGCGCGAAATTTCGCTAACCACGCTCGGCCAGCGCCACTCGCCCGGCAATTACCGCTGCGGCGGGCTCGTTGCGGAGGCGGGTGCGGCAGCAGGGAGCGGCCCGGCGGTCCGCGGCGGGTGTTGCACCCGGTGGAGTGCGTAGAAGACCAGTAGCACGATGAGCGGCATGACGAGCCACGGCCAGACTGCCGGGCGGCGGTCACTAGCGGCCATACATTCCCGTGAGCCGCGCCTCGGCGAGCGCGTGGGCGCGCGCGTTGAAGCCGATCAAGGCCGCGCTAGCACCCTGCGGCACCTCGAGCTTCGCCACCTTGAGCGCATAGAGCGTGAAGTTGTAGTGATGCGGCGACCCGGGCGGCGGGCAGGGTCCGCCATAGCCGGCGCTGCCGTAGTCGTTGCGCCCCTGCACCGCGCCCGCGGGCATCTGGCCTTTCTTCGGATCCCCCGCACCCGCCGCAAGAGCATACGTGCCGGGTGGGATGTTGTAGACGATCCAGTGCCACCAGCCGCTGCCGGTGGGCGCGTCCGGATCGTGCATCAGCAGCGCGAAGCTCTGGGTACCCGCCGGGGCGCCGCTCCAGGCGAGCGCCGGCGACACGTTGCCGCCCTTGCAGCCGAACTCGTTGAACACCTGGGCGTTGGCGAGCGTGGTGCCCTCGGTGAAGTCAGTGCTCGTCAGGGTGAACTTGGCCATGGCGCCCTCCGTGGCGGCGGGCAAACCCGCCGCGAAGAGTGTCGTTGCGGCGAGAGCCATCATCACGAGCCAGGCATGCACCGTCGATGCCACCAGCCTCATGGGTGCCGCTCCCGAGTATCAAGCCGGCTGTCACCGGCGCGCTGCAGTGTGCAGCGCAGGGGGCGTGCAGCGCAAATCAATGCTGTTGATGACGATCAAACAGGATGGCGCTTAGCCGCGCACCCAGTGGCCGGGCTCCATGCGCCAGCCGTTACCGGCCGGATGCCAGCTATGCGCAACCCAGCGGTAGCCGGGGCGCGGTGCCTGCCAGTATCCTGGGTGCCAGGCGTAGCGACCGCCCTCCCAGAACCACGCACCGCCCACCCAGAAATATCCGGGCGCGGGAGCGACACCGACCACTTCGAAACGTACTGCCGGCGGGGCCTCGTAGGCGATGACGGCGTGATAACCCGGAGCGGGCGCCACGACGCACGCCGCAACGCCGACGGTGAGTAGCGCGCTCGCGACCGCCACCCTGATGGAAATGAGTTTCATGCAGCTACCTCCTGTTGGTTCGCACTCGGGTGCGAGACCCCATGACACAAGCAACGCGCGACACTGTTTTGAGCATACAGAGCGGGGCATCCCATGAGCGGCACACACGCGGAAGTGTTAAATCAGTCCGACGAGCTGGTTGATTACAATCTCTTCACCAGCCATCCGGCACTCGCGGACGCGCTCGCGCGCGAGGGCGCGGCGCACGAGCGCAAGGCGCTCAGCGCACTCGGCGAGCGCCTCGGCAGTGTGACGATGTTCACACTCGGCGATGTGGCCAACCGCAACCCCCCGCAGCTGCAGGCCTACGATCGCCGCGGCGCGCGCCGCGATACGATCGAGTTCCATCCCGCGTGGCACGAGCTGATGCGACGCCTGGTCGCGGAAGGGCTGCATACCGGTCCCTGGGCGCAGCCACGGCCGGGAGCGCACGTGGCGCGCGCCGCCGGCTACATGTTGTGGGCGGAGCTCGAGAACGGCACGCAGTGCCCGGCCACCATGAGCTACGGCGCGGTGCCGGCGCTCGCGCGGCACGGCGAGATGTTCGCGCCGTGGCTGCGGCCGCTGCTGTCGCGCGAGTACGACGCCGCGTTCGTGCCCGCGGCCGAGAAGCGCGGCGCGCTCATCGGCATGGGCATGACCGAGCGCCAGGGGGGCTCTGATGTGCGCACCAACACCACGCACGCCCTGCCGGTGAATGGTGCTGGCCCCGGCCGCGAATATCGGCTGAGTGGCCACAAGTGGTTCTTTTCTGCGCCGATGTGCGATGCCTTCCTGGTGTTGGCACAGGCCGCCGGCGGACTCTCGTGCTTTCTCGTGCCGCGCTTCCGGCCGGACCGCAGTCTGAACGCCCTGCGCCTGCTGCGCCTGAAGGACAAGCTCGGCAACCGTTCCAATGCCTCCGCCGAGGTCGAGTTCGACGCGGCCGTTCATCACGCCCGCGGGCGGCGCGCCTTCGGGCGGCTGCTGAGTGAGCAGCCACTGATGCGCAACGTGCTCGCCGATCTCGCGCTGGAGTGCGAGGCGGCGGTGATGCTCACCATGCGCCTGGCGCGCGCGTTCGATGCGCAGGAGGAGGAAGAGGCGACGCTGCTGCGCCGTGTGCTGACACCGGCGGTCAAGTACTGGGTCTGCAAGCGCGCCCCGGCAGTGTGCGCGGAGGCGATGGAAGTCCTCGGCGGCAACGGTTACATCGAGGATTGGCCGATCGCGCGGCGCTTCCGCGAGTCGCCGCTCAACTCCATCTGGGAGGGCTCGGGCAACATCATGTGCCTCGATGTGCTGCGGGCGCTCGCGCGCGAGCCGGCGACGCTCGAAGCGCTCGAGACATTGCTCGAGGGCGCTGCCGGGCGCGATGCGCGCTACGACCGCTACCGCGCGGCGCTCTCCGCCGACCTCGGCGATGCAAGCGACAGCGAGCTGCGTGCCCGCGACCTGACCCAGCGCATCGCGCTCGCCACGCAGGCCGCGCTGTTCCTGACGCACGGACCGGCGCCCTCCTGTGAGGCGTTCCTTGCCTCACGCCTCGCCGCCGGCCCGCCGGCGGCGTTCGGCACGCTGCCGCCTGGGGTCGACTGCGACGCCCTCGTGGCGCGTGTGCTCGCCCCATGAGCGCCACGGCCGCGGGTGGGCAGTTCGACCGCGCCTACTACCAGCGCTATTACTTCGATCCGCACACCGCGGTCGCGAGCCGCAGCGAGATGCGCGCGCGCGCCCGCCTCATCGCCGCTTTTACCGCGCACGCCGGGCTCCCGGTACGCCGCATCCTCGACGCCGGCTGCGGCACCGGGCTGCTGCGCGCCACACTCACGCGCCTGCTGCCGCGCGCGCACTACGTCGCGCTCGAGAGCAGCGACTACCTGTGCGAGCGCTATGGCTTCCGGCACGGGCGCATCGAGGAATACCGCGCCCGGGCACCCTTCGACCTGGTGATCTGCTACGACGTGCTGCAGTACCTGCCACGCGCCGCCGCGCAGCGCGCGCTCGGCAACTTCGGCCGCCTGTGCCGCGGGGTGTTGTATTTCAGCGCGCTCACGCGCCACGACTACGAAGAGAACTGCGACCAGGCGCGCACCGATGCCGCCGTGCACCTGCGCAGCGCCCACTGGTACCGCGCCCGCCTGCGCCGGCAGTTCCGCGAAGCGGGACTCGGCTTCTGGCTGCGGCGCGGGGCGCCGCTCACGCTCTGGGAGCTGGAGTCGAAGTGACCTGCGGCAACGGGCGGCGCCGGCGGAACAGCGGGTAGAGCGGCAGTCCGAGCAGTATCAGAACCACCGTGGCGATCGATTCCCGCGGCGCGCTGCGCAGCGCGCTCACGACGATCCACGCCATCACCAGTGCAAAGAGCAGCGGCACCAACGGGTAGCCCGGCACCCGGTAGGGCCGCGGTTCGTGCGGCCGCTTGTGGCGCAGGACCACGACCGCGAGCGCCACGGGGATCCAGAAGAGTGCGTACGACATCACCGCCATGTTGGTGAGCTGATCGAAGGTGCCGGTGAGGGCGAGCAGCGCGCCCCACAGCGCGAGCAGCACGAGCGAGGTGACCGGCACACGGCTGCGCGCGCCGAGGCGCCCGAAACGCTCGAAGAACAGGCCATCGCGCGCGGCGGCGTAGGGAACGCGCGCAGCGCTGAGGATGACGCCGTTCATCGAGCCGATGGTCGAGACCAGGAAGATCAGCGCCGCCACCGCCGCGGCGCGGCCGCCGACGAAAGTCTGCACGGCGCGCGCGGCGACCGACGGCGCCTCGGGGTAGGCGCTGGAGTTCGCGCTCGCCACCTGCCAGAGTGGCAGTGCGTACAGGTAGGCCGTGTTGATCATCAGGTAGAGCGCCACAACGACCAGCGTCCCGCCGACGATGGCGCGCGGCAGGTTGCGCTGCGGCTCGCGTACCTCACCCGCCGCCATCGGCAGGAATTGCCAGCCGCTGTAGGCCCACAGCGCGGAGAACATCGCCGCCCCGAACCCGGCTAGCCCGCCGCTGCTGGTGCCGTGCGCCGTCGCGAGGTTGGCTGTCGCTCCCGTGCGGCTGAAGAGGAACACTCCGGCGGCGACGCCGACGAGCGCCAGTATCTTGGCCGCGGTGAGCACCGCCTGCACGCGTCCGCCGAGCATCACGCCCGCGCAGTTGATCGCGGCAAACACTGCGATGACTGCCACGGCGAGCAGCTGCCGGGCGCCGAAACTGAAATGATAGTCGGTGCCGAAGAGCCGCACGCTGCGCACGATCCAGTCGGACCCGAGCGGATGGATATCGGAGACGAAGATCGCTACCGCCGCGCCGTAGGCGGCTAGCGCGGCACCGCCGAGCACGAAGGCGTTGCAGGCGAACAGAAACCCGGGGATCTCACCGTAGGCGCTGCGCAGATACACGTATTCCCCGCCGGCGTGCGGCAGCAGCGCGCCGAGCTCGGCAAAGCACAGCGCACCGAGCATGGCCACGAGACCCGCGGCAGCCCACGCCGCCAGTAGCAGCGCGGGCGTGCCCACCGCCTGGGCCATCGTGGCGGACTTGAGGAAGATACCCGTGCCGATGATGATCCCGACCACGAGCGAGGCGGCGTGAGTGAGTGTCAGGTCGCGGCGCGGCTGGAGATCGGCGGATGCCATGCGCGCTATCGTACAATTGCCGGCACGCGGTCGGAGGCGAAAGTCATGGGCACTCACGAGTATCGGGCCCGCGTCCACTGGGAGCGCGGCGCCGCGGTTTTCACCGACAACCGCTACAGCCGCGGCCACTCGTGGCACTTCGACGGCGGTGTGACAGTGCCGGCCTCCTCTTCGCCGTACACCGTACGCGTACCGCTGTCGGTCGAGGCGGCGGTCGATCCCGAGGAGGCGCTGGTGGCTGCGCTCGCCAGCTGTCACATGCTGTGGTTCCTGTCGCTCGCGGCGACCGACCGCCGGCGTATCGATGACTACAGCGATGCGGCCGTCGGCCTCATGGGCCGCAACGCGGCGGGGAAGATCGCCATGCTCCGCGTCACGCTGCGGCCGCGGGTGCGCTTCTCGGGCGAGCGCCTGCCGACACGCGCGGAGATCGCGCAGCTGCACGAGCGCGCGCACCAGGAGTGCTTCATCGCCAACTCGGTCACTACCGCGGTGCAGATCGAGCCGGTATTCGATGCCTGAGCGGCTCGCGACCTTCCGTGGCGTGGTGCACTGCCGGCGCGCGGCCGCCGTGCCCGGGCTCACTCTGAGCGGCAGCACCGTGGAAGCGCCGGACGAGCCGACGGCGCTCGCCTTCAGTGCCGCAGCTCCGGCCGACCTCCCCGGCGTACTCGAGGATGCGGTGGTCGACCATCTCGGCGGGATGCAGTACCGCATCGGCGCCGAGCGGCGCGAGTGGCTGATCACGGCGCAGGCGGTGCACCTGCATCGCGAGATCGCCGCGCAGTTCTACCGTGCCATCCCGCCGCGGCCGGCGCCGTGGGCGAAGCGCGTGTTCTGGCGCGTGGTACTGGCGCTCGCCGCGAGCCGCGCGGGACTTGCGCTGCTGCGGGCACTGCGGCGCTGATCGAGCCATCGGTGCGTGATGGTTAGGTAACTGCCTAACCATTCTCGTATGGGGTCTGTGCCGAGCGCGGCTGCCCGACGCGGCGCTCACACGGCGGTCAGGAGCTCGGCGAACGCAGCTCGAGGATCGGCGCCTCGGCAACCGGCACGCGCTGCGCGCCGAGCAGCGATGCGTAGCTGGCGAGCTGAGTGTGAAAGGCGCGGTTCCAGGTGAAGTGTCGCAGTACCCGCGCGCGGGCCGCGGCGCCCACCACGTCGATGTCGCGCTCGTAGAGCGAGGCGATCGCCGCCGCCATGCCGGCCGCGCTGTGCGGCTCGGCGAGCGCTCCGACCGTCTCGTCGACGAATTCCGGGAAGGCGCCGGCGCGGGCTGCCACCACCGGACGTCCGCAGGCCATCGCCTCGAGTATCACGAGGCCGAAGGTCTCCTTCGTGCCGGCGTGCACGAGGGCATCGGCGGAGGCGATCCATTGCGCGAGCTCGTGACTGTCGCGCCGGTACGGCAGCATGGTGACATTGGCGGCCGGTCGCGCGCGGCGCGCGCCGCCGATGAGCAGCAGGTGATAGGGCGTGCCGAGCTGCGCGAATGCCTGTAACAACACCGGCAGGTTCTTCTCCTCTGCGAAGCGGCCGGCATAGACCAGTAACCGCGAGTGCGCCGGCAGGCCCAGGCACTCGCGCAGCGTGTCACTGCGGCGTGCCGGGTTGAAGACTTCCGCATCCACACCGAGCGGCTGGTGCACCACCTGCGGGACGCCGAGGCTGCGCAGGTACTCGCACATCACCCGGCTCGGCGCGAATACCAGGTCGCACCGCTCGTACAGCAACCGCACGTAACGACGCAGCACCGGCTCGGTCCACCAGCCGCACAAGCGACGCCCCGCCAGCTGCGGCAGGTTCGAGTGATAGAAGCCCACCACCGGGATGCCGCGCCGCTGCGCCACCAGCCAGCCGGCCCAGGCCGGGTGGAAGACATCGCCCGCCTCGATGAGCGTCGGCTCCAGCGCATCGAGCAGCCGCGTCCAGCGCCGCGGATTGAGCGGCAGCCGATAGTTGAAGGTGCCGGGCACCGGGTAACCCGACAGCGTGCACACCCCGCCGCGCTCGAGGTGCGTGTCGCGACCGGGTACCACGATGGTGTGTTCCCACGTGGTGTGTGCCGCGAGCCAGGCGTGTTTTGCCGAGAGATAGCGTTTCACGCCGCCGCTGGTCGGAGAATAAAACAGGGTCGCGTCGACGAGATGCACGGTTTGTTCTTCGCCCCGCCAAAGCGGGCATTGCACCTTTATGAT
>Ga0318555_10000772_pt1 | contig 10300 bp, 9 predicted proteins | sample GRESIP082b2f23_FD_202529 | JGI IMG/M metagenome (GOLD analysis project Ga0318555, IMG submission 202529) | Tropical soil microbial communities from Luquillo Experimental Forest, Puerto Rico - GRE.SIPMG.082b2f23 | ecosystem: Environmental > Terrestrial > Soil > Tropical forest > Bulk soil... | reverse complement strand
CCATCTGCTGCGCCCGCCGCGCCATCGAGCTGAACGACGAGCCGCAGCTCAAGCCGTTCATCGACCTCCCGCTGATGGCGCGGCGGGCGCAGCAGATGGTGCGCGCGGCTCTCGACGCGTTCGTGCAGCGCGACGCCGCCTCGGCCCGCGCGGTCATCGCGATGGACGACGAGCTGGACCGGCGCATGGAGCAGATCTTCCGGGAGCTCCTCTCGTTCATGATCGAGGATCCGAAGACGACGACGCGCGCGCTGCGCCTGATGTTCGTGGCGAAGTACTTCGAGCGCATGGGCGACCAGGCGACCAACATCGGCGAGCAGATCGTGTTCATGACCGAGGGCCGCCTGATCCGGCACCCGGCGATCACCGCCGACAAACCGGGCCCGCCGAAGCCATGAAGCGTATCCTCGTCGTCGAGGACGATCCGGACATCGCGCTGTCGCTGCGGCTCAAGCTCGAGCGGGAGGGCGGGTACGCCGTCGATGTCGTCGCGGACGGCGCCGACGGTCTGCGGAAGGCGATCGACCGCCCCCCCGATCTCGTGGTGCTCGACCTCAACCTTCCGGGAATGGACGGGTTCGAGGTGTGCCGGCGCTTGCGGAAGGAGCCGGAGACCGCGAGCGTGCCCGTGATCATGCTCACCGCCCGCATCGGAGAGGACGACCGCGTGGCGGGGCTCGACCTGGGGGCGGACGACTACATTACCAAGCCGTTCTCCCCGAAGGAGGCCGTCGCGCGCGTGAAGGCGGTGCTGCGCCGCTCCGACCGCGCCGAAGACGCGGACGCCCTCTCCGACGAGCCGCTGCGCGTCGACATCGCGGCGCGGCAGGCGACCCTCGACGGGCGCGCGCTCGCCCTCACCCGCAAGGAGTTCGACCTCCTCGTCGAGCTGATCCGGCGCCGCGGACGCGTCCTCACGCGCGAGCGCCTGCTCGAGATGGTCTGGGGGTATGACTTCCCCGGCGAGACGCGGACCGTGGACGTGCACGTGCGCCGGCTCCGGCAAAAGTTGGGAGCGCCCGTCGACTCTCGCCTCGAGACCGTGGTCGGCGTCGGCTACCGCTGGCGGAGCGCGTCGTGACCTCGAGGGGCGCCGTCGCGGCGGCGCTCGCGGCGGTCGGCCTGCTCGCCGCAGCCCTCTCCGCGTTCGGCGTGCTCCAGATCGCGGAAAACGCGGCGGGGGGCCGCGTCGCCCCGGTGGAGGCCTGGCTGACCGCGTTCGCGCTCGGGCTGACCGCGCTCGTGCTCCCGGCGGCGGTGGGATGGCATTCGTTCCGCGCGCTCGACAAGCAGGTGGAATCCCTGACCGAGGGCGTCGACGCGGTCGCGAGCGGCGGGCCGGCGCGGACCTTCGTGGTCGCCTCGTCCGGCTCGGCCGGGGACCTGGCTTCCGCATTGACCCGTCTCGTGCGCGGTTTCGCGGAGCAGGTCGACGAGGGCCGGCGCGAGAGCTTCCTCCTCCAGTCCGTCGTGGGCGCGATGAAGGAAGGGATGGTCGTGCTGGGCCCGGACCGGAAGATCCGCGTGGCGAACGACGCCTTCCGCCAGCTCTTCCGGACGCCGTTCGACCCGGTGGGCCGCCTGCTCGCCGAGGTCGTGCGCGACCCGGCGGTCTTCCGCGAGCTGGAATCGGCGCTCCCGTCGGGTGGAGCGGTCCGCGAGACGCTGTTTCACATGCCGGGGTCGGGACGGACGTTCGAGCTGCGCGTCTCGCCGCTGGCGAGCCGCCCGATCGACGAGCCGGCGGGCGCCCTCATCCTCTTCTTCGACGTGACGCGCCTCGAGGCGCTCGAGCGTGTGCGCCGCGACTTCGTCGCCGACGTCTCCCACGAGCTGCGAACGCCGCTCACCTCGATCAAGGCGTTCGTCGAGAATCTCCTCGAGGAGCGGCTCGAGGACCGGGCGGAGAGCCTCAAGTTCCTCGAGATCGTGCGCAAGCACGCCGACCGGATGAGCGCGCTCATCGACGATCTGACCGATCTCTCGCTGATCGAGACCGGAGCGGTCAAGCTCGACCTCAGCCCGATCGACGCGGCGGAGGTGGCCCACGAGGTGGCGGCGCAGCTCGGCCTGCGCGCGCGCGCGGCGAGTGTCGATCTGCGCGTCGAGCTGCCGTCGCCTTTCCGCCTCACCGCCGACCGGCGGCGGCTGGAGCAGATCCTCGTCAACCTGATCGACAACGCGATCAAGTTCAACCGTGCCGGGGGGTCGGTGCGCATCGGCGGGGCCGTGCGCGACGGCCGGCCGATTCTCGCGATCGAGGACACGGGTGTCGGGATCCCGTCCGACCAGATCGAGCAGGTCTTCCACCGCTTCTTCCGCGTCGACAAGGCACGCTCGCGCGAGCTCGGCGGGACGGGGCTGGGCCTGGCGATCGTGAAGCACCTGATGCGCCTGCACGGCGGCCAGATCACGGTGTCGTCCGAGCTCGGACGCGGCTCGGTTTTCAGCCTCGAGTTCCCGCCGGGCGCGCCGCTCGGCCCGAGGGATCAGGGGGTCTCGGTGGGGACGCGCAGCTCGATCTTGGGCGGGGACGGGTGATAGCGCACGGGCGCGGGGATCGGCTTGGGATCGCCGACCTTGAAGATGCGCACGTGGATGATCGGTAGGGGTTCCACCGGAACCTTGTTCTCGTCCGTCCGCACGCGGACGATCCGGTCGACCGTGTCGCGGCCCAATACGACCTCGCCGAAGCAGTTGTGGCTCGCGTTGAGCTCCGGCATCGAGACTGCGAGCACGAAGAACAGTGCGCCGCTGATCCGCTTCATGGCCGCGGCGGTCATCCCGACCCGGTAGGACCCCGAGAAGTCCTTCGGGCCGTCTTCCTTGGGGACCCAGTACGGTGGGGCGCCGCGGCTGGTGCCCGTCGGGTCCCCCGCCTCGAACCGCTCCATGAACTTGACCTTGTGGATGTTCAGGCCGTCATACAGCGGCTTCTTCTGCTTGACCCCGGTGAACGGGTCGACCCACTCGAGCGTCCCCTCGGAAAAACCGACGAAGTGGGCCACCGTCTGCGGCGCCTGGTCGACGAAGAGCTTGATCGTGAAGCTGCCGAGCGCGGTGTGGACGTCGGCGTACCAGCCTTCGGGAAGCGGCGCCGCCGAGGGAGAGGCCGCGGGGGATGCCACCGGAGCGGCCTCTGCCGCTCCGGCGGTCCCCGTCGCGATGATGGCGGCGAGCGCCGCCAGGACGAATCGGAACATCTCTACTGGATCGTCGCCTTCTTGATGCCGTCGAGCTTGGGGTAGTTCTTTTCGAGGAAGGCGTTTCCTTCCTGCGAGATCTTCTGCTGCGAGAGCCCGTCGCCGTACCCGCCGTAGAGCTTCTGGACGATCTCCATCCCCTCGACGACGTTCCCGAACGGAGCGAAGCCCTTCGCGTCGAGACCGGAGTTGTCCTGGAGATTGATGAAGAGCTGCACCGACCGGCTATTGGGACGCGTGGACATCGCGTACGTCAGGTAGCCGCGCTTGTTGCTCTGCTTGACCGGATCGTCGGAAATATTCGAGTTGAGCCATTTGTTCCCGATCGTGGGATCGCCGTGCATGCCCCACTGCACCACGAATCCGGGGACGACACGGAAGAACTTGTTCCCGTCGTAGTACCCGTTCTTGACCAGGTTGTAGAAGCGATCGGCGCCGTTCGGCGACCAGTCGCGGTGGACCTCGACGACGAAGCTCCCCTGCGTCGTCTCGAACTTCGCCTTGAAGACGTCCGGGGCCTTGGCGTTGAGCTTGGCGGGATCCATCAGGTTCTCCGGCGCGGCGATGGCGCCCGCGGCGAGCAGCGCGGCCGCGGCCGCACCGAGAAGCAGACTCTGCAATTTCATCGTGTGGTTCTCCTGGGTCGGTGTTGAGGGACGGCCCATCCTAGGCGGCGTTCGCCCGGGCTGCAACGAGCCCGGTTGCCTCCCTCGAGGCCAGCCCTATATTCGACCGGGTCGGTCCGGTAACGGGACCGGGGGTTGTGGGGTCCTTGGAGGCGTGGCCTCCTCGAAGGAGAAATCGGGGTGGCCCAGCTCGACACGATGTTGCGCGCGCTCGCCGACCGCGGGGCGGCCGAGCTCTGTATCAAGGAAGGCGCCCAGCCGACCTTCAAGTATCCGAACGGCGACAAGCCGGTCTCGAACTCCGTCCTCTCGCGTTCCCAGATCGTCAGCCTGATCACGGAGCTGCGCGGGACCAAGGACGGGAAGCCGATCGGCGACGGGCCGAGCCGCTTCGTGTACGACCTCGCGGACGGCAAGTCGTTCTCGGTCGAAGCCGACGTCGTCTCCGGCAGTCTGGTCGCCCGGATCGTTCCGCAGCCCGATGCGGCCGGAACGAAACTCGCGCCATCGAGCTTCTCGACTGCCGGCTCCCCCGTGACCGCACCGAGCGGCCATTCAAAGCTCAAGCCCTTCGAGCCGGGAAACGTCCGCGCCGGCGCTCCGGCGATCGAGGCCTACCTCGCCTACATGGTGGATGCGGGGGGCTCGGACCTCCATCTGTGCCCCGGCGAAGTGCCCATGATCCGCCTTCACGGCGAGATGGTCCGCTTCGAGGCGGCGAAGGAGTGCACGCCGGACGAGACGCAGCGCCTGCTCTACCAGCTCATGCCGACGCGCTACAGGGAGGAGTTCGAGGCCGGCTCGGATAGCGACTTCGCGTACGAGATCCCCGGCGTGGCTCGGTTCCGGTGCAACATCTACGCCGACCGCAAGGGGACGGGAGCGGTCTTTCGGGTCATTCCGGCCAAGTTCCCCACGGCCGAGGACCTCGGCCTCCCGAAGGCGGTGCTCGATCTGTGCTTCCTGAGGAAGGGGCTGGTGCTCGTCACCGGGCCGACCGGCTCCGGGAAGACGACGACGCTCGCCGCGCTGGTCGATTTCATCAACAGGAACCGGACCGACCACATCATCACGATCGAGGACCCGATCGAGTTCGTGCACCCGAACAAGAAGTGCTTGATCAACCAGCGCGAGGTCGGCGTCCACACGCAGAGCTTCAAGCGCGCGCTGCGCGCCGCGCTGCGCGAGGACCCGGACATCGTCCTCGTGGGCGAGATGCGCGACCTCGAGACCGTCGCCATCGCGATCGAGACCGCCGAGACCGGCCACCTGGTGTTCGGGACGCTCCACACCTCGACCGCGCCCTCGACCGTCTACCGGGTCGTCGACCAGTTTCCCGCCGACCGGCAGGCGCAGGTGCGCGTGATGCTCTCGGAGTCGCTCAAGGGCGTGATCTCGCAGATGCTCCTGAAGCGGAAGACCGGCGGGCGTGTCGCCGCCTACGAGATCCTCATCGGCGTTCCCGCGATCTCGAACCTGGTGCGCGAAGGAAAGACATTCCAGATCCCGAGCATCATGCAGACGTCGCGGAAGGCCGGCATGTCGTTGATGACGGACTCGCTGTTCGACCTGGTCAAGCGCGACATCGTCACGCCGGAAGAGGCTTGGGTGAAGGCGAGCGACAAGACCGCCCTCGCCGCGCTGTTCAAGAACGCCAACATCGAGGTTCCGAAGATCGGCGAGTCCTAGGACGGTCCTGATTCCAACTGGAAGCGACCTCTCGACCCCCAGAATCCTCTTGACACGTCGTGGGTACCCTCTATAGTGGGGTGCGATCGGGTGAGTCCACCAGATCTTGAGCCCCGTATCCCGGGCGGTGTTCAATACATGGACCGGGTCAGGAGAACAACGAGAATGGCGACGAAGAAAAAGGCTGCGAAGAAGACCACGAAGAAGAAGGCCGCGAAGAAGTAACTCGCCCTAAAGACAACTCAGGCCGTTCGTGGAAAGGGCCGGTGGAAACACCGGCCCTTTTCTTTTGCTGGAGGAGACTACTCGACCGGCGCCGCCGCCCCGCTGAGGTCGACGAGCTCGATCCCGATCTCCCGCGCCACCTCGATGCTTCGGGCGTCGCGGTAGAACTCGCCGTAGTAGATCTTCCGGATGCCGGCGTTGGCGATGAGCTTGAAGCAATTCCAGCACGGCGAGGCGGTCGTGTACAGCTCCGAGCCCTCGATCCGCACGCCGTTCTTCGCGGCCTGGATGATGGCGTTCGCCTCCGCGTGCACCGTGGCGACGCAGTGGTCGTTCTCCATCAGGTGGCCGACCTCGTCGCAGTGCGGGAGGCCGCGAATCGAGCCGTTGTACCCGGTCGAGAGGATCGTCTTGTCCCTCACGATCACGGCGCCGACGTGCTTCCGGTCGCACGTCGAGCGCGTCGCCGCCTGACGGGCGATGTTCATGAAGTACGTGTGCCAATCGACGCGATGGGCCATGTGTTGCGATCCTACCATGGGGGCCCCCGGCCGGCTTGACAGGCCGGGGATCGTGCCGCACAGTCGTTAAACAACAACACGGCGCGACAGCGCAAGGGGGGGGATTGCGCGTTTCCGACGGCGGTCGGGGCGGTACGAAGCGGTATCGGGGAGCTCTGGACAGTCACCTCAGCGACATCAGGAAGTACAAGCTCCTCACGCCGAGCGGCGAGTTCCGCCTGGCCTCGGCGACGCAGCGGGGCGAAGCCGACGCACGCAACGAGCTCGTCCAGGCGAACCTCCGCCTGGTCGTGAAGATCGCCAAGACCTACCGCGTCCCGGGGATGGACCTCGACGAGCTGATCGCCGAGGGAGAGCTGGGTCTCATCGAGGCGGCGAACCGGTTCGATCCCTCCCGCGGCGTGCGTTTCGTCGCGTACGCGCCGTACTGGATCCGGAAGTACGTCCTGCTCGCCGTCGGCCGGCACAAGCGGCAGACCACCTCCCCCGCCGAGCCGGACGTGATGGAGGGCGCCGAGCGCCGCGCCGGCGACCCCCGGCGCCGCAGAGTCCGCCGCCGGCTGGTCTCGCTCGACGATTTCCTCGACGGATCAGACGATCGCCGACTCGAGGATTCGCTCGCGTCCGAGACGGCGGCCTGCCCCGAGGACGTCGCGCTCGAGAAGCAGCTCGCTCAGGCGCTGCGCGCGCTGCTGCCGAAGCTTGCGGCTCGGGACCGGACGATCCTCGCCGCGCATTACGGCCTCGACGAAGAGCCGGCGCAGAGCCTGCAGGAGATCGGAAAGACGCTCGGGCTGACGCGCGAGCGCGTGCGGCAGCTCGAGGCCCTCGCGTTGACCCGCGCCCGGACGCTGCTGCGCCGCGGGAGACGCCGCTAGCCGACGAGCTTGTTCTTGCTCCAGCGCGGGTTCTTGATCTCGTACTTCGCGACCTTGTAGTTCATGACGCGGGACGAGATCCCCAGGAAGCTCGCGGCATCCTTCTGCACCCAGTTGTTCACGCGCAAGGCCTCGAGGATCGCCTGCCGCTCGAGCTCGTCGAGCATGATCCCCGTCGGCGGAAGCCGCAGGTTGAGCGAGGCGACGTTGTCCGACGGGTTACGATTGCCGCCGGCGAGATTGAGGTTGTCCTCGGCGATGTACCGGGACTCCGACATCAGCACGGCGCGCTCGATCGTGTTCTCGAGCTCGCGGATGTTCCCCGGCCAGGTGTGGCGCTTGAGCGCCCGGACGGCGGCCGGGTCCAGCCCGCGGACGTCCTTGGCCAGCTCGCGCGCGTACTTCTCGATGAAGTGCGTCGCCAGGGGGACGATGTCCTCCTTGCGCTCGCGCAGCGGCGGCACCTGGATGCTGACCACGTTCAGGCGGTAGTAGAGGTCCTCGCGGAACTCGCCGCGCGAGATCGCCTCCTCGAGGTTCTTGTTCGTCGCCGCGACCAGGCGCACGTCGACCTTGATCGTCCGGTTCCCACCCAGGCGCTCGAACTCCCGCTCCTGGAGGGCGCGCAGGACCTTCGTCTGGGTGGACGCGGTCATGTTCCCGATCTCGTCCAGGAAGAGCGTGCCCTCGTTGGCCAGCTCGAAGCGGCCGATCCTCTGCCGGTCGGCGCCGGTGAACGCGCCCCGCTCATGCCCGAACAGCTCGGACTCCAGCAGGTTCTCGTGCAGCGCCGCGCAGTTCATCTTGACGAACGGACGCGACGAGCGGCTCGAGTTCCGGTGGAGCGCCTCGGCGACGAGCTCCTTGCCCACGCCCGTCTCCCCCAGGACCAGCACCGTCGCGTTCGACCGCGAGACCTTCTCGATCGTCCGGAACACTTCCTTCATCTGCGGGGATTCGCCCACGATGTTCTCGAACCGCGGCACGATCTCGCTGCGGTCGTAGGCCTCGATGCGGGCGAGCAGCCGGCGATGCTCGACCGCGCGCTCCACCTTCATCTCGAGCTCCTCGAGCTCGAAGGGCTTGAGCACGTAGTCGTGGGCCCCGGCGCGCATCGCCTCGACCGCGGACTCGACGGTGCCGTATGCGGTCATCACGAGAGCGACGGTGCCCTCGTTGATCATCCGGGCGCGCTTCAGGACCTCGATGCCGTTCTTCCCGGGCATCTGGTAGTCGGTCACGAGGACGTCGAAGACGGCTTCCTCGAGCCGGCCCGCCGCCTCCGCACCGTCCGCCGCGGCGACGACCTCCCACCCGCGCTCGCGGAAGGCCGTTGCGATTCCCTCCCGGAGGGTCGGCTCGTCTTCCGCCACGAGAATCTTCTTCATGAGTGCGTCTCCCCGCTCCCCGACCCGATCATCGGGAGCCGGACGGTGAATGCGGTTCCCACGCCGACCTTGCTCTGGACGTCGATGACGCCGCGATGCGAGTCGACGATCTTCTTGGCCATCGACAAGCCGACTCCCGACCCCTGCGTCTTCGTGGTGAAGAAGGGGTAGAAGAGCTTGTCGAGATGCTCTTCGGCGACTCCGGTGCCCGTGTCGATGACGCGGACGACGCAGTACGCGTCGAACGCCTCCGCCGGGTCCGGCGCGCCGAGCGGACGGTAGGGCGTGGACGGGGCGGCGGGGGCCGCCTCGCGGCCGACCTCGATCACGAGGCGCCCCGACGGGCCCATCGCCTCGAAGGCGTTGATGAAGAGGTTCTCGAACACCTGCCGGAGCTGACCGCGGTCCATGAGGAACTCGGGAAGCCGCCGCGCGGTCCGGCGCTCGACCGAGCCGCTCGTGCGCCCGCAGCGCCCGAGCGCGACCGTCAGGGCCTCGTCGAGGACGCCGTCGATCGATGCCGCCGTCATGACGAGCGACACCGGCCGGACGAACTCGAGGCTCGAAGTGATCGTCCGGTTCAGGCGCTTGACCTCCGCGACGATCTTCTCGAGCAGCTCCTTCGAGCTCTCGTCCGTGCTCGCCCGGCGCCTGAGCAGCGAGCAGCTCACCTCGATCGCCGCCAGCGGGTTCCGGATCTCGTGGGCGAGATTGGCCGCCATCTGTCCGAGCGCCGCGAGGCGGTCTCTCAGGCGCTCCTGCTCTTCCTTGTGCTCGACGTAGGTGAGGTCCTTGAAGAACAGCGCCGCGCCGAACGGCGCTCCGTCGTCGCCCGGAACCAGCGAGAGCGTGAAGCCGATCGTCTTGCCGTTCTCCGAGCGGCTCTTGAGGTCGATCTCCGCGCGGTTGGGAAGGCGCGACATCGAGAACGACTCGCGCAGGATCCGCGCGAGCTGGGGATGCTCGGCAAGGGCCACGTCCACCGGCTCGCCGCGCGCGGGCAGGCGCTGCAGCTCGAGAATCGTGCCCGCGTGATCGTTGACCGTGATCACGCGGCCGCTCCGATCGATGACGAGGATGCCGCACCGCATCCCCTCGATCAGACGCCTAAAAAAAGTTGCCCCGTCGACCGCTGCGGTCGATCCGTGAGCCGCGGTGTCAGGCGCGGCGTCGTACGTCGCAGTGAGTTGTTCCAAGATCCGTTCCCCGAGCGGCCTTCCGACAGGGTTGGAATTTAGGTTCCGGGGAAGGCCCGGGCAACCCTGCAGGGCCGTCTTGCACGGTGCAAAAAAACGGCGGTCACACGCCCGTGAGGGCCCCCGCGAACCACGAAATTCCGGCAAGCGACTGGGGAGTCGGCTGCTGATTGTCGTAGAGAGAGGAATTCTGGACCGTCACCGGGAAAGAGCCCGAGGCCTTGACCTGGAACTGGAGCCGGATCAGCGGGACCGTGCCCGAGACGTTCGTCGTGGTCCCCCCGGTCCGGGCGGCCCCCACGACCACGCGGCCCGTCGACGCGTTGCTGACGGTGTAGACGGGCGTGTTGCCGCCCGCCTCGAGAGCCGAGCCCGCGGAGTAACCGAGATAGGTCGCGTGAACCGAATCGTAGACAACCTCGAACGCCGCCCCGAACACGTTGCTCGTGTCCGTGATGTCGACGTTGACGGTGATGACGTCGTTCGCCTTCGTCCCCTGGGCCATCGCGACCGTGTTCGGGCCCGGGCTGGGCTGATCGGCGACGAAGCCGGCGCTCAGCGTGGGCGTGACCAC
>Ga0318555_10000766_pt1 | contig 10332 bp, 8 predicted proteins | sample GRESIP082b2f23_FD_202529 | JGI IMG/M metagenome (GOLD analysis project Ga0318555, IMG submission 202529) | Tropical soil microbial communities from Luquillo Experimental Forest, Puerto Rico - GRE.SIPMG.082b2f23 | ecosystem: Environmental > Terrestrial > Soil > Tropical forest > Bulk soil... | reverse complement strand
GTTCCTGGCCGGCTACCTCGTCGAGTATTCACTCTCGGTCGACAACATCTTCGTGTTCGTCCTGGTGCTGGGGTACTTCCGGGTCCCTGCCGAGTATCAGCACCGCGTGCTCTTCTACGGGATCGCCGGGGCCCTGGTATTCCGGGCGATCTTCGTCTCGCTCGGCGCCGTGCTCATGCAGTTTCACTGGGTCGTGTGGGTGTTCGGCGCGTTCCTCATCTTCACCGGCGCCAAGATGGCGTTCAATTCCGGCGAGGCCGCAGACCCCGGGCGCAACATCCTCATCCGGGCGCTCCAGCGGCTCGTGCCGGTGACGCCGGAGTTTCACGGCCAGCGGTTCGTCGTCCGGAAGGGCACGCGGCTCTGGCTGACTCCACTGGCGGTCGCCCTCCTCTGTCTGGAGGCCACCGACATCGTCTTCGCGATCGACTCGGTACCGGCCATCTTTGGGCTCACCCGCGAGCCATTCGTCGTGTTCGCGTCGACCATCTTCGCGATCCTTGGTCTCCGCTCCATGTACTTCATGCTCGGCGGAGCAGTGGAGCGGTTCCACCTGCTTCGGTACGGGCTCGCGGCGGTGCTGGTCTTCGTCGGCGTGAAGATGGTCTGGCTCGACGACTGGTTCGGTGGCAAGTTCCCGATCGCGGTCTCGCTGTCGATCATCGCCTCGACGCTCTTGCTGTCCGTCGTCCTGTCGCTCGTCTATCCGCGCCGCGCGGAGACCAAGGTTGGAACACACGCGGGCAAGGCGCGCCCGCGATCGTCACCGAGCGCGTAGGCCACCAACGCAGGGAGGCGAACCATACCCATCAAGCCGAACGAGCGATCAGGTGCTCGTCGCCCGGCCTCCAGCCGACCGCGACGGTCGCGCCCTCGCGAACGTCGTCGGGCTGCGCGCCCGCGATACGCAGGCGTAGGGTGTGACTTCCGACGTCGCCGATGACGAGCACGCTGTCGCCGTAGTTGACGATCACGCCGATCTTGACCGCCAGGCGGTTGGGAAGGCTTGTGCCGTCGCGGGCCAGCTGAAGACGCTCGGGGCGCAGGAGCACGTCGGCAGAGGCGCCCGCGAGCCGCCGGCACGCCTCGGGGTCCGCCTGGATCGGCCCGAGACGATCGAGCTCGACGCGCCCGGGCGTGCCCGCGTCGACGCGGCCGCTGAAGAAGTTGCTGTCGCCGATGAACTCGCCGACGAAGCGCGTGCGCGGCCGGTGATAGACCTCGAGCGGCGGCGCCGTCTGCTCGAGCGTACCGTGGTTGAAGACCGCAATGCGGTCGGACATCGTCATGGCCTCGGTCTGGTCGTGCGTCACATACACCATGGTGATGCCGACTTCGCGGTGGATGCGCTTGAGTTCGACCTGCATCTGCTCGCGCAGGCTCTTGTCCAAGGCACCGAGCGGCTCGTCCAGCAAGAGCACGTCCGGGTTGAAGACGAGGGCGCGCGCCAGGGCGACGCGCTGCTGCTGGCCGCCGGACAGCTCGCGCGGCTGCCGGTGCGCGAACGGGCCGAGCCCGACCATGTCGAGGATCTCGCGCACCCGATCGGCCTGCCGCGCGCGCGGGAACGCCCGCATGCGCAGCGGGAAGGCGACGTTCTTCTCGACCGTCATGTGCGGGAACAGCGCGTAGTTCTGGAAGACGACGCCGATGTTGCGCTCGTACGGCCTCCGGTGCGTCAGGTCCTCACCGGCGAGCTCGATGGCGCCGCGGGTGGGCTCCTCGAAGCCCGCGATCATCATCAGGGTCGTCGTCTTCCCCGAGCCGCTGGGGCCGAGGAGCGTGAGGAATTCGCCCTTCGCGATGTCCAGGCTGATCCCGTCGACGGCGTTGACCCGGCCGTCGTAGGACTTCACGAGACGGTCGAGCTTCAGGTAGGCCAGGGTCAGGCTCCGGCGCGCGGCACGATGAGCGCGTCCACGACGACGCAGCCTGCGCCCCTCTCCCTCACCATGATCGGATTCACGTCGAGCTCGGCCAGGCTCAGACGCTCGGCCCACGCGAAATCACCGATCGCCTCGAGCGCGCTCGTGAGCGCGCCGACGTCGCCCGGCGGGCGGCCGCGGACGCCGCCGAGCAAGGTCGCGGCGCGGGTCTCGGCGATCATCGCCTCCGCGTCGCCGGTGCGGAGCGGCAACGGGCGCAGCGCCACGTCGTCCAGCGTTTCGATCAGCACGCCTCCGGCGCCGAACGCCAGGACGAGGCCGAAGTCGGGATCGCGGCTCACGCCGGCGAAGACCTCGAGGATCCCGTGCGCCATCTCCTGGACCAGGAATCCGGCGACGTCGTCGCGCCGGCCGAGATCGTCCACTTTGCGCGCCAGACGCTCCCAGGCGCCGCGCAGCTCGCTCTCGTCGCGGAGCCCGACCGCGACCAGGCCCACGTCCGACCGGTGCGGGATCGCGTCGGACACGACCTTCAGGACGAGCGGATAGCCGAGGATCTTCGCCGCGGCGCGCGCGCCGTCGAGTGACGTGACGAGCTGCTCGCGAACGACGGGCACGCTGACCGCCGCGAGCAGCCGCTTGGCATCGTGCTCGTGGATCGTCGGCCGCGCGCGACCGGCTTGCATCGCCCGGATCGCGCCTTCCGCGCCTCGAGCCGGGCGCGCCGGGGCGAGCGGTGCGCTCCAGCGCGCGAGGCGATCCACCGCCCCGAGGCCCGCGCGCGTGCCGCCGATCACCGCGATCCCATGCTGGCGCATGAACTCCACGACATCGCGGCGGAAGACGCCCGAGCGCATCGTCATCAGATAGAACGGCTTGTCCGATGAGCGCGCGCCCTCGGCGACGGTCTTCGCGTAGTCCAGCGCCCGCGCGGGCGAGCCCATCGGCTGGTCGTCGAACCCGTCGGAGCAGAACGCGATCGCGTCGTAGCCCGGATCGCTTCCGAGCACGCGCAGACCGTGCGGGAAGTTCGTGGCGTAGTCGCCGTTGCCCCACGCGTCCAGCGGGTTGCCGTCACCCGTGATGCGGCCGACCACGCGCTCGACCTCGGCGCGCGAGCCAGGCCCGAGCGGCGGCAGCTGGAGGTCCGCGGCGCCGGCGAGATCGAGGATCAGCTCTGCCTGCCCGCCCGACGCCGTCATCACGGCGACGCGCCGGCCGCGCGGCCAGCGGTCGGCCTGGCACGCCGCGATGACCTCGGTCAGCTCGTCCACGTCGGCCACTTCGATCGCGCGATGCGCGCGCAGCATCGCCGAGAACACGCGGGCCTCGCCGGCCAGGCCGCCGGTGTGGCTGGTGATCGCGCGGCGGGTCCGGTCGCTGCGCCCGACTTTGAGGACGACGACGGGCTTGCCGCGGTCGGCGGCCCGGTCGAGCGCGGCGACGAACCGCTCGGGCTGGCGGACCGACTCCAGGAACATCGCGATTACGCGGGTCTCGGGGTCGTCGATGAGGTACTCGAGGAAATCGACCGCCGCGACGACGGCCTCGTTGCCGGACGAGATCACCTGGCTCCAGCCGAAGCGCCGGCAGTCGGTCAGGAGCCCGATGCAGATCGACCCGCTCTGAGAGATCATCCCCACGTTGCCGGCGAGCCGGCTCGGATCGTGCACCGCCTGGATGTAGACGAGGCTCGGCACGTGCGGGCTGATCACGCCCATGCAGTTGGGCCCGCACAAGGTCATCGAGGCCTCGCGGCAGATCGACGCGATCGCCTCCTGCCGCGCGTACCCGTCGGCATCCGCCTCGGCGAACCCGCCGTCGAAGATCACCGCCGCCCCGACGCCGCGATCGGCCGCGGGCCGCACGTGCTCCAGCACCCGGGCGTGATTCACGCAGAAGGCCAGCACGTCGACGTCGCGTGGGAGCTCGGCCACCGAGGGGTAGCAGCGCCGGCCGAGCAGACTCTCGTACCGCGGATTGACGGGATAGACCTGGCCCCGAAAGCCGATGCCGTCGAGCGCCTCGATCAGGGTTCGGCCGATCGACGGCCGCTCGGAGGCGCCGAGGATCGCGATCGAACGGGGACGCAGCAGCCGATCAAGCGACATGGGCGCTCCTTCTGCGCAGGAACATCGAGATCAACACGCCGAGGACGACCGCGCTCACGAGGAGGGTCGACACGACGGCGATGACCGGATCGGATTCGAGCCGGATCGATTCGTACATCTTCTTGGGCAGCGTGACCGCGCCACGGCCGCCGATGAAGATCGCCACGACCGCCTCGTTGAACGACGAGAGAAACGCGAACAGCGCGCCCACGAGCATGCCCGGGCGCAGCACCGGCAGGGTGACGTGCACGAACGTCCGGAACGGGCCGGCGCCCGAGCTCATGGCCGCCCGCTCCAGATTTTGATCGAAGCCCTTGAGCGTCGCGGAGATGACCAGGAAGGCGACGGGCACCGCGAGCATCCCGTGCGCCACCATCACGCCGAGCAACGTGCCCGTCAGCTTCGCCCGTCCGAGGAACCCGTAGTACGCGAGCGCGCTCACGACGTGCGGCACGATGAGCGGCGCCATGATCAGGAGATTCACGAGCGACTTGCCCCGAAACCGGTAGCGGACGTAGCCGAAGGCGGCCGGGACGACGAGGAGCATCGTGAGCGTCATCGCGCCGAGCGCGATGATCAGGCTGTTCAGCGTGGGCTCGAGCCACTCCTCGCTGGTGAAGTACTTCGCGTAGTAGCCGAGCCAGTAGCCCGGCGGTGGGAACGCGAACGAGATGGCCGTGCTGAAGGACATCGGCACGACGATGAGGATCGGCGCCAAGAGGAAGAGCGCGCCGAGGACCGCCAGGACGAGCGCCGCCATCGCCCGCTCAGCCCCAGAGCCGGTCGAGGCCGGCGTAGTGGTTGTAGATCGCGAGGACGGTACCGGTCGCGACGAGGAGCACCACCGCGACGGCCGAGGCGAAGCCGAACGCGAGGAGCTCCTCGATCTGCTGATTGATGAGCTGCGAGATCATCATGTCACGCGGCGTGCCCAGCAGCACCGGCGTCACGAAGAAGCCGAGGCACGAGACGAATACGAGCAGGCTCCCGTTGACGACGCCGGGCAGGCTCAGCGGCAGGAAGACTTCGCGGAACGTCGCGGCCGGACGCGCCCCGAGACTCGCGGCCGCCTTCAGGTGGCTCGGGTCGATCTTCTTCATCGTCGCGTAGAGAGCCAGGATCATGTAGGGCAAGAGGATGTGCGTCATCCCCAGGGTCGAGCTGAACGTGTTGAAGAGAAGCTGCGGCGCTGGGCCGAGCCCGAGGGCGCCGTAGGCGGCGGCCACCGGCCCCTTGCTGCCGAGGATCACGAGCCACGCGTAGGTGCGGACGAGAAAGCCGGTCCAGAAGCTCATCGCGACGATGGTCAGGAGCACGGTCGACAGCCACCCATCGCGCCGCGCCATCACGTACGCGATCGGATAGCCGATGACCAGGCAGAGCGCGGTGACGATCAGCGACGTCACGAACGTGTTGACCAGCACGCGGGTGTAGACGGGCACCGTGAAGATGCGCTGATAGTGCGCGAGCGAGAGCCTGGGGTCGGTGACGCTCAGCACCAGGACATAGGCAATCGGCACCACGAAGAGCAGCACGAGGAGCAGGCACGACGGGGCGAGCAGGAGCCAGGCGGTCGCGTTCCTGCGCGCGCCGCGAACGGCGCCGGCCGGGCGGACCGCGGCGGCGCTCAGCTCGCCAGCCACTGCGTGAAGCGCTCCTGGATCTTGGCGGTCTGGTCCGCCTCGGCGACGGTGTCCGATCTGATCGCGGCCTTGGCGTTCTCAGGATAGGTCGGAAGCTGTCGCGACACCTCGGGCGAGATGTACTTGAACGCTTCGGGGTTCGTCGGGCCATAGTAGAGCTTGTTCGCGAAGTCGGCCTGCGGCTTGGGCTGGACGGCGAACTGGAGAAATTCCCAGGCCAGCTTCCGGTTCGGCGCGCCCTTCGCCACGCCCCACATCGTCGTCGTGATCGTGGCGCCGTGCCACACCAGCTCGACCGGAAGGCCCTGCTGCTGGAGCTCGCTGGCGCGGGCGTTCCACATCACGATCAGGTCCACTTCCCCGTCGCGCACGAGCTGCTGCGACTGGTTGCCCTGCGTCCACCAGACCTTGATGTGCGGCTTGATCTGGTCGAGCTTGCGGAAGGCACGGTCGACGTCGAGAGGGAAGACCTTGTCGACGGGCACGCCATCGGCCACGAGCGCGAACTGGACCGTGCGCACCGCGTTGTTGAGCATCGAGCGATTGCCGGGAAACTTCTTGACGTCCCAGAAGTCGGCCCAGCTCTTCGGGCCCCCTTGCGGGAACTTGTCCTTGCGGTAGGCCAGGTTCGTGCCGAGCGCGCAGTAGGCGAGGCCGTTGGCGTAGACGGCGTTCGGGAACAGCTTGTCCTTCTGCACGACCGTCCAGTCGACCGGCTCCACCAGACCCTCGCGATCGGCCCGGAGGAGATCGGCCTGGGTGATCGCCGTGATGTCCCACTCGTAGCTGCCGCTCTGCACCTGAGCCTTCAGCTTGGCGTACGACACCGGCGCGACCGTCTTCACGCGGATGCCCGTCTGGTCGGTGAACGGCTTGAAGAAGGCGGCTTCCTCCGCCGCCGTCCAGCTGCCGCCCCACGTGTTGACGTAGATCGTGCGCGTCTGGGCGATGGTGCGCTCGGTGATGATCAACGGCCCGGCCGCCGCTGCCGTCGCGGTGGCGGCGAATCCCTTCAGGAAGGTACGGCGTCGCATGGTAAATCCTCCGTGGCTCACCTCGATGGTGGTCGAGATTCTGCCATAATCCCTCTGTGAGCGAGGGCCTGATCGGCCGGCGAATCTTGCGACAGGAGGATCCTCGACTCGTCGCGGGCCGCGGCGCGTACGTGACGGACCTGGCACTGGCCGGCCTGCGGCACCTGGCGCTGCTGCGCAGCCCTCACGCGCACGCGCGGATCGCGCGCGTGGACGTCGACCGCACGCGCCGCGTGCCCGGCGTCGTCGCCGTCTTCACTGCCGACGACATCCGCGACGTCGGACCCCTGCCGGTGCTCGCGCACCCTCCGGGCCAGCGCCAGACCGGCTTCCCCGTGCTGCCCACCGATCGCGCGCGCTACGTCGGGCAGCCGCTCGCCGCCGTCGTTGCCGAGACGCCGTACGCGGCGCAGGACGGCGTCGACGCCCTCGACGTGACCTACGAGCCGCTGCCGGCCGTCACGGACGTCGCGCAGGCCACCGCGCCCGGCGCGTCAAAGCTCTACGACGAGTGGCCGGACAACGTGGTCGTCGCGCGCGAGATCGGCAACGGCGAGCCCGACGCCGTGCTCGCGACGGCGCCGACGGTCGTGGAGGCGCGCTTCACGATGCCGCGGCAGACGGCGGCGCCGATGGAAGGGCGCGCGATCTGTGCCCGCTTCGACCGCGACACCGGCGAGCTGACGGTGTGGGCGTCGAGCCAGGCGCCGCACCTCTTCCGCACGGTGCTCGCCGGGGTGCTGCGCCTCGACGAGGAGCGCATCCGCGTGATCGTCCCCGACGTGGGCGGCGGATTCGGCGTGAAGCTCCACTACTACCCGGAGGACGCGCTGGTGGCGGTCGCCGCGATGCGGCTCGGCCGGCCGGTGAAGTGGGTGGAGACGCGCAGCGAGCACTTCGCGGCCACCGTGCACGCGCGCGAGCAGCACGTGCACGCGCGAGCCGCGTTCGACGCGCAGGGCGACGTCGGCGCGCACCTGCACACCAAGGGCGCCGGGCCGATCTTCCTCGGCGGCGTCGTGCTGCCGAACGTCTACGCCGTCCGTCACTTCAAGGCCAAGCTGGAGGCCGTCGTCACCAACAAGGTGCCGTTCGGCGCCTACCGCGCCTTCGGCATGCAGCAGGCGGCGTTCGTCACCGAGCGGGTGATGGACATCGCCGCCGCGCGCCTCGGGATCGACCCCGCCGAGATCCGCCGCCGCAATTACGTGCCGCCGGCGGCATTTCCGTATCGCAGCGTCGCCAACCTCGTGTACGACAGCGGAGACTACCCCCGCGCTCTCGACGAGGCCCTGCGCATCGCCGACTACACCGGGCTCCGCGCGATGCAGGCGCGCGCCCGCGCGGAGGGCCGGCTGGTCGGCATCGGCGTCGCGAACTACGTCGAGGTCACCGGCATGGGGCCATCGAAGCTGATGGCGGCGATGGGCAACCGGCAGGGCGGCTACGAGAGCGCCGCCGTCCGCGTCGAGCCGTCGGGGCGCGTCACCGTCGCGACCGGCATCATCGAGCTCGGCCAGGGCATCCGCTCGGCGCTCGCGCAGGTCGCCGCTGACGTGCTATCGCTGCCCTACGAGCGCGTCGGCGTCGTGCTCGGCGACACTGCACGCACGCCGTATTCGTGCTACGGCACCGCGGACAGCCGCGGATCGGTCACCGGCGGCGCCGCGGTGCTGCAGGCCACGCGCGCGCTCCGGCAGAAGCTCGTGCGCGTGGCGGCGCGCCTGCTCGAGGCCGACGAGGCGGACCTCGAGATCGTCGACGGTCAGTGTCGCGTGCGCGGCGCGCCCGGCCGCGGCCTCTCCTTCGCGGCGCTCGCCCAGGAGTCGCTACGGGGCCAGCACCTGACCGAGGGAATGGAGCCCGAGCTCGAGGCGCGGTTCACCTACAACCCGGAGAACTGGACGTTTCCCTACGGGGTGCACATCGCCGCGGTCGAGGTCGCGCGCGACACCGGCACGGTGCGTGTGCTCGGCTACTGGGTCGCGCACGACTGCGGCACGATGCTGAACCCCATGCTGGTGGACGGCCAGCTCCATGGCGGCCTCGCCCAGGGGATCGGTGCCGCGCTGAGCGAGGAGCTCCGCTACGACGAGGCGGGGCAGCTCCTGTCGCGCACATTCATGGACTATGCGATCCCGACGGCCGGGGCGATGCCGCCGATCGCGATCGGCCACGTCGAGACGCCGTCGCCCCACACGCCGGGCGGGATGAAGGGCATGGCCGAGGGCGGCACGATCGGCGCGCCCGCGACGATCGCGAACGCCGTCGCCGACGCGCTGGCCGGCGCCGGCGTCGACGCCGCGGCCGTCGCCACCTACCCGCTCACCGCGCCGAAGGTTTTCGCGCTCCTCCAGACCGCGCCCGTGAGCCGCCGTGGCTGACCCGACTGCGCCCAGGCGGAGAGTCATGGCGCTGGTTCTCTCGGGAATCTTTCCGGGGCTCGGCCAGTTCTACAACCGGCAGCCGGTGAAGGGCGCGATCGGCCTTGTCGCCGGAATCGTGTTGAGCTGGCTTGCCGGTAGAGCGGCGCCGACCGACCCGCTCGCACTCGATCGGCCGCGAATGGCTCTCGTCGTCCCGGCGTGCGCGCTCCTCGCCATCTGGGTATGGTCCATGATCGACGCATGGCGCGGAACCAGCGATTGAGCGTTCCATGGGTTAGACTTGTCCATGCATTCCGAGGCTCCGGCGGCCGCGCACACCGGGCTCGGGGAGGGATAACGATGCCGAAGATCAAGCACATCGCACTGTCGACCCAGGACGTCGAGAAGACCGCGAAGTTCTACGTCGAGACGCTCGGCATGAAAGAAGTCGGCAAGATAGACGATCCCGGCACGCGCGGCGTCTTCCTCACCGACGGCGACATCAACCTCGCGATCCTGAACTTCAAGAACGATGCGGCGGCTGGTATCGAGCGCGGCAAGAGCTTCTGCGGCATCCACCACATCGGCTTCCAGGTCGAGAGCCTCGAGGCGATCGCGGAGCGCCTCACCCAAGCCGGGTCGCGCCGCCGTCACGACGTCGAGCAGGCGCTGGGCGTCGGAGCCCACACGGGAGGCAACGTCGAGGTGAAGTGGACTGGACCGGACGGCGTCATGCTCGACGTGTCGAAGACGGGCTGGCTCGGCACGCCCACGTTCGGCCACTAGCGCGCGGAGCTCTTTCCCCCCGGCCCCTCGAGCGCTCGGGGCTCACACGGCCAGATACGTCTGTCGCACCTCGTCGTCGGCGAGGAACCTCGCCATCGAGCCCTCGTATCGCACCATCCCCTTTTCGAGAATGTAGACACGGTCGCCGAGGTCGCTCACGAAGCGCACGTTCTGCTCGGCCAGGACCATCGTGAGGCCGCCCGCCTTGAGACGTCCGAGCTGCTCACGTAAGGCGTCCACCACGATTGGGGCGAGCCCTTCCGACGGCTCGTCGAGCAGAAGAATCTCCGGATTGCCCATCAACGTACGGGCGATCGTGAGCATCTGCTGCTCCCCGCCGCTCAGGGTTCCGCCGGCCTGGCGGCGTCGCTCGCGCAGGATGGGGAAGAGATCGAAGACGCGCTCCTGGCTCCAGGGGCTCGCCGACCCGTTGCCCCAGGTCCGCCGCGCGACTTCAAGGTTCTCGTGAACAGTGAGGTTGGGGAAGACGCGCCGGTCTTCGGGAA
>Ga0318555_10000745_pt1 | contig 10432 bp, 9 predicted proteins | sample GRESIP082b2f23_FD_202529 | JGI IMG/M metagenome (GOLD analysis project Ga0318555, IMG submission 202529) | Tropical soil microbial communities from Luquillo Experimental Forest, Puerto Rico - GRE.SIPMG.082b2f23 | ecosystem: Environmental > Terrestrial > Soil > Tropical forest > Bulk soil... | reverse complement strand
GTCTGGCGGCGCGTCGCCCGAACTTCAACCGGCACCTGGTAAGTGGCGCCACCGACACGGCGCGACTTCACCTCGACCACGGGCTTCACGTTGTCGAGGGCCGTCGACAGCACCTCGATCGCCTCGCCTCCCTGCTTGCCGGTCTTCTCGGCGATGCGGTCGAGCGCGCCGTAGATGATGCGCTCGGCAGCGGACTTCTTGCCGTTCTTCATGACGACGTTCATGAACTTGGCGAGCATCTCGTTGTTGTACTTCGGGTCCGGGAGAATGGTGCGGACCGGAGCCTGGGCACGACGGGACATAGCTTCCTACCCCTCGGTTATTTCTTCGGGCGCTTGGCGCCGTACTTGGAGCGACCCTGCTTGCGCTCACCGACGCCGGCACAGTCGAGCGTGCCGCGCACCGTGTGATAACGCACTCCCGGCAGGTCCTTGACGCGGCCGCCGCGGATCAGCACCACCGAGTGCTCCTGCAGGTTGTGGCCTTCGCCGCCGATGTAGCTGGTGACTTCGTAGCCGTTGGTGAGGCGTACGCGGCACACCTTGCGCAGCGCCGAGTTGGGTTTCTTCGGCGTCGTGGTGTAGACGCGGGTGCAGACGCCGCGCTTCTGCGGAGACGCACCCAGCGCCGGCACCTTGGTTTTCTCCGCTCTCGTCCGGCGTGGCTGCCGGATGAGCTGACCTGTGGTCGCCATCGTTTCCTCGTCTCCTCGCACGATAAAGCGACCTCAGAGAAACACCGGGCCGCCTTTGTTGGGCGGCCCGGTAGACGTAAGTCGCTGTTTCCGGGCCGGCATGTAAGGGGCCGCCCCGACAAAGGCCGGCGATTCTAGGTACGGGCCCTTGGGGTGTCAACCGCCGCGGCTGAGCGTGTTGCGGCCGCGCAAATTGGCTTGTCGCCCCGTGGCTCATTAGGATAGTCGCAAAGGCCGGGCGCCCCTGCGGCGGCCCCTTCGAGCCCCGTACGGATGAACACAAGAACGGCCCAGAGCCCACAGGGATTCGGTGCATAAGGCGGCGCTGACGAGCTGGATGGGGGGGTTGGCGGCCTGCCTGCCCCTGGCCGCCGGAGCGGAGCCGACCCTGGTTCCGGAGCTCCCGTCCATCGCGCATCTCACGCCGGCGAATGGCGCCCCGGTCGAGGCGCGCGTACTCGAAACCTCATTCGGCGATCCGCCCGCGGCGAGTGTCACCAGCGGCGCGCTCGATGGCCATTTCGCGACGTTCCTCGCGCACGGCTCGCACCGGCTCACCGCCCCGTTGTGGTTCCGGCTGCCCCCGCTCGGCTACTCCTCCGAAGGCGGCGGCGCGCTGATTCCGGTGCTGCTGGCGCGCGCCGGCATCGACCAGAGCGTGCAGGTGTTCGCCCGGCAAGGCGGCAGGAGCCTGTCGCTGAGCCCCGGCACCGTGGTGCCGCAGTTCGGCGGCGCACAGGACACGGTTTTCGTCCTCCCGCCGGGACTCGATGCCGGACAGCCGCTTTACGCCCGGGTCGTGCGGCAGGGCCGGGCCACAACCGACCTGCACTTCACCGCTTCGACGCTCGATCGCACCCTCGAGGTCGCCGCAGTGCACCAGCGTATCATCGCACTCGCCTTCGGCGCACTCATGGCGATGGCGCTCTCGACCCTGCTGGTGCGCTTCGTGCTAACGGATCGTCTGTATCCGCTCTACGGGACGTTTTTCTCGTTGCAGGCGCTCTATCTGGCGTACTTCTCCGGGCAGGGCTTCCACTGGCCGGTCCTGTCGCTCGCTCGTCCTCTCTCCTCCTACGCCTGGAACGTGCCGGTCGCGCTCTCGGCCGCCACCGGTGCGCTGTTCGTGCGCGAGTTCGCCAACCTGCGGCTGTACTCGCCGAAGGTCTACCGCGCCTTCGGCTGGCTCGCCGCCGCTTTCGTGGCGCTCGCGCTCGCCAACGTGCTGCGCGTGGTGCCGGGACTCTCGCCGCTGATCGCGGCCGTCGGCAACCTCATGTTCCTCGGCAGCGCGCTCTTCACGCTCATCGTGTCGTACCTCGCCTGGCGCAGTGGCAATCGCGGCGCAGGCTGGTTCCTCATCGCCTGGGGGCTGCTGTTCACGTTCCAGATCCTGACGGCCCTGCGCCTGCTGTACGCGCGCGCGGACGATGCGCAGGGACTCCTTTACTATGGGCTCGCGCCCTCGATGGTGGCTGCGGCCGTGCTGATCGCCCTCGGCACTTCCGACCGCCTGCGTGCACAGTCGCTCGCGCTCACCGACGCCGAGCGGCGCGCGCAGACCGATCCACTTACGGGTGTGCTCAACCGCCGCTCGCTCATCGAGCGGCTCGATTCGGCCTGCATGCGCGCCAAGGCGCGCGGCGCACCGATCTCGGTACTGTTCATAGACCTTGATCACTTCAAGCAGATCAACGACACCCACGGCCACGCAGCCGGCGATGCCTGCCTGTCGGGCATCATCGCGCCCATCCAGGCGGAGCTGCGTCACTCGGATGTGATCGGCCGCTACGGTGGAGAGGAATTCGTGGTGATCCTTGGCGGCGCCGACGCCGCTGCAGCACACCCGATCGCCGAACGCATCTGCGGCCGAGTGTCGCAGGTGCAGATCGAGGGGTTCGGTGCGGCCATCAACCTCACCTGCAGCATCGGCGTGGCCTCGAGCGATACGCTCGGGGTGTGGGGTCAGCATCTCATCGCACACGCCGACACCGCCCAGTACGCCGCCAAGCGCTCGGGGCGCAACCAGGTGCAGCGTGCTGCGGCGCTCGCCGCGTGAAGCCATGGACATTCGTGCCGCACGTTCCGCCGACATTCCGCAGCTGCTCGCCCTCATCCGGCGCTATTGGGACTTCGAGGGTATCGAGGGGTTTTCCGCGCTGCGCATCGAGCTGGTGCTCAAGGAGCTACTCGCCCCGCCTGCCGCGCGCGGCGCGATCTGGGTGGCGGAGTCGCATGGTGCGCTCGTGGGCTACCTGATCGTAGTGTTGCTCATGAGCGTCGAGCATCAGGGCCTCATGGGGGAGATCGATGAGCTGTTCCTGCTGCCGGAGGCGCGCTCGCGTGGCACGGGGTCGCAGCTGCTGGCCGCGGCCGAAGCCGATCTCGCACGGCGTGGCTGCGTGCGGCTGCAACTGCAGCTGCGCTCCGGGAACGCGCGGGCGCGCTCGTTCTACGAGCGGCTCGGATTTGCCGCGCGCGCGGGCTATGAGCTGCTCGAAAAGCCGCTCGGTTGAGCACCGCGCGACGCGCGGTGGCCTCGCTCCGCCGCAGGAGTGGCGCCGTGAGACTCCGCCAGGCGCATACTGAGTTCAGGGACAACAACAAGCAGCTGTGGGTCGAGAACATGTTTCATCCCCGCGTTCGCCTGCGTCACAACTGGACAGCGCTTGCTGCGCTGACGATCGCCGCGTTTGCGGCTGACACGGCCTGGGCAGATCGCTACAGCGATGCGGTGGCACACGCCGGGCGGCCCGCCGAGGACCTGAAGCGCGATGAGATCGATCACCCGGCGGAAGTGCTGCGGCTCTCGGGCATCGGGCCGCAGATGGTGGTCGCGGACTTCCTCGCGGCCGACGGTTACTACAGCGAGCTTCTGAGCTACCTCGTAGGCCCGGAGGGCCGCGTGTTACTGCTGAACAACGACGCCTATGACAAGTGGAGCGAGAACCAGTGGCAGGGGCGCATCGCGCGGCTGCCGAACGTGCAGCATCAGACCATCACCGTCGAGCACCTCGGGCTGCCGTCGCACTCGCTCGATGCCGTCCTCCTCATCAAGGTCTATCACGATCTCTACTGGCATCCGGACGAGGGACCGTGGCCGAAGGACATCAATGCGGATGCGGTGCTCACCGAGATCGCCCGGGTCGTCAAGCCCGGCGGCATCCTGCTGCTGGTCGATCATTCGGCGAAGCCGGGAACCGGCAGCAAGGACGCCGGCAGCTTGCATCGGATTGACGAGCAGTACGCCCGGCGCGCTTTCGAGAAACACGGTTTCCAGCTCGTGCGCAGCAGCGATGTGCTGCGCCGGCCCGATGATCGCCGCGACCTGATCACTTACAAGGGCGAGATGGTCGGCAAGACCGACCGCTTCGTGATGGTGTTCCGCAGGCGACCGTGACCGGCGCCGCACCGCTCAGTCGGCGGCGAACGGTGCGGCCGCGTGCACCGTGGTGCCACCGACCACGGTGAGCAGAACCCGCACGTCCGCGATTTCGCGTGCCGGGATCCTCAAAACGTCGCGGTCGAGGACGATGAAGTCCGCAAGCTTGCCAACCTCGAGCGAGCCGATGTCGCGCTCGGCGTGCAGCTCGTAGGCGGAGCCGGCGGTGATGGCGTGCAGCGCGGCTGCGAGCGTGAGTCCGGGGTCTGTGCTCAGCCGGCCGGCGTACTTCGCGCCTGCCGCAGGGTCGTTCTCGCGCGTGACGCCCACCTTTAGAGCGAACCACTCGTTGAGTGGGTCGACGGGCCAGTCGCTGCCGTAGGCTATGCGCGCACCCGCAGCGGCCAGATAGCCCGCCGGCTCGATGTAGCGGAAGCGCTCCGGTCCGAGATAGTCCTGCGCCCCATCGACGGTGTCGGGTGCCGGCTTCTCCCACTGGAAAGAGAGCACCGGCACGGCATCGAGTGACCGGTAGCGACCGAAGTCACCCGGATCGACGATCTCATCATGCGCGATCGCCGCGCGGATCGCGCTGCCCGGCAAGTCCTTGCGCAGCGCCGCGATCCCCTCGAGCGCCTCGTGCACGGCGCGGTCGCCATCGGCGTGCATGTGTGGCTCGAGTCCCGCCTTGGCCGCCGCGATGAGCAGCGGGTGCAGCACCGCCGCCGGAAAATACACCTCCGGCCCGCGGTTCGTGCCCGGCACCCAGTGAGGCGCCTGCGCGGTACCGGTGTTGGCGAAATAAGGCTTGAGCATCGCACCAGTGCAGGCAGGAGCCGTGATCACCCCGTCCATGAACAACTTGATGTTGCGCACCGTGATACCGGGCTCCGGGCGCGCCTCGCCCCCGTCGTACTTGCGCGCGAGCGTCAGCGCAGTCGCCACCGCGCGCTGCGGGTCGCGACCCTGCTCGGGTGTAATGAGGACGGCGAAGTGCCCGCGGGCGGTAAGGCCGCGCTGCTGCTGTACCCCTGCGAAAGCCGCCAGTGTGGTGGGCGTCGCCATCGCGTCGAGGAAGGTGGTGATGCCCTGGCGCCGCATCGCCTCGAGCGCTGCGCTCGCGGCCTTGATGTCCTCGGCCGGTGTCGGCTTGGGGATCACCGCCGTGACCTTCTCCGAGGCCGCATCCTCGAGGATGCCGGTCGGCGCACCCGAGGGCTCCCGGTCGATGCGCCCACCGAGCGGATCCTGGGTGGCGGCGCTGATGTTTGCGAGCGCCAGGGCACGGGTGTTGACGAGCGCCGTGTGACCGAACGAGGACATCACGAATATGGGCCGGCGGGTCTTGAGCGCGTCGAGCGTGGCGCGCGCTGTGGCCACCCCGTTCGGGATCATCGCCTCGCGGAACCAGTTGACGACCTCGAGCCATGTGTCCGGCTCGGCGGCGCGGGTGGCATCGAGGCAGACCTGAACACGCGCCTGCATCTGCGCGACCGTCAACCGCTCGTAGTTGAGGTTGCACTTCAACAGCGCCGTGCCACCCTGGAGCGGGTGCATGTGACCGTCGACGAGGCCGGGCATCAGCAGATGCTGCTTCAGGTCGATGACCCGCGTATTGGCGCCGATCAGTGCGCGGGCTCCGGCGTTGGAGCCTACATAGCCAATGCGTCCCGCGCGCACAGCGAGCGCTTCCTGAACGCTGTCGTGCTCATCGACCGTATAGAGGTGGCCGTTGAGGTACACGGCATCGGCCGGCGCGGTGGCTGAATTGGCCGCCGCCGCCGAGGCATCTGCGGAAGCGGCGATGCCGGCGGCAGCCCCCGTGCCGAGTGCGCCTGCCGTGACCGGCGGCCCCGCCAGCACAAAGAGCAGGCCGCCAACGAGCGCAAAGCTCGCCGTGAGTTTCCGCATTGATCTCTGATCCCCGTGTCGCGCTGTCGGGCGCGCTCTATATCGATGATCGATCGTCGGCTATCGTCACCGCCGCACCGACTCTATGCAAGGCGCGCCGAGGCCGTCAAACGGAGCCGTCCATCGGATGGGGTGGCTGGTGCCCTCACGTCCGCGCCGCTCGTCCGGCTAGAATGCTCGCAGCGCGTGGGCCATGGCTTCCGATCCCCACAACCTCGCTCGCTTCGTCGTAGCGCAGAACCCGGTGTTCGCGCAGGTCTGCGCCGAGCTCGCCGACGGCGAAAAACGCAGCCACTGGATGTGGTTCGTCTTTCCGCAGTTGCGCGGGCTCGGATCGAGTCCCACGGCCGAGCGCTATGCCATCGCGTCACTCGATGAGGCGCGTGCCTACCTCGATCACCCGATCCTCGGCGAGCGCCTGCGCCGCTGCACGCAGCTCGTGAACCGCGTCGCGGGCCGCACCGCGCAGGAGATCTTCGGCTATCCCGACTACCTGAAATTCCGCTCCTCGATGACGCTGTTCGCGCGCGCCGCCGGTGCCGCGAGTGAGCCCTTCGGCGATGCGCTCGCGAAATACTTCGCGGGTGAGGAAGATCCCCGCACCCGCGAGCTCATCGCCGCGGGATCGCCTCGAGCGTGATTTCTTGGGGTGGCCTAGGGCTTCTTGAACTTCAACACGAACTGGTCGGTGTGTCCGCGGATCTCCGGGTCGAACACCTTGGCGGTGTGGGGGTCGCTCTTGTTGCGCAGGATGTCGCTCTCGGCGACCAACTTGAAGCCGGCCGCAGTCACCTCCTGCTTCGCCGTCTCCTCATCGATGCGGTGCAGGGTGCTGGTATCTCGCGGTCCCGAGCCGGCCTCGGCGGCATGGTCGAGCACCAAGTAGGTGCCGCCGCGCTTGAGCGCCTCGAAAAAGGCGCGATTGAACTTGGCCACCTCCAGCTCCTTGATGTTGTGGAGATCGTGATAGTTTTGTGATGTCCACACGAGATCGACGCCCTCGGGCAGCTTCAGCTCCGGGATGTGTTGCAGGCTCACCGTCACATTGCCGTAGTGTGGATCGGCGGCGATCGCCACCACCGGCGGCGGCGGAGCATCGGGCTTCGGCTGCGAGCCGACCGCATACACCTTGCCCTTGGCCCCCACCACGGCGCTCAGCAGCCGCGTGTAGTACCCCTTTCCGGGAGCCACCTCGATGACCGTGTCGCCGGGCTTCACGCCCGCGAACGCCAGTGTCTCGGCCGGCTTGCGCTCGGCATCCCGCTGCTGGTCCTCGGCGGGCCGGGCGCTGTCGGCGACCGCCGCGCTGATGTAGGGCGGTATCGCCGGAGCGGCCGCGGCAAGCGACACCGTCAGCGCCGGAAGCAACGATGCGGCCGTCGCGAACAGGGCGGCGTGCTTCATGGAATCCTCCTGCGGGTGCGCAGCTGGGTTGAAACTGGCGCGACACTCTAACAGGAGCGGCACGCACATCGATATCGCCCTGGCGCATCGGGCGATCGGCGCGACGCGGCCGAGCGCCGGCGATGGGCCGGTACGCGGTCACGGCAAGCTTGAGCTTCTGTGTCAGAATCCCGCCGCCGCTCTCCGGGGGACCGCCATTGATGACGCCCACCTTCCGCTCCGTACTCTGTAGCTGGCTGCTGGCCGCGGCACTCGGCCCCGCGCCTGGCGCTGCTGCTCAGCCCGCCGCCGAACCGAGCCCGGCGATCGCGCACGAAGCCGAGAGCGCGGTGGTCAAGGTGTTCTCGACCATCCGCCGCCCCGATGTGGCGCGGCCGTGGGCCAAGGCCTCGCCGGTCGAGGCCACCGGCTCCGGTGTCGTGATCGAAGGCAAGCGCATCCTCACCAACGCCCACGTGATCGGCTACGCCAGCCAGATCCAGGTTCAGGGCAACCAGTCCGGCGACAAGATCTCCGCGACGGTGGCGGCCGTGGATCCCGGCATCGATCTGGCGATCCTGAAGCTCGAGGACGGGGCATTTTTCGATCGGCGCCCGCCGCTGCCGCGCGCCAGTGTCCTGCCGCAGATCAAGGACCCGGTGCTGGCGTACGGCTTCCCGACCGGCGGAACGACGCTCTCGATCACGCGCGGCATCGTCTCGCGCATCGAGTTCGTGCCCTACGGCCTCTCGACTTCCGGGCTGCGCATCCAGATCGATGCCGCCATCAACCCCGGAAACAGCGGCGGGCCTGCGATCTCCGACAATCGTATGATCGGGCTCGCCTTCAGTCACCTCGCGAACTCCGAGAACATCAGCTACATCATCCCGAACGAGGAGATCGAGCTGTTTCTCAAGGGCACGAGTAGCGGCCACTACGACGGCAAGCCCGGCATGTACGACGACCTGCAGACGCTCGAGAATCCGGCGCTGCGTGGTTTCCTCAAGCTCGATTCCTCGGTGCGCGGCATGATCGTGCGTCGGCCGGACGACAGCAGCCCGGGGTACCCGCTCAAGCAGTGGGATGTGATCACGCACATCGGCGATGAGCCGATCGACGATGAAGGCATGGTCTCGATCCGCAACAACCTGCGGGTGGGATTCGGCTACCTCATCCAGCACATCGCACGCGACGGCAGCGTGCCACTCACCATCGTGCGGGGCGGCAAGGCGCAGCGTATCCAGATGCCGGTGCCGGCGCACCGGCCGCTGCTCATCGATTCGCTGCAGGGGCAGTATCCGTCCTACTTCATCCTCGGACCGGTGGTGTTCGAGCGCGCCTCCATCGAGTCGCTGCAGCTCATTCGCGCGCGCGGCCAGGCGGCCTTCGGCAATCCGCTGATCTCGCGCTTCGGCGACCGCCCGGACTCCGAGCGGCAGGAGCTCGTCATCGTGCCTTCGCCGCTATTCCCGCACGTGCTCTCCAAGGGCTACTCGGACCCCACCGGCGCGGTGGTGAAGTCCATCAACGGCGCACCGGTGCGCAGCCTCGCACAACTGGTGGCGCTGCTGCGCGACCTCAAGGACGAGTACGTGACCATCGATTTCGACAATCGCGCGAGCGAAGCCATGGTATTCCCGCGGGCGCAGCTGGTCTCCGCGACGGAGGCGATACTCACCGACAACGGCGTGCGCGCCCAGGGCTCACCCGACATGATGAAGGTGTGGGAAGGCAAGTGACCGCGGGGCGGTTCCTCAGCGCTGCGCGGTGAGCCGTTCCTGCAGGCGCTGCTTCAGCTGCGGCCACTCCGCCGCCACGATGGAATAGCGCGCCGAGTCGCGCGGGACGAGATCGGCGGCCAGTCGATGTGCGCGCAGCACCCCCTCGAACTGCGCGCCGATGCGCTCGAGTGCGGCCCGCGACCGCTCGTTGCGCACATCGGTATGGAAGCAAACGCGGTGCACACCCCACGCCTCGAAGGCATGCGAGAGCATCAGCAGCTTCGCTTCGGTGTTGGCTGCGGTGCGGCTGGCGGAGGCTGCCAGCCAGGTGTAACCGATCTCGCAACTATCGAAGCCGTTGCGCCGCGAGTGCGGATGGCCCGCGGGCCAGGCCCAGCGCTCCAGCTCGAAGAAGCGTGTCGAGCCGATGACCATATCGTCCTCGGCGCGCACCGTGGCGAAGGGCAGCGCGCTACCCGCCTCCCGCCCGCCGAGGGCGGTATCGACGTACTGCGCCATCTCCATGACGCCCTGCGGCACGGTGCTCCATCGATAGAGCGCGGAGTCCTCCCGGGCGGCCGCTACCAGCCCGGGAATGTGAACGTGCGCGAGCGGCTCGAGCCGCACGTGCCGGCCGGCGAGGATCGTGGGTCCGATGACCAGGGTGGTGTCAGTCACGACCAACCGTCATCGGCCGGGGCCCCCAAAAATTCACGCTTCTTGGTCATCGGTATGTAGTCATTAACTGCGGCGAGCGTGAGTTTTTGGGGTGGCCAATCAGCTCGCCGCACTCTCCGACTCCTCGCCGACGCTCGACTCCTCGGTGTCCGGGAGCCCGCCGCCAACATCCATGAAGCTGCGGCGGTCGGTGCCCTCCAACTTCCTGCGCCGCGAAGCATGGGCGGCAAAGCCCGTGCCCGCGGGGATGAGCCGCCCGACGATGACGTTCTCCTTGAGACCGCGCAGATCGTCCTTGAGCCCGCGGACCGCGGCCTCGGTGAGCACCCGGGTGGTCTCCTGGAACGAAGCGGCGGAGATGAACGACTCGGTCGCCAGACTCGCCTTGGTGATGCCGAGCAGCACCGGCTGCAGACGCGCGGTCTTCTTGCCCGCGGTGTGCGCACGATCGTTGATGTCCAGGGCCCGGGAGCGATCGAGCTGCTCACCACGCAGCAGCGTGGTCTCGCCGACTTCCTGCACCTCGGTCTTGCGCAGCATCTGCCGGATGATCACCTCGATGTGCTTGTCGTTGATCTTCACGCCCTGCAGGCGGTAGACGTCCTGGATCTCGCGCACCAGGTAGTTGGCGAGCGCCTCGACCCCCTGGAGTCTGAGGATGTC
>Ga0318555_10000743_pt1 | contig 10434 bp, 10 predicted proteins | sample GRESIP082b2f23_FD_202529 | JGI IMG/M metagenome (GOLD analysis project Ga0318555, IMG submission 202529) | Tropical soil microbial communities from Luquillo Experimental Forest, Puerto Rico - GRE.SIPMG.082b2f23 | ecosystem: Environmental > Terrestrial > Soil > Tropical forest > Bulk soil... | reverse complement strand
CGGCTTCCTCGGCGGACAGCTCCTGCTGTTGAATCCGCTGTACGCGCCGATCTGGGTGCTGGGGCTGGCGGAGCTCTTGTTCGCGCAGCGCCTGGCGCGGGTGCGCGCGCTCGGCGTCGCCTACCTCGCGCTGCTGGTGCTGATGATCGCGCAGCAGGCCAAGGTCTATTACCTCGGCCCGGTCTATCCGCTGCTGTTCGCGGCCGGCGCCGTCGGAGTCACCGGCTTCTTCGCCGAGCGCGGCTGGCGGCGCGCGTCCGCCCTGCTCGGGGTCGCGATCGCCGCCGCGGGAGCGCTGGTGCTGCCGGTGGCGACGCCGGTCCTGTCGCCCGAGGGGCTGATCGCCTACGGGAGGGCGCTCGGGGTCAGCGAGCCGAAGATGGAGCGCCACGACAGCTCGCCGCTGCCGCAGATCTTCGCCTTCATGCTCGGCTGGCCCGAGCTCGCGCGTGAGGTGGCCCGGGTGTACGCGTCGCTTCCGCCGGAGGAACGCGCCCGCGCGGCGATCCTGGGGCGCAACTACGCCGAGGCCGGCGCGATCGACTACTACGGGCCGGCGCTCGGACTGCCGCGCGCGATCTCGCCGCACAACTCCTATTGGAGCTGGGGCCCGGGAAGCTGGGATGGCCAGGTGCTGATCGTCACCGGTGCGATCCCGCCCGAGCGCGCGGCGCTGTTCGAGAGCGTCGAGGTGCGCGGCCGCACGAGCTGCGCGCTGTGCGAGCCGTTCGAGGCCGACCTGCCCGTCCTGGTCGCGCGCGGGCTACGCATTCCGGTGTCGCAGGCCTGGGCGGAGCTCAAGCACTTCGAGTGAGCATCGGCCCCATCAGCTCGGCCATGTTCTCGCCGTAGAAGCGGCGCCGGGTCTCGAGCGGCGCACCGGCGAGGCTGGCCTCGAAACGCTTCAGCGGGTTCCGCCCGCCCTCGACGTGCGGATAGTCCGACGAGAACAGGCACACCTCGGGACCGGCCTGCGCGGCGATCCAGCCCACGTCCTCGGCCGGATACGGCGTGACGCGGACCTGCCGGCGCACGTACTCGCTGGGCCGGAGCGACAGCCGCTTGAGCCGCTCCTCGTTCTTGCGGAAGGCGTCGAGCGCCGAGTCGAGCAGCCTCATCCAGCCCGGCAGCCACGACGCTCCCTGCTCGATCACGCCGAACATCAGCCGCGGGAAGCGCTCGAGCACGCCGTCGAGGATCAGCGTCGCCAGCGTCTGCATCACCGGATACGGGATCGCCATGTAGTCGACCGAGCGGAAGTTCTCCGCGCCGCCGTGGAAGTCCGGCACGGGCGGCAGACCGTTCTCGAAGTAGCTCGGATCGAGCAGCTGACCGCCGCCGCCGACGTGGAACAGGATCGGTGCGCCGGCCTCTTGCGCGACCGACCACAGGGCGTCGAGCGCGACGTGACTCGGCGAATGACCCTTGGGGCAGGCAGACGGAATGAGCAGCGCCTTGCAGCCGAGCTCGAACGCCTCCTCCGCGGCGGCGCGCGCGCGGGCGAAGTCGGCGAGCGGCACCCACCCGGTCGCGAGCAGGCGCCGGTCCACGCTGCAGAAGTCCGCGAGCGCGCGGTTGTGCGCGCGTGCGACGCCGTAGCAGAGCTCGAGGTCGTCGCCGTGCTCGAGCGCGACCAGACGCCCCGAAGCGAAGGTGTTGAACACCAGCTGGCTGGCGAAGCCGAGCAAGTCGAGCGCGCGCGAGCGGTCCTCCTTCAGGAACGAGCCGGTGGCGCTCCAGTTCTTGCGGGTCATCAGCTCCGCTTCGTCGCGGGCCCGATAGCCGGGATCGCGGTGCCGCACGCGCAGCTCGTCGATGAAGCTGGTCTCGCCAGGGCGCACCGCGCCGATCGGCAGCGGCGCCATCTTCGCGCGCACGTCGGAATCGGCGAAGTCGCGGAAGAAGTCCGCGGTCTCCATGACGTGGGAGTCCGCATCGTGGAGCGCGAATCCGGGGACGGCGTCGGCGTAGGGCACGGTGCCTCCTTCGCGGCGATGCTACCAGTCGGCAAACAGTTCGGGAACTCGCGTGACCTCGGGACGCACGCGCCACGCTGCGGCGAGATCACCGGCTCCCGAGAGCCAGCGCGGAATCACGGCGCAGCGCATGCCCGCGCGGGTCGCGGCCACGAGACCGCGCTCGCTGTCCTCGATCACCAGGCAATCGGCCGGCGCCAGCCCGAGCCGCTCCGCCGCGAGCAGGTACGGCTCGGGATCGGGCTTGTGGCGGCTGTAGTCGGCGCTCGTCAGCAGGAACTCGAAGAAGCGGCGGGCGCCCGTGCGCTCGTGCTGCAGCACGAGTGGTGCGGCTGCGAGCTGGTGACCACCGCCATCGGCACGCGCCCGTGCAGCGCGGCCAGCGTCTCGCGCACGCCGGGAATCAGCTCGGCGCCGGCGATCCGCCCGGCGTAGTCGGCGTCGCGCGCTGCGCGCGCCGCTTCGATCTCGGCCTCACCGACGCCGCGCGCCCGCGCGAGGTCGAAGCAGCTCGCGCCACGGCGCAGGCAGTGCTCGAGGTAGATCGCTTCGTCGAAGTCGACGCCGAGGCGCTCGAGCGCCGCGCGCGACGCGCCGAAGTAGAACCGCTCCGTGTCGACGAGCACGCCGTCGTTGTCCCAGAGAATCGCCTTCATGGGACGGTCACCCGGCGGTGTAGATGAGCTTCTCGCCCTCGCGGTGGCTCTCGGCATTGCCCGCGAGCCGCAGGTGCTCCAGGTGCGCGTAGGTCTCGCTCTCGGCCATCGCGCCCCAGCTGCGCGGCTGGAATAGCTTCTTCGAGATGTCCTCGACCGTCGCCGGACCGAGCTCGCGCGAGATCGCGCGGATCTTCTCCAGCCGGTCGTAGTGGTGGCGTTTGATCGCCTCGGTTCGCGCGCGCAGGTCGCTGAACGGGTGCCCGTGCGCCGGCAGCGCGTGCTTGATGCCGTTGATCTCGGCCACGCGGTCGAGCGAGTAGAAGAACGAGGCCAGCGGATCGCGCGACGACGAGATGCCCGAGATGTGCGGCGTGATGGAGGGCAGCACGTGATCGCCGCCGAGGAAGACGCCGAGTTCCGGGTCGTGCAGGCAGATGTGGTCCTCGGTGTGGCCGGGCGTGTGCAGCACGAACCAGTCGCGTTTGGCCAGCCGGAGAACGTTGCCGTTCTCGACCGGATCGGAGATCTCGGGCACGAAGTCGCCGCTGCCGAAGGCGCGCATCATGCGCCAGCGCATGCGCTGCTTGAAGGGCGGGCGCGGCCGCGTGCCGCCCCACGGCGTCGGCCCGTTCCACGGTCCGAACGAGCCGCCCGGGCGCTTCTCGGCGGTCTTCAGCGCTTGCGCCGGCTCGGGCTCGGCCGGCGCCTTCTCACCCAGGTGTTCGGCCGAGACCTCGGGCGTCGCCGCCGCAGGCATGCCGAAGCGGAAGTTGCGGTGGCCGATCACGCGCGCGCCGGACTCGCGCACGAAGCGGGTGGCGCCGCCGAAGTGGTCGGGATGCGAGTGCGTGACGATCACGGTGTGCACGTGCTTGAGCCGGATGCCGGCCTGCTTCAGCCGGTCCTGCAGGGCGCGCCAGCTCGCCGTGCCCGGCAGCCCGGGGTCGACCAGCGCCGCGCCCTCACCGTCCACCAGCGCGTAGCAGTTCACGTGGCCGAGGCCCGGCATCTGGATCGGCAGCTGCATCCGCAGCACGTCCGGTGCGACCTCTGTGACCGCGCTCTGCGCCTCTTCCTGTTCCTGTCGCTTCGCCATCGAGTCGATCCTAACGGAGCGCTTCGTACGCCGCCGCGACGAGCTGGAAGCCCCGCGCGTCGCCGGCCAGCCCCATCTGCATCTGGTTCATCACGTAGGCGAAGCCGAGCCCGGTGTCGGGATCGGCGAACGCGATCGAGCCGCCGGCGCCGGGGTGGCCGAAGGAGCGCGGGTTCGGGCCGAACGGGATCATCGGCTGCGTGAGCATGAAGCCGAGCCCGAAGCGCGAGTGCAGCGGCGCCAGCACCTGGTCGAGGCCGAAGGCCTGCTCGGTGTTGGCGCGCGCGATCTGCTCGCGCGACAGCACGCGCACGCCGTCGAGCAGTCCGTCGGTCGCGAGCGCGCCGTAGATCCGCGCCAGGCTACGCGCGTCGCCGTGGCCGTTGGCCGCCGGGATTTCGGCCGCGCGCCAGGCGCGGGTGTTCACCGCGCCGGGACCCAGCGCCGGGTTCGCGAACACGCGGCCCACGAGTGACTCGGGGTCCTTCGCCGCGGCGGCGAACGGGTTGGGGACGCCAGGCGGCGACGGTGGTGCCGGCAGGATCTCGGCGATGCGCGCGTCGAGCTCGGGAGCGCAGCCGACGTGGAAATCGAGCCCGAGCGGCCGGGCCAGCTCGTCGCGGAAGTAGCCGCCGAGCGAGCGGCCGTCGATCCGCCGCAGCACCTCGCCGACCAGGAAGCCGAAGCTGATCGCGTGGTAGCCGTGCGCGGTGCCGGGCTCCCAGAAGGGCTTCTCCGCCGCGAGCGCCGCGGTGATGCCCTTCCAGTCGTAGAACGCGGACACGTCGATCGGCTTGCGCACCGCGGGCACGCCCGCCTTGTGGCACAAGAGCCAGCGCACCGGGATGCGCTCCTTCCCGGCCTGCGCGAACTCGGGCCAGTACTCGGCGACCGGCGCGTCGAGGTCGAGCTTGCCCGCGTCGACCAGGCGGTTGGCGCAGATCGCGGTCATGCCCTTCGTGGTCGAGTAGACGTTGGCGATCGTGTCGCGCTGCCAGGGCCGGGTGCGCGCGCCGTCGCGCCAGCCACCCCACAGGTCGACGAGCAGCTCGCCGCGCAGCGTCACCGCGACCGCCGCGCCGACTTCGCCGGTCTCGAAGCTCCGCTCGAACGTCTCGCGCACGCGCGCGAACCGCTGCGCGCACTCGCCGCCGACCTGCGCCATCGCTCACCTCCACCCCGGTGTTCGGGGCCCGGGCATTCTACATGGGCCCCGCAGGGGCTTTCCGACACTGCAGCCGGAGGCCGGCGGACCGGGCCGGCGGGCGCCCCGGAGCCGCTTCCCGAGCGGGCACCCCGCTTGCTATGAAGGCGTCGGTGGTCGACGGGATCGAGTGCTCCGAGTTCATGGAAGAGGTCGTGCCGGTGCAGCCCGGCGGGACGCTCTACGTGGAGAGCGCGCGCTGTACGGTGGACGTGCGCTCGCACGACGCCGAGGAGGTCCGCGTCGAGGCCGAGGCGCGCGGCCGCCACCCCGAGCGCGTGATCTTTACCCTGCAGAGCGCGGGCGACGACGTGCGTTTCCAGGCGCGCACCGAGGGCTGGCTGACCGGGCTGCTCGGCGGCCTCGAGGTGCGGGCCCGGCTGTGGGTGCCGCGGCGCTACTCGCTGGCGATGCGCACCAGCGGCGGCGATGCGCACGTGGACGGGGTGCAGGGTCACGTCGACCTGCAGACCAGCGGCGGGGACGTGTCGCTCGCGCACATCGTGGGCCAGGTCGGGCTCACCACCTCGGGCGGCAGCGTCGAGCTCGAGCACCTCGACGGCGCGGTGCGCGCTCGCACCTCGGGCGGGAACACCCACTTGCGCGACGTGTTCGGCGACGTGGACGTGCGCTCGTCGGGCGGCAACCTGCGCATCGACGGCGTGGACGGCGCGGTCGACGCGCGCCTCTCGGGCGGCAGGACCTCGATCGTGTTCCTGGGCGATCCCGAGGGCGAGATCCGCACCTCGGGCGGGTCGGTCGAGGTGCTGGTCCGCGAGGAGGCCAGCTTCGATCTCGACGCGCGCGCGAACGGCGGTCGCGTCGAGATCGAGCTGGAGCTCGAGCGCGAGCGGCGCGAGAAGTCGCGCGTCACCGGCCGCCGCGGGCAGAAAGGCCCGCGGCTCAAGCTGCGCACCAACGGCGGGGGGATCCGGCTCGGAGCGCTCTAGCGCTTCCAGGCCTGCTGGGTCTTCTTGCCGCTCGCGAAGCGGGTGAACCCGGCGGATTCGACGTCGACGACGAACAGGTGGAACTCCGGCTCGCTCGGCTGCCAGCCGGTCTTCGCGAACAAAGCCTCGCAGTAGCGCTTGCGCACGGCCAGGTCGCGCACGTCGACGCCGCGGCCGTACAGCTTGAAGTCGCCTTCGCTGCCGTCGGTCTTCGACACAGTGCTGTGTAGGACGCAGCGCGGGTCGCGCAACAGGTCCAGCGCCTTGGGCGAGCGCCACATCATGCCCAGCATGGCCTCGCGGTCGCAGAAGATCACCTCGCAGGGCGAGATGCGCGGGAAGCCGTTGGGCCGCAGCGTGCCCAGCAGCACCATGCCGCTCGACTCGATCCGCTCGAAGCCCAGCTGGGCCAGCTCCGGCGCGGCCTTCGTGAACTCCTCCCAGTTCATGCCTGCCACCGCTGGTAGATCGGCCGGGTCTCGGGCGTGCGCGGGCGCTCCCAGACGGTGTGCAGCGCGCGCGCCAGGCGCAGCTCGAACAGCGCCTCGTCGTCGCGCACCGCGTGCGCGAAGCCGGGCACGGCAGCGGCGCGAGCGCGCGGGTCGCTGACCTCGCGCGCCGGTCCGGCGCAGTAGAAGCTCTCGTCGTCCTTCGCAGCCGGGAAGAAGTGGAGGGCGTAGCGGCCGTCGCGGGCGAGATCGGCGCGCTTGGGCGAGTGGCCGATCACGAACACGTAGAGCCCGCCGCCCAGGATCGCCGGGCACACCGGGTGGACGCGCGGTCCGCCGTCGCCTCGGGTGGTCGCGAGGAAGCCCAGGCCGACGGCGGGCCCGAAGGGGTAGAGGAGCCTCCGGCCGTGCGCCGCGAGCTCGGGCTCACGGTCGGCGAAGGCGGCCCAGGTGAGTGCTTTCGACATGCGCCGAGCGTACTGCGGAGATCCTGACAGCTTCTGTCAGCAAAAGCGCGTAGGATGGCGCCGTGCGCGCGCGCCGGCTGCTCTCGCTCCTGCTCCTGCTCCAGAGCCGCGGCCACGGCACCGCGCGGGAGCTGGCGGACGAGCTGGGCGTGTCGCTGCGCACCGTCTACCGCGACCTCGAGGCGCTCGGCTCGGCCGGGATCCCGGTCGTGACCGAGCGCGGGCCCGGTGGCGGCTGCCGGCTGTTGCATGGCTACCGCACCCAGCTCACCGGGCTCGACACGGGCGAGGCCGAGGCGCTCTTCCTGGTCGGCCTGCCCGGGCCGGCCGCGGAGCTCGGGCTCGGCAGCCTGCTCGCGGGAGCGCAGCGCAAGCTGCTCGCCGCACTGCCGGCGCGGCTCCGGGCGGCGGCGGTCCTGGCGAACCAGCGCTTCCACCTCGACGCGCGCGGCTGGTTCCAGCCGGCGGCGGAGCACCCGGCGCTCGAGGCCCTGGCGGCCGCGGTGTGGGGCGACCGGCGGGTGCGCTTCGCCTACGAGCGCGGCGACGGACGGCGCGTCGAGCGCGAGGTCGACGCCATCGCACTCGGGCTGAAGGCCGGCCTCTGGTACCTGGTCGGACGGGTCGGCGGCGAGCTGCGGGTCTATCGCGTGTCCCGTGTTTCGGAGGTGGCGCCAAGCGGCGAGACCTTCGCCCGCGACGCGAGCTTCGACCTCGCCGCGTTCTGGCGCGGCTGGGCGGAGCGCTTCGAGCAGGGCCTCGACGCGATCTGCGTGACGGTGCGCGTGGCGCCCGGCGCCGCCGAGGCGGTGGCGCGGCTCGGCGATCCCGCGCGCCGGCCGCCGGCGGACCGCCCCCCGACACTGGACGGTGACGGCTGGCTGCGCCGCACGCTGGTGTTCGAGAAGCTGCTCTACGCCGAGACCGCGCTGCTGGGCCTCGGCGCGGCCGTCGAGGTGGTCGCCCCGGAGGAGCTGCGCGGAAGCATCTGCGCGCGCGCCGCGGCCGTCCAGGCGCTGTACGCGGGCGCGGCGAGCCCGAACGGCTAGGATCGCGGGATGTCGGATCGGATCTGGTGGAAGGACGGCGTGGTGTACCAGATCTACCCGCGCTCGTTCATGGACGCGACCGGCGACGGCGTCGGAGACCTCGCGGGGATCCGCGCGCGCTTGGACCACCTGCAGTGGCTCGGCGTCGATGCGATCTGGCTCTCGCCGATCTTTCCCTCGCCGATGGCGGACTTCGGCTACGACGTATCGAACTACTGCGACGTCGATCCCACGTTCGGGTCACTCGGCGACCTCGACGCGCTGGTGGCCGACGCCCATGCGCGCGGCATTCGCGTGATGCTCGACTGGGTCCCGAACCACACCTCCGACCACCATCCCTGGTTCCTGGAGTCGCGCTCCTCGCGCGCGAGCCCCAAACGCGATTGGTACGTGTGGCGCGACGCCGGACCGGACGGCACGCGGCCCAACAACTGGGTCGCGATGTTCGGCGGGTCGGCCTGGGAGCTCGACCCGATCACGCGGCAGTACTACCTGCGCTCCTTCCTGAAGGCACAGCCCGACCTCAACTGGCGCAACCCCGAGGTGGAGAGCGCCATGCACGACGTGATGCGCTTCTGGCTGGACCGCCGCATCGACGGCTTTCGCATCGACGTGATCCACCGCATCGCCAAGGACCCGGAGCTGCGCGACAACCCGCCGAGCGACCGGCCCGGCCCGGTGTGGGGCGGCCAGCGCCACATCTACGACGAGAACCACCCCGACATCCACGACTTCCTGAAGCGCATCCGCGCGGTGCTCGACGAGTACCCGGAGCGCGCGGCGGTGGGCGAGGTGGGGCTCGAGCCCGAGCAGGTGGCGAGCTATCTCGGCCACGGCGACGAGCTGCAGCTCGCCTTCAACTTCGCGCTGCTGCTCTCCCATTGGGACGCGAGCGCCTTCAGCCGCGAGCTCGCGCGCTTCGACCACGCGGTGCCGGCCGAGAGCTGGCCCGATCTCGTGCTCTCGAACCACGACGTGCCGCGGCACGCGTCGCGCTACGACGACCCGGTGCTGGGCGATGCGCGGGTGCGCATGCTCGCAGTGCTCCTGCTCGCGGCGCGCGGTACGCCGTTCCTCTACTACGGGGAGGAGATCGGCATGCGCAACGGCGTGATCCCGCCCGAGCGCCGCCGGGATCCGCTCGCCTGGACCCTGCACGAGAAGGCGTCGCGCGATCCGGAGCGCACGCCGATGCAGTGGAACGCGAACCCGGGCGCGGGCTTCACGCACGGCGAGCCGTGGCTCCCGCTCGCCGCCGACTGGCGCACGCGCAACGTCGAGGCGCAGCGCGCGGACCGCGGCTCGATCCTGTGGCTCTACCGCGATCTCCTGGCGCTGCGGCGCCGCACGGGCGCGCTCGAGCGCGGCGACTGGCGGCTCCTTCCCGGTCCCGAAGGCGTGCTGGCGTGGGAGCGGCGCTTCGAGAGCTCGCGCGCGCTGGTGGCGCTGAACTTCAAGGACGAGCCGCGCGAGCCCGGGCTGCCCCACGCCCAGGTCTCCGACGGCATCTGGACGCGCGCCGGTGCGCCGCTGCCGCAGGACGCTGCGAAGCTCGAGCTCGGGGCGTGCGAGGCGGCCGTGCTCGTCGTCGATGGCTGAGCCCGCGGCTCACGCGGCCGTCCTGCCCGAAGGACGCGGCGCGTTCGGCGGCTTCATCGGCCCGCGCACGCTGCGCGCCCAGGTCGAGAACACCGCTCCCTGGCTGTTCGCGCCGGGCGCGCCCTCGCTGCCGTACGTGGCGATCCTGCGGGGCGCCGACGCGCTCGAGCCCACCGCGGCGCCGACCCCGGCGCAGCGCACCGCGTACTTCGAGCTCTGCCTGGCCGCGCACTTCGCCAGCGCTGCGACCTGGGTGCCCACCGACGTCGACACCAAGATCCGCCGCGCGCTCTGGCAGGAGGCAGCGGGCACGGACGAGCTGCCGCGAATGCGGGCGTTGGCGCACGCGCTCAGGGGCTGGGATCCGGTGCCCGTCTCGGCGCGCGTCGTCCAGGTCCCGAGCGTCGGCGCGGTCTCCGGCCACGACGGCGAGCGGCTGGCGGTCCTGGCCGGGGGGCTGGTCGCCTCGCGCGCGGCGCACGACGCAGCGGCCTGTGCCGAGCTCGAGCACGCGATCGACACGGAATTGAGTCGCGAGGCGCGCGCGTTCGCAGCCGTGGAGCGGGAGCGGGGCGCCGAGCTCGAGCTGCTGCGCCTGGCCGCAGTGCTGACCCACAACGCGGGCGACCTCGGCCAGGGGCTCGGCGGCGCCGCGGACGCGCGCTTCGGCGAGCTCGCGCGCGGCGGTCCCGGCCGCTACGGCGGCGCGTTCGCGCGCGCGGCCCTGCTCTACCGCGAGCTGCTCGCGGCCGATGGCCACCGCAATTACCCGCTGCGCAAGCCGCGGGCACTGCGCCGCGCGCGCGCGCTGCTCCTGCCGCTCGCGCCGTTCCTCGACGAGTGGGGCGAGGGCGTCGCGCGCAGCGCCGAGCTGGATCATCGCGAGCGCGCCGAGGTAGTCTCGGCGCTGGTCGAGGGCTGCCGCAAGCTCCCGGGCCAGCACGCCTACCTCAGGGCCCTGGTCGGGCTCGAGCGCGCCCAGGCC
>Ga0318555_10000741_pt1 | contig 10443 bp, 8 predicted proteins | sample GRESIP082b2f23_FD_202529 | JGI IMG/M metagenome (GOLD analysis project Ga0318555, IMG submission 202529) | Tropical soil microbial communities from Luquillo Experimental Forest, Puerto Rico - GRE.SIPMG.082b2f23 | ecosystem: Environmental > Terrestrial > Soil > Tropical forest > Bulk soil... | reverse complement strand
ACTACACGGTCACGCTCACGGCGACCGACGCCGGCAACCTCACGTCCGCCGCGGTCACGACGCCGATCACCGTGAACGCGGCCCCGGTTCAGGTGACGTTCGAGCGGCGGGTCGCCGCCTCGGTGGACGACGCCGAGGAGTTCGCCGACAGCACGGTGCACCTGACCAGCAGCGACCTCGAGCTGACCCATGACGGCTCCGACCAGACCATCGGCATCCGCTGGACCGGAGTGACGATCCCGCCGGGCTCGACCATCACCGCCGCGTGGATCCAGTTCAGCGCCAAGGAGTCACAGAACGTGGCGACGGCGCTCAGCTTCCACGCCGAGGCCGACGACAACCCGCCGTCGTTCACCACCGTCGACCGCGACGTTTCGTCGCGGCCGCGCACGGCGGCGACGACGACCTGGGCGCCAGTTCCGTGGAACGCCGGCGAGGTCGGCCCGAACCAGCGCACGCCCGACCTGAGCGCCGCGATCCAGGAGGTCGTGAGCCGTCCGGGCTGGGCGAAGGGCAACGCGCTGATCATCATCGTCACCGGCACCGGGCATCGCACCGCGTGGGCGTTCGACGGCAACCCCTCGCTGGCGCCGCTCCTGCACGTCGAGTACCGCACGATCCCGCCCCCCGAGCGGCCGCCGGTGGGCCGACTGACGTTGAGACAGCTCGCGGCGCCGCCATTCACGGTGGGCGCGGACGCCTCGGCGTCGACCGACATCGACTCCACGGGGATCGCGACCTACCACTTCGACTTCGGTGACGGTTCTCCGGTGGTCGACGTGAACGCGCCGGCGACGGTCGGTCAGCACACGTATGCCGCGGCCGGCACCTACACGGTCACGCTCACGGTCACGGACACCGGGAACAGCACGTCCGCCCCCGTGAGCGACACGATCTCCGTGCTCCCGAGTCCCCCCGCCAAGATCGCGGTGTACGTCGGCTACTACGACACCCACCACGCCACGAATCCCAAGCCGAAGCCGGATCCGTGGATGGGCTCGCCGGGAGTCGTGTTCGTCGGCGTGCCCGACGACGCGAAGAACAACTGGGACAGCTGCGGCCTGCGCGTGGACAACCTCACCGCGGGGCAGCTCGGCAACGTCGTGGTCACGGCGGATCTCGGCTCGCACCACTACGCGCTGTGGGGCACGAACTCGATACCCGTCGGCTACAAGCTGATCCTGGCCCAGACCGCGACCCAGAACTTCGACGGCTCGGACACCAATCCCGCGGGCTGCTACGGCTGCGACCCCTCGCTGTGCCTGACGCGCCGCTCCTCCGACATCCCGGTCGTCCACGTCTCGCTCGGCGGCCCGGCCTCGGACTATCTCGACGTCGACCAGGTCCTGAACACGGGCGGATACGACGGCGGCGGCTGCCCGTATGTCGGCGGTCCCCTCCCGCAGACCCGCTACGACGAATCGCATCCCTGGGAGCAGATCTACTCGAACGCGCCGCTCGTGGTGGCGACGGCGACGAGCGCCACGACGGCCAACCCGCCCGCGCCTCCGGAGGACGGGCTCCCGAAGACGCTGTCGCTGTCGGCGCCCTCGCCGAACCCCTCGCATGGCGCCCTCGCCATCCACTTCACGCTGCCCACGGGAAGCGAGACGTGGATCGGCATCTACGACCTCTCCGGCCGCCTCGTGCACACGTGCGTGGACAACGAGCTCCGCGCCGGCATCTACAGTTTCCAGTACGACCTGAGCGGCGTCCGGCCGGGTGTGTATTTCCTCCGCATGTGGACGCCCGGGGGCACGCTCCGCCAGCGCTTCGCGCTCACGCGGTGAAACGCGGCGGTCCGGCGCCGAGCCGCCTCAGCGCGCCTTCCGCAGCCGTCGTGCCGCCTCCGCCATCGACGCCAGCTTCCGCTCGGCGGTCGCGGCGTCGTTGATGGGCCGCACCGAGAACGTTCCGAAGCCGCAGTCGGGATTCAGGAACACGCGCTCCCGTGGAACGACGGACAGCGCGGCTTCCACGCGGGCGACGATCTCCTCGGGCGACTCGACGCTGTCCGAGCGCGGGTTCACGACGCCGAGCCCGAGTTCCTTCCCTCCCGGGGAGAGGATTTCTCCCGCGCGCGGCGTGGCGTATTCGAGCACGAGCTGCGTCACGGGGATGCGATCGAACCAGGGCGCGAGCGGCGCGTAGCCGCCCTTGAGCAGCGCGCGCTCGTCGCGGCTCCAGTTGCCGCGGCAGACGTGGAGCCCGGTGCGCGTGACGCCCGCTGGCGACAGCACCTCGCGCAACATCGCCACGGCCCACTCGAGCTCCTGGGTGGGATCGCCGCGCGCGGCGAGCGACGCGCACATGAACGTGCGCGTCTGCCCCTGCGAGAACACCAGCTCGGTGAGCACCGGCTCGTCCAGCTGGATGAAGTCCGCCCCGGCCGCCGCCAGCCGCGCGACCTCGTCGCGCAGCAGCGACACGAGGTCGCGGCCGAGTTCCTCTTTGCTCTCGTAGGCGTTGCGGCTCAGGGAGTCGCTCGCGCCCACGGCGATCGTGCGGCCGCGCAGGTCCGTGAGCGTCCGCACGCGCCGCGGTGCGACTACCGCGGTCGGCCGGCGTCAGCGACGGATGGGACCCGCCACCCGAGCGGTGGGGGTTCAACCAAATCCGGAGGCGTACAGCACTCTCGCAGGGCTCGTCGCACGCACGACCACCATGCTGGCACACGCTCATACACCTCGCAACGCATCGACGACCTGTGGCCTCGCGATTCATGGCTCGTTGCCACTTCTCGGAGCGGACCGGCTCGTGACAGCTCCGGGACGTTCGTGCTCGCCGCTGGCCCGCGCTGGCCCGCTCGTGGCGCGGGGCCCCCCGCTCGTCAGGCCGCGGTTGGTGGTGCATCATGGAGCACTACCGTTCGGTATGCGGTCGAGGTCGTGACCGCAGCGACGGGCCGTGTCATCCGCACCCGGAGGGAAGATGAACCTGAGACTTTTGGTCCCCGCGGTCGCTGCACTCGCGCTCGCCGCATCGCTGCCCGCGTCCGCGTGTGATGCGAACAAGAACACGGCGACCGCCGCTGGCGCCGGCTACTCGTGTTCGGGCATGTCGCACTCGACGGCCTGGTCGGGCGCCTGGCTCCAGCGGACGCCGAGCGGCGGGCTCACCGTGGTGGCGATCGCCAAGGACAGCCCGGCAGCGCGCGCGGGCCTGCGAAAGGGCGACGTGGTCGTCGCGGTGAACGGGCGGGAGTTGAGTGCGGCGCCGTCCGCGCACATGTGCGGCGACGGCACGGCGTGTGCCGTCGGCAGCTCGTTCGCCTACACGGTCCAGCGCGGCCACAGCACGAAGACCGTCAAGGTGAAGCTCGAGAAGATGCCCGAGGAAGCCACGAACCGGTACGCCAACGTGGAGCCCACGTACGAGCCCACGCTCGCGGCGGTGGTGATCCCGGCCGTCGACTGAACGAACGAGTGCTCGAGGGGGCCGGGGACCCAGCGTTCCCGGCCTCTTCATCGTGGTACTCGATCAGGTCGTCGCGTCGATCGAGGACGGGAAGTGCTTCGCCATCCATGCCTGCCACACCGGCTCGTCGCGCGTCACCGTGGCGGCGGCGCGGTCGCCGAACAGGCAGCAGTGCAACGACAGGTAGACCTGGCCGCCCATCGACATCGCGACCAGGTGAGCATATCCGGGTGCCGGCGCCTCGAGCCTGAGCAGGAACTCGGGCTCCTTCCCCTCGGCCACGTGCTCGACGATCCCGGCGAGCTGCGGAGCATCGCCCGACGTCCTGACGTCCCGCCCCGCGGCGAGCCCGCTCAGAGCCAGGTTGCGGCCCAGCGCGGCCCACACGTCGGCCGTGGCGCCCGGGGTGAACGCCATGATCTGGAATGATGCGGACGGCGCGGCGCGGAAGTGGGTCAGGCACAGCCGGAGGATGCGGAAGAACGCGGGCCAGCCCTTCTCGACGCCCTCGAACTGCTTGTCCCAGTCGTCCGTATCGGCGAACCAGCGATGCACGACGCGCACGAGGCACTTGCCGCCGGATCGCGCCTCGACGGACCACTCCGTCGCCATGGCGGGAGAGCCGGGGCCCATGCCGTCGGCGTTCTCGGCCACGAAGCGATGGGGCGGCTCCCAGGATTCGATCGTCGAGTTGGATTCCATGCCCGGACCGAAGTTGGCGCTGATCTCGCCCCCTTCCCTCTCCTCGATCGTGGTGGGAACGAACCACGACGAGACTCCCGGACCCGTGGCGATGGCGGCCCAGACCTCTTCGGGCGTTCCGGGTACCTCGACCTCGGCCTCGACCGAGCGGCGTCCCGATGCGTCCTTCTTCACGCTCATGATCGCTTCTCCTTCACGGTTTCGAGTGGGAGTGGATGGGATGCGACGACCAGGCGGTGCGAGCGGCCGCCGGGTGCGGATGCGTCGTGATAGCGCGCGACGAGCGACGTGACCGCGCGCGTCAGCTCGTCGGTGAACGCCGCGCGCTCGGCGGCGGAGCGAAAGCGGACCTCGGCATCGATGGCCAGCGTCGGCAGGGACTTCCCGGCGCGTTCCGCGCGGCGCACGAGGTCGCCGATCTCGCGCACGATCCGCGCCGCGAGCGCGACGAGATAGCGCGCCGACAGGCGGTCCAGCGTCCGGCCCGGATCGCCCGCCGCGCTGCCGAGCGCCGCCGGCGAGACCACGTAGGAGGCGGCCGATGCCACCAGTCGTCGCTCGGTGAGGCCTCCCCAGCGGCGCTGCTCGACCTCGCGCACCAGCCCGTGCGCCTCGAGCGTGCGCAGATGGTAGTTCACCTTCTGGCGGGAGATCCCGACGAGCGGCGCGAGCGCGGACGCCGATCGCGGCTCGGTCAGCTCCGACAGCAACCGCGCCCGTACCGGGTCGAGCGCCACCACCGCGGCTGCCGGATCTTCGATGACTTCGACATCGAGCATGGGCGGGATTGAAGCATTGACAATAAATGTTGTCAATGGAGAAGATGCGCGCAGGTTCACAACGCGGGGCCTCGCGCGGGCAGCGTCGCGTTCGTCACGCCGATCCGCGGGCCGGACGCGTTCTTCAGTGCAACTTCAGGTTGGAAAAGTAGCCCTCGGTGCTCGTGTAGGACCACAGCGCCACCGCGCCGCTCGCGTCGCCCGCCTTGAGGTCGTTGACGACGAGGGCCGGCTGCGGGGCGCCGTTCACGTACAGCCTGGCCTTCACCCCGCTCACCTCCACCTTCAAGTGGGTCCACTCTCCCGGCACCAGGTCGGCATAGCTTTCATAGAGCCCCGGCGACTGCTCGCGCAGCTTCTTCCAGCTGTAGTCGGGATACTCCTGGTACTGGACCGAGTGATTGCGGAGCACCTGGTCGTCCGAGCGCCCGTTCGTCGGGCGGATGTAGCAGCACTCGAACTTCGTGATCGAGTCGGCGCCCTGGACGCGGAACGCCAGGCCGACGAAGCCGCGCGACGTGGGATCCGCATCCGCCCGCGGGGCGCCCGAGACGTCGAGCTCGATGACCCCGTCATGGAACTCCGTGCCCTTGAGCACCGCCATGATCGCGTGGTCGTCCTTGGACTGGCCCGGCAGCGGGCTCAGGTGGATGGCACGGCGTCCGTGCCACGTCACCACCTCGGCCTGTGCTGTCACGAGGTCGAGGGCCTGGGTGGAGTCGAGCCTCGGTGCGCGATCGGCACCCGAGCCGACCGCGGCGATGGATGTCGATGCTGCGATCGCCGCAACGACCGCGATGAGCGTCTTCGTCGAGCGCATGCGCTGTTCCTGCACACTCCGGTCTGGAGAACTGGCTGCACGCGAAGCTATCAGGCGATGTTCGCGCGAAGCGGCGGGGACGCGACCGCCGCGTCAGCCGAACGCCCGGGCGCGGCGAGACGGCCTACGACGGTGTTCAGGCGTCCGCGGTGGCGCCCCTGCTCGAGCGTCGAGGGGCGGCTTACGATCCGGTCACGGCCACGCGGCGCACGATCCTCTCACCGGCCGCCTGCAGCTCGATGAAGTAGATGCCCGGCCGAACGTGCGCGGCGCGTACGTCCCACGCCAGCGAGTGAGCGCCGGCGGTGAACCGTGCGTGCGCGAGGTCGGCGACCGCGCGCCCCGCCACGTCGCGGACCCAGAGCCGCACCTCACCCTCTCGCGGCGAGTTCCATTCGATCAGCGCCGTGTGGAGAACCGGGCTGGGCGAGCACGACAGCCGGATCGCCGCGCCGGTCCGCGTGGGCCCCGGCGGCGCGGATACCACGGAGGCACCGAGGTTGCGCAGCACGCTGATCGAGTTGCCTTGCGCGTCGGCCACCACGATGTCCGGGCGCCCGTCGAGGTCGAGATCGGCAACCACCACGCGTGCCGGTGTCTCGCCGGGGCCGAAGTCGAGCCGCTCGCCGAACGTCGCGTCGCCCTTGCCGCGAAGCACTGACAACTGCCGCGACTCGCCCCACGTGCCCGCGACGACGTCGAGCGCGCCGTCCCCGTCGACGTCCGCGACCGCAACGTCGTTCGCTCCGTAGACCACGGAGTAATGCGCCTCCGGGCCCAGTGCGCCGCCGCCGATGCCGCGCCGGACGACGATGTCTCCCGAGACGGTCACCACGTCCAGGTGGCCATCGTGGTCGAGATCCGCGAGCGCCAGCGCCGAGCCCGAGGTCGGGACACTGACCGGCGACCCGAACGTGCCGCCACCCGTGCCGAGGCGCACCGTCATCGTCGAGCCGAGCGCGACGAGGTCCGGACGCCCATCGCCGTCGAGATCGCCCAACGCCACGGCCACTGGCCGATTCGTGACGACATAGTCCACCCGTGGCTGGAACGTGCCGTCGCCCCTGCCGAGCAGCACCGACACCGTGTTCGTGCTGTCGTTCGCGGTCACGAGGTCGGGCGAACCGTCGCCGTCGAGGTCGGCGGAAGCGATGCCCGTCGGCCCTTGGCCGGTGGCGAAGCTGCTCACCGGGCCGAAGGCGCCACCGCCAACGCCGAGCCGCACCGTCACGGACGCGCCGCCCGAGGCCGTGCATGCCACGTCCGGGAGGCCATCGCGGTTGAAGTCGGCGATCACGACGCCGGCCGGATTCGCACCCATGGCGTACTCGACTTGCGGCCCGAACACGGACGTGGCGTCGCCACGCAACACCGACACCGAGTTCGCGCCCCAATTGGCGGACACCACGTCCGGCCGGCCGTCGCCGTCGAGATCGCCGACCGCCAGCGCACGCGGGCTCGCCCCCACGCCGAATGCTTCGCGCACGCCGAAGCTCCCCGCCCCGGTGCCGAGGTGGATCGACACGGTGGTTCCCGCGTTGGCGATGGCGACATCTGGTATCCCGTCTTCATTGAAATCGCCGATCACGAGTCCTTCGGTCTGGCTGGCCGCCGGGAAGGTCACGGGCGCCGCGAACACGCCGCCGCCGAGCCCGCGGAGCACCGACCACTGGCCGTTGCTCGAGCCATCGCCCACGACCAGGTCCACGACCCCATCCCCATCCACGTCGCCGACCGCGATCGGCCCTGCCACGTGGCCGGCCGGGTAGCTCGTGGGCTGTCCGAGTCCGCCCGGAACGCCGGGCCAGATCGTGACGCTGCCGCCGTTGCTCACCAGCAGGTCGGCGAGCCCGTCCCCCGTGACGTCGTGGATCGCGATGCCGCCCACGCTACCGGATGGCGCGGTGAGCGTGGTCGCCGGCTGGAACGAGCCGTCGCCGTTGCCGTGATGAATGGAGACCACGGCACTCGAGTATCCCCGCGTGACGACGTCCGGCTTGCCGTCGCCGTTCACGTCGCCCACCGCGATCCCAGACGGTTCGTGCACCGTCGCGATCGAGGTGGGAGAGCCCATCGTGCCGTTACCGTTTCCCAGCATGAGAGAGAAGGTGTCGGTTCCCCAGTCGGGGGTGAGGAAATCGGCGCGGCCGTCGCCATTCATGTCGGCGACCGCCAGACCCTCGGGTATATCGCCGGCGGAAAAGTCAGCGCGCGGGCTGAACGTGGCGTCGCCGTGGCCGAGACCGATGGAGACCACGGACGGGTATCCCTGGCTCGCGAACGCCAGGTCGATGCGGCCGTCGCCGTTGAAGTCGCCCGTGGCCACACCCATGCAGAACACGAGCGCGGGAAGACTCGGGCTTGGATGGAACGTGCCGTCGCCGTTGCCCAGGAACAGGAACACGGCACCGGAAACGCACGAGACGGCGAGGTCGAGGTGGCCATCGCCATTGAAGTCCGCGGTCTTGATGTCGGTGGGCTGCGAGCCGCCGGTATCGAGGCCCTGGAACGCGGCCGCGAACAGCGGCCCGCCCGCGCTTGCGCCACGGACCGTCGCGATCGCGAGTAGGAACGCCGTCAGAGTCGTCGCGCGCGCCAAGCGCGAACCAGGATCGCGGCGCGAGCCCATGCGCTCAGGTTCGGGGACCATCGAGGGCCTCCGCAGGGACATTCCGGGCGTCTCGGCACTCGACGATACGCCCGTGCCGACCAGAAGCAAGGCGACAAATACGGCCGCCCACCACACGCGCACGCTGGGGTTTAGCGCCGTGCGGGTTGTTGCCGGTTGTGACCCCTTGGTAGCTTGCCGCTCGTGAACGCAGAACCGCTGATCCAGTGGCCCGACCCACTGATCGAACTGCTGGGTTTCGTCGCCGCGTTCCTCGCCGCGGGGGCGATCGGCTTCCGATTCGCGGCGCTCCGTGGCATGGAGGTCCTGCCGGCGCCGGAGGAGCGTGAGTTCGCCGCCCGGGCCGCGCGGCATGCGGCATGGTTCGGACTCGTGGGCGCCGCGATCGGCGCGGTCATGCTCGCCCAGCGCCTGCCCGGGCTCGCGGCCCGCCGGCACCTCACGGTTTCGGCGCTCATCGGCACGCAGCCGCAGCTGGCGCTTCAGATCCTGCTGCTCGTCGTCGCCATCGTGGGCTTCGTCGTCGCCGCGGGCGGCCGGCGTCCGGGCTGGTGGCTCGCCGCGCTCGGCGTGCTGGTCACCCCGGTGCGCTCGGTGTTCTTCGGCCAGCTCGACCGGCTCGTGAATCCGGTCCACGAGCTCGCGGGCGGGCTCTGGATCGGCACGCTCTTCCTGCTGATCGCGCTCGGCGTGGTCCCCCTGCTCTCGGCGCCGTTGGCCGCCGATCGCCGCGGCGCGCTCGCGGCGCGGATGGTGAACCAGTTCTCGCCGCTCGCGCTCGGTTCGGCCGCCGTGCTCACCACGTTCGGCGTGATCACCGCGTGGAGACACCTGAAGCGGCTCGACGCCCTGTGGACCACGCCCTACGGCTACGCGCTGATCGCCAAACTGTGCGTCGTGGCCGGGGTCGTGGCGCTCGGTGCGTGGAACTGGCGCCGGCAGAAGCCGCGCCTCGGCACCGAGGGCGGCGCGATCGCATTGAAGGGCTCGGCCACCGCCGAGCTGGCGCTCGCCGGCGTGGTGCTCGTCCTCACCGCCGTGCTGGTGAGCCTGCCCTCGCCGCGATAGCGTGGCGCGCGCAGGTCCCGCCCGGCGTCACCGAGGCCCGGACGCTGCACTCAGCCCCCCTGCCCGATCCTCCAGCCCAGCCAGATGCCGGCGATGCCGCCGATCGTCGAGAGCACGAGTCCCCACATCGAGAACATCGAGGCGTGCCACAGGCCGGGGATGAGCCCGCCGATGAACGAGCCCACGATCGAGCCGATCCAGATCAAGCGTTTCGTGCTCATGCTGGGATGGTTATCGGCCGCGCCGGTCCGGACCTCGACGCACGGCTTGAACCGCATTGTATCCTGCCCGCTCCACGTCCGCGAAGGAACCTTCACACCAGGAGTTGCCATGAACCTGCGCTCCGCAGGGCTCGTGCTCACGCTCGTCGCCGCGGCGGTCGTCCCGTCGCTCGCGCGCGCCGCCGCCGATCCCTACCTCTGGCTCGAATCGGTCGACGGCAAGCGCTCGGTGGAGTGGATCCAGGCGCACAACAAGGTGAGCCTGCACGCGCTCGCCGAGTCGCCGTCCTTCTCCGCGATGAACACCCGGTTCCGCGAGATCCTCGACTCCAAAGCAAAGATCCCCCAGGTCACGAAGTACGGCGACCTCTACTACAACTTCTGGCGCGACGCCGAGCACGAGCGCGGGATCTGGCGCCGCACGACGCTGGACGAGTACCGCAAGGCGGAGCCCCGGTGGGAGACGGTGCTCGACGTCGACTCGCTCGCGAAGGCCGAAAAGGAGAACTGGTTCTGGAGCAACGCGGCCGTGCTGCCGACCGACTCCACGCGCGCGCTGGTGTCGCTGTCGCGCGGCGGCGCCGACGCGACCGTCGTCCGTGAGTTCGATCTCGTCTCGAGGACCTTCGTCAAGGACGGCTTCGCGCTCCCCGAGTCGAAGAGCGACATCGGGTGGGTCGACCACGACCACGTGTTCGTGGGGCTGGCGATCGATTCGACCACGATGACCACGTCGGGCTACGCCCGAGTCGTCGTGGAGTGGACCCGTGGCACTCCGCTCGCCTCGGCGTCGAAGGTGTACGAGGA
>Ga0318555_10000732_pt1 | contig 10493 bp, 10 predicted proteins | sample GRESIP082b2f23_FD_202529 | JGI IMG/M metagenome (GOLD analysis project Ga0318555, IMG submission 202529) | Tropical soil microbial communities from Luquillo Experimental Forest, Puerto Rico - GRE.SIPMG.082b2f23 | ecosystem: Environmental > Terrestrial > Soil > Tropical forest > Bulk soil... | reverse complement strand
CGGCTGCACGCGCAGCTCGCGGGTGCCCGCATCCCACAGGAAAGGGCGTCCGTCGGCGGGATGCCGCGACCATTGCGGATGCGCTTGCAGGAACGGCGCCAGGTCCGATGCCGCGATGCGGCGCTGGCGAATCTCATATCCCACCCTGACGAGGCGTTGCAGCGCCGCTTCGTCCCAGGCGCGCGGCGGGTAGGGGCGATAGGCGTCGGTCACTCCCGCGGCCAGCAGCCGGCCGAGCGGGTTGTAGCTCCACGGCAGAAGCCAGTGGCTCCGATCGCGCGCCAGCCCTGCGGCGGAACCCGCTACCGTGCGGAAATACTTCGACGGGTCCGCCGCCGCCGCCATCCACAGACGCGTTTGTCTGGCAAACAGGTTCTCCGTAGCGTTGAGCTTGAGGAAGTGATCGCTCAGGCGGTTGCCCGAGCGCTCGAGCCAGCCTGCGCTGCGCGCTGCCGTCTCGGCTTCGGGCCCCCGCAGGGTCGCTACCTGGATGCGGAACTCGGCGGCGAAGGCTCGGCCGAGGTCCCAGTCACCGGCATCGAACAGCGGCACGAGCGCCTCGGCGTACGCCTCGCGCGGTGCGAGGTCCACGTTCGGATCGGCGATCAGGTCGGCGAGCAGCAGGTAGTCGGACTGCAGGAACGCGATCGCCAGCATCTTCCACAGCAGAGTTCCCTCGCCGGTGAGCACGCGGTGCCACAGGCGGATGTCCAGTTCGAGCTCCGCGAGCCCGAGTTGCCGCTCGAAATGACTGCGCGCCCGCATCTGCAGCGCGAGTTGTGCCAGGAACAGCCGGCGCACTTCGTTGGGCGCGTCCGGAGAGGGGGTGAGCGCGCTCGCGCGTGCGCTCTCGTAGTACCCGCGCAGCAGCAGCAGATCGAGATAGCGCAGCAGCAGCTCGTGGTTGTCCGCCACCAGCGTCTGGATCTGCTCCTCGTGCTGTGGAGCCTCGTTCCACACGGAAGACTCCAGCGGCCGGATGAAACTGACATCGCCCTTGAAGGCGAGGCGGTGCGCGTCCCTGCGCTTGAGCCGCTCCAGGTTCGCAGCCGATGGATCGCGCAGCGCCGCATCGACGCTGCGGTTGTATTGCTCGATGCGCGCCGTGCCCGCTGCGATGACCGACTCGGCCGGCGGCGCGTCGAATCCCTGCAGCGCGACGTAGGCGTTGTCGGCCGGCGCGTATGGGTTTGCGGGCGCAGTGAGGAGCGCCCGCGCTTCGGGAGCGAGCGGCTCGTCGCGGGCATTCACCAGCAGCGCGAGGAGCAACAGCAGACACGTCAGCGCCGTGAGCGTGAGCACGCCGATCCCGAGCGACCTCAGCACTTTTGCGAGCCCTCGCGCGGTCATACCTCGAGCTTCTCCGGCAGGTTCCTGCACCGCTCGAGCATACCGGGCAGTCCTGGCTGCCGGAATGGAGCGCCGGGGCGTCAGTTCGTCGTCGGCGCCTGCCACACCGGAACGGAGAATCGTCGACCCGGCGGCTGCTTCCCGACCGTCTGTATGCGCAGCTCACCCGTCCTGGCGTCCCAAAGGAACGGTCGTCCATCGGCGGGGTGCGTCGACCATGCCGGGTGCTGCTCGAGGAAGGCAGGAATCGCGGCCGGCGCGATTTGCTGGCGGCGAATTTCGTAACTCAGTCTCACGAGTCGCTGCACTGCGGCCGCGTCCCAGGCACGCGGCGGGTAGTCCTCATACGCCGGATCGGCGAGAGCGGCCAGGTACTTGCCAATGGGGTTATAGCTCATGCGGCGCACGAAGGACCACGCGCTCACCCCCTGGGCGAAGGGGGAATCGGTTGACTCGTACCGGGTTGTCGGGAAGCTTTGCGGATCTCTGGCCCGCTGCATACGTCGCACCGTTTGCCTTGCCAAAAGGTTCTCCGTCGCATTCAGCTTGAAGAACTGTCCGCCCATGCGGTTATAGAGTCGGGTGAGTTCGCGGTGGAGTGCACCGTGAGGCTCTCCCTCGGCAGCCCACGCACTTCCGGAAAGCTCATCGGTCTGCTGCATGAGGGATGAGGAAACGCGAAACTCGGCAGCGAATGCGCCGCCGAGATCCCAATCCCCGAGATCAGACACCCGAACGAACGCGTCCCCATCCTGCTTGCCGAGCGGCAACGCGACCTGCGAATCGGCAATCGTGTCGGCGAGGACCAGGTAATCTCCCTGGAGGTAAACCACCGACACCATCTTTGCGACGAGGGCGCCTTCGCCCTTGAAGACATTCATCCACAACTGCACATCGTCCTGCAGATCGGCCAGTGCCTGACGTCGTTCAGAGAGATCACCGGAGCGCACGCGTAGCACGTACTCCGCGAGGAACAGTTTCCGCGGGCACACCGGGAAGGTCCAGAAGAACGGAGCAAGGTAGCTCGCGCGCGCCGTCTCGTAGTAACCGTGCAACCCGCGCATTGTCAGGTAGCGCTGGTAGAGCTCGCGGTTATCTGCCAGGAGCTTTTCGATCTGCCCGCGGTGCGGCGGAACCGTCTGCCACAACGACTCGCCCAACGGGTTCAGAAAATTGCAATCGCCTTTGAACTCGAGCCTGTGTGGATCCTCGGGCAAGTGAATGGAGGCCACCTCTGCAGCCAGCGTCGGATTGCGCGTCAACGCGTCGACCCGCTGGTTGTAGGTGCTCACCTTGGTGAGACCCGCCGCTATGACCGGCTCCCCCGGCGGCGCGTCCGCACCGGCGAGTGCCAGGTAGATGTTCTCTTCGGGCTTGTACGGGTTCGGGGGCGGAGTAAGGAGCGCACGCGCCTGCGCAGACAGTGGCTCGTCACGTGCGTTGATGGTGAACGCGGCGGCAAGCAGCAGGACCGCCAGGGCGATGAGGCCCACCGCCGTGATCCCTGACCATTTGAGGACGCCTCTCACCACGGGCCACAGCTTCTGCATGGCCATCACCGTTCGCGGGCGGCAACTGCGCCGCCGAGTCCAAAAATACACGCTAGAGCAGGGCGCGACCGGCCAGCAAGACGGGATCGAGACACAGTTCGCGGAAACCCTCTAACATTGTCCGATGGCCGAGCACACCGAGACGCTGCCCGATCCGCTGCCCGCCGAGCCGCTCACGCTCGTCGGCCAGTGGCTCGCACAGGCGGTGGCCGCGCACACCCAGCCCAACCCCAATGCCATGGTGCTCGCCACCAGCACCCGAGAAGGCCAGCCGAGCGCCCGGGTCGTGTTGTGCAAGGAGATCGTGCCGCAGCCGGGGTTCATCGTCTTCTACACCAACTACCTCTCCGCCAAGGGACGACAGCTGAAGGACAATCCGCGCGCCGCGGCGGTGATGCACTGGGACGCGCTGCATCGCCAGGTGCGCATCGAAGGTCCGGTCGTCGCTGCGCCCGAGGCGGACAGCGACGCCTATTTCGCAGCACGCGCCTGGCAGAGTCGCATCGGCGCCTGGGCGAGCGAGCAGAGCGAGCCGATCGCCTCGCGTGCGCGGCTGCTCGCGGCGGTGCAGGAAACCGCGCGGCGCTTTGGCGCACCGACACCTGGTGCTCCGGGCGCGGACGACTCACTGAAGATCAGCGTGCCGCGCCCGCCGCATTGGGGCGGTTACCGGCTGTGGGCGGACACGGTGGAGTTATGGGTGGAAGGCGCGGCACGCATCCACGACCGCGCGCGCTGGCAGCGCCGGCTGCAGGCGCTCGAGGGCGGCTCTTTCAGGCCCGCCGCGTGGACCGCGACGCACCTGCAGCCGTGAAGCGTGCCCGCGGCATGCCGCTCGCGGAGCGCTGAAGGCTCCTGCCGTGTGGAAAAGCATCCGGATCGCACTGCTGCTGCTGGTGCTCCTGGCGGTGGCACTCCATGCGTGGCTCGATCGGGTTGCCACGCACAGCTGGCAGGAGCCGCTGTGGGTCGGGCTCTTTCCGCTGAACGCTGATGGTGGCGCGCCGACACGGCAGTACGTGGACTCGCTCACCGCCAAGGACTTCAGCGCCATCGAGGATTTCTTCGCCCGCGAAGGTCATCGCTACGGGCTGAAGCTCGAGCAGCCGGTGCACGTGGAGCTGTACCCGCCGGGCTCGCGGCTTCCGCCCACGCTCGATCCCGCCGCAGGTCCGCTCGGCATCGCCTGGTGGAGCCTGAAGCTGCGGTGGTTCGCCGCGCACGCGGCCGAGGTGCCCGGCCGGGCCCCATCGCGCATCCGACTGTTCCTCCTCTACCACGATCCGGCGACACTCGAGCACGCTCCCGATTCCCACGGACTGCAGAAGGGGCTGGTCGGCGTCGTGCATCTATTCGCCGACACGTCCATGGCGGGACGCAACGGCATCGTGATCGCGCATGAGCTGCTGCACACGGTCGGCGCCAGTGACAAGTACGACCTCGGGAGCGGCGCGCCGCGCTTTCCGCTCGGCTACGCCGATCGCGACCAGCAGCCGCTCTACCCACAGGAGCGGGCGGAGATCATGGCGGGACGGCGCGCCGTTTCGGCCTACCAGTGGGATATGCCGCGCACGCTGGCAGCGGTAGTCGTCGGCCCGGAGACTGCGCTGGAGATCCGGTGGACGCACTGAGCGGGCAGCGCGGTGTAAGTCGTGCGGCAGGCCTGTGCGCGGCCGCGGTGAGCGTGCGGGCGGGCGCACGCGAGCTCGTGCGCGAGCTCTCGGTCGAGTTCGCTGCCGGAGAGGTCCTCGCGATCCTCGGCCGCAACGGCTCGGGCAAGACGCTCACGCTCCATACGCTCGCCGGTCTGCGCGAGCCGGCCGCGGGCGAGGTGTCGCTCGACGGTACAGAGCTGCAGCAGGTGCGGCGGCGGACGCTCGCGCTGCGGCTCGGGCTCCTGCCACAGGACCTCGAGGATGCCTTCGTAACCACGGCACTGGAGACGGTGCTGATCGGGCGCCATCCGCACCTGTCGCTGTGGCAGTGGGAGAGCGCCGAGGACGAGCGGCTGGCGCGCGACGCGCTGCGCGCGGTGGACATGGAGGCATTCGCGCCGCGCCGGACCGATACGCTCTCCGGAGGCGAGCAGCGCCGCGTGGCGGTCGCAGCGCTGCTGGCACAGCAGCCGGCGATCTTCCTGCTCGATGAGCCGACCAATCATCTCGATCCGCACCACCAGCTCGCGGTCCTCGGTCTGTTCCGTGCGCTCGCCGACTCCGGAAGCACCGTCATCACCACGCTGCACGACCCGACCCTCGCCGCGCGCTTCGCCGATCGGGTGCTGTTGCTGTTCGGCGATGGCCGCTGGTTGCTCGGGCCGGTCGGCACGACGCTTTCGGCCGCGAGCCTGTCGGAGCTGTACGTGGCGCCGATGATCGAGCTCGGCCAGGATGGCCGGCGGGTGTTCGTCAGCGCGTGAGCGCCTCGAGCACGCGCGCGTGCAGCGTGCCGTTGGTGGCGAGCACGCTGGTCGTGCCGAGGCCCACCGGCGCGCCGCTCAGGTCGGTGAAGGTGCCACCGGCTTCGCGCACCAGCACCGCGAGAGCCGCGATGTCGAGAATATTGATGTCCGATTCGATCACGACGTCGAGCGCACCGCGCGCCAGCAGGTGATAGTGCACGAAATCGCCGTAACCGCGGACGCGCCCAACGCGGCCGAGGAGCTCACCGAGCCGCCCCCAGTGCGGCGGCTGCGCGAGGCTCTTGCAGTTGCCGGTGGAGAGGAACGCCTCGCGCAGCTGCGCCACTTCGCTCACACGGATGCGCTGCTCATTGAGAAAGGCGCCGCCGCCGCGCTCCGCCCAGGCGAGCTCGTCGTAGGCCGGGGCGTTCGAGACGCCGAGGACCAGCTCCCCTGCACGCATGAGCGCGATCTGCGTGGAGAAGAAGGGCGTCTCGCGCACGAATGACTTGGTGCCATCGATCGGATCGACGAGCCAGATGCTCTCCGACTCCATGGCATGCCGCCCGGTCTCCTCGCCGTAGAAGCCGTAGCCGGGAAAAACGCGCGTGAGCGTCGCGCGGATCACCTCTTCGGCCCGCAGGTCCGCCTCGGTGACCGGGGACTCATCGGGCTTGATGCGCACGCTCGGGTTGCGGCGATAGTACCCAAGGATCACCTCGGCCGCGGCCCGTGCGGCTGCCAGCGCCGCAGTCAGTTCTTTGGACGGCATATCGCTTAGGATAAGGGTTATGGGCAACCGCCTGAGCAAGATCTACACCCGCACCGGCGATGATGGCACCACCGGTCTCGGCGATGGCAGCCGGGTGCCCAAGGACAGTCTGCGGGTGGAAGCCTACGGTACGGTTGATGAGCTCAACAGCGCGATCGGCGTGCTGCTCGCGACGCCCGAGGTTCCGCCGGCTGTGGCCGCCTGTCTCACGGAGGTGCAGCACGAGCTGTTCGACCTGGGCGGTGAGCTGTGCCTGCCGGGGCACCACATCATCACGGCCGGGCACGTGACGCGCCTGGAAGAATCGCTCGATGAGTTCAACGACGCCTTGCCGCCGCTCAAGGAGTTCATTCTGCCGGGCGGCGGCCCGGCGGCGGCCGCCTGCCATCTCGCCCGCGCCATCGCGCGGCGCGCCGAGCGGCGCGTGTGGACGCTCGCCAAGGCGGAGAGCGTGAGTCCCGAGGTCGCGAAGTATCTCAATCGACTCTCGGATCTACTCTTCGTCCTCGCGCGGGTGCTGGCCCGGCACGAGCGCGGGGTCGAAGTGCTGTGGCGACACGATCGCGGCCGGGGAGCGTAGCGTCCGGGGCCACGCGTTTCCCCGGTCAGCCGCGCACTCGCAGCGCCGCATCGAGCTCCGTTCTCAGGCGCGGCCATTCGAACGACGCACCGGGGTCGGTCTTGCGCCCGGGCGAGACATCGCTGTGACCGACGACGGCCTGCTGGGTGAGCGAGGGATACGCCGCCAGCAGCGCCGCGAGGAGCTCGGCGAGCCCCTGGTACTGCGCGTCGGTGTAGGGCGTGTCGTCCGTGCCTTCGAGCTCGACGCCGATCGAGAAGTCGTTGCAGGCGGTGCGGCCGGCCCAGGCGGACTGCCCGGCATGCCAGGCACGCTCACCGAAGGGCACGTACTGCACGATCTGCCCGTCGCGCCGGATGAGCGCATGCGCCGACACGCGTTGCGTGGCGATGGTGCGGAAATAAGGATGCGCATCGGGCGATAGCGTTCCGGTGAACAGCCGATCGATCCACGGTCCCCCGAATTCCCCGGGCGGCAGACTGATGCCGTGCACGACGAGCAGCTCCGGCAGCGCGCCCACGGGACGCGCATCGCAATGTGGCGATAACACCTGACGGGCGCCGATGAGCAGCCCCGTGGCGGGATCGATCTTCATCGGGTCGATCATGCCACAATCGCTGGCATGATCTCCGCGACCTCCGCCAATGCCGGCTACATCACGCGCGACCTCGCGCACGTGTGGCATCCGTGCACCCAGATGAAGGACCACGAGTCGCTGCCGCCGATCCCCATCCGGCGCGGCGCGGGAGTCTGGCTCGAGGACTACGACGGCCGGCGCTATCTGGACGCCGTCAGCTCCTGGTGGGTGAATCTGTTCGGTCACGCCAACCCGCGCATCAACGCCGCGGTACGCGCCCAGCTCGAGCAGCTCGAGCACGTGATCCTCGCCGGCTTCAGTCACGAGCCGGTCATCACGCTGTCGGAGTCGCTCACCGCGCTCGCTCCGCAGGGACTGACGCGCTGCTTCTACGCCGACAACGGTTCCTCGGCGGTGGAGGTGGCAGTGAAGATGAGCTTCCACTATTGGCGCAACACCGGGCACAGCGGCAAGCGGCGCTTCATCACCCTCGCCAACAGCTACCACGGCGAGACGCTCGGCGCGCTCGCGGTCGGCAACGTCGAGCTCTACAAGCAGATCTACCGTCCGCTGCTCATGGAGGTGATCACCGCCCCCTCGCCCGATTGCTTCGGGCGCGCGCCGGGCGAGAGCTGGGCGGAGCACTCCCGCCGCCGGTTCGCCGACATGGAAGCACTGCTGGCGCAGCATGCGCACGAGGCCTGCGCCGTGATCGTCGAGCCGCTGGTGCAATGCGCCGGCGGCATGCGCATGTACGACCCGGTGTATCTGACGCTGCTGCGCGAGGCCTGCGACCGTCACGGAGTGCATCTGATCGCCGACGAGATCGCGGTGGGCTTCGGGCGCACCGGCACCTTGTTCGCCTGCGAGCAGGCCGGGATCCGGCCGGACTTCATGTGTCTCTCCAAGGGGCTCACCGGTGGATACCTGCCGCTCTCGACGGTGCTCACCACCGAGGCGATCTATGCGGCGTTCTACGACGAGTACGCCAAGCTCAACGCCTTCCTGCACTCACACAGCTTCACCGGTAACCCGCTCGCCTGCGCGGCGGCGCTGGCGACGCTCGCCATCTTCCGCGAGGACCGCACGCTCGAGCGCAATCGCGCTCTCGCCGCGCACCTCGGCGCCTGTGCCCGCGAGCTCGAGACGCACCCGCACGTCGCCGAGGTGCGCCAGCGGGGCATGATCGTGGCGGTGGAGCTCGTGGCCGACAAGGCCCGACGCACGCCCTACCCCTGGCAGGAGCGGCGCGGCCTGAGCGTCTACCGGCAGGCGCTCGCGCGCGGCGTGCTGCTGCGGCCGATCGGCAACGTGGTGTACTTCATGCCGCCGTACGTCATCGCACCCGAGGAAATCGCTCTCATGGTGGATGTCGCCCGCGAAGGCATCGAGCGCGCCACATGCGACTGACGCGCGCGTACGTCGGCGCCGCGCTCGAATCCGGTGCCCGCCTCGTGCTCTCGGGCAGCGCCGCGGGTCACCTGAGCCGGGTGCTGCGGCTGCGGCCCGGCGCCGCGCTCACGGTCTTCAATGGCGAGGGGGGCGAGTACGCCGCCAGCATCGAGCGGGTGCAGGGAGGCGAGGTGACCGTCGTGGTCGGTGAGCATCGGCCGCTCGAGCGCGAGTCGCCCTTCCCGCTCACTCTGGCGCAGGGCGTCTCGCGTGGTGAGCGCATGGATCTGGTGGTGCAGAAGGCGACCGAGCTCGGCGTGTCGCGGCTCGTGCCGGTGCTCACCGAGCACAGTATCGTGCGGCTCGACGAGGAGCGGTCGGATCGCAAGTCGAGTCACTGGCGCGCCATCGCCATCGCCGCCTGCGAGCAGTGCGGGCGCAATCGCCTGCCGGAGGTCGCACTGCCGGCGCGGCTAGGGGAGTTCCTGCGCGACTCCCGCGCGGACGCCACGAAGCTGCTCCTCTCCCCGGAGGCGACCCGACGCATCGTGGATGTGCCGCGGCCTCAGCACGGCGCCACCGTCCTCATCGGCCCCGAGGGTGGACTCGCCGATGCGGAGCAGCAGAGCGCGCTCGCGGCGGGGTTCCTCGCGGTGCGCCTCGGTCCACGCGTGCTGCGTACCGAAACCGCGGCGATCGCGGCCATCACGCTGCTGCAGCGGGAGTTCGGCGACCTGTAGCGCTATTTCTTGGCAGCGATGGCGGGCGGCGGCCCCGCGGCCACCGTCTCCGCGGTCGGAACCGTTGCCGGCACGAGCTTGCAGTCCTTGATCTCCTTCTCACCTGTGTCCTTGTCGACGAGTACGAGGTGGGGGTGGCCGACGAAGAAACCCATGCCCACCGTGCCCTTCACGTAGTACGTCTCGCCCGCTTTGACATCCAGAGTGACGGAGGTCTTCGCCTCGGTATGCTCGGCGAGCTCCAGTTCGCCCGGCGCGGCGTAGTAGACGAAGTACCCGTGCGCGGGCAGCTCCACGAGCGGCACACCATTCGCCGAGACCGTAGGCGACACCGCCGGAGCCATGGCTCCCGGGCGATAGACGTAGACGGTGCCGCGATTGGGCGGGGCCGCCCCCGCGGCGGTGTATTGCGCCCCGAGCGTCGCGCATCCTGACAGGAGCAGAGCTGAGGCAACGAGCAGTGCAGTGGTACGCAGGTTCATGGCTACCTTTCGGAGGACTACTGGGAACCCTTGGCGGTTGTCGGCCGGTCGGCCAGCAACGTCTCGATCACGGACTGATCCTTGCAGAGCTGGCTGGTCAGGTTGTCGCGCACCAGCAGCAGCCCGCGACGGCGCATATCGGTGAAGGTCTCACCCTCGGAGAACACATTGCCGGAGTGCTTCATGGCGGCGGCGGCGGCATAAGAGCGGATGGTCGCGTCGCCGCGCACCAGGTCCACTCGTCCAGTCACGATCAGGTTGTCCGCCCCGGTGGGGAAACCGAACAGCGTGAGCGGATTGACGAACGTGACGAGCGGGTCGGTTTCCTTCAATCCGTACTGCACCGCGTGGGAATACTCGAACGCTATCTGGCTCGGCGGGGCTTGATCCGGCACCAGCGCGGACGGCAGATACTCGGGCTTCCCCTGATAACGGACCAGCCCATGGATCTGACAGGGCGGAATGTTCTTTTCGGCGAGCTGCGGAGTCACCGTCACGTCGGTGGCGCAGCCCGCAAGCACCGCCAGCGGCAGCAATCGAAGCGCACCGCAACTCAGCCGTGTCAGATTAACGGCCCCCCCTTTACCGCCTAGTTTAAGGTTGAGATCGGGATCCGCGCAACTCGACACGCCAGACTGGCAGCGCCGCT
>Ga0318555_10000731_pt1 | contig 10499 bp, 11 predicted proteins | sample GRESIP082b2f23_FD_202529 | JGI IMG/M metagenome (GOLD analysis project Ga0318555, IMG submission 202529) | Tropical soil microbial communities from Luquillo Experimental Forest, Puerto Rico - GRE.SIPMG.082b2f23 | ecosystem: Environmental > Terrestrial > Soil > Tropical forest > Bulk soil... | reverse complement strand
CGGCCTAGGGCACAGCAAAAAGCTAACGCCCAACGCGATCGCGGCCGCTCTCACCGAGTTCCTGACTGAGCCAACGCGCCAGTCGCACCGCTAGGAGATCCCATGACCGAACGCGTCCAAGGCCCGGCCTATTACTTCCCGTCCATCGAGAAGAAGTACGGCCAGCCCATCAGCTACTGGCTCGAGCTCATCGATTCCTCGCCGCTGACCAAGCACAAGGCCCTAGTCGACTGGCTCAAGGCTGACTACGGCCTCGGCCACGGACACGCCACCGCCCTAGTCGGCTACGCCCTAGCCCAACGAGGCACATCCAGCTGACGCAAGGAATCTTGGTAGCACGTATTGATATACGTATATAGAACTGGTATTCTTCTAATATGCGATTACCAGTCTCAACGGCGTAGCAGGGGAGGTGGTCCGGGGTGTGCACCGGCGACGATCGGATACCCGGCAGTGCCGGCGAGGCGCTGCGCATGGTTGATGCCGGCCTGGACTGCCTCAACGGGCCGGCCGGAGCCGACCTGCCCGCGGCCGGGCTGGGTGAGGTGCTGGTGTCGCTGGGCGAGCTGCAGGCGAAGTTCGCCGCCGCGCACGCGGCGCTGCTGGCCCGGTTCGACGCCGCCGACGCGCACGACAGCGACGGGTACGGGACGCCGCGGTCGTGGCTGGCGGCGATGACGAAGATGACCTGGAAGGATGCCGGGGCCGCGGTGCGGCAGATGCGCACCTTCGGCCGACACCCGGACCTGGCCGGCGCGATGGCGGCCGGACAGGTCACGCAGTCGTGGGGGCTAGAGATCGCGGGATGGACGCAGAAGCTCCCCGCCGAGCTGGTCGGCCCGACCGACAAGATCCTGCTGGACGCCGCCGCCGGGGGTGCCACCCTGGACGATTTGCGGATGCTGTTCGGCTGCGTGTACGAGCAGTGGCGCTCCCAGCAGCCCGACGATGACGGGGACGACGGGTTCGAGGACCGGTACCTGCTCCTGGCCGCCACCTTCGGCGGCGCCGGCGTGGTGCGCGGTGATCTGACCCCGGAGTGCGCGGCGGCGGTGCAGGCGGTGCTGGAGTCCCTGGGCAAAAAGCGCGGCCCGGAGGATGACCGCACCGAGGGGCAGCGGTTCCACGACGCGCTGCAGGAGGGCTGCGAGCTGCTGCTGCGCGCCCGGCTGGTCCCGGACCGGGCCGGCGCCGACACCCAGGTGGTTGCACACATCGCGCTGTCTCAGCTGCGGGCCATGGACGCCGCCTCGCCGGTGGAGGCGGCCTGGATCGCCGCCCGGCTCGGCGAGCCCGGCTACCTGGCCGGCAACGACGCCGAGGCGGCCGCGTGCGACGCGCTGATCGTGCCGGTAGTGACCGGGCACCCGGACCTGACCGTGATCGACCAGATCATCGAACTCGCCCTGACCGCGGCCGGGGGCCACCAGCCCGCCGGCGGTGAGGCCGATGGCGGCCCGGTTGCGCCGAAGCCGCTGTCTCCCCAGGCGCGGGCCGCGCTGCGGTACTCGATCGCCCGGCTGGCCGTCGACTTCGTCTCCGGCCCGGACGGCCTGGCGTCGCTGCTGCGCCGGAACCTGCTGCAGCAGCCGTTCAATACCGCCAGCCTGCCGCTGGACATCGGGTACTCCGACAGCATCCCCGGCCACATCCGCCGCGCGGTGATCCTCCGCGACCAGCACTGCGCCTGGCCGGGCTGCGACAAGCCCCCCGGCGCCTGCGACGTCCACCACATAACGCACAAGAAGGACGGCGGCAAGACCAGCCTTAGCTCATGCGTTCTCTTGTGCCAGTTCCACCACGATGTGTGCATCCACCGGCACGGCTGGCAGATCATCTTGCACCCCGACGGCAGCACTGAAGCCCGCGGCCCCGACGGCCAGATCCTACGCAGCCACGCGCCACCCACACTCCGCGCCGGATAACCCGGGCGTGGATCGTCCGGGATTGGGCGTACCGTGCCTGGCATGGCTATCGCACGCTTCCCGAGCATTGTCATTGACTGTCCCGATCCGAGCGCTATCGCGGCCTTCTACGGCGCGATGCTGGACTGGAAAGTCGAAGTCTCCCCGGGCTGGGCTGAGGTCCGCGCGGATTACGGTCAGTGCATCTCCTTCCAGCAGGTGGAGGCCTACACCCCGCCTAAATGGCCGGCTCAGGAGGTGCCTCAGCAGATGCATCTCGACGTGATCGTCGACGACCTCGACGACGCCGAGGCGGCGGTGCTCGATCTAGGCGCGACCAAGCACGAACACCAGCCCGGTACGTCCTTCCGGGTGTTCCTCGACCCGGCGGGTCACCCCTTCTGTCTTTGCGTCGACTAAAGCTCAACGGGCGTGTTAAAGAAATCCGCCATACCCGACAGGGCAGCGCGCGAGCTGGCCGGCAGACCGCCGAGCACGGCGGCGACCGGTGCGCGGCCAGCGAGCGCGTCGGCGACCTCGGCCGCGGGCGGCCCCGCCGTGGTGATCCGGGTGATCGTGAGCGTTACGCCGTCGCTGCTGTCCAGCTCGAAGACGCCGCCGCCGTCACCACCGATCGTCAGCCTGTCCCGCACCTGAGCGCCGAACATCGACGCCACGGCGGCAGCGGTGAACACCCCGTAAGCGGTCGCATAGGCTGTTGCGTCGCCGTCTGTGGGGTGTTCGATGCCCCGGGCGAGCAGCACGTCGCGCTCGTGCAGCCAAGAATCCCAGAAGCCGTGCAGCACGCGAACCGTCCAGTCCATCGGCCCGTATGGCATGCGGACATCGAACCTGCGGCCCTGGGCCAACCTGGCACGGTCAAGAGCGAACCGCTCTTCGGTCGTCGCCACGAAACGGCTGAAGGTGGCATCGGGTGATTCACCGGTCGATGCAGCCAGCCATCGACGAGGCGTGATTCTCGGGTCATAGCCAGCGGTGATGTCGAGTGTCCGGTCATTCGGCTGGATGGCAGCGGCGGTGTTGTTGTTGTCGCACAGGTGGCGGACCACGTCGAGCGCGGACCAGTGGGTGCAGCGGGTCGGGGCAGCCCAGTCATCGGGACCGAATCCTTGTAGGACCGCGACGAACCGTCGCCGCTGCTGGCCGAACACGTCCAGCAGGTGCCCTGGGTCGAAGTCGCACTCGCCCGCAGTCTGCAGTAGCAGCTTCCCCGGATGCATGGAAGCGGATCGTGCCGGGATCGTGTGGAGACCCTGTGGAGGCTACATGAAGGTAGTGCGGACTATCCGCCGACTCGTGCCGGGAAGCCTTTGCCCGGACATCTGGTTCCAGAGGACAGACGCTCCGGACGGAGCATGGCCGGAGCCAGCATCCGTAGGTGGGTGGTCCCCATGACGTACTCGCGTCAGGAGATCGTGAAGGTGCTTCACCGGGTCGGGATGGATGACATAGCCGCCGCGGCCCTGGCGACTCTCCCCGAGCACGTGGACGCTAAGGCCGCCGACAAGTTCGCCGCCGCACACGATGTGAGCTGCGGGTCCTTGGTGGACCGGATGGGCGGCAGTCCGTAACCCGGGAATGCGGCGGTAGGTACGCCCGTCTGGGCTGATCACCGTAAAGCGAGCTCGTGCCTGCCCCATCAGGTTTGCGATGCGCTCGCTACCAGGAAGAGTTCGGCGTCCCTTTTCTGTACCTCTCGCGCGAGGTCAGTGCTTTCCACGCCAGATGCGCTATCTGAAATGCTCTCGCGCGACCTGGACGCAAGCCCGGCCAAGCTCGCTGACTTGCCCCTGCATACCATGCTGCGGGACTACCAGCGCGAGGCAAACCTGGCAATCGAGCAGGCCATCGCCGACCGGCACCGCAAGATGCTCGTCCCCATGGCAACCGGCACCGACAAGACGCTAACCATGGTCAGCTAGGTCTACCGCCTCATAAAGTCTGGTGCCGCCCAGCGCGCGTTCCTGCAGGACCGGCGTGTAGGAAACCCGCGTCCGGAGTCTGTGTCAACAGACCTCGAATGTCAGTCCTTCGTTTTACTATCCCGGCGGGACCGGTGGGGTCGGGACCGGTGGGGTCGGGACCGGTGGCGTCGGGACCGGCTCTTGTGAGCCGCTTACCTCAAGTGTGAGGTTCAGCGTTGCGTCCGGGCTGATGCCGTTGCTGGCCGTCAGCGTGACGGGATACTGCCTGGCTGTGTCGGGGGCAGGCGTACCGGTTATCGCTCCTGTCCTGACGTCTAGTGTCAGGCCGGACGGGAGCGCGCCCGCCACGCTCACGGCCGGCGGCGGCGTCCCGGTTACGACCGGAGTGTAGGTTCCGGCCTTGCCGACAGTGAACTGTGGGTTCGGGTTCTTCGGGTCAGGCGCCAGCCCTGGTGCCGCGGTAGTTGGCCCAGCTGCGGGCGCAGAGCTCTGAGCGGTCCGCGCTCCGAAATAGAAGCCCGCTATGACCGCCACTAGCGAGGTTACGGCGCCGATGATTTGGTTACGCAGGTCGCGTACGCCTTGCCCTGACAGCCCAAATGCCGCGATGACACCTACTCCGAGCAGTGAGAAGCCGACGATCGCCAGGGTAGTCCGAGTGGTGCCGATGCCGGGTTGCGAGGATGTGGCTAGCGTTCCAGCCGACTGGGAATTCTTGTCTGTGCGACTGGCCCCGTATGCCGATCTCAGGTTATAGAAGTTGAGGGCGAACATCGCCAGTACGACGAACCCCACAAGTCCGAACAACGCCCACAGCAACCAGTCTGGCAGCGCAGACGCAGAATCCGCGGGGTCAATCGAGGGGCTAGGCGAGGGCGTTGCTGCCGCCAGCAGCGCACCCTTAAAGATGCTCGGCGAGCCACCTGACAAGTCGCCGGTCAGAACTCGAAGCACGGCATACCCCCCAATTCTCTGTCCGACCTTAGGCTCGAGAATGCCATCAGGAGTACGGATTGGGACCATCATGACTTATTTTCATGAAGTTGTGAAGATCCGTATGGACAGAAGATTGAGGCGACAAAGTCCTACGAGTACTCAGCCGTGAACCAGAACTTCTCCTAGGAGCAATATCTGGCAGACATACCGACATTTCCGGCAATGCCATCACCGCCATCAGTCGTCACGACTAAGCACAGAGCATCGCGCAGGACTCGTTCTGCGCCAGGCGTTGCGCGCAACTGCGGAGTTCCACGATGGCTGGTGCTGCGTTGATGAGTATCGCATCCGTGGTACCAAGCGGGGCACGGTGATTCAAGCAGTGACGGCTTTCATGGCCAGTTGGAGGAACTCGCCTATCAGATCCGAGGCGGCGGCGACTGTCGCACCTGATCGAAGCGTATAGTCCGAGCCATCAGCGTCAAAGACTGCGGCGTCGCTTCGCGTGCGATGACGAGGCATCGATGCTCCCATCAGCGACCCAGGCCAAATCAATCGCCGCCGAACCCAGCATCCTGATTCGGAGTACTGCAGCGGTGAGTTCGTGTGTAATCGCGCGTCTCAGTGTGTTTTTGCTGTGGCGTTTTCCCTGGCTGCATAGTCACCTATCGAATTTACATGAGCCGTTGACGAGCGAGGCTGCTGACATCCGGCCGCATAACGCCGCTTCCGGCCACACATCCCATAGGGCGACCCAACACAGAAACGGCTACTGGCATGCATAATTGCACGTCAGTGGCCGTTTCGGCGGAAGGCGGAGGGCGTGGGATTCGAACCCACGAGCAAGGTCACCCCTACTAGCGGTTTTCAAGACCGCCGCCATCGGCCACTAGGCGAGCCCTCCTGTGAGGACCAACCTTACGCGAGTGGGGCCGTTCGCGGGACGCGGTAGGCGGGGCGGCGTGGCACCGCGAAGCCATCGCCGACGGTCGCTGCCAGGCTCAGGTACGCGTCAGCCGTGTCGGAGTTGAGCATTTCCAGTTCGACCTCGGCGCCTTCCTCTAGGTGCGGGTCGTATGGGATGCGGATCACCGCCCGGCAGCGGGACGCGAAGTGCTGCTCTAGCCGGTCCAGGTCCACGCTGCTCTTGCTCCTCGGCCGGATCGTCGAGAGCACCACGACGCCGTTCTTGACCAAGTCACCGTATTCATGGGCCTCGAGCCAGTCCAGCGTCGCGCTGGCACTGCGTGCCCCGTCCACCGACGGGGAGCTCACCAGCACGATCTGGTCCGCCAACTCCAGGATGCCCGCCATGGCGGAATGGAGCAGGCCGGTCCCGCAGTCCGTGATGCAGATCGAGTAGTAGTGCTCGAGGACGCGGGCGACCGCACGGTAGTCGTCGGCGCTGAAGGCTACCGAGACACCCGGGTCGCGATCGGAGGCGAGGATCTCAAGCCGACTGGACGACTGCGAGGTGAACGCCCGCACATCGGCGTACCTGCTGACCTGGGCTCGCTCGTTCAGCAGGTCCCGGATCGTCGCCGATGTCTCCAACCGGACCTTGTCCGACAGCGTGCCGCGGTCTGGGTTGCCGTCCACCGCGATCACGCGGTCGCCGCGCAGCGACGCGAGCGTGGAACCAAGCCCGACCGCGGCGGTTGTCTTGCCGACACCGCCCTTGAGGCTCATCACGGCTACCCGGTGGTGGCCGCCCGCGACCGGTGTCCGCACTCGGTTGATCAGGTCGCGCCGCCGGAGGTTGGCCGATGACTCACCGATCTTGATGAGCCCGCCGCTCGCCCGGTATACCGTTCGCCGCCAGCCCACTCCGGGCGCCGCCCGCTTGCCGTGCAGGAGCATGTCGGTGGTGAGGCTTTCGGCCGTCTCCCTGGCGGGCGGCCCTTCCGTGACTTGCTCCTGGAGCACCGGCGGCGCGCTCAACGGCTCCATCGCTTCATCCGGAGGTGAGAGCGGTGGCGCGTCCGGGTAATACGGCGGAGAATACGACGGCGCTTGGGTGGTAAACAGTGGCTGCGTTCCCGTAAGCGGCGGCGCTTCCTCTGGCCGGGTGGCCGACTGCATGTCCGATGGCGGCCTAGCCGGGCCGCCCAGCGGCGGGGCCTTCTCGGGAGCGCGCGGCGCCTGGTAGGGGGAATCCTGGGAAGGGGAATCCGGGGAGGTGGAATACGCCCCGGAGTCCGCGTATGACGTATCGGGCGACTCGTGATAGGGCCCGGACGGGAACGCCGCCGAGGGCGCGGCCGGCCACGATGAGGCCGGCGACCATGAGGACGGCTCCGCGGCACCGGCCTCCACGGAACCCGGCTCGGCGGACGACGGCTCGGCGGACGACGGCTCGGCGGATGACGGCTCGGCGGACGACGGGAAGGCCGAAGCTACCGACGGGAACGCCTCGTAACCGGTCATGAGCGGATAACCGGGGTCAGGCAGCGCGTTCGGGTCCGGCAACTGTTCCATCTCCGGCACGTCGGGCGCCTCGTCCTCCGGGAACTCGCGCGGCGACAGGCGGCGGAACATGCCGGTTTCGTGCGAATACGCCGAAGAGAACGGGTTCGCGCCTGAGGTGGCGTACTCGCTGTAAGCGCCGGAACCCGCGCCGGCGTCCGGCTGGGCCGCGCCGTTCGCCTGCTCTTCTTGCTGCCCCGCAGTCATGGGGTTGTCGTGCTCGTTCGGTGTCATGAATCGTCCCCCTCATCCTCACCAGAACCGGGGTAGGCGGTAGGAGGTCGTATCAGAGGGTATGCGGTCACAATGCGTACTGGAACCCGGAACGCTTAGTACGCCGGGCAGCCGGCCTCCATGCCGCCTGCCTGCTGTTGCCATACTGTTCGCGGCACGCAGTCAGCTCATCGCACAGATCACCCCGAGCCGATCGCAGTTGACAGACCCTTGCTATAAGGGGTTTCCCGCGCGAGGAGGCAGCTATGCACGCGGTCGTTATCACCGAGCCCGGCGGCCCGGATGTGCTCCAGTGGACCGAGGTCGAAGACCCCGGGCCCGGCGCGGGGGAAGTGCTCGTGGACATCGTGGCGAGCGCCGTCAACCGCGCGGACCTGATGCAGCGCCAGGGCCTGTACCCGCCGCCGCCCGGCGCGCCGCCGTACCCCGGACTTGAATGCTCTGGCACTGTTGCCGCGACCGGGCCGGGCGTGACGGAATGGAAACCCGGGGACGAAGTGTGCGCGCTGCTGGCCGGCGGCGGCTACGCCGAGAAGGTCGCCGTTCCCGCGGGCCAGCTTCTGCCCGCGCCGCATGCGGTGAGCCTCACCGCGGCGGCGGCGTTCCCCGAGACCGTCTGCACCGTGTACTCCAACGTCTTCCTCGGCGCGCGGCTGAGCCCCGGCGAGACGCTGCTCGTACACGGCGGGGCCAGCGGCATCGGCACCACGGCGATCCAGCTTGCCAAGAACGCTGGCGCGACGGTCGCGGTCACCGCGGGCTCGGCGGAAAAACTCGACGCCTGCCGCGAACTCGGCGCTGACATTACGATCAACTACAGGGACGAGGACTTCGTCCAGAGCATCATGGATGCCACAGATGGCCGCGGTGCGGATGTGATCCTGGACATCATGGGCGCCGCTTATCTCGCCAGGAACGTGGACGCGCTCGCCGCTGACGGCCGGATCGCGACCATCGGCCTGCAGGGTGGCCGGAAGGCAGAGCTCGACCTGAACAAGCTGATGCGCAAGCGCGGGACCATCATGGCCACCACCCTGCGGGCGCGTCCGAGGGAGCAGAAGAAAGCCATCGTGGAAGCCGTCCGCGAGCATGTCTGGCCGCTCGTCGAGGCCGGCAAGATCCGCCCCGTCATCTACCGTGAGCTGCCTTTCCCCGAGGCCGCCGAGGCGCACCGGATCATGGAGGCGAGCATGAACATCGGCAAGATAGTCCTGCGCGCGCAGTGACGGTCCGCACCCGGTAACGTGTGGAAAATGAGCGACGAAATCAGCCCACAAGAGCAGGGCAGGCCGCAGGTCGTCGTGGTTGGGCCCGACGGGCTGGCCGTCGGCGGCGGCCCGGACAGCGCAGAGAACGGCGAGACCGAGCGGTCTGTCACGGAGATGGTCGAGCAGCCGGCCAAGGTCATGCGCATCGGCAGCATGATCCGGCAGCTTCTTGAGGAGGTCCGTGCCGCGCCGCTGGACGAGAAGAGCCGGGCCCGGCTCAAGGCGATCCACCAGAGCTCCATCAAAGAGCTGGAAGACGGCCTGGCACCCGAGCTTGTCGAGGAACTCGAGCGGCTTTCGCTGCCGTTCGCGGACGACACCACGCCCAGCGAGGCCGAACTCAGGGTCGCGCAAGCCCAGCTCGTCGGCTGGCTCGAAGGGCTCTTCCACGGCATTCAGACCACGCTGTTCGCACAGCAGATGGCGGCGCGGGCACAGCTCGAGCAGATGCGCCGGGCCCTGCCGCCTGGCCTCATGCCCGCCCAGGAGCAAGACCAGCAAGCACACCGCAGTTCGGGCCCGTACCTTTGACTGCCTGACCTCTTCGCGACAGAACCGGTCTAAGGACGGCCGTAACGAAGCCGCGCCAGCCACGCGGCGGCCTCGGCGAACTCGGGATCGGACGTGCCGGGGCGGACCTGTGTCCGCCCCCCGTCGCATCTGGGGTAGCTGCCGAGGAAGCGGACCTCAGCGCACACCCGGCGAACCCCCATCATCGCCTCGCCGACCCGCGCGTCGTCGATATGCCCTTCGCAGTCGATGAAGAAGAAGTAGCTGCCGAGCCCGTCTCCCGTGGGCCGGGACTGGATCGTAGACAAGTTGACGCCCCGTACCGCGAACTCGGTGAGGATCTCCATCAGCGCACCCGGGTGGTCCTCGGCGAGGAAGGCGGCCAGCGAGGTCCGGTCAGAGCCCGTCGGTGCCGGCAACTCGCCCGAAGGCGCCACCAGAACGAACCGGGTCACCGCGTTGGACCGGTCGTGGACCGCGGGCACCACCGCGATAAGGCCGTACCTGGTGGCCGCGAACTCGCCGGCCAGCGCCGCGTCCAGGTTCCCCGCCGCGACCTGCCTGGCGCCCTCGGCGTTGGAGGCGAGCGGCACCCACTCGTATCCGGGCAAGTTGGCCGTGAGCCACCGGCGGCACTGCGGCTCGGACTGCGGATGACCGCCCACCGTCTTGACGTCAGACAGCGCTGTGCCTGGCCTGGCGAGGAGCGCGAACTCGATGGGCAGCCGCGTCTCGGCGCGGATCAGCAGGTCGCCACCGCCGGTCAGGTCGTCGACGGTCGCGGTGACGATCCCCTCCACGGAGCTCTCCATCGGGACCACGGCCCGCTCGGCGTCTCCCGTCCGGACGGCCGTCAGGGCAGCGCCGATCGAGGCGTACGACACTGCCTCGGCATCCTCAGGTCGCTGCGAGCTGACGAGGCTCGCCACCGCTGCCTCGGTAAATGTCCCTTCCGGACCGAGATAGGCATAGCGCATAGCTTCATCATGCCGTAGCGTTCGGCCGTCACGGGTGAGCTCCAGCGGATGAGAATCACCAGGAGCAGCGCCAGCACCGCGGGGGTTACCGCCGTTCTCAGCACCGGCTCCATCCAGCTCAGCCCGTCGGGGATCGTGATGCCCGCCGACCGGGCGGGCAGGTACCCCAGCCCGAGGACCGCGGTCCGGGCGAGCAGCAGCCAGTCGAACCCGGACGCGGGCAGCAGCGGCAGCAGCGCCCACGCGAGCGCGTCATAC
>Ga0318555_10000717_pt1 | contig 10561 bp, 9 predicted proteins | sample GRESIP082b2f23_FD_202529 | JGI IMG/M metagenome (GOLD analysis project Ga0318555, IMG submission 202529) | Tropical soil microbial communities from Luquillo Experimental Forest, Puerto Rico - GRE.SIPMG.082b2f23 | ecosystem: Environmental > Terrestrial > Soil > Tropical forest > Bulk soil... | reverse complement strand
GCGGATAACGCGCGCGCCTTGCGCGAGCTGGGAATGGAATGAGCCGCAGCGCACGCCGCGTCGCTCTCACCCCGGGCTACCTGCTGCACCACCGGCCGTGGCGCGACACCAGCCGCATCCTCGAGGTGCTGACTCGCGAGCACGGTCGTCTCACCCTGTTTGCGCGCGGGGTGCGGGGTCCGCAAGCGAAGCTCGCCGCGGTGTTGCAACCCTTCCAACTGCTGCTGCTGTCGTGGAGCGGCCGCGGTGAGGCAGCGCAGCTCACCGCGGCCGAGCGTGCCGCGGCGGCTGCACCGCTCCCGCAGCGAAGTCTGCTCGCCGGATTCTATGTGAACGAGCTGCTCCTCAAGCTGACGACACGCCACGACGCGCTGCCAGAGCTCTTCGACCACTACCACGGCACCCTGGAGCGCCTGCGCGCCGGCGCGCCGCTCGAGCCCGCACTGCGCGTGTTCGAGAAGCGCCTGCTGGAGGTGCTCGGTTACGGGCTGGACCTCGCGAGCGAGGCACGCACGGGCTTGCCGCTCGAGCCCCATGCATACTACGACTTCCATCCGGGCATCGGCTTGCTGCGCGCCCGCGGCGGGGCCGCGCAGGCGCTGTGCGGACACTCATTGCTGAGCCTGGCACGCGAGAGCCTGGATGGAGGGCGCGAGCTCGAGGATGCGCGGCGCGTACTGCAGGCGGCGCTCGGCGCGTGCCTGGAAGGGCGGCCGCTCTCGACACGCCTGGTGGCAAGAGCGATGAAGCGCGGGACATCTCCATGAGCGTCACTCTCTTTCTTGGTGTCAACATCGATCATGTGGCGACGCTGCGCCAGGCGCGGCGCGCGCGCTATCCCGATCCGGTGCACGCGGCGCTCGCCGCCGAGCTCGCCGGCGCCGACAGCATTACGCTGCACCTGCGCGAGGACCGCAGACACATTCAGGACCACGACGTGCTCGCGCTGCGCGGTCTGCTGCAGACGCGCATGAACCTCGAGCTGGCGGTGACCGAGGAAATGCTCGCCATCGCTGCGGCGGTGCGCCCGGCGGACTGCTGCCTGGTGCCGGAGCGGCGGCTCGAGATCACCACCGAAGGCGGCCTCGACGTCGCCGCGCAGGCCGTGCGCATCGCCGAGGCGACGACGCGACTCACTGCCGCGGGTGTGCGTGTGGCGCTGTTCATCGACCCGGAGCGGCGGCAGATCGAAGCTGCGCACCGTGCCGGTGCACCGGTAGTGGAGCTGCACACCGGGGCGTACGCCGAGGCGCGCGGTGCAGCCGCGGCCACCGAGCTCGAGCGGCTGCGCTCCGCAGCGCGCATGGCCGCCAGTCTCGGGCTGGAGGTGCACGCCGGGCACGGCCTCACCTACCAGAACGTGCAACCCGTGGCGGCGGTGCGCGAGATCGTCGAGCTCAACATCGGGCACGCGCTCATGGCGCAGGCACTGTTCGTCGGCCTGCCGGCGGCGGTGCGCGAGATGAAGGCGCTGATGCGGGAGGCGCGCGGGTGATCTTCGGCATCGGCGTCGATGTGCTCGAGAGTGCGCGCATCGCCCAGACGCTCGCGCGCTTTGGCACGCGCTTCATCGAGCACCTGCTGATGCCCGAGGAGCATGCGCAGCTCGCGCATACTGCGCGGCCCGAGCGTTTCATCGCCATGCGCTTCGCCGCCAAAGAGGCGATCGTCAAGGCGATGGGCACCGGGTTCGCGCATGGGGTGTGGATCCGCGATGTGGGCGTGGTGCAGAACTCCTGGGGCAAGCCCGAGGTGGTGTTCTCCGCGCGCGGCGAGCGGGTGCGGCGCGCTCTCGGCGTCGGCGATGCGCACGTGACTCTGAGCGATGAACGCGGGCTCGTGGTCGCGGTCGCCGTGCTGATGAAGGCCACGTGAACACACTCGTGTTCGACATCGAGACCGTGCCCGATGTGGATCTCGGCCGCCGCCTGTACGGGCTCGAGGGGCTCGCCGATGCGCAGGTAGCAAAGGCGATGTTCGCCTTGCGGCGGCAGCACAGCGGCGGTGAGTTTCTGCCGCCGGAGCAGCAGCGCGTCGTCGCCATCGCCTGCGCGCTGCGCAGTGGCGAGGCCTTCAGGATATGGAGTCTGGGCGAGCTCGGCAGCTCCGAGGGCGAGCTGATCCAGCGCTTCTTCAACGGCATCGAGAACTACTCACCGAACCTCGTGTCCTGGAACGGCTCCGGGTTCGACCTGCCGGTGCTCACCTACCGCGCGCTGCTGAGTGGCGCACAGGCGCCGCGCCTGTGGGAGATGGGCGACGGCGATGATGCATTTCGGTACAACAACTACCTCAACCGCTATCACTGGCGGCACACCGACCTCATGGACGTGCTGTCCGGCTTCCACCAGCGCAACCGGGTGTCGCTGGCGAACATGGCTCGCCTGCTCGGACTCCCCGGGAAGCTCGGCTTCCATGGCGGGCAGGTGTGGGAGGCATGGCAAGCGGGCGATCTCGCCGGTATCCGCCGCTATTGCGAGACCGACGTGCTCAACACCTGGCTGATCTACCTGCGCTTCCAGCAGCTGCGCGGGCAGCTCTCGCGTGAGCAGCACGCGGAGGAGCTCGCGCGCGTGCGCCACTGCCTGATGAGCGCCCGGGAGCCGCATTTCGCCGAGTTCCTCCGAGCCTGGCAGGGCGAGGACGCTTGAGCGCTGCCTCGCGCGCAGAGCGGCGTGGGCGCCCCGCGCCTGCCGAGGAAACGGCACGGGTCGAGGGACTCACGCACGAAGGCGAGGGCGTCGTACACGGTGGCAAGACGGTATTCGTCGCTGGCGCGCTGCCGGGTGAGCTCATACGCCTGCGCCGCACGCGACGGCACCGCCAGCATGATGAGGGCGAGCTGCTCGAGGTTCTCGAGGCTTCCGCGGAGCGAGTGACGGCCCGCTGCCCGCACTTTGGCGTCTGCGGTGGCTGCGCGCTGCAGCATCTGGCACCGGCTGCGCAACTCGCGGCGAAGGAGAGCGAGCTGCGCGCAGCGCTCGCGCGTGTCGCGCGCGTCACACCGGCCCACTGGCTGCGCCCGCTGCCGGGTCCACATTGGGGTTATCGCCGGCGTGCGCGGCTCGGGGCCAAGTTCGTGCGAGCCAAGCAGACCGTGGTCGTCGGTTTTCGCGAGCGCTCCGCACCGTACGTGGCGCAGCTGCGCGGCTGCGAGGTGCTTCCAGCTGGCGCCAGCGCACTCATCGAGCCGCTCGCCGAGCTGCTCACCGGTCTCACCATCCGCGAGCAGCTGCCGCAGATCGAGGTGGCGGTGGGAGACAACGCCACCGCCCTGGTACTGCGGGTGCTCGCAACACCGACCGCCGAGGATCAGGCGCGGCTCGCCGCGTTCGCCCGCTCGCATGGCGTGCGTCTGTACATGCAGCCTGGCGGACTCGATTCAGTGCGTGAGCTCGGGGCAGCGGGCGAGCCCTTGCACTACCGTCTGCCGCAGTTCGGTCTGGAGCTGCAGTTTGCCCCCACCGATTTCATCCAGGTAAATGGTCCCGTGAACGAGTCGCTGGTGCAGCGTGCAGTGGAGCTGCTCGGGCTGAGCCCGGGGGCGGTGGTGCTCGATCTTTACTGCGGGCTCGGCAACTTCAGCCTGCCGCTTGCCCGCTGCGCCGCGCAGGTGGTCGGCGTCGAGGGTGATGCGGCTCTGGTGGAGCGAGCCTGCGGTAACGCCCGCCGCAACGGGCTTGGCAACGCCGAGTTCCACCTCGCCGACCTGGCGACGGAGCCGGACCCGGTTTCGCCCTGGATGCGCCGCGCCTACACGCACGTGCTGCTCGATCCGCCGCGTACCGGCGCGCGCGCGGTGTTGTCGGCCGTCGCGCGGCTGATGCCGCAGCGGCTGTTGTATATTTCCTGCCATCCGGGGAGTCTGGCGCGTGATCTGGGGGTGCTGGTGCACGAGCATGGCTTTACGCTCGCAGCGGCCGGTGTGGTCGACATGTTTCCGCACACTGCGCACATCGAGTCGCTGGCGCTCCTGACCAGTGCCGGCCACCCCCTCGAGGCGGTGCCCGCCGCATGAGTCTCGGCCCGCTGATGATCGACCTTGCGGGGACCGAGCTTCTCGCCGAGGAGCGCGAGCTGCTGCGCCACCGGCTCGTGGGCGGTGTGATCCTGTTCACACGCAACTATCTCGATCCACAGCAGCTGACCACCCTGGTGAGCTCGATTCACGCGGTGCGCTCGCCACCACTGATCGTAGCGGTGGACCAGGAGGGCGGACGCGTGCAGCGTTTCCGTGCCGGATTCTCGCTGCTGCCGCCTGCGAGGCGCATTGGGCACGAGTTCGACCTCGATGCCCGCGCAGGCGGTACCCTCGCGCGCGCGCTCGGATGGCTCATGGCGGCGGAGCTGCGGGCCCACGGGGTCGATATCTCCTTCGCCCCCTGTGTGGACCTGGATCTGGGTGTGAGCGAGGTCATCGGGGAGCGAGCGTTCCACGCCGACCCGGCCGCCGTGGGGCAGCTCGCGGGAGCCTGGGTGCATGGCATGCGCGAGGCGGGGATGGCCGCGACTGCCAAGCATTTTCCCGGCCACGGGTCGGTGGTGGCGGACTCCCACCTGACCTTGCCTGTGGATCGCCGGAGCCTGGAGGATCTCGCCCCCGACCTGACCCCCTACCGGCGCCTCATCCCCAACGGCCTCCCGGCCGTCATGGCCGCCCATGTGCTGTTCCCGGCCGTCGATTCTGCCCCTGCCAGCCTCTCGGCACGCTGGATTCGCGACGTGCTCCGCGGAGAGCTGGGATTCCAGGGGGTAGTGTTCAGCGACGATCTGTCCATGGGAGGGGCAGCCGCTGCCTACGGGGACGTCGTCACCCGGGCGCGGCAGGCCCTGTCGGCGGGTTGCGACATGCTACCGGTCTGTAACAATCGGGCGAGCGTCCTCGAGCTGCTGGCGGGACTCGAAATCGAGCCACAGCCGGCCTCCAGCCTGCGCCTCGTGCGTCTGCATGGGCGCGCGGGCGCCCCGGCACGCGCCGCCCTCGAGGCTTCCCCCGAGTGGGGGCGTGCCCGTGAGCTGCTGGCGCGCACCGCGGCGGCTCCGGCGTTGACGCTCGACCCGGGAAGCCGTGCATGAACAATTGGGCGGCCGAGGCCTGGCGCGTCGTCGTGGAGAGCGCGCCCGAGGGCATCGTGATCTGCGACGCCACATCGGCGGATTGCCCCGCCGTGTTCGTGAACCCCGCGTTCGCGCAGATGTGCGGGTATCCGGCGGCCGCGCTCCTGGGCAGCAATCTGCGCATCCTGCAGGGCACCGATCGCGACCAGGAGGCGCGCGTCCGACTGGCCGAGGCGGTAAGCCGAGGTGAGCCGGCGCGGGTACTGGTGCGCAACTATCGCCCCGACGGCTCGATGTTCTGGAACGAGACTGTCATCCAGCCGGTGCGCGCCGGGGACAAGGTCACGCACTTCATCGGTTACCACCGTGATGCGAGCGATCGGCTGAAGAACGCCGAGCGGCTGCCTTCCGGGTTGCCATCCTGGCTGCGCGAGGACCGCCTTACCGGGTTGCATTCGCGGGCTTACTTCGAAGAGTTGCTGCAACGGGACTGGCAGCTTGCACAGCGCGACTCGCACGAGATCGGGCTGACGCTGTTCGACATCGACGACCTCGGCGCCTACAACGAGAAATTCGACCGCTCGGCCGGCGATGCCTGCATCCGGCGGATCGCGCGGGTGATCGCCGCCTCCTACCGGCGCGGCGGAGATCTGGTGGGACGCTGGGACGGGGGCACTTTCGTCGTGCTGACGCAGGGGGAGGCGGCGGAAAAGGCCCCGCAATATGCACAGGTGGTGCGCCAGCGCGTGCGGGATCTGCTGATGCATCATCCCACCGCCGGTGCCGGGCGCTACGTGACGCTGAGCGCGGGGATCGCGAGTCTCGTACCGCCGCGCACGCTTGCGCTCGAGGGGCTGCTCAAGGCGTGCGAGGCTGCTCTCCGGCGCGCCAAGAAAAACGGCAAGGACAGCATCGTCACCGCCGAAGCCGCGGACTTCCAGTTGTCCGGAGATGAGACTCAGTCAGCCAGACGCAAGGCCGTGAGCGCTTCAACGGAGTGAGCGCTTTGGGTCGGAGCGCAGTGCCGACAGCCGCGCGCGCCGTGTTCTTTTGCTATTGAAACGAAATAGCAGTAATATTTCCAATGAAATGAGGCCCCGTCGCCCCCCGCGCGCTCGCCCGGCCGTTGACCCGGCGGCGACCCTGTCGCGGGCGACGGTGCGCGCCGCGCGCTTTCTCGGGCTTGCGCAAGCGGATCTGGCCCCGGTCCTGGGCGTGAGCGCCGCCACGCTGTCACGCCTCGCCAATGGTCAGCGTCAACTCGAGCCCGGCTCCAAGCCCTGGCAGCTCGCCGCGCTGTTCGTGCGGCTGTTCCGCTCGCTCGATGCGATAGTCGGCTCGGACGATGCCGCCGCGCAGGCCTGGCTGCGCAGCGACAACCGTGCCCTCGGAGGCGTTCCGGTCGATCTGATCCGCGAGCCCGCGGGCCTGGTGCGCACCGTTGACTACCTGGACGCCGCGCGCGCTCGCATCTGAGGCGCGCGGCTACACCCGAGCGCTCTGGCGTGTGGTCGAGGCCCAGCACACCGCCTCGACCATGCGTCTCGCGGATTCACTCGAGGAGCAGGCGCTGCTGGAAACCGTCCTCGAGGAGAGTAAGCCGGCTCTCCCGGCGGAGGTGCGACGGCTGCATTACCTGCTCGCGACGCCGTATCGCTACCGTCCACATGTGGGGTCACGCTTTCGCGCCGCCCTCGAGCCGGGTGTCTGGTACGGCGCAGAGGTGCTGCGCACTGCGCTCGCCGAGAAGAGCTACTGGCGACTGCGCTTCCTGCTGGACTCTCCCGCCACGCCCGACCTGAAGCCGGTGCCGCACACCGCCTTTCAGGCGGGGGTGCGTAGCCGTGCCACGCTCGATCTGACGCGCGCGCCGTTCGCGCGCGAGCGCGCAGCGTGGACCGAGCGTTCGAACTACCAGAGCACCCAGGCGCTGGCGACCGCGGCCCGCGAAGCTCACATCGAGCTCATCCGCTACGAATCGGTGCGCGATCCGGAGCACGCCGCGTGCGTCGCCGTGCTCGCTCCGAGCGCCTTCGGCCGCGGCAAGCCCCATGCGCTCGAGACCTGGTTCATTGCCGCCGCACGCAGGGGGGTGCGTTGCGCGCTGCAGGGGAGCGATGTCCCGCAGTTCGAATTCACTGCGGCGCAGTTGCTCGGCGATTGACTAACGGCCGGGCGGCCGCGTGCCCTGCGCCGGAGCGACCAGCGCGATCACGCCGAACGCCGGGTGGTCGAAGTAGTTGCGCTCGTAGAAACGCACGCGCCGGCTCTCGTTGATGGTGAATGGAGTGTCGGGTGCCGCGCCAAGACCCTGTGGCGGAGCGGACATGGCGTAGGTGAGCGACATCCCCAGGTGCAGCCACTGGCCGCGCTCGAGAAAGACGCTGCCCGAAAGCCCCGGTACATCGATGCCGAGCTTCTGCACGCTGAAGCCGGCGCGGGTCCCCCAGGAGCTTGCGGTCTGCGACCATGCCACGTGCGCCTCCGGTACGTAGACGCCGCTCGCGCGCAGACGGCTCTCGAGCTCGCCGAGCTGCCAGTTGGAGGAGGGGAGTGCCGCGACGAAGTGCCCGACGCTCGCTGCGCCGCTCGCGGACTCCTCGCCGGCGATGTTGCGGGCGCCCGCTTCCGCGCTCCAGTCCTCGGGGCCCCCGAGCGCGCTGGTGGCACGGAACACGATGATCTCGATGTTGTAGACGGTGCCGCTCGGAGCGGGTGTTGGCGCGGGAGCCGCAGCCGGCGCGGCGGGCGGTGCGGCTTCCTGGGCGAGCGAGCACGACGCACGCACGCAAGACAGCAGTGCGACGAGCACACTCAGCAGGAGTGGCGCAGGGCGAGGACGCATGTGAGTCATTCTACCCGTGCACGAAGCTCAATGGATGCGTGCCGGCTCACCCAGTCGGCGCAGCAGCTGCGCTGCGAACTCGAAGCGCGCGCTCTCGGCGGGCAGCGCGCGCGACACGCGCAGCTTCAACGGACCTTCCAGGCGGTACTCGCGCGCGCCCTTCTGGATCAGGCGCACGAGTGTGGCCGGGTCCACGCCCGAGCGCTCCTCGAACAGCACCGAGCCGCCCTGTGGGCCGAGATCGAGCCGCCGCACACCGAGTGCGCGCGCGTGGAGTTTGAGCTTGGCGATCCTCAGCAGGTTCTGCGCTGCGGGCGGCAGCGGGCCGAAGCGGTCATGCAGCTCGGCGGTGAGCTCATCGAGCGCCACCTCGCTCGGTGCGGCCGCGATGCGCTTGTACAGCGACAGCCGCACGTGCACGTCGCCGACGTAGCTTTCCGGCAGGAAGGCCGGCAGCCGCAGCTCCACCTCGGTGGCGGCGGCGAGCGGCTGGTCGAGCAGCGGCTCACGTCCCGCCTTCAACGCCTTGACCGCGTGTTCCAGCATGTCCAGGTACAGCGACAGCCCGACCTCGGTCATCTGGCCGCTCTGCTCTTCGCCAAGCAGCTCGCCCGCGCCACGGATCTCGAGGTCGTGTGTGGCGAGCACGAAGCCCGCACCGAGCTCCTCCATTGATTCGATGGCCTCGAGCCTTTTCGCGGCATCGCGCGGCAGCGCCTGCCGCGGTGGCGCGATGAGGTAAGCGTAAGCGCGGTGATGCGAGCGGCCGACGCGACCGCGCAGCTGGTGCAACTGCGCCAGGCCCATCCGGTCGGCACGGTTGATCATGATGGTGTTGGCGCTCGGCACGTCGATGCCGCTTTCGATGATGGTGGTGCATACGAGCATACTGAAACGGCGGTGATAGAAGTCGACCATGAGCTGCTCGAGATCGCGCTCGCGCATCTGGCCGTGGCCGACCCGCACGCTTGCCTCCGGCACCAGCGCCTGCACCTCGGCGGCAATCTTCTCGATGCTGCGCACCTCGTTGTGCACGAAGTAAATCTGGCCACCGCGCCGCAACTCGCGCAGTGCGGCCTCGCGCAGCGTCGGCGTGTGCCACTCGATGAGGAAGGTCTTGATCGCGAGCCGCTCGGCCGGAGCCGTGGTGATCAGCGACAGGTCGCGCAGCCCGCCAAGCGCCATGTTGAGAGTGCGGGGGATCGGGGTGGCGGTGAGGGTGAGCACGTGCACGTTGGCGCGCAGTGCCTGCAGTCGCTCCTTGTCACGCACGCCGAAGCGATGCTCCTCGTCGATGATGAGGAGTCCCAGGTCCTTGAAACGTGCATGGGCGTGCAGCAGGCGGTGCGTGGCGATGACGATGTCGACCTTTCCCTGCTCGAGGCCCTCGAGGACCGCCTGCGTTTCCTTGGAGGTGCCAAAGCGCGACAGGCCTTCCACCCGCACCGGCCAGTCGGCAAAGCGATCGCGGAAATTGGCGAGGTGCTGCTGCACCAGCAGCGTCGTCGGCGCGAGCACCGCCACCTGCTTGCCGGCCTGTGCGGCGATGAACGCGGCGCGCATCGCCACCTCGGTCTTGCCGAACCCCACATCGCCGCACACGATGCGGTCCATGGGGCGTTCGCCCGCGAGGTCGGTGAGCACCTGCCGTATGGCCTGCGCCTGGTCTTCGGTCTCCTCGAACGGAAAAGCGTTGGCGAACGCCTGGTAGTCGAGCTCGCTCGCCGCCAGTGCGAGGCCCGCCTGTGCCTTGCGCCGCGCGTGCAGGTCGAGCAGCTCCGCCGCCACATCGCGGATCTGCTCGGCGGCGCGCCGGCGCGCCCGCGCCCACTGGTCGGTGCCGAGCTTGTGGAGCGGGGCGTTCTCCAGTGCCGCACCGGTGTAGCGGCTGACCAGATGCAGGGCATGCACGGGCACGTAGATACGGTCGCCGTCCTGGTACTCGAGCACGAGGAACTCCCCCGGCTGACCGCTGACCTCCATGGGTTGCAGTCCCAGATAGCGCCCGACGCCATACTCCTCATGCACCACCGGGGAGCCGGGATTGAGATCCTGCAGATCGCGCAGGATCGCTTCGGGATCCGAAACGCGCTTGGCGCGCCTGCGCTCAGCCGGTGCGCGCGGTCCGAACAGCTGCGCCTCGGCGACCACCGCGACCGGCGGGATCGTGAGCGTCAATCCGCGCAGATCCGGGGCTACTGCGAGCGCGAGTCGTGCGCTGCCCGCGGCAAAGGCATCCCAGCCCTCGAGTATGCTCACTTCGTGCTGGTGCGCGCGCAGCATCTCGTGCAGCACCTCGCGCCGTCCCGCCGAGTCTGCCGCCAGCAGCACCCGTCCTTCGAATCCCTTGATGAACGAGTCGAGCGGCGCGAAAGGCTCCGCGGCGCGCACATCGAGGCGCAATTCGCGCGGGGCGACGGTCGGGAAGTTGCGTACCGCGAGGGATTCGCCCTGCAGCTCCGTGTCCGCCTTGAAGGCATCGAGCGTAATGCCGGCAAACTGCTCGAAATGCGCCGCGAGCTGTGCCGGCTCGAGGAACAGCTCCGCGGGCTCGAGCAGCGGCCGCTCGAGGTCGTGCCGGCGCTCCTCGTAGCGCTCGAGGATCTCCTGCCAGCCCTTCAGCAGCGAGCCCGGCAGGGAGACATCCTGGACCAGCAC
>Ga0318555_10000715_pt1 | contig 10565 bp, 10 predicted proteins | sample GRESIP082b2f23_FD_202529 | JGI IMG/M metagenome (GOLD analysis project Ga0318555, IMG submission 202529) | Tropical soil microbial communities from Luquillo Experimental Forest, Puerto Rico - GRE.SIPMG.082b2f23 | ecosystem: Environmental > Terrestrial > Soil > Tropical forest > Bulk soil... | reverse complement strand
GTATTCGAGAAGGCGAAACTCGCGCGGCTGCAGCGCGATCAGCTTACCCGCGCGCTCGGCACGCCGCGTCCGCAAATCGAGCCGTAAATCGGCGATCCACAGTTCGCGACTGTCCTCGTTCCCCGCGCCCCGGCGGGTCAATGCTTCGACGCGGGCCAGCAGCTCGGAAAAAGCGAAGGGCTTTGTCAGATAATCATCGCCGCCGCCGCGCAACCCGCGCACCCGCTCGTCGAGGCTCGCGAGCGCGCTCAGAATCAGCACCGGTGTGGTCTTTCCGAGGTTTCGGATCGTGGCGATGATCGACAATCCGTCCACGTCGCCCGGCAGCATCCGATCAAGAACGATGACATCCCAGCGCTCGTTCGTGGCGAGGTGAAGCCCGCTAACACCATCGCGCACCAAAGTGGCCGTGTGACCAGCCTCCGTGAGCCCGTTGCAGATATAGCGGGCCGTATCCGCTTCATCCTCTATGACGAGACAACGCATCTCCCGCTGCGCTTCAGTCGATGCCGGCGGCCTGACCGCAATGTGCTGATCACCGGAAACCCACTTCGTAATGTTGCTTTCTTTAGCCGAAGGAGGTGAGGATCGCCAGCCCGCCGAGAGGCGGCATCCGCCTCCGGGATTGTCTGCGGGTGGTCTGCCCGGGCACGACCAGGGGGCGCTCGGTTCTCCCGCGAGGGTAACCCGAAGATCAACTCTGATATGACTCTCTCGTTGACGTCGTCAGCTAAATTGGCTGATTATGTCAGCAAAAGTCGATCAGGGTATATCGGGATGGGTGGGCTGGAAGACCGAGTCGCCAGCGTCCGGCGCTTCAGTCGGTTCTACACTCGCAAAATTGGCGTCCTGCACGAGGGGCTGCTCGGCAGTCCCCTATCGCTGACCGAAGGTCGGGTGATCTGGGAATTGGCACAGCGCGAGCGGGCGACGGCATCGGAGCTCGCGGCCGAGCTCGGTCTCGACACCGGTTATTTGAGCCGAATCCTCGGCGGGTTCGAGAAGCGTCGGCTGATCGACAGGCGGCCCTCCGAGCGCGACGGAAGACAGGTCGTCATCGCGCTGACCGAAGCCGGCCGTGCGCTCTACGCGACGATCGACACCCGCTCCCGCGACGCGGTGGCGGCAATGCTGGGCGAGCTCGACGGCTCCGATCAGGCTCGGCTGGTTGCCGCCCTCGAGACGGTCGAGCAGCTGCTCGGGCAAGGGCGGAAACCCGCCGGCCCTCATACGTCCTACGCTCGCACCAGCCGGGTGACATGGGTTGGATCATCCATCGACACGGCATCCTCTACGCCGAGGAATACGGTTTGGACCAGAAGTTCGAGGCCCTGGTGGCTCAGATCGCCGCCACGTTCATCGAGAATTTCGACGCCGTGCGTGAGCGTTGCTGGATCGCCGAGCGCGACGACGCCATCGTCGGGTCGGTGCTGCTGGTCAAGGAGAGCGACGAGGTGGCAAAGCTGCGTCTGCTCTATGTCGAGCCGGCGGCGCGCGGGCTCGGCATCGGCAGCCGGCTTGTCGGTGAATGCATTCGCTTCGCCGGCCAGCGGCGCTATCGCAAGATCTCCTTGTGGACAAACGACGTGCTGGTTTCGGCCCGCCGCATCTATCAGGCCGCGGGCTTTCACCTGGTGAGCCAAGAGCCGCATCGGAGCTTCGGGCGGGACCTCGTCGGGCAATTCTGGGAACTTGCGCTGCCGCCGGGTCGCCCACCACGACCCTCGCCCAAGCCGGGGTAGGGCTACGAGCTAACCGCCGCGGTAGCGAGCATCAGCACGCCCCAGAGGGCGGCGCCGACACCGGCGAACCTACCGATCCAATGGCCCATTGGGATCGTCTTTTCGAACAGAATGAAACCGGCGAGACCGGCAATCCAAAAGAGGTTCATGATGCCGCCGAAGAACAAGAGGCCCATCAGGAACCAGCAGCATCCCAGGCAATAGGTGCCGTGCTCGAGCCCCATGCGAAAGGCGCCGCGTGGGCCCGGCCGCCACTTCTGGGCGAGGAAGGCGAGCGGCGAGCGGCAGTGCCGCAGGCACACGCCTTTGATCGGGGTGAGTTGCCATGCGCCGGCGGCGACGAGGATCGCTCCGCCGAGCCAGTAGTTCGTCGTCGTCATCATCGGCGACAGCAGGTCGAGCTGCTCCAATCCCCACTGCAATCCGGCGGCGAGCGCGCTGAATCCGCCCCAGGCCGCGAGATACCCGGCGGCGAAGATCCCGGTCGCCACGTACGGCCGATCGCGGGCTTTTTGGGCGCGGTTGGCGCGCGCGAAGAGCAGCACCATCGGTGCCGCACCGGGTAGCATCATCGCCACCATCATCACCCACCACATGGCGAAGATCAGAGAGGCGTATGCCGGGGTCCACACCGCTCGTTCCATCATCATGTCCATGCCGGGCATGCCGGCCATCTGGGTCATCGCGACCGCGCTCATTCCGGTCCCGGCGCCAAGCACGATCCAGACCCAGGCGACAAGGATGACCGCGACAAGACCGCCGATCACGACAAAGCGGTCCCGCCGCAGCACGGCTTCGAGGACGGTCGTATCAGTGATCGCCGTCCTCGCTCCCGCCATCAGGGGCGCCCAAACTTCGATTTATACTCGTCAAAGGTGTAGAGCATACCGTTCTGGTTCCAGGCGATATGCGCCAGCGAGCTGTGACGCCCGTTCAAGTCGAATTTGATGGCGCCCAAGCCTTTGGCAAAGCCGGATGCATTCTCGGCCTCGTGGAACATCCAGCCCTTGGGCAGCACCAAAATCATCCGCTCTTCCCGGTCCGTCACCGGATTGCGTATCGGCTCGCTGTGCGCCCGGACCACTCCGTCAACCTCGACACGCGAACGGCGTTTCTCGAGGTCCCATTCAAACTCGATCTTTGCGAATAAAGGGTCCTTGACCGTCTCGATGCAGGCAGAGAAGATCTGGAACAAGGTGCCGACAGGCTGGTCCTCGCCGGAGAGGATGTAAAACAGAGCTTCGCGCTGGGCCTCGTCAGCGCGCTCGTCGATGATCGCTTGGAACACCCCTTGGCCGTGATGGAGCGCTCGCGGTAAATAGACGGTGCCGACGACTGCCAGGTCATCAAGCCGCACATCCTCGCACGAGCCCTTGTCGATCTTGAATGCGACCAGGCCGGTGCAATACCCATAGGTCGGGTCGGCCATCGTTTCGCACGGGCAGCCATAATCACAACTGCAATAATCGACCCACCTGCCTTCGATCTGCCAATTCTTGCCCGCCATTCTTGCGCCTCCCTTCCGTTCGAAGTTGACGATCTCTCGGATCTCTGAGTTGGCCCATTGTTCGCCGCTCGGTGTCACCGAGGCAACAGGTTTCAAGCATGACGAAGGCCCCGACGATCGGGTCAGGCGCCGGCCGGCGGTACCCTGGAGCTTCCCTGATCCGCCGATTCGGTTCCCTCTTCGGGCGAATTAATTCCCTGTTCGGTTATCTAGGGAAATCGACTCGGAACCCGTTGAATTACTGTCCTCTCCGGTACCGCGACCACAGGTTTTCGACCGCGGCGATATGAAATTCACAGTTTTTTCTCGCGGACCAGGGAACCGGACCCGTAAGCGCGATGCCGGCTGGCGCCATTGACGCCTAGAGACCGCGCTCATAAGTTCCGGCGCGCAAATTTTTGAAGGAACTACGAGATGAAGCCGAACCGGCGCCCGGCCAACCCGTGCTTCTCGTCGGGCCCGTGCGCCAAGCGGCCGGGGTGGTCCCCCTCCGTGCTCGAGGGGGCGCTCGCCGGGCGTTCGCATCGCTCGCCGGTCGGTTTGGCGCGGCTGGTCGAGGTCATCGAGCGCTCGCGTACGATCCTCGGCATCCCCACCGACTGGCGGGTAGGGATCGTCGCCGGCTCGGACACCGGGGCGATCGAGATCGCGATGTGGTCGCTCCTCGGCGCCCGCGGCGTCGACATGCTGGCCTGGGAGAATTTCGGCGAAGGCTGGGTCACCGATGTCGAGCAGCTGAACCTCCCCGATGTGCGGGTATTGCGTGCACCCTATGGCAGGCTCCCGGATTTGTCGGAGGTCGACCCGGCGCGCGACGTGGTCTTCACCTGGAACGGCACGACTTCCGGGGTTCGGGTCCCGAACGGCGACTGGATCGCCGCCGACCGCAAGGGGCTCGCGATCTGCGATGCGACCTCGGCGGTCTTCGCGATGCGGCTGCCGTGGGACAAGCTCGACGTCGCCACCTGGTCGTGGCAGAAGTCGCTCGGCGGCGAGGCGGGGCACGGCATGCTGGCGCTCTCGCCGCGGGCGGTCGAGCGGCTGGAGAGCTATATTCCGCCCTGGCCCTTGCCCAAGCTCTTCCGGCTCACCTCGAAGGGCAAGCTGATCGAGGGCGTTTTCCGTGGCGAGACGATCAATACGCCCTCGATGCTGTGCGTCGAGGACGCGCTCGATTCGCTGAGATGGGCCGAGAGGGTCGGCGGCCTCGACGGGCTCGTTGCGCGCTCGGAGAAGAGCCTCGTGACCATCGCCGCATGGGTCAAAACCTCGTCCTGGGCGCGGTTTCTCGCCGAGGATCAGGCCACCGTCTCCTCGACCTCGCCGCAACTCGAGATCGTCGATCCGTGGTTCGCCGGAATGGCGTGGGAACGCCGCTTCCGCACCGCGCGGGCGATGGCAAGGCAGCTCGAAGAGGAGGGGGCGGCCTACGACATCGCCAGCCATCGCGCCTCGCCGCCCGGCCTGCGGATCTGGACCGGTGCGACGGTCGAGCCGGCCGATGTCGCGCTGCTGCTGCCGTGGCTCGACTGGGCCTGGGAAGAACAGCGTGCGGCCAGGGCGGCATAGCCGACCGGAGCCGTAGATGCCGAAGGTGCTGATTGCCGATGCACTGAGCCCGCGCGCGGCCGAGATATTGACGGCGCGCGGGGTTCACGTCGACTTCCTGCCCGGACTGCCGGCAGCCGAGCTCAAAGAGCGCATCGCCGCCTATGAAGGGCTCGCGGTGCGCTCGGCGACCAAGGTCACCGAGGGGCTGCTCGCCCACGCCGAGAAGCTCCGGGTGATCGGCCGCGCCGGCATCGGGGTCGACAACATCGATGTCGAAGCGGCGACGCAGCGCGGCATCGTCGTCATGAACACGCCCTACGGCAACTCGATCACCGCGGCCGAGCACACGATCGCCTTGCTCTTCGCGCTGTGCCGGCAGATCCCGGCTGCCGACCGCTCGACCCAGGCCGGCAAGTGGGAGAAGGCCCGCTTCATGGGGGTCGAGCTCAGCGGCAAGACGCTCGGCGTCATCGGCTGCGGCAATGTCGGTGCCGCCGTCGCCGAGCGCGCCCTCGCGCTGCACATGAAGGTCGTCGCCTGCGACCCCTTTCTGTCGGCCGAGCGCGCCCGCGATCTCGGCGTCGAGAAGGTGGCGCTCGAGGCGCTGTTCGCCCGCGCCGACTTCATTACTCTGCACACGCCGCTCACCGAGGCGACACGAAACCTGATCGACCGCGGCGCGATCGCGATGATGAAACCCGGTGTGCGTCTCATAAACTGCGCCCGCGGCGGTCTCGTCGTCGAGGACGACCTTGCTGCCGCCCTCGACAGCGGCCATGTCGCCGGTGCGGCGATCGATGTCTTTAGCGAGGAGCCGACGATCCGGAGCCTGCTCTTCGGACGCGACAACGTCGTCGCCACCCCGCATCTCGGTGCCTCGACGAGCGAGGCGCAGGAGAACGTCGCCTTGCAGATCGCCGAGCAGATGGCCGATTTTCTGTTGACCGGGGCGGTCGCGAACGCGGTCAACATGCCGTCCTTGACCGCCGAGGAGGCGCAGCGGCTCAGCCCCTATATGAAGCTCGCCGAGCAGCTCGGCAGCTTTGCCGGGCAGCTGACCGAGAGTGGCATCAAGGCGGTCGCGGTCGAATACGAAGGGGCGATCGCCGAGCTCAACGTCAAGCCGTTGACCGCGATCGCGCTGACCGGGCTCCTGGCGCCTCAGCTCGCCGCCGTCAACATGGTCAACGCGCCGGTCATCTGCCGCGAGCGCGACATTCGCGTCAGCGAGACGCGGCGCGCCGAGCCGGTCGATTACCAGACCTTGATCCGGGTCGTCGTCGAGACCGAGCGCCGTCGCCGCGAGGTCGCCGGCACCCTCTTCGGCGGCGACAAGCCGCGTCTCGTCTCGGTCGAGGGCATCCCGCTCGAAGCCGAGCTCGGCCGCAACGTGCTGTTCGTGCGCAATCTTGACAAGCCGGGCTTTATCGGCGCGCTCGGCCAGGCGCTGGGTGCCGCGGCGGTCAACATCGCGACCTTCCATCTCGGCCGCACCGCGCCCGGCGGGGAGGCGATCGCCCTAGTCGAGGTCGACCAGAAGCTGACCCAGGCGATCCTCGACACCGTGCGCGCTCTGCCTAACGTGGTCCAGGCCAAGGCAATGCGCTTCTAGCCGCCACACGGCTTCGCTACACTGCCTGGGTTATGAACGAGACACCGCACCCGGCGCTGTTGCCGACCGGCATGCACGATCTGCTGCCGCCCGAAGCCGAAATCGAGGCGGCTGTCGTAGCGCAGCTGATGGCGACACTGACGGCGCATGGCTACGAGCGCGTCAAGCCGCCGCTCGTCGAGTTCGAGGAGACGCTGTTCTCCGGTGCCGGGGCGGCGATGGGGAATTCGACCTTCCGCATGATGGATCCCGTCTCGCACCGCATGATCGGCGTGCGCGCCGACATGACGCCGCAGATCGCGCGCATCGCCGCCACTCGGCTCGGCGGCGCGCCACGGCCACTGCGCCTCAGCTACGCCGGCCAAGTGCTGCGGGTCAGGGGCTCCGAGATCCGGCCTGAGCGGCAGATCGGCCAGGTCGGCGCCGAACTGATCGGCGCCGCGTGTCCGGCCGCCGATGTCGAGGCGATCGTGGTTGCCGGAGCGGCGCTCGCGGCACTCTGCGTGCCCCACCTCACGGTGGATATCACTCTGCCAACATTGGTGCCGGCAATCGCCGAGGCCTATGGGATCGGCGGGGAGTATGCGGCCGCGTTGCGTGCCGCCCTCGACCACAAGGACGCCGCAGCGGTTACTGCACTCGCAGGCAAGGCGGGAAAGCTCCTGGAGCGCCTGCTCTTTGCCGCGGGTCCCGCTGCCGCGACGCTTGCCGCGTTCGACCGCCTCGAGTTGCCGGGTCGGGCGCGCGCCGAGCGGGCACGGCTCGGTACCGTGCTCGACGGGCTCGCGGTGGCGGCTCCCGAGCTCAAAGTGACGGTCGACCCGGTCGAAAACCGTGGCTTCGAGTACCACACCGGGATCAGCTTTACGTTTTTCGCGGGCGGATCTGCGGCCAACGGCCCGCTCGGCGAGCTCGGCCGCGGCGGGCGTTATGAGGCCGGCGATCCCGCGGCACCGGAGCCGGCGACCGGCTTCACCCTCTATACCGATACGATCTTGCAGGTATTGCCCGCAGCGCTCGCGCCGCGTCGCGTGCTGTTGCCGCTCGGTGCCGATCGCGCCCGAGCCGGCGCCTTGCGGGAGGCGGGCTGGGTCACGGTCGCCGCACTCGAACCGCAGGGCGACTGGCGGGCGGAGGCGCGCCGCCTCGGCTGCAGCCATGTTCTGGAGGGCGAGACCCCGATGGCGGTCGGCTGAGGAGGCCGAGATGGGCAATGTCGTCGTTGTCGGCGCCCAATGGGGCGACGAGGGCAAGGGTAAGATCGTCGACTGGCTGTCGGAGCGGGCCGATGTCGTGGTGCGCTTCCAGGGCGGCCACAATGCCGGCCACACCCTCCTAGTCGGCAACACCGAGTACAAGCTCAGCCTGCTCCCGTCGGGGGTCGTCCGCCCTGGCAAGCTTTCGATCATCGGCAGCGGCGTCGTCGTCGATCCCTGGGCGCTCGTCGCCGAGATCGAGACGATGCGCGAAAAGGGGCTTGAGATCTCGCCGCATAATTTGCGGCTTGCCGACAACGCGGCGCTGATCCTGCCGTCGCACGGCGCGCTCGACCGTGCCCGCGAGGAGCGGCGGGGCGATCAAAAGATCGGTACCACCGGCCGCGGCATCGGCCCGGCTTACGAGGACAAAGTCGGGCGCCGCGCGATCCGGGTGTGCGATCTCGCCGATCCACAGGCGCTCGAATGGCGCGTCGACGACGCGCTGTTGCACCACAACGCGCTGCTGCGCGGGCTCGGCGAGCCCGAGGTCGATCGCCGCGAGTTGCTCGCCGCGCTGACCGCGATCGCGCCGCACGTCTTGCCCTATGCCGGCCCGGTGTGGCGCCTGCTCGACGACGCCCGCAGCCAAGGAAGGCGCATCCTGTTCGAAGGCGCGCAGGGCGCCATGCTCGACGTCGACCACGGCACCTACCCCTTCGTCACCTCGTCGAATACCGTTGCCGGGCAGGCGGCGGCCGGATCGGGGATTGCAACGGGCGCCATCGGCTTCGTGCTCGGCATCACCAAGGCGTACACCACCCGAGTCGGCAGCGGGCCGTTTCCGACCGAGCTCAATGATGCGATCGGCGAGAAGCTCGGCGAGCGCGGCCGCGAGTTCGGCGTCGTCACCGGGCGCAAACGGCGCTGCGGCTGGTTCGACGCGGTGGCGGTACGGCAAGCGGTCAAGACCGGCGGGATCAATGGCATCGCGCTGACCAAGCTCGACGTGCTCGACGGCTTCGACGAGGTCAAGTTCTGTACCGCCTATCGCTGCGGCGGCGAGACCTACGACTACGTCCCGGCGGGGATGACCGCTCAGGCGGCGCTCGAGCCGGTGTACGAGACCGCCGAGGGGTGGCGCGAAAGCACCCGGGGCGCCCGCTCGTGGGCTGATTTGCCGGCAACCGCGATCAAATACATTGTGCGGCTGGAGGAGCTGATCGGCACGCCGGTTGCGCTGCTATCGACAAGCCCCGAGCGCGCGGACACGGTGCTGGTGCGCGATCCCTTCGCCGATTGATCCGATACCGCGCGAGACCTCGGCTCTATCGGCCGCCGCGGGCCTGCGGCGCGGCAGGTGTCCTGCCGGAGCGGGCATGCTCGCCAATATAGCCATCGACATGGGTGGCTATCGTCTCCAAGCAGTCGGCAAAATAATGATCGGCGCCGGCGATCTTGCGAAAATCGATCTTGATGTCACGCTGATGCGACAGCTTGTTGACTAGCCGCTGCACCGATTCCACTGGCACCACGCTGTCCCGATCGCCCTGCAGGATAAGGCCCGATGACGGGCAAGGAGCAAGAAAGGTAAAGTCGTAAACATTGGCCGGCGGCGACACCGCGACGAAGCTTTCAATTTCGGGCCGCCGCATAAGCAGCTGCATGCCGATCCAGGCGCCGAACGAAAAGCCGGCGATCCAGCAGAATTGGGCGTTCGGATTGTAGGTCTGCAGCCAGTCGAGTGCCGAGGCGGCATCGGACAGTTCGCCTTCGCCGCGGTCGAAGCTGCCTTGGCTGCGCCCAACGCCACGGAAGTTAAAACGTAGGGTCGAGAACCCATGGCGCACGAAACACTGGTACAAGGTATAAACGACCTTGTTGTTCATCGTGCCGCCATGTTGTGGATGCGGATGGAGCACGATCGCCATCGGCGCCGCGGGCGCGCGGGCATGATGATAGCGCGCCTCGATCCGCCCCTCCGGCCCGTTGATGATCACGTCAGGCACGGCAGATCCAGCTCAAATCCCAGGATGCCGCTTGGATAACAGCGACCCTGGAGCCGCTAGGAAGCCCGTGATTCTTGATCATTTTCGTCGGACAATTATATCTTCGCTCACGCTGCCCGCGATGCCGCGCGGTCGCACCCGGCATCAAGGCTGGTACAATATAGTGACAGCGATGCTCTTTAGAAACCTGCGCGACGAAATCGACGCTACCCTGGCCCGCGATCCCGCCGCCCGTTCGCGCCTCGAAGTCGTGCTGTGTTATCCGGGGTTTCACGCGCTGCTGTTCCATCGGCTTGCCCATTGGCTGTGGCAGCATCGCTGGTTTCTCGCCGGGCGTCTTGTATCCCATGTCGGGCGGATGGCGACCGGCATCGAGATCCATCCTGGTGCCCGCATCGGCAAACGCCTGTTCATCGATCACGGGATGGGGGTCGTGATCGGAGAGACTGCCGAGATCGGCGACGACTGCACCCTGTATCAGGGCGTGACCCTGGGGGGTACCTCGCTGGACCGCGACCAAAAGCGTCATCCTACTCTCGGCAACGGTGTCATTGTCAGTGTGCACGCCCAGGTGCTCGGTCCGTTCCGGGTCGGGGACGGGGCGCGCATTGGTGCACAGGCGGTCGTGCTGAGCGAGGTGCCCGAGGGCGCCACGATGGTCGGCATTCCGGCCAAGCCGGTCGCCCGGCGGCGCGAATCGAGCGAGCCGCGGCCGGCGTTTCAGCCTTATGCGCTGGGACCCGAGATCCCCGATCCAATCGCCCGTGCGCTCAACGGTCTCCTTGATGAGGTGACGAGCCTGAGGGCACGCTTGGCCGAGATCGAGAAGAGCGAGCGGCTACGCTCCAGCACCGCCGAGCGAGCCCCGGAGGTTCAGCGCGGTAACGGGGCCTGCGACAAGGAGCGCGCGGCCTGAGGATCGGACGATGAGGCTGAGCACCAAAGGCC
>Ga0318555_10000712_pt1 | contig 10574 bp, 9 predicted proteins | sample GRESIP082b2f23_FD_202529 | JGI IMG/M metagenome (GOLD analysis project Ga0318555, IMG submission 202529) | Tropical soil microbial communities from Luquillo Experimental Forest, Puerto Rico - GRE.SIPMG.082b2f23 | ecosystem: Environmental > Terrestrial > Soil > Tropical forest > Bulk soil... | reverse complement strand
GCTCAGCAGCACCGCCAGGTCATCGGCCAGCAGCCGCTCCAGCTCCCGCGCCGTGCCGAACACCCGGTACGACACCGTCCCCGCGTCGCGGATGCCCTCCAGCATCGCCGCCAGGCCGGGCTCGATGTCCGGGGCCGGGCGTTTCAGGTACAGCAGCATCGGCTTCCCGGCGGCCAGCCGGAACTCATCCTCCAGCCCGGAAATGCCCATCCCCGGCGCGACCCACCCGTACCGCTGCCAGTAGATGCCGACAAACACTTGGGACTGCGCCAGGTACGCCTGATACATCGGCCGCGGCGGGTGCGGCCGCGCACCAGCCTCATAAAAGACCGGCACCAGGTGCAGCCGGGCGATCGCCCGCCGCGCCGCCGCCCGCTCCTCAGCGAGTTCCCCCAGCGTGGAGGAGATGAACACCCGCACCCGCTGGTCCGGTGTCAGAATCACACCTGTGTCCGCCATCACCTCACAGGCTAGCCCGGAGCCGCACCAGGGCCACCGGGGTGAGGCATAACACGGCACGCATCACGGGGCGAGGAACTGCCCGCCCGGGAACTGGGGTTCACGGTGCGCGGCGGAGACGAGACAAGGGAGTGCTGACGTGACCGAGACCGTGGAGTTGCCGGGGCCGGACCAGCCGGTGAGCTTCGCCGCACATATCAGGCCGCTGTTCCGTGAGCGGGACCTGCAGTCCATGAGCTGGGCATTCGACCTCGGCTCCTATGATGACGTGCGCGCCCACGCGGAGACGATCCTGGGCCGGCTGGACGGCGGGGGGATGCCGTGTGACGGCGCCTGGCCAGCGGAATGGGTCGACGTGTTCCGCCGCTGGCAGCTGGCCGGCATGCAACCGTGACCGGGGCCGCCCCGGCGGCCGCGGCCCGTCGCATAGCCAGCCCGCCGAGGCCGGGGTTCTGCCTAGCGGTCCAGGCCGAGCAGGGGGTCCAGGCCGACCGTCAGCCCGGCGGGCAGTGACGCCACGCCGCGGATCCCCAGCAGGACCCCGGGCATGAACGAGGCCCGGTCCAGCGAGTCGTGCCGGATGGTCAGCGTCTCGCCGTGCCCGCCGAGCAGGACCTCCTGGTGGGCCAGCAGGCCGGCCAGCCGGACCGAGTGCACGTGCACACCGGCCACGACCGCGCCACGGGCGCCGTCCAGGGCGGTCACGGTGCCGTCTGGCGGCGCCCCCACCCCGGCCTCGGCCCGGGCGGCAGCGACCAGCGACGCGGTCCGCGATGCGGTCCCGGATGGCGCGTCCACTTTGGCCGCGTGGTGCAGTTCGATGATCTCCGCCGACTCGAAGAATCGCGCCGCCTGGGCGGCAAAACTCATCATCAGCACCGCGCCGATGGAGAAGTTAGGCACGATCAGCGCCCGGGCGCCGGCCGTGGCGGCCAGCCACTGCCTGACCTGCCCGATTCTGGCCTCGTCGAAGCCCGACGTGCCGACCACGGCGGTCAGGCCCCGGCCGATACACCAGTGCAGGTTGTCCATGACCACACCCGGGTGGGTGAAGTCGACCACCACGTCGCAGCCGGCCAGCGCGGCCCGGTCGTCACCCTGGTCCACCCCGGCCGCCATGGTCAGATCGGCCGCATCCGCGACCGCCTGGCACACCTGCGAGCCCATGCGGCCGTTGGCACCGAGCACCCCGACCTTGATCATCGCTGCCTCCTGGCAGACCGGGCCGGCGGCGGTCAGGCCAGCGCGGCCGTGAACGCGGCGTCGCTGTCGAACGGCCCGACCACGGCCAGCACCTTGGCCTGGGCCAGTATCTCGGCGGCGACCTGGCGGATGTCGTCGTGGCTGACCGCATCGATCGAGGCCAGGATCTCCTCCACCGGCTCCAGCCGTGGATAGACCAGCTCGGCCTTGCCGAGCCGGCTCATCCGCGATGACGGATCCTCCAGTCCCAGCACGATAGACCCGCGCAACTGGCCTTTGCCACGGGCAAGCTCGGCGTCGGACAGCCCGCCGGTGATGATGGCGGCGATCTCGTCCTGGCAGATGGCAAGCACCTCTTCAGCCTTGGCGGGCAGGCAGCCGGCGTAGACCCCCCAGGTGCCGGTGGCGGCGTGCTGCGAGGCGAAGCTGTACACCGAGTAGGCGAGCCCGCGCTTCTCCCGCACCTCCTGGAACAGCCGGGAGGACATGCCGCCGCCCAGCGCGGCATTCAGCACGCCGAGGGCGAACCTGCGGCCGTCGGTCCGGGACAGTCCCTCGCAGCCAAGCACCAGGTTGGCCTGCTCGATACTGCGCGGCACCAGCCGCACCCCGCGGCCGGGTCCGCCCGGCGGCACCTCGGCCCCGGCCGCCAGCCGCGGCCCGGCCGGCTCGGCCGACCCGGCCAGCAAGGCGCCGAACGCCTCGCGGACACCGCTGACCACCGCATCGTGCTGCACGTTGCCCGCAGCGGCCACCACCAGTCCGGGCGGGGTGTACCTGGCCGCGTAGTGCTCGGCGATCTGCTCCCTGGTGATCGAGTTGATCGACCCGGCGGTGCCGAGGATCGGCCGGCCAAGCGGGGTGTCGCCGAACAGCTGGCCCGCGAACGCCTCGTGCACGGTGTCGCTGGGATCGTCGTCGTTCATGGCGATCTCGTCGAGAATGACGCCGCGCTCGGCGTCCACCTCCTTCGGCTCGATCAGCGAGCCGGACACCATGTCGGACAGGACATCGATCGCCAGCGGCAGGTCGTCGTCGAGCACCCGCGCGTAGTAGCAGGTGTACTCCTTGCCGGTGAACGCGTTCAGCTCACCGCCGACGGCGTCGATGGCCGCAGAGATTTCCAGCGCGGTGCGCCTGGCCGTCCCCTTGAACAGCAGGTGCTCCAGGTAGTGCGTGGCACCGGCATGGGTCGGCGGCTCGTCGACAGAACCCACCCCTGCCCAGATGCCGAACGCGGCCGAGCGCACCGCGGGCAGGTGCTCGGTGACGACCCGGAGCCCGCCCGGCAGCACCGAGCGGACCACGCCGTCACCGCCCGCGGCCGGCGTGCCCGCGGTCACTGGTCGCGGCGCCGGCGCTCGCGGTGACGGGTGCGGTGACCGTCGCGATCCCCGCCGTAGCCGCCGCGGTGCTCGCCGCGATCGCGGTCCCGGTCCCGGTCACCGTCGCGGTCGCCGGGGTGGCTGTCGCCGCCGGCGGCCGCGGCCGCCGCCTCCCGCTCCACGACCTCGACCGGGACCAGCGACAGCTTGCCGCGGTCGTCCACCTCCCGGATCTCGACCTGGATCTTGTCGCCGACCTTGATCACGTCGTCGACATTCTCGATCCGGGCCCCGCCGTGCAGCTTGCGGATCTGGGTGATATGCAGCAGGCCGTCCTTGCCGGGCAGCAGCGAGACGAACGCGCCGAACGTGGTCGTCTTCACCACGGTGCCGAGGAACCGCTCCCCCACTTCCGGGATGTGCGGGTTGGCGATCGCGTTGATGGTGGCCTTGGCCGCTTCCGCGGACGGGCCGTCGGTCGCGCCGATGTAGATCGTGCCGTCGTCTTCGATGGTGATCTCGGCGCCGGTGTCCTCCTGAATGGAGTTGATCATCTTGCCCTTGGGGCCGATCACCTCACCGATCTTGTCCACCGGCACCTTGATGGTGATGATCCGCGGCGCGTACGGGCTCATCTCGGCTGGTGCGTCGATCGCCTCCCGCATGACGCTGAGAATGGTCAGCCGGGCCGCGCGGGCCTGGGTGAGCGCCGCGGCCAGCACCGATGCCGGGATGCCGCCGAGCTTGGTGTCCAGCTGCAGCGCGGTGATCACATCGGTGGTGCCGGCCACCTTGAAGTCCATGTCACCGAACGCGTCCTCGGCGCCGAGGATGTCGGTGAGGGTGACATACTGCCCGCCCTCATGGATCAGCCCCATGGCAATACCGGCCACCATGTCCTTCAGCGGCACCCCGGCGTCAAGCAGCGACATGGTGGACGCGCAGACCGAGCCCATCGAGGTGGAGCCGTTGGAACCGATAGCCTCCGACACCTGCCGGATCGCGTAGGGGAACTCCTCCCGGGTGGGCAGCACCGGGATCAGCGCCCGCTCGGCGAGCGCGCCATGGCCGATCTCCCGCCGCTTGGGCGAGCCGACCCGGCCGGTCTCCCCGGTGGAGTAGGGCGGCATGTTGTAGTTGTGCATGTACCGCTTGGTCCGGTCCGGGTTGAGCGTGTCGATCATCTGCTCCATCCGGAGCATGTTGAGCGTGGTCACACCCAGCACCTGGGTCTCGCCGCGCTCGAACAGCGCCGAGCCATGCACCCGCGGCAGCACGTGCGCCTCGGCGGACAGCTGCCGGATGTCAGCCAGCCCGCGGCCGTCGATGCGGACGCCCTCGCTGATGATCCGTTCCCGGACCAGCTTCTTGGTGAGCGCGCGGAACGCCCCGCTGATCTCCTTCTCCCGGCCCTCGAACTGGGCGGCGAGCTGCTCAGCAGCGGCCGCCTTGGCCCGGTCGGTCTCGTTCTCTCGGTCCTGCTTGCTGGCGATGGTCAGCGCCTTGGCCAGCTCGTCGCTGACCGCGGCGGCCAGGGCGTCGTAGACGTCCTGGCCGTAGTCGGCGAAGACCGGGAAGTCGGCGGTCTCCTTGGCTGCCTGCGCCGCGACCCGCTGCTGCGCCTCGCAGAGCGTCTTGATGAACGGCTTGGCCGCTTCCAGGCCGTGCGCCACCGTCTCCTCGGTCGGCCCGATCGCGCCGCTGCCGGGGTCGGCCAGCAGCGCCAGGGTGCGGGGCGTCGATTCGGCCTCGACCATCATGATCGCGACGTCGCCGTCGTCGAGTACCCGCCCGGCCACCACCATGTCGAAGGTCGCGTCCTCCAGTTGCGGGTGGGTGGGGAAGGCTACCCACTGGCCCTTGATCAGCGCGACCCGGACGCCGCCGATCGGCCCGGAGAAGGGCAGCCCGGCGAGCTGGGTGCTCAGCGAGGCGGCGTTGATCGCCACCACGTCATACAGGTGCTCCGGGTGCAGCGCCAGGATCGTCTCGACGATCTGGACCTCGTTGCGCAGGCCTTTCACGAAGGACGGCCGGAGCGGCCGGTCGATCAGGCGGCAGGTCAGGATGGCATCCTCGGACGGCCGCCCCTCGCGGCGGAAGAACGAGCCGGGGATGCGGCCCGCCGCGTACATCCGTTCTTCCACATCCACCGTCAGCGGGAAGAAGTCGAGCCCTTCCTTGGGCTGCCTGGATGCAGTGGTGGCGGACAGCACCATGGTCTCGTCGTCGAGATAGACGACGGCAGAGCCGTTGGCCTGGCGGGCCAGCCGGCCGGTTTCGAATCTGATCGTGTGAGTTCCGAACGGGCCATTGTCAATGATCGCGTCGGCGGTATGCACACCCTCCATCGGGTGAGACCTCCTTGGGTGAGGTCCCGCGCCCGCCGTGCTGGTGACGCGCTGGCATCCGGCCGGGCCGGCGCCGGCCGGTCTTCGATCGAAGCTCTCGGCCCGGGTGCGTGCCGTCCTGCGGACTCGGCACCCACCCTGACCCGAGAACCACTACCGAGGACCGGCCCTGATGCCCTGTGCGTCCGGCAACTGGGGCCGCGGGACGGTTGTTCTCGAGTTGGTACGACCCTACCTGCGCAGGCCCAGCTTTCCGATGAGCGCGCGGTAGCGCTCGATGTCCTTGCGGGCCAGGTAGTGCAGGAGCCGGCGGCGGCGGCCAACGAGCAGCAGCAGGCCGCGACGGCTGTGGTGGTCGTGCTTGTGCACCTTGAGGTGCTCGGTCAGGTCGTTGATCCGCCTGGTCAGCAGCGCGACTTGGACTTCCGGCGAACCGGTGTCACCCTCACTGGTCGCGTGCCCGGCGATGATTTCCTTCTTTCTGGCTGTCTCCAGCGGCACGTGGCATTCCCATCTGTCTTGGCTGGTCACGAGATGCCCACGCGGATCGGCAGATCTGCCCGGGCATAGGCGGCGGAGAGCGGGACAACCGCCCGGAGCCCTGGTCAGCCGCTTGAGGGCACAGCTAACCGGGCCGGCCACGCCGACCAGTTATTACGGTATCACGCCGGCCGGGTGCGAACGCCGGCCGCGCTGCCGGGCCTGGGCTCAGGTGATCGCCCGCGCCTGGTCAACGTCGCGGTGCATCTGCTCGGCCAGAGCTGCCGCGGAGCCGAACCGTTCCATGCCCCGCAGCCGCGCGGCGAAGTCGATCGCGGCCCACTCGCCATACAGCTCCAGGTCGTCGCGGTCGAGGGCGTTCGCCTCCACCACCCGCTCCCGGCCATCGAACGTGGGGTTGCTGCCGACCGAGATCGCGGCCGGCCAGCGCGCCACCGGCTGCCCGCCGGAGTCCAGCTGGCTGAGCCACCCCGCGTAGACGCCGTCGGCTGGGATCGCCGTGTGCGGGGCGGTGGCCAGGTTGGCGGTGGGGAAGCCGAGTGCCCGGCCCCGCCGCTGCCCGGGCACCACCACGCCTTCCACCCGGTGCGGCCGGCCCAGATCGGCGGCCGCGCCGGCTACGTCACCGGCGGCGAGCTTGCCGCGGATGCCGCTGGAGGACAGCCGGTCCCCGTCCGCCGCCAGCAGCGGCACACCCTCGGCGGTGAAGTCGTGCTCGTTGCCCAGGGCGGCCAGGGTGCCGACGTGGCCGGCCGCCCGGTGGCCAAAGCGGAAGTTCTCGCCCACCACCACCGCGGCCGCGTGCAGCCGGCCGACCAGTACCTGCCGGACGAACTCTTCGGCGGTGAGCTCGGAGAACGCGGGGGTGAACGGCAGCAGCCAGACCGCATCGGCGCCGAGCCCGGCCAGCAGTTCCGCCCGCCGGGCGGGCGTGCACAGCAGCAGCGGATGGGAGCCTGGCCGGATCACCTCGGCCGGATGCGGGTCGAAGGAGATCACGACCACGGGCAGGCGGAGGCCGGCCGCCACCTCCGCCGTCCGCGCGATGATCCGCTGATGGCCCCGGTGCACCCCATCGAACACGCCGATGGTCACCACCGACCTGCCCCAGCCGGCGGGCACGTCCGCCGGCTCACGCCACACCTGCACCTGCTGCTCCCTCGCCGCTGCCAGCCGCGGCCCGGCCCGCCGGGCAGGGCCTCCGAACACCCGCCTGCGCCAAGCCTGCCACGGGCGGGCTGTTCCCGGTGTCAGGGGACGAAGACGGCGAGTGGCCGGGCACGGCCCTGCTGCTCTTCGACCAGGGCGATCAGGGTGCCATCCGGCGCCAGGGCGGCCACCGGGCCCGTGGTGCCCTGTGCCTGCAGGCTCGCCCCGTGGGCTAGTGCCTCGGCTTCGGCGCCGGTCAGCGCCCGGACCGGGAAGGCCGCCGCGGCGGCCGCGGCCAGCGGGATCAGCCGCAGGTCAGCAGACAGCTCGGCGAGTGTGTGCGCATCGCCGATCCGGTATGGGCCCACGCTGATGCGCCGCAGCTGGGTGAGGTGGCCGCCTACCCCGAGTGATTCCCCCAGGTCGCGGGCGAGCGCACGCACGTAGGTGCCGCTGGAGCAGCGCACCACCGCGGTCACATCCAGCACGCCGCCGGACGGCCGCGGGTCACTGATGCTGAACTGGTGCACCGTCACCGGCCGCGCCGCCAGTTCCGGGGCCTGCCCGGCGCGGGCCAGCTGGTAGGCGCGGCGACCGCCGACCTTGATCGCACTGGTGGCCGGCGGTACCTGCTCGATCAGCCCGGTGAGCGCTGCCGCCGCCGCCTGCACGTCGGCCAGGGCCAGCCCGGCGGCGGGCCGGGCCGACAGCACCGTCCCATCGGCGTCACCGGTGTCGGTGGCCTGGCCCAGCCGGATGGTGGCCAGGTACTCCTTCTCGGTCAGGGCCAGATGCCCGAGCAGCCGGGTGGCCTTCTCCACCCCGACCACCAGCACCCCGGTCGCCATCGGATCCAGCGTGCCCGCATGGCCGACCCGGCGGGTGCCGGCCAGCCGGCGGATCCGGGCCACCACGTCATGGGAGGTCCATCCGGCCGGCTTGTCGGCGATGACCAGCCCGCTGCCGGTCACCGGCCGTGCTCGGCCGGCGGGCCACCAGCGTCGCCCGGCTCGCCGGCGGGCGGCCGGTAGGGGTCCGGGTCGCCAGCCGGCTGAGCGCCCTCCCGGACCGCGGCCAGTGCCTCGTCCGCCGCCCGCGCCCGCGCCACCAGGTCCTCCATCCGCCGGGCGCCCTCGGGCACGGTGTCGCGGACGAACGTGAGCGAGGGGGTATGCCGGAGCCCGGTCTGCCTGCCGACCTCGGATCTGATCAGCCCGGTGGCACTGGCCAGTGCCGCGGCGGTGCCCGCCTGCTCCTCCTCGGTCCCGTAGACGGTGTAGTAGACCGTCGCGTCCCGCAGGTCGTTGGTCAGCCGTGCCCCGGTGATGGTGACAAAGCCGAGCCGGGGATCCTTCACCCGGCGCTCCAGCATCTCGGCGACGATCCGGGTGATCCGGTCGGCGAGTTTGCGTGCCCGCGCTGCGTCCATGACCCTCTACTCCTCCTCGCTGACCACCCGGTGCCGCGCCGACAGCAGTTCGATCTCCGGGCGGGCGGCCACCAGCCGCTCGCAGGCCGCCAGCACCTGCGCGGCGTGGGCCGCGGTCGAGGAGACCACGGCCACCCCGATCTCGGCCCGCCGGTGCAGGTCCGCCTGGCCGGTCTCGGCCACGGCCACCCCGGGCTGGCGCCGCCGCACCTCCGCGATGATCGACGCGACCGCGGACCGCTTCTGCTTCAGCGACCGCACGTCACCGAGCAGCACGTCCAGGGTCAGCGCGCCGACATACACCCTGCCTGCCTCAACCGCCCGGCCGCGCCGGTCAGTCCCGCGGCTTCTCCCGCATCTCGTAGGTCTCGATCACGTCCTCCACCCGGACGTCGCTGTAGCCGATCCCGATGCCGCACTCGAAGCCCTCGCGGACCTCGGTCACGTCGTCCTTGAACCGGCGCAGCGATTCGACCGTGAGGTTCTCCGAGATCACGACGCCATCGCGGACCAGGCGTGCCTTGCTGCCACGGGTGATGGTGCCGGACCGGACGATGCTGCCGGCCACATTGCCGACCCGCGGCACCCGGAAGATCTCCCGGATCTCAGCCGTGCCGAGCTGGACCTCCTCGAACTCGGGCTTCAGCATGCCCTTGAGAGCCGCTTCGATCTCCTCGATCGCCTGGTAGATGACCGAGTAGTAGCGGATGTCGACGCCTTCGCGCTGGGCCAGTTCGCCGGCCCGGCCGGCCGGCCGCACGTTGAAGCCGACGATCACCGCGTCCGAGGCGATAGCCAGGTTGACGTCATCCTGGGTGATCGCGCCGACACCGCGGCCGATGACGCGCAGTACCACGTCCTCGCCCACGTCGATCTTCAGCAGCGCGTCCTCCAGCGCCTCCACCGAGCCGGACACGTCGCCCTTGATGATGAGCAGCAGCTCCTCACGCTCACCGGACTTCAGCGCGGACTCCAGATCCTCCAGGGTGACCCGCGGCCGGCGCTGCGCGAACATGGCGGTGCGCTCGCGGGCTTCCCGGCGCTCGGCGATCTGCCGGGCCACCCGGTCGTCTGTCACCACCAGGAAGCTGTCGCCGGCGTCGGGCACCGCGGTCAGGCCGAGCACCTGCACCGGCCGGGACGGCGGCGCGTCCGGCACCGGGTCGGTGTTCTCGTCCAGCAGCGCCCGCACCCGGCCGAAGGCCTCACCGCACACGATCGAGTCCCCGACCCGGAGCGTGCCGCGCTGGACCAGCACGGTTGCCACCGGGCCGCGGCCACGGTCCAGGTGCGCCTCGATGGCGATGCCCTGCGCGTCCTGGTCTGGGTTGGCCCGCAGGTCGAGCTCGGCGTCGGCGGTCAGGATGATCGCCTCCAGCAGGGCGTCGATGCCGCGGCCTTCCTTGGCGGAGACGTCCACGAACAGGGTGGTACCGCCGAATTCCTCAGCGACCAGGCCGTATTCGGTCAGCTGGGCACGCACCCGGGCGGGGTCGGCGCCTTCCTTGTCGATCTTGTTCACCGCCACCACCACCGGCACCCCCGCCGCCTGGGCGTGGTTGAGCGCCTCGGTGGTCTGTGGCTTGACCCCATCGTCGGCGGCGACCACCAGCACCACCAGGTCGGTGGTCTCCGCGCCACGCGCGCGCATGGCGGTGAAGGCCTCGTGACCGGGGGTGTCGATGAAGGTGATCTTCCGCTCCTGGCCGTCCACCTCGGTGGTGACCTGGTAGGCGCCGATGTGCTGGGTAATGCCGCCGGCTTCCCTGGCCACCAGGTTGGTGTGCCGGATGGCATCGAGCAGCTTGGTCTTGCCGTGGTCGACATGGCCCATCACGGTCACCACCGGCGGCCGCGGCTGCAGGTCGGTGTCCTCGCCCTCGTCCTCACCGAACTCGATGTGGAACGACTCCAGCAGTTCCCGGTCCTCCTCCTCGGGGGAGACAACCTGAACGTTGTAGTTGAGCTCGGCACCGAGCAGCTGGAGGGTCTCGTCGTTGACGGACTGGGTGGCGGTGACCATCTCACCGAGATGGAACAGCACCTGCACCAGCGACGCCGGGTTGACCTCGATCTTGTCCGCGAAGTCGCTCAGCGATGCGCCCCGCGACAGCCGGATGACCTGCCCATTCCCACGCGGGATGGTCACGCCACCGA
>Ga0318555_10000707_pt1 | contig 10608 bp, 11 predicted proteins | sample GRESIP082b2f23_FD_202529 | JGI IMG/M metagenome (GOLD analysis project Ga0318555, IMG submission 202529) | Tropical soil microbial communities from Luquillo Experimental Forest, Puerto Rico - GRE.SIPMG.082b2f23 | ecosystem: Environmental > Terrestrial > Soil > Tropical forest > Bulk soil... | reverse complement strand
GCAGCGGCCCAGGGTCCCGCGCGGGAGCGGCGTCCCCGGCGGCGACGGCAAGTGCGGTCATGGTCGTTCCTCCTCGGGTCGGGAGCCGCCGGGAGAGGGACCATGCCGGATACGACAACGGGCCGTCCGCCGGACGGCCCGCAGGCACAGCGCTTCGGTGACCGTCCTAGGACGGCCACCAGGCGGAGTTGCCGGTGCGCTGCATACGACCAGAATACTAGGAGTATTCCCAGGGCGCGAGCCCGCGGCGGCGCCGCGCCCGCCGGAGGCAAGTCGACGGCGCGGGGCTGTCGATTTGAGCGGCGGGCGTGCGTTGTACCCGTGAACGTGGCCGTCGCGGCCGGCGGCCACGCCACAGAGCAGGGAGGCCGTGATGAAGTACGCGCTGCTGATCTACGCCGTCCCGGGCGCCAGCGAGAACCCGGGCCCGGCCCCCGCCGGGGTGATCGAGGACTGGCTCGACTACACGGTGGCCATCAAGGAGGCGGGCGTGCTGCTCGGCGCGGAGCAGCTCACCTGGCCGGACACGGCGACCACCATCCGGCTGGCCGACGGGGAGCGGCTGCTCACCGACGGGCCGTTCGCCGAAACCAAGGAACACCTGCTCGGCTTCTACCTGCTGGAAGCCGGCAGCCTCGACGTGGCGCTGGACTGGGCGGCCAAGATGCCCATCATGCGTTATGGCACCGTGGAGGTGCGGCCGGTGCGGGAAGGCATGCGTTGGCAGACACCACTGGAGTAGGCGCCCCGGCCGCCGTCGCGCTGGAGCGCGCCTTCCGCGAGGAGTGGACCACCGTCGTGGCCGGCCTGTCCCGGCGGCTCGGCGACCTGCAGGCCGCCGAGGACGCAGCGGCCGAGGCCTTCACCGCCGCGGCCACGGCGTGGCGGCGCGATGGCGTGCCGCCCAACCCCGGCGCCTGGCTCACCCTCACCGCCTGGCGGAAGGCGGTCGACCAGTTGCGCCGTGACCGGCCGGTGGCCCAGCACGGCCTGGACGCCGCCGCCCTGGCGGACCCGGGCCCGGGCATCGACGCGGAGCAGGAGGGCGCGGTGATGGAAGACGAGCGCCTGGGATTGATCTTCGCCTGCTGCCATCCAGCGCTCGCGCCGGAGGTCCGGGTGGCGCTCACGCTGCGGTACGCGGCGGGCCTGGCCACGCGGGAGATCGCCGCGGCCTTCCTGCTGCCGGAACCGACCATCGCGCAGCGGCTGGTGCGCGCCAAGCGCAAGATCCGCGAGGCCGGCATCCGGTTCGAGGTGCCCGGCGCCGGGGCGCTGGCGGACCGGCTGGCCGGCGTCCTGGCCGTGGTCTACCTGGTCTTCAACGAGGGGTACGCGGCCACCCGCAGCGCGGACGTGCTGGTACGGGCGGATCTGTGCGAGGAGGCCATCTGGCTGGGCCGGCTGCTGCACCGGCTGCTGCCCGCCGACGCGGAGATCACCGGCCTGCTCGCCCTGATGCTGTTGCACCACTCCCGGGCGGCCGCCCGCCTGGACCCCGGCGGCAAGCCGGTGACGCTCGCCGAGCAGGACCGGGCGCGCTGGGACCGGCAGATGATCACCGAGGGCGCCGGGCTGCTGGACGCCGCGCTCGCCCAGCGCGCGCCCGGCCCGTACCAGATCCAGGCCGCGATCGCGGCGCTGCACGCCCAGGCCCCGTTGTTCGAGCAGACAGACTGGTCGCAGATCGCGGTCCTCTACGGCCAGCTTGCCCGCCGGGCGCCGTCCCCGGTGGTCGAGATCAACCGGGCGGTGGCGGCGGGGATGGCCGACGGCCCGCGGGCAGGGCTGGCGATCCTGGCCCCGGTGCTGGCCGCGGGCATGCTGGACGGGTACGCGCCGCTGCACGTGGCGCACGCCGACCTGCTCGACCGGGCCGGTGACACCGAGGCGGCCACGGCCGCCTGGGCGCGGGCGATCGAGGCCACCGCGAACGGGCCGCTCCGCGACGAACTCGAGCGCCGGGTGGCGCGCCGGCCGACCGGCGGGTAAAAGCCGGCGGAAAAACTCCGGGCGCGCTGTCGAAATCCCTGGCCCCTCCTCCGTAGGACAGGTGAGCCGGGCGGTCGCCAGGGACGACAGGTGCCGCCGCCCGATCCCGGAGGGATTGACATGGGACTCACCTGGCCTGCCGGCCAACGGCAAGCACGGCAGCTACCCGGGCCCGGACCGTCGCGGCAATGGGCCCTGGTGCTCACCTCGGCCGCGTTCTTCATGGTCGCGCTGGACGCCCTGGTGGTGATCACCGCGCTGCCGACCATCCACCGTGACCTCGGGGGCAGCGTGTCCACCCTGGAATGGACCGTCAACGCGTACACCCTGTCGTTCGCGGCCGGGATCATCACCGCGGCGGCCCTGGGCGACCGGCTCGGGCGGCGCCGGGTCTACGTCGCGGGCCTGCTGCTCTTCACCGCGGCCTCCGCCGCCTGCGCGCTGGCGCCGAGCGCCGGCACCCTGATCGCGGCGCGGGCGGTGCAGGGCATCGGGGCCGCCATCGTCACGCCGCTGAGCCTGACCCTCCTGACGGCGGCCTGGCCGGCCGAGCGCCGCGGCGCCATCGTCGGCATCTGGGGCGGCATCGCCGGGCTGGCGGTCGCCGCCGGGCCCTTGGTCGGCGGCGCCGTGGTGTACGGCCTGAACTGGCACTGGATCTTCTGGGTCAACGTACCCATCGGGCTGGCCGCCGCGGTGGGCTCGGTGATCCGGCTCCCGGAGAGCTACGGGCCCGCCACCAGGCTCGACGTACCGGGCTTGGTGCTGGTGACCGGCGGCGCCGGTGGCATCCTCTGGGGCCTGGTGCGCGGCGCCGAGGCCGGCTGGAGCAGCACGGAAGTCGTCGTGGCGTTCGCCCTCGGGGCCGCCGCGCTCGCCGGTTTCGCCGCGTGGGAGCGGCGGGCGCCGGAACCCATGCTGCCGGGGCGGCTGCTGCGGATCCGCGCCTTCAGCGCCGCCAACGCGACCGGGTTCCTCCAGTCGGCGGCGCTGTTCTCGGCGGCCTTCCTGGCCGCGCAGTACTTCCAGCTCGCCCTCGGGTTCTCCCCGCTTGGCGCCGGCCTGCGGTTCCTGCCCTGGACGGCCGCCCCGGTCGTGGTGGCGCCGCTGGCCGGCCGACTGGCCGACCGGACCGGGCCCCGCCCGCTGATGGCCATCGGGCTGGTGCTGCAGGCGGCCGGGTTCGCCTGGATCGCCCTGATCGCGACCGCCACGGTAAGTTACACCACGCTGATCCTGCCGTTCGTCATCGCCGGGGTGGGCATTTCGATGGCGTTCCCCGCCACGCCGACCGCGGCGCTGAGCGCGGTCCCGCCCGCGGACATGGGCAAGGCCTCCGGGGTCAACAACACCCTGCAGCGGTTCGGCGGCGTGTTCGGCGTTGCCGTGGTCACCGCGGTCTTCACGGCGACCGGGCACCTGGGCACCCCGGAACAGGTGGCCGCCGGGTTCCGTCCGGGGCTGGCGGTCGCGGCGGGCCTGTCGGTGCTGGGCGCGGCCACCGCGCTCGCCGTCGGCCGTCGCAGGTCCGGCCAGGCGCAGCCGCCCGCCGCCGCCCGGCAGGCGGAACCGCGGCCGGCGGGCGCAATGCCGGTCACCGGGTGACGCCGCGACGCCCATGACCACGGGCGATCACCCCGCGCTTTCCGCGGGGTGATCGCCCGCTGTTACCGGGGCGGGGTTGCCCGGTACGCCGCCATTGGCCGGGCACTAGGGTGACCCCGGAGATTCGTTACGCATGAAACGAGGGGGTCGGCGATGACCGAGCCGGACGAGGACGAGGCGCTGCCGTGGCGGTTCGACAACCTGCGGGCGCTGTTCATCAACTGCACCTTGAAGCGGTCCCCGGAGCGCAGCCACACCCAGGGGCTCATCGAACGGAGCACCGCGATCATGACGAAACACGGCGTCGCGGTGGACATGCTGCGCGCCGTGGACCATGACATCGCCACCGGCGTCTGGCCGGATATGACCGAGCACGGCTGGGCCACCGACGAATGGCCGCAAATCTACCCGCGGGTGCTCGCCGCCGACATCCTGGTGCTCGCCGGGCCGATCTGGCTGGGCGACAACAGTTCGGTGATGAAGCAGGTGATCGAACGGCTTTACGCGAACTCGCACCTGCTCAACGAGGCCGGGCAGTACGTCTACTACGGCCGGGTCGGCGGCTGCCTGATCACCGGCAACGAGGACGGCATCAAGCACTGCGCGATGAACGTCCTGTACAGCCTGCAGCACCTGGGTTACGTCATCCCGCCGCAGGCCGACGCGGGGTGGATCGGGGCGGCCGGACCCGGGCCGTCCTACCTCGACCCCGGTTCCGGCGGCCCGGAGAACGACTTCACCAACCGCAACACCGCGTTCATGACCTGGAACCTGCTGCACCTGGCGCGCATCGTCAAGGAGACGGGTGGCATACCGGCGCACGGCAACCAGCGTTCCGAGTGGGAAGCCGGCTGCCGGTTCGACTTCGACAACCCCGACTACCGGTAGGGAGCCGCCGGTGAGGGACTGGGTGGCCTGGCACGTGGCCTACGACGACCCGTCATCCTCGCTGAGCACGCGGCTGCGGGTGGTCCGCGGGCACCTGTCCCGTGCCCTGGACGATGCGCCCCCGGGGCCGGTGCGGCTGGTCAGCCTGTGCGCCGGGCAGGGCCTCGATGTGCTGGGCGTGCTGCCGGAGCATCCCCGCGGGCCGGACGTGTCCGCGGTGCTGGTCGAGGTCGACCCGCACAACGCGGCGCTGGCCCGCCGGGGTGCCGCCGGGAGGGGGCTGTCGCGGGTGGAGGTGCGCGAGGCTGACGCGGGCCGGGTGGACAACTACGCCGACGCGCTGCCGGCCGACGTGCTGCTGCTGTGCGGGATCTTCGGCAACGTGAGCGAGCGTGACATCCAGCGGACAGCGCGGGCGGCACCGGCCCTCTGCGCGGCCGGGGCCACGGTCATCTGGACCAGGCACCGCCGGCCGCCGGACCTGACGCCCCGGATCCGCGAGTGGTTCCGGGCGGGCGGGTTCGAGGAGGTGGCCTTCGACATGCCGGACACCGAGGCGCTCACGGGCGTCGGCGTCGGCCGGCTGGCCGCCGCCCCGCGGGCCGGGCTGCCGACCGGGCCGCTGTTCACCTTCCTTCCCGGTTGATTTTCGCGGAGATACGCTGGCCGTCCCGGCCGTGCCCGCGCACCCACACGGGTGCCGGGCACCCGGTGGCTGCGGCGCTCTTTTTGCGCGCGAAGGCGGCGGTTGCCAGGATCGATCCATGGTGAGCATCGGAATGGTGGTACTCGGCGCGACGGACATGGGGCGGGCGATCGGTTTCTGGACCCGTGCACTGGGCTATGAGCTGCGAGAAGGCGGGGCGGGCACCGAGTGGAGTTCGCTGACCCCGGCGGGCGGCCTGGGCACCGGCATCGGGCTGCAGCGCACCGGCACCGCCGCGGAAAGCCACCCGCGCATGCACCTGGACCTGTACGCGGCCGATACCGCTGAGCAGGCCGCCGAGGTGCAGCGGCTGGTCTCGATCGGCGCCGAACGGGTCGACTGGGACCTGTACCCCGACGACCCGGACTTCATCGTCCTCGCCGACCCCGAAGGCAACAGGTTCTGCGTCGTCAACGCCAGCCACGGGCACGAATGAGGGACACCATGTCAAAGGCGCTGCCCTCGGTCAACGACCTGGACCTGCCGTTCTTCGACTACAACGAGCCCGGCCTGGTCGGCGAGCTATACCACCAGCGGCTGGCCGAGGTGCGGCGGCAGGGCTGGCTGGCCCGGTCGCCGCTGGCGCTGGTCGCGCTCGACCAGGAATCGGGCGAGTTTTTCCTGCGCGCCCGGGACACCGCCTTCCCCGGCCGGGAGATCGCGGACCTGTTCGGCGTCACCGGCGGGCGGCTGCGGGAGCAGATCGACGCGAACATCCTCAACCAGACGGGGGAGCGGCACCGCAGGCTGCGCGCACTGGTCGGCCCGGCGTTCACGCCCCGCGCGGCGGCACACTGGCGGCCGGTCATGCGCGAGTTCGCGCGGCGGCTGTGGGCCGGCATGCCGGCCGGGGAATGCGAGTTCGTCGCCGCGTTCGCCAAGCCGTACCCGTCGCTGACCATCGCCGCGGTCCTCGGCGCCCCGCAAGAAGATGCGCCGCGCCTGCACGAATGGTCCACCTGGGTGCAGCGCCAGTTCGACATCCGGGCGCTGTCCACCGAGCCGGAGCGGATCGAGCGCGCCACCGGAGAGCTGTACGAGTACGTGCAACAGTTGCTGGAACTGCGCCGCCGCGAGCCGTCCGACGACCTGATCAGCGCGCTGCTGGCCGCGGAGGAGGGAGGGGAGAAACTCTCCCACGGCGAGTGCGTCAACCTGGTGCTCAACGTCATCGCCGGGGGAGTGGATACCACCCAGGCCCAGCTCTCGCACGCGCTGCGGCTGTTCGCCGGGCACCCGGCGCAGTGGGACCTGCTCGCCCGCGAGCCCGGGCGGGTGCCCGGCGCGGTCGATGAGGTCCTCAGGTTCGAGCCGATCACCCCGTTCACGGCCAGGATCTGCACCAGCGAGATCGTGCATCGCGGTGTGGTCTTCCCGGCCGGGAGCATCGTCGCGATCTGCTCGGAGCGGGCCAACCGCGCCCTCGGGCCCGGTGAGGAGTTCGACATCACCACCGAGCCCGGCGGCCGGCCGTTGACCTTCGGCGCCGGGCCGCATTTCTGCCTGGGCTCCAACCTGGCCCGGGCGGAACTGGAAGAGGCGATCGGCTTCCTGGCCCCGCGGATGCGGGACCTGCACCCGGCCGCGCCCGCGGAACTTGGCGGCGTGGAAGGCATCTACGGGATCGAGTCGCTGCCGCTGGCCTGGTCCCAGGTTTGACCGCGGCACTAGGTGATCTCGTGGCAGAGGACTCGGAGCGTCGGCTGGCGTTCGGGCTGGCCGCTGAACAGTACGACCTGATCCGGCCCGGTTATCCGGCGCCGCTGGTCGACGCGGTGCTGGCGCACTGCGGCGGCCCCGGGATCACCGCGCTGGAGGCGGGCGCCGGGACGGGCAAGGCCACCCGGGCGTTTGCCGCGCGGGGCCTGCGGATCACCGCGCTGGAACCCGACCCGGCCATGGCCGGGATCCTCGCCGCGAGTTGCACCGGGTACCCCGCGGTCACGGTGGTGGTCGGCGGGTTCGAGGGATACCGGCCCGCGCGGCCGTGCGGGCTGTTGTTCAGCGCGCAGGCCTGGCACTGGATGGACCCGGCGGTGCGCTGGGAACACGCCGCCACGGTGCTCGCCGGCGGCGGCAGCCTGGCCCTGTTCTGGAATTTCGACCGGATCCTCGACGGCGCGGTCCAGGAGGAGGTCACGCGGGCCCACCAGGCGCTGACCCCGCATATCGCCTGGGACACAAATCCGGTGCCCGAGGACGGCCTGATGACGCGCTGGCCGGCGACGGAACTCACCGGGCTGGCGGCGTTCACCGGCCTGGAGGCGCGCCTGTACCGCTGGGAACGGGTGCTCACCCGGCGGCAGTACCTGGAGTACCTGGCGACCCACTCGCCGTACCTGGTGCTGGAGGCGGGGGTGCGCGACGAACTGTTCGCGCGGATCGCCTCGGCCCTGCCCGGCCAGGTCCTGCTCGCCGAGGACACGGTTCTCTACCTGGCCCGCCGCGCCCCGGCCTAGCTCCGGGCCGGCAGACCGGTGATCGCCCGGCGGATGATGGGCACCCCGCGGGTCGTTTTGTCCAACAGGCAGACGTTGCCAACGTCAAGCCGCGCGGGCGCGGACGCGCGCCGACGCGTTGGGGCTCCGGGGCTTCGGGCCCTCCGGGTACCATCGCGGCCAGCTAGCCGACGGCGAAGCCGGCGAACGCCGACGACCCGACTTGACTCAAGTTAGGCGCATCCCGCGGGGCGGTGAAGGCGGTTGAGGACCTGGCTAAAGTCATCCGGGCCGGGTCAGCGCCAGTGGTGGCGTATGCCGGGCGCGCGTCGTGCCCGGGCCAGCCGTTAGGTGAGTTCCGGCGGAAGAATCGCGCGGCCTTGGTGCCGCCCGAAAACGGATGGGCAGCCTGGCCGGTGCGTGTCTATTATCCCCTCTGATGATCTATCAGGACCCGCTGGCCTATTTGCTCGGCCTTGAGGGCATCGCGCTGCTGGATGCCTGGGCCGGGGACCATGACCGCGCGTTCACTGAGGCACGGCTGGCCGAGATCAGGCGGCTGCTGGATGACGAGCAACTGAGGGACCGTGGCGTGCTGGTTGAGCAGGTCAGCGCCGCCACCGTATACGAGCAGGTGTCGGCCGGCTATGACGCGGAGGCTGGCGGCGGGCTGTTCGCAACCGACGAGCCGGTCGTAGCTGAGTACCTCGCCAGCCGGGAGCCTGGCGTGGCGCTGGACGCCGCATGCGGGACCGGGCGATTCGCCGAGTTCCTGGCGAGGCGCGGGCACCGGGTCATCGGCGTCGACAGCTCACCGGACATGCTCGCCCACGCGCGGCAGCGTGTCCCCGGGGCCGAGTTCCACGTCGCCGAGCTTGACCGGCTGCCGCTGCCGGATGAGTGCGTTGACGTCGTCGTCTGCGCGCTCGCGCTTGAGCACGTACCCAGACTCGATCCGGTGCTGGCCGAGTTCGCTCGCGTGCTGCGCCCCGGCGGCGACCTGGTCATCTCGGATGTCCACCACGAACTCATCACCCGCGGCTCGGTGATGACGACCCGCGGCCCGGAGGGGGAGCCGCGCATCGCGCCTACCTACCGGCATCAGCCCGGAGACTACCTGCGGGCGGCGCTGAGAAAGGGCCTGCAGGTCAAACGGTGCGAGGAGCCGCGCGTGGTCAGAGCGGACGAGCCGCTGCCCGAGCCCGCAACCGAGATCGGCGACTGGCAGGACTGGCCGTTCTCGCTGACGGACTACCTGCCATCGGCAGGGCGGGCCTCAGGGGGTCGCCCGGACCTGGTCATCTGGCACTTCCGGCTGCCCGCTGGCTGACCGGCTTCCCGGCAGGCCCGACCCGAGCTGGCTCAATATTGGTGTGCGGGCTGGCTGGCGTTGATGGTGTTGATGGCCTGGCGCAGGTCGTCGGGGAGGGGGCTGGCGGCGGTGATGGTGTGCGGGCCGGCTTGGAGCTCAACGGTGCGGTAGCGGCGGGCGGTCTTGACGAACTTGCGGATTGACCAGCCGGTCTGGTGCTCGATCCACCTGCTGACCGCCAGCGCTGCGAAGACGATGGTCAGGTGGGCTTCGATCGAGTCCCTGATGCGGTGGTCGATGGGCCGGGCCTGCAGGTCGCTCTTGGCCATCCGGAAGCTTTTCTCGATCTGGAACAGCTGGTGGTAGGCGGCGATCACGAACTCGGCGGTGACCGGGGTGCCGTCCGGGCAGGCGGCCGACGGCGAAGTCGGCGAACGCCGACGAGCAGGATGGGCCGCTAGAGGCCCGCCAGCAGGTCGGTCTCGGTGATGCCGGGCCCCTGCCCCTCGCGGATGAACCATTCCGTGCCGAACCCGTAAGCGAAGGCGTCGTCGGGCATCGCCAGGAAGAACGACTGCTCGCTGATCTGGCTGGCGTGCGCCCGCATGGCACGGCGCTTGTGCTCCAGGTACGAGGTCACGTCCACCGCCGCGGTGATGATCGACTCGGGTATGCCGAGGTCGTCGTCGTCGATGTCGGAGGCCTCGAGGTCAGCCTCGGCGGTCGGGTCGGCGAACAATTCCCGGCCGCGCAGGATGTGGTCGCGGTTGATCGTGGCCTGAAACACGCGCCGGGTGCCGGCCAGCTCGGCGGCCCGCAGGCCCACCCGGTGCACCTGGATGTGGTCCGGGTGGCCGTACCCGCCGTGCTCGTCGTAGCAGGTCAGGACCTCAGCGCGCTCCTCCTCCAGGAGCGCGGCGAGCTTCTTCGCGGCCTCGTCCACCGGCGCGCTCCAGAACGACCCCGGCGCCTCGTTGGCCGGGGTGCCCATCATGCCGGAGTCGGTGTACCCGAGGAATTCCACCCGCTGCGCGCCAAGTATCTCCGCCGACGCGTACGTCTCGATGACCCGCCGCTGCCAGAGTTCCTCGCCGGGGTTCAAAAAGCCCTCGGGGACCTGGCCCTGCTCGCCGCGCGTGGCCACGACGAGCACGACCCTGTGCCCTTCCTCGGCGGCTTTGCGAATAGTCCCGCCGCAGGCGATGCATTCGTCGTCCGGGTGGGCATGAAACGACACGAGAGTGGCCATGCGCGCGACGCTACCTGATCTCTCTGACAGACAGCGGCCTGGGCTAACCCCAGGCCGCCGGTGATAATGGGTTTTTGGGCAAGTCACCGAACGGCAGGTGTTCCGATGACCACTCCCAGCCGGCCCGGGCCAAGCCCGGAACCGGCGCGGGAGGCGACCGCGTTGCGGCATCCCGGCCGATGGCGCCCGTGGCACGGGCGGCCCCGGGCCCGCGACATGCTGTGCGCCCTGGCCATCGTGGTGAGCGGCGTCTACGCGGTGGCGACGATCCCGTTGACCCCGGCGCTGATTGCCAGCCACCCGGTCCTGCTGGAACTGCTGACCGGCTCCACCTCATCGATCATGGCGGCGGGCGCCTTCTCCGATGTGGACGCCAAGCTGCAACTGACCCTGGTCGTCGTCGCCGCGCTGCCCGGGA
>Ga0318555_10000705_pt1 | contig 10617 bp, 9 predicted proteins | sample GRESIP082b2f23_FD_202529 | JGI IMG/M metagenome (GOLD analysis project Ga0318555, IMG submission 202529) | Tropical soil microbial communities from Luquillo Experimental Forest, Puerto Rico - GRE.SIPMG.082b2f23 | ecosystem: Environmental > Terrestrial > Soil > Tropical forest > Bulk soil... | reverse complement strand
GGTCGTCACCGGGCCACCGGGTGGCAGCTTCGCGGGCGGCACAGGAGCCGGGTTCCGCCGCCTGTTCGGCGACGCCGCCAGCGCGGTCACGGTTCATCTCAACGCGACGGTGACGGTGGGCGCGGTCCTGCTCGCCGTGCTGCTGGCCATTGCCGGTGGCCTGCTGGCCGGGTCGCTCGGTGGCTGGCAGGCCGCCCGGCTCCGGCCGGCCGACGCCATGGCGCGGGTGGAATGAAGGAGGCACGGTGTACGAACTGACCGGTGTGACCAAGACCTACCAGAAGGGCCGGGCCACAGTCACCGCGCTGGACGGCGTGGACGTGGTCATCGCCGACGGGGAGTGGCTGGCGATCCAGGGCCCGACCGGCCACGGTAAGACGACCCTGCTCCAGATGCTGGGCGGGCTGGACCGGCCGACCGCGGGCGTGGTGAATTTCAACGGCCAGAACCTGGCCGCGCTGCGTGAGCACCAGGTCAATCTGGTGCGTGCCCGCTCGATCGGCTTCATCTTCCAGACGTTCAACCTGATCCCCACCCTCAACGCCCAGGAGAACGTGGAAACCGCCCTGGTCCCGTTCGGCATCACCGCCGCCGAACGGCAGCAACGGGCCGCCCGGGCGCTGGCGGACGTGGGCCTGGCCGACCGGGCCCGGCACCTGCCTTACGAGCTGTCCGGTGGCCAGCAGCAGCGGGTGGCGATCGCCCGGGCGCTGGTCAAGGCGCCGTCCGTACTGCTGGCCGACGAGCCGACCGGGAACCTGGACGAGACCACCCGGGACGAGATCATCGACCTGCTGGCACGGCTTTGGCAGGACCAGGGGCTCACCCTGGTGCTGGTGACCCACGACAGCACGCTGGCCGCCCGGGCCCAGCGGACCGCCCTGATGCGGCACGGCAAGCTGTCGATCAGCCAGGACAACCGTGAGTCAGCGGGTCAGCTCGGCCGCAGCGGCGGCCGGTAACCCCGCGGCAGCTGCTGCTCACACCAGACGACCTTGCCCGGGGTGGTCCGCCGGGCACCCCAGCGGAGCGAGAGCTGGCTGACGATCTGCAGGCCGCGCCCGCACTCGTCGTCTCCGGCGGCGAACCTGATTCTCGGCAGCGCGGCCGAGGTATCGGCGATCTCGCAAGTCAGCGTCCGCTCCAGGATCACGCGGAGGGTGACTGGGCCCTCGGTGTACCGGATCGCGTTGGTCACCAGCTCCGACACCAGCAGCTGGGTGGTGGCCAGCAGGCCGGTGAGGTGCCACTTCGCCAGCGGCTCGGCGACCAGCATCCGTGCCTGTCCGGCCGAGGTGAGCTCGCCGGGCAGCACCCAGGTGGCGAGCTGGCTGCCGTCGATCCGGCCGAGCCGGGCGATCAGGATCGCGATGTCGTCGCGCTGCTGGTCGGCGTAGGCACCGGCCAGGATGGCCTTGCACAGTTCCTCGACCGGGCGCTGCTGCAAGTCCGGCGTGAACATCGACTGGAGCCGGTGCAGGCCGTCGTCGATATCGCGGCCGCGGCTCTCCACCAGCCCGTCGGTGTACAGGACGAGCAGGCTGCCGTCCCGGATCTCGAAGGTCCGGCTGTGCACCGGACCTTCGCCCACGCCGAGCGGCGGGGCCGGTGCGACGTCGAGGTACTGACCGGTGCTGCCGGGCGGCACCAGCAGCGGCGGCAGGTGCCCGGCCGAGGCGACTTCGCAAGTGCCCTGTACGGCGTCATAGACGGCATAGGCACAGGTCGCGAAGTGCGGTTCGCGCGCGCCGATGGTCTGCATCAGCTCGTTGAGCTGCTGGAGGGATTCTGCGGGCGGCAGCTCCAGCATCGCCAGCGTCTGGATGGCGGTGCGCAGCCGTCCCATGGTGACCGCCGCCCGGACCCCGTGCCCGGCCACGTCCCCTACTACCAGCGCCACCCGGGCACCGGGCAGGGCGATGGACTCGTACCAGTCGCCGCCGACCTCGATCAGCTGGCTGCCCGGCAGGTAGCGGTGGCTCACCTCGACCGAGGAGGGTGCCGACAGCCCGGCCGGCAGCAGGCTGCGCTGCAGGGTGAGGACGGTGGCACGCTCCCGGCTGTAGCGGCGGGCGTTGTCCAGGAAGATCGCCGCCCGGGAGGCGAACTCCATGCCAATCTCGGTGTCGTAGGCGTCGAACGGCCGGAAACCCGCCCGCCGGGTGCACACGATGAAGCCGAGGGTGCTGTCGCGGGCGTTGAGCGGCAGCAGCAGCATGGACGTGCCCGACAGCAGCCTGACGACCGGCCGCCGCAGCCAGGACTCGGCCATGCTGACCACTTCCTCGTCACCGAGGTTGGTCAGCTGCACCGGCTTGCCGGTGTCCATGCACTCGGTGTAAGGCGTCCCCGCCGGGTAGCGCAGCACCTCGCCGGTGGGGAAGGCGGCGTCCCAGCCCGGGTCGGCGTCGTCGGAGGCGATGGCCATCCGGCGCAGCAGGTGTGACCCATCCACCTGGCTGGCGGGCCCCTCATCGGCCGCGACCAGGCTTTCCAGCAGCAGCAGCCCGGCCGAGTTGGCGAAATGCGGCACCACGATGTTGATCAGGCCGCGGGCCATCTGGTCCAGGTCCAGGGTGGCACCGATCTGCCGGAAGGTGTCGTCCAGCAGCGCGTGCCGCATCAGCGCTGGGTCCAGGAACTGCTCGTCGCTGGGCGGTGGCAGGCGCATGATCACCAGCGCGCTGATGCTCGCGTCGTTGCCCTGCATCGGCGCGATGGTGACGACCGCCTCCACCGGGCTGGACCCGCGCGCCTGGACGGTGAGCACCGCGGTGGCCTCCCGGCCGGCCCGGGCCGCGGCCAGCAGCCCGGACAGCGGCGGGTCCGTCACCGGGGTGGTGACCAGATCCCGCAGATGTGCGCCGAGCAAGGTCCCGTCGGCCGGGGGAGTCAGGATTTCCTGGGAGTTTCGGTCATGCTGCACTATCCGTCCGGATTGATCTATCCCCAGGATCAGAGTCCGCACGGAGGTATGGGACAGTAGCGCAGCGATTTTTGCACCTTACCTGATTTCGGTTAACCGGCTGTGACGGTTCACGATGCCCACTCCGGGCCGGAGTAGGGTGCGTTCTGCCCGGTCAGCGCGCCGTCGGCGGATCATGACCGGATGACGGAAAGGTGGTCCGGCCTCATGCGGCAGCGTCCCCGGGTGACCGTTGTCGGCAGCCTCAATACCGATATCTCGCTGCTGGTCCCGCATCTGCCGCGGCCCGGGGAGACGGTCCTTTCGGCGTCCGGCGCCGATGTCGGGGGCGGCGGCAAAGGCGCTAACCAGGCGGTGGCAGCGGCCCGGCTGGGTGCGGCGGTGCGGATGGTCGGCTGCTGCGGCGCGGACGAGTTCGGTGCCCGGTTGCGGGCCGGGCTGGCCGCCGAAGACGTGGATGTCAGCGGGGTGCGGTCGGTCGCCGGTGTCACCTCCGGGCTGGCCCTGATCACCGTGGACAGCACAGGCGAGAACGCGATCGCGGTGGCGGCGGGGGCGAACGCGCTGGCAGGCGACCCGGAAGCGGCTGCGGCCCTGGCTGCTCCCGGTGACGTGCTGGTGCTGTCGGCGGAGGTTCCGGTCCCGCTGCTCGCGGCGGTGCTGGACCGGGCAAGGGCGGCCGGCCTGCGCTGCCTGCTGAACCTGGCGCCCGCGCCCGCCGGGGCCGCGGAGCTGATCGCCGTCGGCGTGGACTGGCTGGTGGTCAACGAGCAGGAAGCGGCGGCGGTGCTGGGCCGCCCGCTGGCCGGGCCGCCGGGTCCCGAGGGCGCCGCCGGGGACGGGCTGGCGGCCGCGGTCACGGCCCTAGCCGGGCTGGGTGCCCGGCAGGTGGTCATCACCTTGGGGGCTGCCGGTGCCGTGCTCGGTGGCACCGGCGAACTGGTGGTGGTGCCCGGGTTCGCGGTGGCGAGCGTTGACAGTGTGGGGGCCGGTGACGCGTTCGTGGCGGCGCTGGCGGTGGCGGTGGCAGCCGGTGCTACCCCAGCCGCCGCAGTGCGTGCCGCCTGCGCCGCGGGCGCGACGGCGACCACCCGGCGCGGGGCCCAGGCGGCACTGCCACGGCCCGCCGATATCTCGGCGGCGACCGGCTTCCGGTGGCCGTCCGGGGAATGACCCGACCCCGTCGGGCATGGTGAAACCCCGGCGGGCGTGACGAAGCCCCGGGCGGGCGTGGCGAACCCCCGGCGGGTGTGGCGAACCCCCCGGCGGGCATGACGAAGCCCCCGGCGGGCATGACGAAGCCCCCGGGGCGGGCTCAGGGGGCTTCGTCAGGCTGGTGTGCGGTCGCCTCCTCGGCGAGAAGCACACCGCGGCTCCAGCCGGACGGTAGTCCGCGGCGGCAGTTGTGGATGCGGCCCGGGGGACACAGACACACCAGCGAGGGATGTAACGGCCGCACCCCGCCGGGCTATTCCATGCCGGCCCGGAGTGGAGGCCACCGAGTCGCCGCTACCGCAGGTGTCCTTCCATGATCACGGAATCCTCTCAGGGAATACGACTGACAGGTTTCCGTGATCATGGATTCGGTCGCCGGTGGCGGGCAGTGACCGGTGGATAGGGTGAGAGCCAGAATCCGCCAGGCATCGACGGCGGTGGCCCACCGACCTGATCCACTGAAGACTCTTACGCCCTATCTGCGTAAGAGTCTTCCGGATCATGAGGAGGCTCGTTGCCAGTGCTGGTGGCCGCGTGCGTGCTGGCGGCCGCCGCATGGGTGTACCTGGTGGCCGCGCACGGCGGCTTCTGGCGCACGGACGTGCGCCTGCCCGGGGGCGCCGATCCGCAGGATCCGGATCGGTGGCCGTCGGTGGCCGCGGTGGTGCCGGCCCGAGACGAGGCGGCGATCCTGCCGGAGACGGTGCCCACGCTGCTGGCCCAGGACTACCCCGGTACGTTCTCGGTGGTGCTGGTCGACGACGGCAGCAGCGACGGCACCGGCGCGGCTGCGGCGGCACTGGCCGGGCAGGCCCCGGCTGGGCAGGCCCCGGCCGGGCAGGCACTAGCCGGGCAGGCCCCGGCAGGACCCGTGCTGCGGGTAGTGGCCGGCCGCCCGCTGCCGCCGGGCTGGGCGGGCAAGGTATGGGCGATGGCCCAGGGGGTGGCGGCCGCTGGGGACTGCGATGACCTGCTGTTCACCGACGCCGACATCGCGTTCGAGCCGGGCGCGCTGGCCGCCCTGGTGCGCTCCGCCCAGGCCGACGACCGGGCCCTGGTCTCCCAGATGGCGCTGCTGCGGGCGGAGACCGGCTGGGAACGGTGGATCGTGCCCGCATTCGTCTACTTCTTCGCCCAGCTGTACCCGTTCCGCCGGGTCGGCCAGCCGGGCTCGGCCACGGCGGCGGCCGCGGGCGGCTGCATGCTGGTGCGGCGCGAGGCGCTGGCCGCGGCCGGCGGTCTCGACCGCATTGCCGGTGCCCGGATCGACGACGTGGCCCTGGCCAGGCTGCTCAAGCGCGGGCCGGGCCGGGCCCGGTGCTGGCTCGGCTTCACCACCGCCGTGCACAGCCGGCGGCCCTACTCCGGCCTGGCTGAGCTGTGGCAGATGATCGCCCGCAGCGCGTACACCCAGCTGCGGTACTCGCCGTTGCTGCTGGCCGGGACAGTGGCCGGCCTGTGCTGGCTCTACCTGCTGCCCCCGGCCGCCGTCATCGGCGGCCTGGCGGCCGGGCTGGCTGGTGGCGGCACGGCGGCCTGGTGGTGTGCGGGAGCCGGCCTGGCGGGATGGGCGCTGATGACGGCCAGCTTCGTCCCGGTGCTCCGGCTGTACCGGCTGTCCCCGCTGCGGGCACCCGGCCTGCCAGTGATTGCCCTGCTCTATGCGGCCATGACGGTCGACTCGGCCCGGCGCCATCATGCGGGCCGCGGCGGGGAGTGGAAGGGCCGGGCGGTGCCGGCCGGGCAGCCGCCGGGCACCATCGAGGCAGCCGCAGGGCAGCCGCCGGGCACCTTCCAGGCAGCCGCTGAGCAGCCGCCAGGCACCGGCCCGGCGGGTACTGCCGCCGGCCCGGGCAGGGAAGATCGCCAGCCCGGGGTGACCGCGGGTGGTGGCCAGGGAGATGATGGGTAGGCGAGGCCGCGCCCTAGGGGAGAGGCGGGCCGGCCTGCACCGTCAGACCAGCCAGGAGAGGAGGCCGGCATGGCCAGTGTCGTACGTGCCGCCCTGGTCCAGCAGAAGTGGACCGGCGATAAGGATTCGATGGTGAAGAACGCCGTGGCGGCGGTGCGGGACGCCGCGGCCCAGGGCGCTCAGGTCACCTGCCTGCAGGAACTCTTCTACGGCCCGTACTTCTGCCAGGTGCAGGAGCCACAGTGGTACTCCTGGGCGGAGCCGGTCCCGGACGGGCCGACCGTCCGGCTCATGCGCGACCTGGCCCGCGAGCTGAACATGGTGCTGGTCGTGCCGATCTACGAGGCCGAGCAGGAAGGCGTCTACTACAACACGGCCGCGGTCATCGACGCCGACGGCACCTACCTGGGCAAGCACCGCAAGAACCACATCCCGCAGGTGAAGGGGTTCTGGGAGAAGTACTACTTCCGTCCCGGCAATCTCGGCTATCCGGTATTCGACACCGCGGTCGGCCGGATCGGCGTCTACATCTGCTATGAGCGGCACTTCCCGGAGGGCTGGCGGGCGCTCGGGCTGGCCGGTGCCAAGGTCGTGTTCAATCCGTCGGCGACCAGCCGGGGGCTGTCGGAGTACCTGTGGCGGCTCGAGCAGACCAGCGCGGCGGTCGCCAACGAGTATTTCGTCGGCACCATCAACCGGGTCGGCGTGGAGCCGCTGGGTGACAACGACTTCTACGGGTCGTCCTACTTCGCTGATCCGCGCGGCCAGATAATGGGCGGCACCGCGTCCGACCGCGAGGAAGAGGTCGTGGTCCGGGACCTGGACATGGGGACGCTGGAGGAAGTCCGGCACCTGTGGCAGTTCTACCGGGACCGGCGACCGGACAGCTACGGCCCGCTGGCCCAGCCATAACCAGGGGGAGCCATGCGCACACTCATCAAGGGCGGCACCGTCGTCACCGCGACCGGCTCGTCGGCCACCGACGTCCTGGTCGACGGCGAGACGGTGGCCGCGCTGCTCGACCCGGCCCACACCGGGGCCCTGGCCGGGGCGGTGGACCAGACCATCGACGCGGCCGGCCGTTACGTCATGCCGGGCGGCATCGACGTGCACACGCACCTGGAGATGCCGTTCGGCGGGACCCACTCGGCGGACGACTTCGAGACCGGCACCCGGGCCGCCGCCTGGGGCGGCACTACCTCGCTGATCGACTTCGCGGTGCAGCCCAGAGGAGCCTCGCTGCGGGAGACCCTGGACACCTGGCACGCCAAGGCGCAGGGCAAGGCCGGTATCGACTACGGCTTCCACATGATCATCTCCGACGTCAACGAGCAGACGCTGAAGGAGATGGATGCGCTCGTCGGCGAGGGCGTGACCAGCTTCAAGATGTTCATGGCCTACCCGGGCGTGTTCTACGCGACCGACGGCGAGATCCTGCAGGCCATGCAGCGCGCCGCGGCCAGCGGGGCGACGATCATGATGCACGCGGAGAACGGCATCGCGATCGACGTGCTGGTCGCGCAGGCACTGGCGGCCGGGCACGGCGACCCCGGCTGGCACGGCCGCACCCGCCCGCCGGAACTGGAGGGGGAGGCGACCAGCCGGGCGATCCAGCTGGCGCAGGTGACCGGCGCCCCCCTCTACATCGTCCATTTGTCCGCCCAGCAGGCGCTGGCCGCGGTCATCCAGGCACGGGACGAGGGGCGCAACGTCTTCGCCGAGACCTGCCCGCAGTACCTGTACCTGTCCCAGGAGGATCTGGACGCACCCGGGTTCGAGGGCGCGAAGTACGTCTGCTCGCCGCCGGTCCGGCCCCGGGATCACTGGGCTCATCTGTGGCGTGGCCTGCGCACCAACGACCTGTCGATCGTCTCCACCGACCACTGCCCGTTCTGCTTCAAAGAGCAGAAGGAGCTGGGGCGCGGTGACTTCTCGAAGATTCCCAACGGGATGCCCGGTATCGAGCACCGGATCGACCTGCTGCACCAGGGCGTCGTGGACGGCGAGCTATCGCTCGCCCGGTGGGTGGAGGTGAACTCCACCACCCCAGCCCGGATGTTCGGCCTGTACCCGCGTAAGGGCACCATCGCCCCCGGGTCCGACGCCGACATCGTCGTCTATGACCCGGCCGCGCGGCACGTGCTCTCGGCCGAGACCCACCACATGGCCGTGGACTACTCGGCCTATGAGGGCCGGGAGGTACAGGGACAGGTCACCACCGTGCTGTCGCGTGGTGAGGTCATCGTCGGCGACGGCCAATGGCACGGGCGGGCGGGCCGCGGCCAGTTCCTGTCCCGTGGGGAATGCCAGTACCTGAGGTAGGGGGGGTCATGGATATCGGCTTGGTGCTGCAGACAGATCCGCCGGCCCGGCGGGTCATCGACCTGGCCCAGCGGGCCGACGCGGGCGGGTTCAGCCATGTGTGGACGTTCGACTCCAGCGTGCTCTGGCAGGAGCCGTTCGTCATCTACTCCCAGATCCTGGCCGCCACCACCCGGGTCAAGGTCGGCCCGATGGTGACCAACCCGCTGTCGCGGGAGCCGTCGGTGACCGCCTCCCTGTTCGCGACGCTGAACGACATGTTCGGCAACCGGACCGTGTGCGGTATCGGCCGGGGGGACTCGGCCATGCGGGTGCTTGGCCGCACCCCGTCCTCGCTGGCCACCCTGGCCCACGCCATCGGCGTGATCAGGGACCTGGCCGAGGGCAGGGAGGTGGACTACGACGGCACCAAGGTGCGCATCCCGTGGGTGCACGACGGGCGGCTGGAGGTATGGATGGCCGCCTACGGGCCGAAGGCGCTCAAAGTGTGCGGGGAGCGTGCGGACGGGTTCATTCTCCAGTGCGCCGACCCCGACATCGCGCGATGGACGATCGGCGCTGCCCGGGCGGCGGCGGCCGAGGCCGGGCGGGACCCGGCCGCGCTGACCGTCTGCGTCGCGGCGCCCGCCTACGTCGGCGAGGACTACCCGCACATGCGCGACCAGACCCGCTGGTTCGGCGGCATGGTCGGCAACCATGTCGCGGATCTGGTGGCCCGCTACGGCAACACCGGGGATGTGGTGCCGCGCGCGCTCACCGACTACATCAAGGCGCGGCATGGCTACGACTACTCACATCACGGCAAGGCGGACAACCCATCGACCGACTTCGTGCCGGACGACATCGTCGACCGGTTCTGCCTGCTCGGGCCGCCGGAACGGCACCGGGAGCGGCTCGCCGAACTGCGGGAGATCGGCGCCGGCAACTTCAGCGTCTACCTGATGCACGATGACGCGGACGCGACCCTGGACGCCTACGCCAGCCAGGTGATCGGATCGGTGTGACGCGGGTCGTTACCATGCGCCCATGGTGAGGTTTCTGGTGCTGTACCGCACGCCGGCCGATCCCGCGGAGTTCGAGCGCCACTACCGGGACGTGCACATCCCGCTGGCCAGGCAGCTGCCCGGCCTGCGCCGCTACTCGATCAGCCGCGGCCCGCTGTCCGGGGTGCGCGGCGGCGAGCCGTTCCACCTCGTCGCCGAGCTGGACTGGGACGACATGGACGCGCTGCGGGCCGCGTTCGCGTCACCCATCGGGCAGGCGACGGGAGCGGATGTGCCCGTCCTGGCGACCGGCGGGGTGCAGAGCATGATCTACGAGCTGGAAGACCTGTAGCCGCCGGCCGGGCGGTTCACTGCTGGGCGCGGTCGGCGTTGGCCCTGATCGCGTCGTGGACGTACTGCGAGAAGCCGGGCTCGATCTCGTCGTAGCTAGCCGTGTACCGGGGATCGGAGGTGTACAGCTCGGCCAGGCCGCGGTGCTGGGGGTACCCGCAGTCGTAGAACCACCGGGAGATGTGCTGCCGGTGCGCCTCGGCCAGGTCCATGGCGACGGTCCCGGCTGGCGGTTCACCGGCCCGCATGGCGGCGGCGAAGCCCGCGATGCTGCGGTCCGCCTCGGCCTTGATGGCGATCCAGTCGTCCTTGGTGTAGGCCGCCGACCGGCGGGCCGACTCCTGCCAGGCGTCGGTGTCACCCCAGCGCTGCTCGGCCTCGGCCGCGTACTCGCCGAGCTTGCTGCTGCCGAAGATCTCGAACTGCTCCTCGGGGGTGAGCGAGATGCCCATCTTGCGTGCCTCCATCTCCTTTTCCAGCGCGGCGAGCAGCGCCTGGGTGCGGGCCTGCCGCTGGCGCAGCAGCCGGTGCTGCCGGCGCAGGTGATCGTCGGTGCCTGCGTCCGGGGCGGCCAGCATCTCGGCGATCTCGTCCAGCCCGAACTCCAGTTCCCGGTAGAAGAGGATCTGCCGGAGCTGCCGCAGGTCGGCGCCGGAGTACAGGCGGTAACCGGCCGGGCTCCGGCCGCTGGGCGTCAGCAGCCCGATGCTGTCGTAGTGGTGCAAGGTGCGCACCGACACGTGCGACATCCGGGCCAGCTCACCGACCGTGTAGGCCTCCACGTGACCACTGTGCCGCCTCCCGTTACGTCAGGGTCAAGCGCGGCCGCCGGGCCGCAAGGGCATGTGCTAGGTGAGGATGAGCCAGGTGCGGCCGTCAATCAGCTCGCGGGCCGCATCGAGGTGGCC
>Ga0318555_10000688_pt1 | contig 10720 bp, 9 predicted proteins | sample GRESIP082b2f23_FD_202529 | JGI IMG/M metagenome (GOLD analysis project Ga0318555, IMG submission 202529) | Tropical soil microbial communities from Luquillo Experimental Forest, Puerto Rico - GRE.SIPMG.082b2f23 | ecosystem: Environmental > Terrestrial > Soil > Tropical forest > Bulk soil... | reverse complement strand
CGGATCGAGCTCCGCGCCGACCGCGAGCTTCACGATCCCGGCCGCGAGGCGCGCCGGCGCGGGGACGCGCTGGATCAGTCCGCGCAGCGTCGCGAGCACCACGACCGGCGTTGCGTCGCGCGCCTCGCGCAGCGCGATCAGGCGCGCGAGCGTCTCCAGGCGCTGCGCCGTGATCGCGGGATGCGGCGGCATCAGGTCGTACGGGAGCTGATCGGGCTCCGGGAACGCGAGGGTCGCGCCGGGGCCGAGGAAGTACTCGAGGTCGTCGCGCGCTTCCTCGAACGGCTCGCCGTGCGCGACGAGGTAGAGCGCGGCGCGCCCGGTCGTGCGCGCGAGCCAGGCGGTGAAGAGCGCGCGCGCGGAGCCCGTGAGCCCGCGCACCGCCATACGCCGCGGCAGTGCGGCGGAGTCGTTGCGACCCGATTCCCCGGCGAGGAAGCCGGCCAGCTCGCGCGCTTCGCCCACGCGCTCGATCAACCCGACGAGACGCTCGGCGAGCTCGTCGGTGAGCCAGGTTTCGGTGACATGCTCCATCGGTCCTGGGATGCCCTTTCAACACGAAAAGCCGCCGCGGATTTCCGCGGCGGTGATGACGGCGGACTTCGGCTCCGCATCACGCGGAACGCATCGAGCGTAGCAGGCGCGCGGCTCGCGACCAAGCCCGACGCGACGCGCGCGCGGCGCTTCGCGGCCGCTCGGGGCTTGCGCCAAGCGCGGTTCTTCGTCAGACTCGGGCGTCCGAGTGGGATTCGCGCCTGATCCAACCCTGTGCCCCGGGAGATGGACATGAACCGAATCGCGCTGTGCCTTGCCCTCGCGATATCCGTCGCGATCACCGGAACCGCCGAAGCCCGCCACAAGCAACAGATGCAGGCCGCGCCCCGCCACAAGGCCGACTTCGAGGGCGACCGCCCGGTGCCGGCCAAGTGCTGCATCCAGGACGCGGACACCGACGGCGACGGAGTTTCGGATCGCCTCGATCGCTGCCCGAACACGCCGGCCGGCTGCAAGGTGGACGACTACGGCTGCCCGTGGGATTCGGATCAGGACGGCGTGTGCGACGGACTCGACGAGTGTCCGAACACGCCGCAGGGACAGGAAGTGGACGAGCACGGCTGCGATGCCGCGCAGAACGCGGCGCGCCACGCTCCGCACGCGCAGGCCGAGAGCAAGGCGGCGCCGCCGCCGCCGCCGCTGCCGCCGCCGAGCCAGCCGCAGAACGAAGTCGAGAAGAAGCTGCTCGCGAACGGCGAGATCCGGCTCGAGAACGTCTATTTCGAATCCGGCAAGGCGAAGCTGCTTCCGGAATCGGAGCAGTCGCTGAACCAGGCCGGCGAGGCGCTCGAGAAGTTCCCCGGGCTCGGCATCGAGGTGCAGGGGCACACCGATTCGCGCGGTCCCGCGGACTACAACATGAAGCTGAGCCAGGCGCGGGCCGAGACCGTACGTGAGTACCTGATCACGCACTACCACCTCGACGCCGGGAACCTCAAGGCAAAGGGCTACGGCGAGTCACGTCCGGAAGTGAAGGAGAAGAACGAGGAGGACCGCCAACGCAATCGCCGCGTCGTCCTCAAGGTGCTGAATCCGCAGGCGCTGCCGAAGGGCGTCGAGATCAAGCACTAGCCGCGGCGCGGACCGCTCCTACCAGGCGCCGGAGTTCGGCTCACAGCCCTCACCATCGCCTCCTGGAACGATGTGATGGCGGTGTCCGGATCGGGCTGCCGGCGCCGCCGGCGCCGCGGACGTGCGTCTGCAGCCAGCGCTCGTACGTGTTCTGCGGGGTCTCGCACCCCGATTCGAGGTTCTTGGAAGCCTCGTAGCTGAGGAACACGAGCAGGTCCACGCCCGCGCCGACCAGGAATCCGACCATCGCGCCGTGCTTGATCGTCTCCAGGTTGACCTGCGCGACGCTATCCGGAGAGACGCTTGCAAAGGTCTGATCGCCGGCCATGACCTGGATGCGAAGGCGATCCGGATTCGAAGCCGGAGTCCAGCGCGCGAGCAGGCTCTCCGCGAGGCAGGAGGCGCCCGAGTCCGGCGCCAGCGAAACAAGATCGTCCAGCGGAATCTCGCTGACACCCTTCTTCGCGTCCTCGAGCACCACGCTGCGATGGCCGAAGCCGCGCAACTGCGCCGTCCGATACTCGCCCGTGCGTGTGACGACCCGGATCCTCGCATCCAGATCCGGCAGCCGCAGGGAATCGCCGAGCGAAGCGCGCCAGGCGTCGTACTGCGCCCGGTAATCGACGGGCGGAACGGATCGCAATCCGGCGAAGCGGCCCTGGATCGTGGTGCTGTCGATCCGCACGAGCTCGATCCGGCGGTCGGGATCAACCTTGCCGAGCCGATCCATGCTGGCCGGAGCGGTATTCGGCTGCTCGCTGTCGAGGATCGCCCCGACGCCGAGGCCAATCAGGCTGCAGCCCGTCACGTGAACGGCGAAGATGCCGCCGATGAGGAGAATGAAAAGGACGAGCAGAATGCGCGGCCACATGGGCGACCTCCCGGCCTGCGCCCCCGCGGCGGCCGGGGCGCTCGGGACCCGCGGCGGAGCCTAGGCGCTCCGGCGCGCCGCTCCAAGCGTTTTCGCTCCCGCCCCCATCCCGGTGCGCGCGAGTACCATCTCCGCGAGCAGCAGCGCGAGCGCGAGCAGGATCATCTCGCGCCACAGCTCGCGCCCGTAGCGCGCCTCGAGCACGCGGCGCGTGAGATCCGCGCCGGGCTGGACCACGCGCGCGCGGCCGGGCGGGAACGCGCGCAGCACGACGCCCGGTTCGAGCGCGGCGAGATCGCTCTCGCGCGGATCGGGATTCACCGCGAACACCGATCGCAGCTGGCCGCCGCGGAACACGCGGTAGAGCCCCGGCTGCTCGAGCGGCGCCGAGACGAGGCGCGGGCTCCCGCTCTCCGAGCTCAGCTCGGACGGCACGTCGCGGCCGTCGAGATCTGTGATGCGCCAGCTGCCGGTCGCGGCCGGCGCGCGATAGCGGTCGCCGGGCGCGAGCGAGCCCATCGCGCTGCCGTGCGCGAGCACCTTGACCGCCTGATGGACGAGCGGCAGGAACGCGCCGCTCACCGCGAAATCGCTCGCGGCCGGATCGAGCGGCGCGCTCAGCACCATCGCGTGCGGCGCCTCGATCAGCGCGGCGTGCGCGCGATCGAACTCGAGCAGCGCGCGGCCGCGGCCAGGCAGCAGCGCGCGCGCGAGCGAGAAGCGCGCGTTCGTGAGCGCCTCGCCGGGGCGTGACGTGAACCCCGCGAGCACCGGATGCCCGGCCGCGACGACGCGCAGGCGCCAGGCGTCGCCGGCCGGGAGCGCGTCCGCCGCGCCCAGCGCCCCGACACCGAGCTCGCGCAGCGGGCCGTCGCTCCAGAACGCGGCGTCCGCGTGCGTGCCGAGCGCGACGAGCAGCGCGCCGCCCGCGCGCCAGAAATCCAGCACCGCCTGGAGCTCGGCGGGGCCGAGGCGCTCGAGATCGTTGAGCACGATCACGTCAGCCTCGCCCGCGCGCTTCTCGAGCCCGGGCGCGTCCACCGTCTCGACCGCGATGCCCGACGCCGGCGATCCGGCTTCGAGCGCGAGCCTGAGCGGCGAGGGTCCGTGGTCCTCGCGCAGCAGCACGTGCAGCGTCGCGGCGCTGCCCGAGACGAAGTAGCGCAGGTTGTCGAGCGGGAGCGCGTCGTCCGGCAGGCGCGCGACGCCGCCGCCCTCCGGGAGCCGCGCGAGCGGGATCAGCGCGCTCGAGACGCCGCGCGCGGCGAGGTTCAGGAACCCGCGCCCGAGGTCGGCGCTCGTGTCGGCCGCGTGCGCGGTGGATGCGAAGCTGACCTCACGCGCGGTCACCGCGAGATCCCCGGGCGCGGCATCGAACGACGCGCCTTCGAGCGCGAGCGCCGGCCCGGACTCGGACGGCGCGAGCGCGGCGCCGGTCAGCGCGGCGTTCGCGCGCGAGCGCGGCGCGATTGGGATCAGATACACGCGCGCGGGCGGCCACGGCCCGGCCGGGTGCGCGAGCCCGCCCGAGTCCGGCAGCCCGCTCCTCTGGAAGTCCGAGACCCAGAACAGCTCGCGATTCAGCGCATGCGACTCGGCGAGCGCGCGGCCCGCGTACGCGAGCGCGCGCACATGATCGGTCGCGGCGGCGCCCGGCGCGAGCGCGTGCGCGGCGGCGCGCAGCCGCGGCACGTCGCCGCTCGGCTGCGGCGTGGCCGGGTGCGGCTCGCGATCGTACGGCACGATCTGGAGTTCATCCGACGGCCCGAGCGTCGAGATCAGATCCTCGACCGCGCGGCGCGCGACGTCGCCGAGCGTCGCGGCGCCCGCGCCCGGGGCTTCCGCGCCCTCGGCCTGCGCGCGCATGCTGCCGCTTTCGTCCACGAGCGCGACCACGAGCGTGGCGGCGCGCCCGGCGCCCGACGCGCTGCCGCGCAGCGCGGGCCGCGCCATCGCGAGCGCGAGCGCCGCGATCGCGAGCGTGCGCAGCAGCAGCAGCAGCCACTGCTTGAGCTTCAGGCGCCGGATCTCGCTGTGATGCACCTCGCTCAGGAACTCGAGGGAGGGGAACAGCACCTCGCGCGGCCTCCGGCGCGTGAAGAGGTGGATCAGGATCGGGATCGCCGCCGCCGCGAGGCCGAACAGGAAGAGCGGGTTCAGGAAACTCATCGCGGCACCTCGGCGAATTGCGCGGTCCGCTCATCCCATGCCTCGATGCGCGTGACCGGATGGATCTCCCAGCCGGTCAGCCGGTCGCCGGCCTTGCGCGGCCCGCTCCACGGCGCGTCGTACTGCCAGTCGTAGAGCAGCCAGCCGGTGACGCGCACGCGCCGCGTGCCCTGGGGCCACGGCGTGACGCCGCCGAGCCGCGGCCGGAACACCTGCACGAGGTTCTCGTACGTCCAGTGCGGGGCGGAGCTGCGCACGCGCGGCGTGATCTCGGCGGTGACGTAGGTGGTGTCCCAGTCGGTGGGGAGCAGCGGACGCGCGACGATCTCGAGATGGAGATCGCCGTCGTTCGCGCGCAGCAGGTGCTGCACCGTGCCCTCGAGCGCGACGCCGCGCCGCTCGTACGCCGAGTACTCGCCGACCGGCCGGCCGTGCGGAAGCGCGGCCATGTCCGCGAACGTGATCGGCGTCACGTGCGCCGGTGGATCGACGCGCTCCTTCATCTCGCGCAGATGGGAGGCTTCGAGCGAGGCGAACGGCCCCTGGCCGAGCTGACGGGCGAATGCGAGCAGCGCGGCCGCGCCCAGGATCAGCGCCAGCGCGGCGGCGAGTCGCAGACTCACAGCAGCTTCACCCGCTTCTCCAGATAGGCCAGCAGCGCCTGATCGAACGGCGTGCGCGTGTCGATCGGCACGTAGTCGATGCGCTGCTCGCGGCACTGCCTGCGGTAGAGATCGGTCCAGGCCTGGAGCCGCTCGCGGTAGCGGCGCGCGATCTCCCACGGCTCGGTCGTGAGGCGCTCGCCGCTCTCGAGATCGACGAACGTCGCGGTGTCGCTGTACGGGAACTCGATCTCGTCCGGATCCAGCACGTGGAACACGATCACTTCGTGCCGGCGATGACGGAAGTGCTGCAGGCCCTGCAGCACGTCGGCGGGCCGGTCCATGAGATCGGAGCACAGCACGATCAGCCCGCGGCGCTTGACGCGCTCGGCCAGCTCGTGGAGCACCGGGCCGACGCGCGTCCGGCCCTGCGGCGCGGCGTCGGTGAACGCGCGCAGCAGCTGGTCCAGGTGCGAGCGCACCGCGCGCGGCGGCACGTAGCGCAGCGGGCGTTCGGCGAACAGCAGCGCGCCGACCGCGTCCTGCTGCTGCAGCATGAGGTAGGCGAGCGAGGCGGACAGCGCGCGCGCGTAGTCGAGCTTGCTCATCGAGGCGCGCGGCGAGCGGAACGCCATCGAGCCCGAGAGATCGAGCAGCAGATGGCAGCGCAGGTTCGTCTCCTCGGTGTACTGCTTGACGAGGTAGCGGTCGCTGCGGGCCCACACCTTCCAGTCGAGGTTCTTGAGCGGATCGCCCGGCATGTACGGGCGGTGCTCCGCGAACTCCACGCTGAACCCGTGGAACGGCGAACGGTGCATGCCCGCGATGAAGCCCTCGACCACGAGGCGCGCCTGGATGTCGAGGTGCGCGAGCCGCGCGACCACCGCGGGATCGAGCGGGCTCCCGCTGCTGCGCGAGCCCGCGACGCCGCGCGGCGGCTGGGCGCCGGATCCCGCGATCGGTCCGGAGGCGCTCATCGATTCCCGTCCGCCCAGGCGAACACGATCATCTGATCCTCCGCCGAGCGCAGCGGCTGTCCGGCGAACCCGCCGTCGATGCGCCAGCGCGTGAACCCGGCCGCTGCGAGCAGCAGCTCGAGCTCGGGCTTGCCGATCCAGCGCACGCGCGTCTCGCTGCGATGCATCGCGAGCACCTCGCCGCGCTCGTCCAGCTCGTGGACCTCGTTGATCGAGTGCTGGATCTGCTCGATCGGATCCATCATGCGCTGATCGTAGAGCCGGAGCGTGCGCCCCGTGACCGGGTGGCGGGTCTCGTATTCCAGCTCGGGCGGGCCGCCCGAGGCGGCGATGATCGCCGCGCCGAAGAACGAGACGTGCATCACGAGCCGGCCGCCCGGCAGCAGGTGCTCGCGGCAACGCGTGAGCGAGGCGAGCTGGTCGGCCTGCGTCAGGTTGTGCAGGAACGCGTTGAACGGGATCGCGATCAGCGCGTAGCGGCGCGGCATGCGGAAGTCGCGGAGGTCTGAGACCCTGGCGTCCACGCGCAGCCCGCGCTCGCTCGCGCGCGCCTGCAGGCGCGCGAGCATCGCGGGGAAGAGATCGAACCCGTCCACATCCGCGCCCGCCTCGATCATCGGGAGCGTGACGCGACCGGTGCCGCACGCGGCCTCGAGCACCGCGCCGCCGGCGGTCTTCGCTTGCGCGCGCCAGAAGTCCAGGTCCATGTCGAAGCCGTGGAAGATCGCGTCGTACATCGCGCCGTCGTCGAACGGCGACGGCAGCACGACCGCGGGCGGATCGTCGGGACGCGCGGTCATGAGTCCTGCCACGCCGTCCACACCAGGTTTTCGCCGGCCACCGGGGCGCGCGCGGCGCCGAAGCCGCCCTGGACCTCGAAGCGCGTGAACCCCGCCGCGGCGAGCAGCAGCTCGGTCTCCGGCTTCCACAGATATCGGAAATCGAACTGCAGCTCGTGCCGCGCCCGGACCGCGCCGCCGGGATCGAGCTCCTCGACCTCGCGCTGGATCCGGAGGCGTTGTTCGATGAAGTCGGCGCGACCGGTGTCCGTGACGCGCACCGTCCCGCCTTCCGGATGCGGAATGGTTTTCGGAAGACGCGGAACGCCGTCGTTCTCGAGCAGCTTCCTGAGGTCGGGATGGAACACCTGGAACATCAATCGCCCGCCCGGCGCGAGATGCTCGCGGCAGCGGCGCAGCGTTGCGATCTGATCGGCGCGCGTGAGGTTGTGATAGAACGAAGAGAACGGGATCACGATCAGCGCGTAGCGACGCGGCCGTGTGAAGTCGCGCATATCCGAGACCGTGAGCTCGGCGGTCCGTCCGGTGCGGGCGAGCTTCGCGCGACAGTGATCCAGCATGGCGCTCGCTGCATCCAGGCCTTCCATCGCCACGCCGGCCTCGACGCAGGGGATCAGCACGCGGCCGGTGCCGCAGCACAGCTCGAGCACCGGTCCACGCGCCGCCTTCGCGATCTCCACCCAGAACGGGATGTCGGCGGTGAAGTCCGAGTAGATGATCTCGTAGAGCTCGGGCGTGCAGTAGTAATCGGTGGTTGTCGCCATCTCGACCTATCCGCGCCGGCCCTTCCACAGCCAGTACACCGGAAGTCCGAGCCCGGCGATGATCACGCCCGCCGCGGCGCGCCAGCCGGAGTCGTGGAGGTCGCTCGCGATGATCATGCCGGTCGCGACGATGAACAGCAGCGCGGGCAGCGGGAACCACGGCGTGCGATACGAGGGCGCCGCGATCTCGCCGCGCTTCTCGCGCCGGCGCTGGACGAACAGCGCGGCCGTGGTGAGCGCGTAGAACAGCCACGACGTGGTGACGAACCAGCCCGAGATCTCGTCGAAGCGCCCGCTCGCCAGCCACGCGATCGAGAGCGCGGCCTGCACCCACAGCGCGAACGCCGGCGTCTCGCGCCTCGGATCGAGCGAGGCGAGCGGCTTCCAGAGCAGGCCGTCGGCCGCCATCGCCTGCGTGACGCGCGGGCCGGTGAGGATCGCGCCGTTCGTGGTGCCGAACGTCGAGATCGCGACCAGCACGGCGAGCGCGCGGGCGCCCCACTCGCCCATCAGCCGGCGGATGGTCTCCGATCCGACCGCCTCGTAGCGCGCCACGCCGTCCACGCCGAGCACGTGGAAGTAGGCGATGTTCGTGAGGATGTAGACGGCGATCACGAGCACCGTGCCCCACACGATCGCGATCGGCATCGTGCGCTGCGGCTCGACGATCTCGCCCGCGACGTACGTGGAATCGGTCCAGCCGTCGTAGGCGAACAGGATGAAGATCATCGCGAGCGCGAGCGCCTGGAGCGTCGAGGTCTCGGGCGCCGCGGTCGCCTGGCCCACCGCCGTCGCGGGATGGGTCTGCGGCAACGTGAACGCGGCGATGCAGAGGCCGACGATGCCGATGGTCTTGAGCGTGGTGAACAGCGACTGCGTGCCCGCGCCCTGCCGGACGCCGAGCCAGTTCACGAACGTGAGCAGCAGGATCGCTGCCGCGCCGACCGGCAGCTCGGCGCGCTGCGGAAGATTCAGCACCTGGCAGAAGTAGAGCGCGAAGACGTTCGTGATGCCGGCGATGACGGTCGGCTTGATGACCCACAGGTTCGCCCAGCCGAACACGAAGCCCCACGCGTCGCCGAAGTTCTCGCGGATGAACACGTACAGGCCGCCGGTCTTGGGATGCGTGACCGCGAGCTCGGTGAGCACGAGCGAGCCGCAGATCGAGAGCACGCCGCCCAGCACCCAGGCGAACAGGACGACCGGGAAGCTGTGCAGGTGCTGCGCCACCGAGTGCGGCGAGCGGAAGATGCCGGAGCCAATGATGTTGCCGACCGTGATCGCGGTCGCGGCGTAGAGGCCGATCTGGCGCTTGAGCTCGACGTCCTTGCGGGTGCTGATCGCGGCCGCCGTGGCCATCGTGCGTCCTCCCCGGATTCCGGACTACTCGCTCGGGACCGACTGCAGCAGATCCTCGATGATGCGCTCGGGCCGCACGCCCTCGGCTTCGGCGGTGAAGTTCGTGATGATGCGGTGGCGCAGCACCGCCGGGGCGACCGCCTTCACGTCCTCGATGCCGGGCGCGAAGCGTCCGCGCAGCACGGCGCGCGTCTTCGCGCCGAGCACGAGGTACTGCGACGCGCGCGGGCCCGCGCCCCACGACACCCACTGGCGCGTGAACTCCGGCGCATCGGCGCCGCCGCGCGTGGCGCGTGCGAGGCGCACTGCGTAGCGCACGACGTGCTCGGTGGCCGGAACGCGCCGGATCAGCTTCTGCAGCTCGAGGATGTCCGCGCCGGTCAGCACGCGGTCGAGACGCGCCTCGTAGGAGGACGTCGTGGTGGCGACGATCTTCTCCTCCTCGCTCTGCGACGGATAGTCCACGCGCAGGTTGAACATGAAGCGGTCGAGCTGGGCCTCGGGAAGCGGATACGTGCCCTCGAGCTCGATCGGGTTCTGGGTCGCAAGCACGAAGAACGGCAGCGCGAGCCGGAACGTCTGCCCGCCGGCCGTGACCTCCTTCTCCTGCATGGCCTGGAGCAGCGCGGCCTGGGTCTTCGGCGGCGTGCGGTTGATCTCGTCCGCGAGCACGATGTTCGAGAACACCGGCCCCTGGATGAAGCGCATCGCGCGCTTTCCGGTCGCCTGATCCTCCTCGAGGATGTCGGTCCCCGTGATGTCGCTCGGCATCAGGTCGGGCGTGAACTGGATGCGGTTGAACTTGAGATCCAGCACGCGCGCCAGGCTCGAGACCAGCAGCGTCTTCGCGAGCCCCGGCACCCCGACCAGCAGGACGTGCCCGTTCGCGAACAGCGCGATCAGCAGCTGGTCCACGACGTCGTCCTGCCCCACGATCACCTTGCGCAACTCGGCGAGGATGCGCTCGCGCGCCGCCTTCAGCGTTTCGACCGCCTTGAGATCGGACGCGCCGGTTTCGATCGTCACGAGGGTTCCTGCCTGCGGGCCGGGTGGGATGCGATGGGTCGCGGAGCGACCGGGGCGCAAAAGGACGCGAAAGCGTAGCACGCGCTTCGCAAGCGCGGCAACGCTCGCGGCTATTTCAGCCGCACCACGCGCCGCTCCTCGATCCGTGCGGCGGAGGACGTACGGGCGAGATAGATGCCGGGCGGCACGAGACGGCCGTGCTGGTCGCGTCCGTCCCAGGTCCAGCCGCCGCTCTGATCGTCGAGCCGCGCGTGACGCAGCCGGCGTCCCGCGAGATCGAAGATCTCGACCTCCGCGCCGGCCTCGCCCTCGATGCGCGCGCTGCCGCGCACCGGATTCGGCGTGACGCGCATGCGCATCGCGCTGCGCACGCAGTTGCCGCTCATGATCGCGATCGGGACGGAGGCCGCCGTCTGGTCGTGCTGCGAGCCGTGCTCGTCGATCGCGACCACGCGCAGGCGCGCATTGTCATCGGGCCGCCCCGCGCACGGGATCGCGATGCGCGCCGCGCGCGCGGCGCCGGGGA
>Ga0318555_10000682_pt1 | contig 10745 bp, 7 predicted proteins | sample GRESIP082b2f23_FD_202529 | JGI IMG/M metagenome (GOLD analysis project Ga0318555, IMG submission 202529) | Tropical soil microbial communities from Luquillo Experimental Forest, Puerto Rico - GRE.SIPMG.082b2f23 | ecosystem: Environmental > Terrestrial > Soil > Tropical forest > Bulk soil... | reverse complement strand
ATGCTCGAGCATGGTCTCGAGCCCGATCTGCCGCCCGGGGCCGCGACGCAGCTACGCGCGATCACCGCGCCCGCCGTCGCGCACGGTCCGCAGATCCGCGACCAGCGGGCGCTGCTGTGGTGCTCGATCGACAACGACGACTCGCGCGACCTCGACCAGTTGTCGGTGGCCGAGACGCTCGTGGATGGCGCGGTGCGGATCCTCGTGGCGATCGCCGATGTGGACGCCACCATCGCCCGGGGCTCACCGCTCGATGTGCACGCCCGCGCCAACACCACCTCCGTGTACACGGCCGCACAGGTCTTCCCGATGTTCCCCGAGCGGCTCTCGACAGACCTCACCTGTCTCGCCGAGGGTCAGGAACGACTGAGCCTCGTCATCGACATGACGGTTGCCGCCGATGGCAGTCTCAGCGCCTCGGACCTGTACCGCGCGGTGGTCGTGAATCGCGCCAAGCTCGCCTACGACGGGGTCGCCGCCTGGCTCGATGGCCGCGGGCCGCCTCCGCCGCGGGTTGCCGCCGTCGCCGGCATGGACCAGCAGCTGCGTATCCAGGATGCGGTGGCCCAAACGCTGAAGCGCGTGCGGCGCGCGCAGGGCGCGCTGGCGCTCACCACCCTCGAGGCGCAGGCGGTCTACGACGGCGCGCAGCTGATCGACCTGAAATCCGACGAGAACAACCGCGCCAAGGAGCTGATCGAGTTCTTCATGATCGCGGCCAATGGCGTCGTCGCGCGCTTCCTCGAGAGCCGCGGCAGCTCCTCGGTGCGGCGCGTCCTGCGCCAGCCCAAGCGCTGGGACCGCATCGTGGCACTGGCGCGCGGTTGTGGCGAGACGCTGCCGCCCACACCGGACCCGCGGGCGTTGAGCGACTTCCTCGTGAAACGTCAGCAGGCCGCCCCGGCGCAGTTCCCCGACCTGTCGCTCGCGGTCGTCAAGCTGCTCGGTGCCGGCGAGTACGTGCTCAAACGCCACGGGCAGCCGTGCGAAGGACACTTCGGACTCGCGGTGGAAGACTACACGCATGCCACCGCCCCCAACCGGCGCTTCCCGGATGTGATCACGCAGCGACTGCTCAAGGCGGCGCTGAATGGCGCTGCCGCGCCCTACACCGATGAGGAGCTGAGCGCGCTCGCTGCGCATTGCACCGAGCAGGAAGGCAATGCCGCGAAAGTCGAGCGACAGGTACGCAAATCCGCCGCGGCGCTGCTGTTGCAGGCGCGCATCGGCGAGCAGTTCGATGCCATGGTCACCGGGGTGTCCGACAAGGGTACCTGGGTGCGCATCACGCAACCGCTCGCCGAAGGACGCCTGGTGCGGGACTTCGAGGGACTCGACGTCGGCGACACGATTCGCGTGCAGCTGCTGCACACCGACGTGCAGCGCGGCTTCATCGATTTCGGACGCGTGCGTTGAGCGGCGCACGGCTATACGTCCTCGAACTTCCCGTCCGACCTGAGGTCTCAATTGGTGGCGCAAGGGCGAGACCGGGAGGTGTGTGATGATGAGGCGATTCGGAGCGATGATCACAGCGTCGGCCACACTGGGGCTTGCCGTGTTCGCTTACGCTCAGACTCCCGCGGCACCCGGTCAGCGCGACTACTCGAACACTCCGACCCAGAGCGCTCAGTTCGCGGCGCTTGTGCCCTCGGACATGTCCGCCACCGAAGCCTGCAGCGGGTTCAAGACCACGGTCGAATGCTCCGCAGCGCTCCATGCGGCGCACAACGCCGGCATTCCCTTCAAGGATCTGAAGACCCGGATGACCCGCGGTGAGACGCTCGGCGCCGCGATCCACCACCTGAAGCCTGGCGCGGATGTGAGCGCGGAAGTGAATCGTGCCGAGGAGCAGGCGAGGGCGGACGTGCGCTCGCCGCAGGGCTAGTACACGACAGGCGTGATTTCCCGGGACCGCGCCGGGTGGGCGGGTCGGCCGGCGTGTCTGCATTTGCGCCCGACCCGTATATACTATACCCCCCATCCTATAGCAGTTTTCGAGGAGCGAGCGTGGCCCACACCATCGAGGACAAGACCCGCCTGCTGCAGCGCGTACGGCGGCTGCGTGGTCAGGTGGACGCCATCGAGCGTGCCCTGGAGCGGGATGCCGATTGCGCCCGGGTGATGCAGCTCACGGTATCAGCGCGCGGCGCGGCGAACGGCCTGATGGCGGAGCTGCTGGAGGATCACATCCGCATGCACGTCTCCGACCCGGCACGCGACCGCGACCGCGGGCGGGCACGCGGCGCCAAGCATCTGATCGATATCGTGCACGCCTATCTGAGGTAGGTTAGCGCGCCCTGGTTCCAGTCCCCGCCGAGCGCCTTCACCAGCTGCACCGCGGCGGTGGCGCGACGGATGTCGATATCGACGGCAGTGAGGCGGGCGCCCAGCGCCGCGTTCTGAGTCGCGACCACCTCGAGATAGGTGACGATTCCGCCCTTGTAGCGCAGATTGGCCTGATCGGCCGCACCCTGCGTCGCCTTCACGGCGGCCGCCTGACTCACGGTCTCGAGCTGCAACTGGCGTAGCGCCGCGAGGTTGTCCTCGACATCCTGGAATGCCGTGAGCACGGTGTTGCGGTAGTTGGCGACCTGCTCGTCGTAGCTGGCGTGCGCGGCCGCGGATTGCGCGGCGTGCAGGCCGGCATCGAAGAGCGTGAGCACCGCCTGCGGTCCGAGTGACCAGAAACGGCTCGGCGCGGTCAGCCAGTTGGCGGCAGAGGTCGACTGCGAGCCCACCGCACCGAAGAGGTCGAAGACCGGGAAATAAGCGGCCCGCGCCACACCGATCCCGGCGTTGGCGGCGGCGACGCGCCGCTCGGCGGCCGCCACGTCCGGCCGCCGCTCCAGCAGCTCGGACGGCAAACCGGCCGCGATCGCCGGCAGCGTCGGGAACATGTCATCCGCGCGGGCACTGAGGGAGAAGCTGGAAGCTTCCTGACCGACGAGCACCGCGATGGCGTGCTCGGTCTGCGCGCGGCGCAGACGCGTGTCCTCCGCCTGTGTGCGCGCCGATTCGAGCTGCGCCTGCGCCTGCTGCACGTCAGAGATGGCCGCCGCGCCGCCCTTGTAGAGATTCTGGGTGAGGGCGAGCGCGCGGCCGAAGTCGGCGACGGTCTGATCGAGGAAGCGCTGCTCGATGTCCAGGCCGCGAAGGACGAAATAATCCGTAGCGAGCTCTGCATGCGTCGACAGGTCGAGTGCTGCGACATCCCCGGCGGTCGCCTGCTCGGTCGCGCGGGCGCCAGCGACGGTATTGCGCACCCGGCCGAAGACATCGATCTCGTAGGAAAGGTCGCCGCTCAGCACGAAAACGTTCCCGGTGCGCGACTTGCCCGGCGTATAACCGGCTGCGTAGACGGAGGTCTCGGCCCGTGTCGCCGCGGCCTGGGCCGTGAGGGTGGGGAACCATCCCGAGCGCGCGGCGCGAGTCTGGGCGCGAGCCTGCTCGAGCCGCGCGAGCGACGCCTTCAGGTTCTGGTTGGCAGCGCTCACCTGGGCTTCGAGCGCATCCAGATCGGGGTCAGAGAACACCGTCCACCAGCGTCCCTGCACGCGCGTGTCGGCGGGCGCCGCGACCTTCCATTCACCCGCTTCCTTGTATGTCGCCGGCGGCGGCGGCGTCGACGGCCGCTCGTAGTGCGGGGCGAGCGAGCAGCCTGTGAGCGCCGAACCGAGCAGCGTCGCGAGAGCGAGTCGCCGAGCGCCGCTCACTACGAGTGCTCCGCCGAGGGTGCGGCATCGGACTGTTGCGGTTGCGCCGGCTGGATGCGCACCTGCGCGCCGTCGGCGAGGGAGTCCGGCGGATTCACCACCAGGGTATCGTTCGGTCCGATCCCCGCAAGCACCTCGATCTCGGTGCCGAAGTCCCGTCCTTCGGCGATGTCCCGCAGTCGCACATGATGGCCCGCGTCGACGGTCGCAACCTGCGGCGTCTTGCCCCGGAAGATCACCGTGTTCACCGGCACTCGCAGGGTGCCGGGGCTCGGCGGCATCGTGAAGGTCACCTGCACGTAGGAGCCCGGCAACAGCTCGCCCCTGGAGTTGTCGATCTGCAGTTCGACCTGCAGCGTGCGTGAGACCGCATCGAGTGCGTGGGCGGTGGAGGTCACGGTGGCCGAGTAATGCTGGCCGGGATGGTCGGTGAACTCGAGCGCCGCGCTCAGGCCGGTGCTGATCTGCGCGGCGTAGGGTTGTGGCACCTGGACGTAGATGCGCAGGCGGTGCGTATCGGACACGCGAAACAGCGCGCTCCCGGGAGTCTGCCCGGCATTGATCAGTGCGCCGACGTCGGTGTTGCGCTGGGTGACAACGCCATTGAAGGGCGCCACCACGCGCTTGAAGCCCTCCAGCTCGCGCAGCCGCGCGAGGTTGGCCGCGGCGGAAGCCTGAGCGGCAGCCTTGGCCGCGGCATCCCCGGCGCGCTGATCCGCGTCCTGCTGCGAGACCGACTCGGTCGCGAGCAGGCCCTTCCAACGTTCGTTGGTAGTGCGGGCGAGCTCGTAGTTGGCGCGCGCGGTACCGAGGTCGGCCTCCGCCTGGCGCAGTTGCTGGTCGACCTCCGGTGCCTCGATCTCCGCAAGCAGCTGACCCTTCTTGACCGCGGCGCCGATGTCCGTGTACCAGGTCTTGAGGTAGCCGCTGGTGCGTGCGTAGATCGGCGCCTCGTAGTACGCCTGCACGCTGCCGGGCAGCACCAGCGTGTTGGCGGCCGGCCCGCTGCGTGGCGTAGTCGTCAGAACCGTGGGGATCGCCGCCTCGCGCGCCTCGCGATCGAGCGCGTTGCGTGCGCTCAGCCGGCTCAGGATTCCCCACACCGAGAGCAGGAGGACGAGAGCGATCGCGACCCACAGGTAACGCCGGTAGGGCGAACGAGCGGCTGCGGGGCTTGGCGAGTCACCCGACATCAGGCACTCCGGCGTCCGTGGATGATGTTGAAGACGGTCGGGACGAAAAAGAGCGTCGCGACCGTGGCGAATATCAGGCCGCCGATCACCGCGCGGCCGAGGGGCGCGTTCTGCTCACCGCCCTCACCGAGGCCGAGCGCCATCGGCAGCATGCCGATGATCATCGCGAGGGCGGTCATCAGGACCGGCCGGAAGCGCGTGACGCCGGCGGTGAGCGCGGCATGCGCGGCATCATCGCCCTCATCCATGCGCTCGCGGGCAAAACTGATGACGAGCACGCTGTTGGCGGTAGCGACGCCCATGCACATGATGGCGCCGGTGAGCGCCGGCACGCTGACCGGGGTGTGCGTGAGGAACAGCATCCACACGATACCGGCCAGCGCCGCGGGGAGCGCCGTGATGATGATGAACGGATCGCGCCAGGACTGGAAGTTCACGACGATCAGGAGGTAGACGAGCACCACGGCACCCGCGAGACCGATGAGTAGCCCGATGAAGGACTGGGTCATGGTCGTCACCTGACCGCGTACCGTGACCTGCACGCCGCGCGGCAGCAGGGAGTGGGTGTCGCGGACGATACGATCGATCTGCGCAGCGATGAAGCCGAGATCGGTACGCTCGACGCCGGCGTAGATGTCGATGACCGGCCGCGAGTCGTAGTGACTCACGACCGCCGGGGACTCGCTGCGGCTGAAGGTGGCGAAATTCGCCAGCAGCTGGACGCCGCCGCCTTGCGCGGCCGCCGGCGCCGTGGCGTTGCCACCCTGTGTCCCGCCCGTGCTCGCATCCGCGATGATTCCGGAGGTGATCGGAGTGGTGGCGAGATCGGTGAGCGAGGTGAGACGAAATTGAGGCGTCTGAGCGACCACCGGATACTGCGTGCCGGTCTTCGGGTCGATCCAGAAGGAGAGCGTCGTCTGCGAGCTGCCCGAGAGCGAGACCAGCAGATCCGAGGCCACGTCAGTCTCGGTGAGTCCGAGCAATGACGCCTTGGTCCGGTCGACATCCACATTGAGCGTCGGATAGTCGTAGGCCTGCTGGATGCGGGCGTCTACCAGACCCGGGATCCTCTTCATGCGCTTGAGCAACTCACCGGCGTACTTACGCGTGGCGGCCGTGTCGAATCCCGCGACCTGCACGTCCACCGGGGAGGGCAGGCCGAAATTGAGGATCTGGCTGACGATGTCGGCCGGCAGGAAGGAGAAGGTGACGTCGGGGTAGAGCGCGGTGAGCCTGGTGCGCAGCGCCCGTACATAGCCCTCGGTCGGTCGATGGTCGGACGTCAGGCTGATGTAGACATCCGCGTCGCCCGGCCCGACCGGCGCGGAGGTAGAGTACGCCGTGTTGATGCCGCTGTAGGGCACGCCGATGTTGTCGACGATGGTTTCGACCTCACGCGCGGGAATGACGCTGCGGATGGTCGCCTCGATCCTGTCGCACAGCGCCGCGGTCTCCTCGATGCGCACGCCGGTCGCGGCGCGCAGGTGCAGCTTGATCTGCCCGGCATCGACGCGCGGGAAGAAGTCCTGCCCGAGTCCCGGGAGAAACCGGCCGAGCGGGAAGGCGAGCAGCGCGGTCGCCGCCATGGCGCCGAGGAACGGCCAGGCGAAACGGGGCCCGGCGGCGAGCGCACGCTCGAGCAGGGCGTGGTAGCGCTCGCGCGTCCGCAGGAACCACTCCTCGAAGCGTCGCTGCAGCCGCTGCGCGCGGTGGCGCGGCGCGCTGGTGTGACCCTCGTGCAGCTGCAACCAGTACTTGGCGAGCGTCGGCACCAGGGTCCGCGACAGCACGTAGGAAGCGAGCATCGCGAATACCACCGCCTCGGCGAGCGGCACAAACAGGTAGCGCGCAATCCCCACCAGCATGAACATCGGCACGAACACGATGCAGATGGCGAGCGTCGACACCAGCGCCGGCAGCGCGATCTCGTGGGCACCGTGGAGGATCGCCTCCTCGACCTGCTCACCCCGCTCGAGGTGCATGTTGATGTTCTCGATGGTCACCGTCGCATCATCGACCAGGATGCCGACCGCGAGCGCGAGGCCGCCGAGAGTCATGATATTGATGGTCTCGCCGAGCGCCGACAGGCATATGATCGAGGTCAGGATCGAGAGTGGAATCGAAATAGCGATGATCAGCGTGCTCTTCCAGCTGCCGAGAAACAGCAGGATCATGAGTGCGGTGAGCGCCGCGGCGATCACCGCCTCGCGTACCACGCCTGCAATGGCGGCGCGCACGAACACCGACTGGTCCCCGACCAGGTCGACATTGAAACCGGGTGGCAACTGCTCGCGGATGGCGGGCAGACGCTGCTTGATGTCCTTGATGATGTCGAGCGTCGAGGCGCTGCCGACCTTCAGCACGCTCATCAGCACGCCGCGGTGCCCGTCACGGCGCACGATGTTGGTCTGAGGTGGCGAGCCGTCGCGCACGTGCGCTACGTCGCGCACATAGATGACGCTGCCGTTGCGGGTCGTGATCGGCAGATCGTTGAGCTCGGCCACGGTGCGCGGGTTGGCGTTGACGGTGACGAAGTACTCGCGGTCACCGATCTTCTGGGTGCCGGCCGGCAGAATCGAGTTCTGCGCGCCGATGGCGGCGGTGACGTCGTTCCCGGAAAGCCCCATCGCCCGCAGCGCGGCCGGATCGAGGTCCGCCTGCACCTGCCGCTGCAGGCCACCGTAGGGGTAGGGCATGGAGGCGCCCTGCACGGTGCCGAGACCGACGCGAATGACGTTGTTACCGAGGTCGAAGAGCTGCGCTTCGGAGAGTTTCTCGCTGGAGAGCGCCAGCTGCAGGATGGGGACCGAGGAGGCGTTGTAGGCGAGGATGAAAGGCGGCGTGGTGCCGGGGGGTGCCGAGCGCAGGTTGGTCTGCGAGATGCCGGTGATCTGCGCGTAGGCGAGCTCTTCGTTGACGTTCGGCTGGAAGAAGTACTTCACCACCGAAAAGCCGGACAGCGATTGCGACTCGGTGTGCTCGACGTCGTTGACGGTCGTCTGCGCGTTGCGCTCGGTACCGAGGACCAGGCGGGTCGCCATTTCGTCCGGTGACAGGCCCGCGTACCGCCACACTGTCGCCACCACCGGGATGCGGATGTTCGGGAAGATGTCGGTGGGCGTGCGCAGGATCGCGAACACGCCGAGAAGCGTGATCACGATGGCGAGCACCAGGAAGGTGTAGGGGCGCCGCAGCGCCAGTTGGACGATCCACATGTGGCCCAACGATATCGCAGGCGTCTGAGCCGCCGGTTACGCGGCCTGGCCCCTCTGTTACAGGTGTAATGTGAGCTGCAAGCGCGCCGCGACAGGGCACGGTGAAAGTGTCGCTCGACAGTGGCAGCGCGGTGCTGCCACAGCGGGCGCCGCGCGCGCAGCTTCACGACTCAGGATGGCTGGACAACTCTCAATAGACCGCTTCGACCGGAACGGCAATGCGATAGCCGGCACCGCGCTCGGTGACGATGATCTGCGGCTCGGCGGGATTGCGTTCGAGCTTGCGCCGCAGCCGCAGGATCTGCACATCGACGGCGCGGTCGTAGACCTCGTTGTCGTAGCGGCGACTCATCTCGATCAGCTGGTCGCGCGTCACCACGCGATTGCTGGTGGCGAGCAGCGCCGCCAGCAGGTTGAACTCCCCGTTGCTGAGTGCCACCTGTGCACCGTCCGCGCCCGTGAGGCGGCGGGTGCGCAGGTTGAGCTCCCAGCCGGGGATCCGGTAGGCGCGGCAAACCGGTGCCCCGTGCACCTCCTGCCCGGCGTGCGCGCGTCGCAGGACTGTGCGGATGCGCGCCAGCAGCTCGCGCGGGCTGAAGGGCTTGGTGAGATAGTCATCGGCGCCGAGCTCGAGCCCCATGACGCGGTCGGCTTCCTCGGCGCGCCCGGTGAGGATGATCACCGGAATCTGCGAGTGCGCGCGCAGCTGACGCAGCAGCTGCATGCCATCCTCCCCACGGAGTCGCAGGTCGAGCACCACGAGATCGATCACCTGGCCGGCGAGGGCACCCATCAGCTCCGCCCCGCGGCTCACGCCGGACACGCGGAAATCATTCTGCCCCAGGTACTCGTCGACGAGCTGGCGGACGGTCTCATCGTCATCGACGATGAGCACGTGCGGCTGTGGGACGCTGCTCACCGCGGGAGCCGCCCGTGAAGCGCGTGCTGGTCGTGGAGCATGATAGGCTTCACCGTGAGCTCATCGGCGAGTGGCTCGCGGCGGCGGGTGCCCAGGCGGTCTCGCCGGCGGCTCTCCCGCCCCGGGCGGACATCGATGCGATACTGGTCGACGTGGCGTGTCAGCAGCAGGCTCATGAGGTCCTCGTACCCTGGCGTCGTGCCTATCCGCGGGCCGCGATCGTGCTCGCCTCGGGCCGGTTTTCCCTGGGAGACATGGCGAATGATGCCATGGCAGCTCGGCTCGGAGCGACGCGCATCCTGTCGAAGCCCTTCACCCGCTCTGACCTATGGGCAGCTCTCGACCTGAGCCCGCCGCACTGACACCGGCGCTCAATTCACCGGCGGACGCCGCGCGGCGCGAAGGCGCGCGCGGCCGCGCGTTGCGGCTGCGTTTGGTGCTCATCGTGGCCGCGGTGTGCGCGGCGGTGTGGCTGTCGACGCTGTTCGACACGCTGCACGAGCGGCAGGAGACTCTCGCGCTCGCCGCGCGTCAGCACGATAACGTCGCCGGGGCACTCGCCGAGCAGGCGGCACGCGCACTGCAGGCTACCGACCTGATCCTGGGACAGGCGATGCTGCTCGATCCGGACAGGAGCGGATCACCGCAGGACCGGGAAGCGATCCCGGACCTGCTACGCCGGCACATGAGCGGCGTCCCGCAGGTCCGGAACCTGTTCCTCTTTGATCCGGCGCGGGGACTGCACTTGAGCACCGCTCCCACCGGCGCGAACAGCGACCTCAGCGACCGCTCGTATTATCTGGCGCAGCGCGAGCAGCCGGACCTGGGGCTGTTCGTGAGCGAGCCGTTCATCAGCCGCGCGACCGGGGAGCCGACCTTCGCCCTCAGCCGCCGGCTGCCGGGTCCCGGTTTCCGTGGCATCGCCGGTGCCACCGTCGATGTCACCTACATCCGCCGCTTGTACCAGGCGCTCGATCTCGGTGCCGGCAGCACGATCGAGCTGCTGCGCTCGGACGGCAGGGCGCTCGTCAGCCGCGAGCATGCGGAGCTGAGCAGCGAGCCCTCGCCGTGGCTTTCCGCACTGCACGCGCTCGGGACGGCCGACGCGCTCCATACCCGTATTGAGCATCCGCAGCTCGGCCGGACGGAGATCAGCCTGCGCCGTGTGCCCGGCTATCCGGCGGTCGTGGTGGTCGGTCGCAGTGAACGGGACATTCTCGGGGTCTGGCGCAGCAAGGCCTGGAAGAGCGTCGCGGGCACCTTCGTCATCACTGCGCTGGCTGCGGTGCTGCTGATCGCCTTCCTGCGTCAACTCGAGCGCCACGAGCGGGTCACCGCGCAGCTCCACCAGTCCCAGAAGCTCGAGGCGCTCGGCACGCTCGCCGGAGGGATCGCCCACGACTTCAACAACGTGCTGGGTGCAGTGCTCGGCTACGCCGAGCTCGCCGGGCAGCACAGCGGAGCGGGGAGTCTCCAGCGGCGCTATATCGACAATATCGTCACCGCCGCCAATCGGGCGCGCGACCTGGTCGCGCGCATCCTTGCCTTCAGCCGGCCCGGTGTCGGGAGCGCCCGGCCAGTGTCGCTGCAGAAGATCCTGACGGAGGTGCAGAGCCTCACCTGCGGGGCTCTGCCGTCTGCGGTGAGCGTGGAGATGAGCGCGCCGTCTGCGCCACTGGTGGTTGCGGGCGATGCGGCGCAGCTG
>Ga0318555_10000669_pt1 | contig 10872 bp, 10 predicted proteins | sample GRESIP082b2f23_FD_202529 | JGI IMG/M metagenome (GOLD analysis project Ga0318555, IMG submission 202529) | Tropical soil microbial communities from Luquillo Experimental Forest, Puerto Rico - GRE.SIPMG.082b2f23 | ecosystem: Environmental > Terrestrial > Soil > Tropical forest > Bulk soil... | reverse complement strand
CAGACCAGGGCTACGCGATCGCGCTCGCGCGCCGGCTCGCCCCCCGGCTCCGGCTGCGAGAGGGCGAGGACCACCACGACGTCGAGCTCGGGGTCGCGCTGATCGCGGCGCGGCGGTCTGGGCTCGTCGGCCGGGCCCCGAGCGCGTATGACGTCGAGGCGGCGGCGGGGCTGTTCGGGTTCCTCGACGACGCGCCGCCCGAGGAGCTGGTCGCTCACCGCCGCCGTGCGTTCCTCGGCGTCGCGCACAGCTACGACGCCCAGCGCGCGCTAATCGACTCCGTCCCCGATGCGTCGCTCGCGCTCTCGCCCGATGACGCCCGCGAGACCGGCGAGTGGCGGGCCCGCCTCGGCGCGTGAAGGATGAAGGAGGGTCGGTGACCACGGGCTTCGAGCTGACCGACGAGCAGCGCCTCTTCCGCGACACCCTCCGGTCGTTCGTCGACGAGCGCGTCGCCCCCAACGCCGAGGAGGCAGACCGGTCCGCCGAGTACCCGTGGAAGAGCTTCGAGGCGTGCCGGGAGCTCGAGCTGCCCGCACTCGGCGTGCCCGCCGAGTACGGCGGCGCTGGGGCGGACAACGTGACCCAGGCGATCATGGCCGAGGAGGTGGCCCGAGGGTGCGCCTCGACCTCGGTCACGATGCTCATCTCGAAGCTCGGCATGCTTCCGGTGATCAACTTCGGCTCGGAGGCGCTGAAGCGGGAGTACCTCCCGCGGATCGCGTCGGGGGAGATCCAGGGGAGCTACTGCCTCTCCGAGGCCGATGCGGGCAGCGACGTCGCCGGGATGCGCTCCCGCGCGGTGCGCGACGGCGACGACTACATCCTCACGGGCTCGAAGTACTGGATCACGAACGCGGGGATCTCCGACACCTACACGGTCTTCGCCAAGACCGATGCGGGGGGCGGCTCGCGCGGCGTCTCGTGCTTCCTCGTGGAGAAGGACTGGGGGGTCACGGTCGCGAAGCTCGAGGACAAGCTCGGGCTGCGTGGGAGCCCGACCGGCGAGATCGTCCTCGAGGAGGTCCGAGTCCCCGCGACGCACCTGATCGGCGAGGAGGGGCAGGGGTTCCGGATCGCGATGCACACCCTCGACCGCTCCCGACCGGGGATCGGCGCCCAGGCCGTCGGGATCGCGCAGGCGTGCATCGACTACGCCGGCTCCTACATGCAGGGCCGCAAGGCGTTCGGGAGCCCGATCAGCGAGTTCCAGGGGCTTCGGTTCATGCTCGCAGACATGGCGATCCGCACCGAGGCCGCGCGCGCCCTCGTCTACCGCGCGTGCTCGATCATCGACGCGGGCGATCCGAGCGGCGAGCTCTCCTACTACGGCGCAGCGGCGAAGTCGTTCGCCTCGGATACGGCCATGTCGGTCGCGGTCGACGCGGTGCAGCTCCTCGGAGGATACGGGTACACCAAGGACTTCCCCGTCGAGCGGTACTTCCGTGATGCGAAGATCACCCAGATCTACGAGGGGACCAACCAGATCCAGCGGGTGGTGATCTCCAAGCGCTTGTTGGGCTGATCGGCGGACGGTGCCTCAGGTGGCGTTGGTGCGAGGTCCAGGTCGAGGGTGTTCACCTGACCACCACAGTTCTGTGAACAGGCAAGTGAACACCCTGCTCCAGGCGGTGTGGCGTGGTGGGAGGTGCGCAAGCGCCTCAGAAAGGCGGAGCTTCTCGACGCCGCCTCGCCGATTAAGTGAGTTGGACCTGTGTGGCACGAGTGGCGGTGACAGATGTGGCGGATCAACTGGCCGGATCCGATGCCGCGGTTGAGCGCCTTCCACGGCATCGTGATCTACCTGTACATCCGCGACCACGGAACGCCACACGTCCATGCCCACCACGGGGGCGACAGAGCGTCCTTCGAGATCGCCACAGGACGGGTGCTCGCCGGCAGGCTCGGGATCCGACAGGTCCGACTGGTGCGTCGGTGGATCGAGCTGCACCGCTCAGAGCCGGACGCCTCGTGGGCGCTCACGTCCCGAGGTGAGCTCCCCGGTACGATTGAGCCGCTGCCATGACTGCAAGCAGGCACATCCCTAGCGTCGTTGGTGTCGCCGTGATCGAGCCGCATGTGATGCGGCTTCTCTTTGACGATGGCGTCGTCCGGGACGTGCGCTACGTCGTGGGAGAGGCAGACAGCCACCTCGTCAGGGATCTTGACGACCCCAGCTTCTTCGCTCAAGTGTGCGTCGACACCGAGGCAGGCACCGTCGCGTGGCCCAACGGTCTCGATCTTGCGCCCGAAGTACTCCATGGTGACCTTGAGCCATTGGACAACCTGGGGTTCCACGACGTCACCTCGGCGCGATTGTCTGCCTGAACGCGCCGCGGCCCGCCAGCGGCCGCGTCTTCGCGACATCGCGTTGCAAGTCGGCTGCCATGAGTCGGGGACCTGCCATTCTGGGGGAGTGGCCGAGGTCGTACTCGATGGAATGAATGGGCGGAGCTTCACCCTCCGCTCCGGCGAAAGACCTGAACGGAGTGGCATGTGGCTGTACGAAGCCTGCCTCTCCCTTCCCGAGGGCAGCGTTACCGGAGAAGTCTGGGAGATGCCCGCGGAGTAGGCCACGTTCTTCCGCAGCGCTCGCCTATCCCTGGCAGGGGGTTCCACGGAGGAAGGGGAGTACCTGAGCATCGAGGGAGAGCTTCACCTGTCGTGCCGTCACGATGGAATGGGAAAGGTGGTGTCATGTCGATGTGACCCTTCGCAATCCAGCGCCACCGGAGTCGTCACTTGACGCGGTCATCGAGTTCGGGGCCGGTGCTCACCTGGAACGACTGTCTGACGAGATCGATGAGTTCCTCCACGTCACCCGGGGGGACGGATCCGAGGCTCGCTCGAGAGATCAGCATTGAGGCGCGTCGCCGGGATCGATCCCATGGTGTCCCTACTCTGTCCCTACAACTCGAACGAATCTCGTGGACTCATCCATACGAGCACGACGAATCTCCCAGGAACGGCCGATACCTGGTACTAGCGGACACAATGAAGCGACCACCCACATCTACGAGGGCACCAACAAGATCCAGCTTGCCGTGATCTCGAAGCGCCTCTTGGGCTGAGCGTCAGTACCGCTACGAGGTCACCGGGCGCGCATCTCAGTCTGGCGAGGCGCTCGCTCGCGCAGCCGTTCCAAGACCCTCGGGCCGCCGGCGCAGGATCATCGTCGCTTCCGGGGTCGTCGCGAGCACCTCCGTCAGCTGGAGCCCGGACGCCTCGAAGAGCTGGTGGAACTCACCGGCTGTGCGTTCCTGGGCCCCGAACAGGACGAACATGTGCAGGTCCATCGTGAACTGCGCCTCGTGCTCGGGGTTCGGCTCTGCCACGTCCGGAAGGACGTACTCGGAGACGAGCAGACGCGCGTCGGGACCCAGCGCGTCTGCGCACCGCTTGAGGATCTTGATCGCGTCCGCATCCGGCCAGTCGTGCAGCACCCTCCGCAAGAGGAGGCAGCAGTCGGTGCGCGGGACCTCGACGAAGAAATCGCCGGTCACGATCCGAACCCTCGCAGCAACCCCCATCTTCTCCAGGTACGCCCCGGCCTCGGCCAGCCCTGACGCTTGATCGAACAGCACTCCGCGTGCCTCTGGGAGCTTCTGGAGCAGCGAGGCGACGAGCGTGCCCTGCCCACCGCCGACGTCGATGATCTCCGACGTCGGTCCGAGATGGAACGCCTCCTTCAGCGACTCGGCGTAGCCGAGCGTCCGGCTGCCCATGAACGTGTTGAACGTGGCGGCAGCGTCAGGTCGCTGGGCCAGGTCCTCCCAGAAGCTGCTCCCGTTCGCGAGCTCATAGGCGACGCTGTCGGTCCGGACCGCCTCCGTGAGCGCGCCCCAGGCGCGCCAGATCGGGTCGTCCAAGCGGCTGATCGCGCCGCTCCGCAACCCGGAGGGGTGACCCTCGCAGAGGAGCTCGCCCAGCTCCGTGTTCGAGAACCGTCCGGAAGCGTCCATTCGGACGACGCCGACCGTGGCCAGGGCGCGCAGGAGTCGACCAACCGGAGCAGGCGCGCAGCCAGTGCGCGACGCCACCTCGTCTGCCGATCGGGCTCCGGGTCCGATGGCGTCGCACACACCGAGGACCGCAGCGGCGTGCAAGAACTGCGCGAGACGGAAGCCACCGAGCAGCTCCCAGAGCCGCTCGTCGGCGTTCATGGTCCAGAAGATACGCCCGGCCGGAGGAACGCCACCGACGACCCACCGCTCGACCCTCGCGAGGAGATGTCACCGCTACGACTGGGCTGGGTCCCTCCTGACCGTGCCGGTCGGCTCCCTTCGCGATCAGGTCCTCCCATCAGCACCGAAGGCTGAACCGGGTGATCGCCGCACACCTCGTCTACGACTCAGTGATCGTCGCGAACGCGATCCTCGTCCGACGCTGAGCGAGCGCGGCACCCCATCGGGATCGCATGGAACGTGGTCACCTGCGTGGGCGAGAATCTCACCATGGACGATCGGATCAGTGGACCTGGGTTCCTCGCCGCTCCCGGCGTCGAGGATTGGCGAGCAGTGTGGGGCGGGGGATGGGCCATGGCGCGCTTCCGAACACCGACGTTCGTGAGCGCGGTCGCGCTCGCCGGGGCGATCGGCGACCTGATGGCCGAGGCAGGGCACCGCGGCGACATCGATCTGCGTGATGACGGCGTCACCGTCCGGCTCTTCAGCGGCGAGTGGGAGGGGCTGAGCCAAGCGGACGCGGCGCTCGCCCGCGCGATCTCGATCACCGCACGCGACCGAGGAGCCGATCCCGCGCCGGCGCTCGTCCAGCACGTGCAGCTCTCGATCGCGGCCGCAGACGTCGATCGCGTGAGGCCGTTCTGGGCCGCGGTCCTCGGGTACTCGGAGGTCGGGGACAGCGACGTGCTGGACCCGCAGCGACGCGGCCCCACGCTCTCGTTCCAGACCATGACCCCGCCTCGGACGGGACGGGATCGCATGCACGTCGACGTGTACGTCCCACCGGATCAGGTCGAGGCGCGCATCAGGGCGGCGATCGCGGCTGGAGGCCGCGTCGTCTACGACAACGCCCCGCACTGGTGGACCCTCGCCGATCCCGAGGGGAACGAGGCCGACCTGGCCATCTGGATGGACGACTGAACGTCCCCCGACCGGCTGGGGGGATCACCGTCTGTCGAACTATATTCTAAGAATCCTGGTCCCACGCGGGCTCATCCGTCCTGGCGCCGGGCATCTCCTGCCTGCCCGGACCTGGAGGTAGACAAGCGCGACCCGACTCGTGACGCTGATCGCGATCTCGCTCTCGCTCCTCGCCGGGGGCGCGCTTCTTGTCCCGCCGGCGGGGCCAAGAGGGTGCTGCTCGAGCTGCGCGACAGGGTGCAGGCGAGCACGACGCTCGCCAGGCTGAACCAGAAGGTCGTCCTGAGCGCCGGCACGTTCGTCGGCACCGTCAACGACTTCGGGAGGATCAAGGGCGACCTCAGGCTCCCGGACACGACGACGACCATGCGGCTCGCTGGCATCGGGCTCGCCGACGTGACGATCGGGTTCCCGCCGACGAAGGCGGTCAGGGGCTCGCTCAACCTCGGCTCGATGTCCGTCAGGGCGACGGCGACGCAGCTCATCCTCATCCGCAAGGTGGCGCCGCTGGGCCTGCCCGTCAACCTCGTCGGGACCCGGTGCAGCACCTCGAACTCGGTGGCGATCAGCTTCCACGGGCAGATCGCTCCGACCGGCATCGTCACTGTGAGCGGCGTACACGGTGCCGCCGTTCAGCCACTGCCAGGGCATGGCGGCGGCGCTCGACCTCGCGGTCTCCGGCCCCGGCAACACCTTCACGGGCACGCTCTCGCCGAGGAGCTGATCTTCCGGGCGGTGCACGAAGGCGCAGCGCCGGACGTCGAGGGACGCTCGCCACCGGCGCCCGTCGGTCCGCGCCACACAGGCCCGCCGGCGGACCTACTGCTCTCCCAGGAACTCCAGCAGCAGCCTGTTGACGCGATCGGGGGCTTCGAGCTGCATCCAGTGCCCCGGCCCCTCGACGCGCTCGTAGCGGAACGACCCCGTCACGAAGGACGCGGAGTCCCTCATCTGCGCCTCGCCGAGGGCCATGTCCCCAGTGCTCCACACGCCCATCGTCGGCGCGCCGACCTTCGGCAGATCCGGCGGCGGTCCGACGAACGAGTCGGGACGGATGTTCGCCCGGTAGTAGTTGAGCGCAGGCGTGAGCGAGCCGTTCTTCTCGAGCTCGGCGATGACGGCGTCGGCGTCGGGATGGTTCGCCCATGTGCGGAAGAGCGCCCAGTCGTCGGTCGAGAGCCAGTGCTCCGCCACGTCGAACTGGAAGAAGAGCATGTACCAGGACCTCGCGCGCTGCTCGAAGGTCCTGAAGAACGTGCTCGGTGCGCCGACCGAGAGCGCGACGAGGCGATCGACCCTGGCGGGCACGAGCGACCCGAGCACCCAGGCGAGCGCGGCGCCCCAGTCGTGGCCGACCACGTGCGCGCGCCCGACGCCGAGGTCGTCGAGGATCGCGACGGCGTCGTTGGCGATCAGCGGGATCGAGTAGGCGTCCACCTCGTCCGGCTTGCTCGAGCGGCCATACCCGCGGAGGTCGGGGGTGATGACCTGGAACCCGGCCCCGACGAGCGCGGGCACCTGGTGTCGCCAGCACGCGCTCGTGTCGGGGAACCCGTGAAGCAGGAGGACGGGCGTGCCGTCGCCGGTCACGTCGTAGACGATCGTGACCCCGCCGACGTCGACGCTTCGCGCCATCGCCGTCCTCAGGCCGTCGCCATCGCGACGAGCTCGTCGCGGCTCGGCGCCAGGACCGGCTGATCGCGCCAGCTCGCGCCGAGCTCGAGCGCGCGGGCCCGGAGACCCGCGTCCCTCAGCGACTCGTCGAGGGGCGTCAGCACGAGTGTCGCGCTGATGCCGGCGCGAAGACACCCAGGGTCCAGCGTCGCAGCCGCGCCGAGCGCGCGCTCCATCTCGAACGCCGGGTCGTCCGGCTTGTACGGCTTGCCGTCGATCATCGCGTCGACCTCGGCGAGCCGGTGGCGATCTCCGGACCTCGTCCACTCGAACCACGGCCGGACCGTCGACTCGGTCGCCTCGTGGAAGGCGAGCGCGAACTCGTCCTTGTCGTCGAGCCCGGCGGATCGCAGGGTGTCGCGGAGGACCGTCCCGTGCAGCATGCCGATCGAGACCCCGCGGCCCTGCGACGGGTTCGAGCACGCCCCCGCGTCGCCGACGGCGACGACGCCGGTCGCGACCGGCGCACCGTCGACGACGTACGTCCGGATGCGATCCTCGATCTTCGAGATCGTGACCACGCCGTCCTCGAGCGGGGTCCCGTCCAACCAGTGCGCGACGAGGGGGAGCGACTTGAACACCGTCTCCCAGCGGTCCGGGTCCCGCAGCCCGAGCAGCGCGCGGTCCTTCGCGTTGGTGACGATGACGAGGCCCCAGGTGCCGTTGTCGGCGGGCAGCGTGAGGCTCGTGATCGTGCCGAGGTGCATGATGCCAGGGCCGAGCGCGAACGGCACCGATCCGTCCGACGAGACGAAGTGGCGGCCGAAGTACATGAACCCGCTGTCGTCGAGCTCCTCGACGGGCGTCGGCAGGCCGGCGTCGGCGAGCAGCTTCGGCATGGCGGATCGCCGTCCTCCGAGGTCGACGACGAGGTCCCCGCGGAGCTCGTCCCCCTCGGCCGTGCGCACCCCGATCACGGTTGGGCGGGCGGCCGCCGTGTCGACGACGAGGCTCTCCACGGCAGCGCCGCGTCGGACGTCCAGCCCGTCGGTCCCTTCTGCGACGCGTGCGAACGCGGACTCGAAGACGGGCCGGCGCGCGGTCAGGCACTCGAACTCACCGTCGCCTGGTCGTTCCGATCCGCGGATCTCCTCGGGTATCTGGAGGAGCGGGTTCATCCGGAGCCCGCCCTCGTCCTCGACCGCGCGGGCGACGTCCGGCAGCTCGGTGTCGAGGATCTTCCTCGTGCGGGCGAGGAGGAAGTGAGGGAGGCGGAACTGGTTGACGCTTCGGCGCTGCCATGTGGTCCACGCCTCGTCGGCTGATGCCGACGGGGGCGGCGCGTCGCGCTCGAGGACGACCACGTCGTGCCCGTCCCTCGCGAGCAGCATCGCGGTTCCGAGGCCGACCGCCCCCGCGCCGATCCCGATGATCCGTGCCACCTGGTCTCCTCCCGCCGCGCGAGGCTATCCGTGCTCGCGAGGCGTCGCGCCCTCTGCTCCGAGAGGCGACGCCGTTCGCCCACGCGCACCGGTGCCGGGAGCGGTCCGAGGGTCGGGTGTCCGGACCTGGCTCGAGCTGCGTGATCGCACCCGAGTGCCGCGGGGGAATCGTCGCCTGTGGCGCACGGCTGGGTCGACCGCTCGCGAAGCCGTCCAGACGGATCACCTCGAGCGCGCTCGGTACCATTCGCCGGTGCGCGTGCTCGTGCTGGGTGCCGGGTTCGCAGGCCTGGAGCTGTCAGCCACGCTGTCCGAGCAGCTCGGCGGCGAGATCGAGGTGCTCCTGCTGGACAGGGCCGACGGGTTCGTCTTCGGGTTCTCCAAGCTCGACGTGATGTTCGGGAAGCTGCAGCCCTCGGCGGTCTTCCACTCGTACGAGGACCTCGTCAAGCCCGGGGTCAGGTTCGTCCAGACCGAGATCCGATCGATCGACCCGGGCGTCAAGGGCGTCGAGACCGACGACGGGACCCTCGAGGGGGACGTCATGGTCGTCGCGCTCGGCGCCGACCTCGATCCCGCGGCGACCCCGGGCCTCGTCGAGGCCGGCCACGAGTTCTACACGGTCGAGGGCGCCTACGCGACGCGCGAGGTCCTCGCGGCGTTCCCCGGCGGCAACGTCATCGTCGGGGTGATCTCGACGCCCTTCAAGTGCCCTCCCGCGCCCGGTGAGACCGCGCTCCTGACGCACGACTTCCTCTCGGCGCGCGGGATCCGCGAGTCGTCCACGATCTCGCTGGTCATGCCCCTCCCCGCTCCCGTCCCGCCGTCGCCTGCCGCGTCGGAAGCGCTGCTCCGGGCGTTCGAGGACCGGGGCATCGCGTTCTACCCGAGCACGGTGGTCGAGCGGCTCGATCCAGCGCGGAGGGTCGCGGTCTTCTCGGATGGCGCCACCATGCCGTTCGACCTCTTCCTCGGCGTCCCGCGACATCGCGTGCCCGCCGTGGTGGAGGCATCCGGACTGGCGGTCGACGGATGGGTACCGGTCGACCCGCTGACGCTCGAGACCAGGTTCGCGGACGTCTACGCGGTCGGGGACGTCGCGAGCGTGGGGACCCCGAAGGCGGGCGTGTTCTCGGAGGGGCAGGCGTCGATCGTGGCCGATCGGATCATCGCCCGGTGGCGCGGTCAAGAGCCGACCGCGACCTACGGCGGACGTGGCGTCTGCTACGTCGAGTTCGGTCAGCAGCTGGTCGGCAAGGTCGACGTCACGTTCGCGGCTGGCGAGCGGCCGGTGGGATCGCTCGAGGGACCGTCAGCAGAGATCGCAGCCGAGAAGCTCGTGTTCGGGTCGAGCCGGGTCGCTCGCTGGTTCGACCGCTCCTGAACCGCGGGGGGCTGACCTCGGGCGGGCCGACGCAGCGTCTCCCCGCCCGGCAGCTGCTGTCCGCGCAGCGGACGCGCTCGGGCGCCGCCAGGTCGGTGAGTGAACAGATCGGCCGTGCCCCGAGTAGGTCTCCCAGCAGAGGGGGAGGGATTGATGCCGATCGACGTGCTCTGCGAGACGCAGGGCGCGGCGCACGACGTGCTGAAGGGGCTTCCCGATGGGATGCTGCACGCCGCGACGCCCTGCACAGAGTGGGACCTCGAGGCGCTGATCGGGCACCTCTTGATGACCCAGGCGCTCTTCTTTCGGTTGGCGACCGGACGGGCGCCCAACGGTGCGAGCGAGTCCGACGACTTCGTCGGGACGTTCGACCGCGAAGCGGCCGACGTGCTGGTGGCCGTCTCGACGAACGGCTTCGACACGCGCGTCCTGGACCTGCCGTTCGGGCAGTTCACGGGGGAGCAGTTCATCGACTTCGTCAGCCTGGAGACGCTCACGCACGCCTGGGACGTCGCCAAGGCGACCGCGCAGGACACCGACCTGGCCCCGCGGGCGGCCGACCACCTGCTGGTCGTCGCGACGAGGACGATGGGGGGCCCATCGAGGGGCCCCGGGCGCAACTTCCAAGCCGTGCAGCCCGCGCCACCCCTGGCGACCTCGGCGGACCGGCTCGCCGCGTTTCTCGGGAGGTCCGTCGGTTGAGCTGACAATCGAGCCTCGGCGCGTCGCACCGAGCCGACCGGTCACACCGGGTGCTCCATCGTCCGGCTCAGCGTCCGGAACCCGATCGCCTCGTAGAACTCGACGGCACTCACGTTGAACTCCCACACGGTGAGCGAGACCGCGTCCAGGCCTCGCTCCGCGGCCCACTCCTTCGTGGCCTCCATCAACGCCCGACCGGCCCCGAGCCGCCGAGCGCTGCTGCGTACGGCCAGCAAGCCCACCACGGCCAGCTTGCGGGAGCGGAGGGCATCTGCCTCGAGGGTCTGGGAGTGCTGGACGGCGGTGAAGCCGACCAGCTCGCCGACGTGGGCTGCGACGAAAACCTCGGCGTCGTCGGCGCGGACCCACGAGTCGAAGAGCGTGCGCGATGGGAACCGGTCGTCTGGCTCGCGAAAGATCTGCGGCAGCGCCGTTCGGTGGTACTCCTCCGCCTCGTCGAACACGACCCCAAGCGCCTCATAGTCCGAGAGCGCCCCTCGCCTCACCGTCACGTCCCGCCGCATGTGCCGCCTCCCCGTGGATCAGCACCGTGAGGTTCGCAGGCCGCGCGGCCGGGTGGCCAGGCCCGGTCCCTCTTCCTCGACTGCGCCCGTCGACAAGGGCC
>Ga0318555_10000657_pt1 | contig 10944 bp, 3 predicted proteins | sample GRESIP082b2f23_FD_202529 | JGI IMG/M metagenome (GOLD analysis project Ga0318555, IMG submission 202529) | Tropical soil microbial communities from Luquillo Experimental Forest, Puerto Rico - GRE.SIPMG.082b2f23 | ecosystem: Environmental > Terrestrial > Soil > Tropical forest > Bulk soil... | reverse complement strand
CTACCCGCGCCTGCTGGGCGCGGTCAGCATCAGCAACGACTATTGCGCACTCTCCCGCGAGTTGCTCGTGAGCTTCCTGCGCGCGCGCAACTTCGATCCGCTGGCTGCGGCGATGGTGCGCGCGCGACGTCCGTTGCAGTCGCAGTTCTCGCTGCGCTCGCTGGTCGGCGCCTACCAGCCCGCCGACCTGGAGGCGCTGTCAACGCTGGTCGCGGGTCTCGAGCCTGACGGCAAAGGTGCGCTGGTGCTGCTGCGGCAGTATCTGAAGCTCGGCGGCCGCATGCTGGGCTTCAACATCGATCCGGACTTCGGCAACGCGCTCGACTGTCTGGTGCTCGTCGATCTGCGGCGCACCGAGCCGCGGCTGCTGCAAAAATACCTGAGCGCAGACGCATGGCAGGGTTTCTCGCGTGTCAATCGTGCCCGGCGTCGGAAGAGGGGAGTCTCTCCCTGAAAACGAGGGTGTCACAGTCGTCAGACATTCGTCTGACACTCATATGGCCTGTGCGGGCCCGCTGACCGACGGGTGTATCCCGGTGCGGACTCCCGTTCGCTCAAAGTTGTCGCGTCCTTTCACCAAGTTGTCGCAACGCGACGGTACGCTCCCAGTACCAGGGGGTACGGCCGCCGTGCAGCTTTTTCTCGCGTTCGTCGTCGCGCTGTCGATCACGGCTGCACTGATCCCGCTTCTCGCCCGGTGGGCCCCCACCATTGGACTCACCGATCGGCCTGGACCCCGCAAGGTTCACGCGACACCGGTGCCGCGGGTCGGCGGGCTCGCCATGACCGCGGGGCTCCTCGCGCCGCTGCTGCTCACCGTGCCGTTGACCGCGCCGGTGCGCGGTCTGCTGCTCGGACTCGCGGTGCTCCTGCTCTTCGGCCTGTGGGACGACCGCTTCACGCTGGGGTACCGCCTCAAATTCGCGGGCCAGGTGCTCGCCGTCGGCCTCGCCATGATCGTCGGCGGAATCCACATCGGCCCGCTCGCTGTCGGCGGATTCGAGTCGCTCCCCGCCCCGATCACGACACTGATCACCTTCGTGTTCCTGATCGGCATCACCAACGCCGTCAACCTCGCCGACGGACTCGATGGTCTCGCCGGGGGGCTGGTGCTGCTCTGCCTGTGCGCGATCGCGCTGTTCGCGACCATGGCGGGCCGCACGACGGTCACCACCATCGCCCTCATCGAGGCCGGCGCCGTGCTCGGCTTCCTGCGATTCAACACACACCCGGCCCGTATCTTCATGGGCGACAGCGGCAGCCAGATGCTCGGCTTCAGCGTCGGGGCACTGGCGCTGCTCGCCACGCAGGGCGACAACTCGCCCCTCAGCGCGGCCTTGCCGCTGCTGCTGCTCGGGCTGCCGATCGTCGACACGCTCACGGTGATGCTGACACGCCTGCGCGCCGGGCGCTCGCCCTTCGCGGCCGACAACAACCACCTGCACCACCGCCTGCTGGCGCTCGGCTTTGCACACCGCGAGGCGGTGTTGCTGATCTATGTGCTCCAGGTCGCGCTGGTGTTGTGCGCCTACTTCATGCGCTTCGAGTCGGACCTGGAAGTGATCCTCGCCTTCGCGACCTTCGCGGCGCTGCTCCTCGGCCTGCTCCATCTCGCCACGGTTTCGCGCTGGCATCTGGGGCAGGTGAACGCCGCGCGCGGCATCCGCAGTTACATCAACGCCGTGCTGCCCGGGGCACGACTCTCGGCGCTCGCGCTCGGGATCATGACGAGCTGCCTCGCGCTCTATGCGACGGTGGTTCTCGCCACGAGCCGCCACATCGGCAAGGACCTGGGAATCCTCTGCTTCGCCATGCTGGTGGTGCTGCTGCTGCTCGCCTCGTGGAGAGCACAGGCGTCGTTGCGCGCCTTCGAGCGTGCGGCGGCTTACGTGAGCGTGGTGCTGCTCGTCTATCTCGATCAGACCATGCCGGCGAAGCCGCTGCTGCTGACCGAGCTCTCCTGGACCATCATCGGCATCACCGGGGTGGCGGCCGTCGTGCGTTTCTGGCTCTCACAGCGGGGGCGCTTCGAGCTCACGACGCTCGACCTCATTGTCATCTTCGTGGCGCTCGTCGTGCCAAACCTGCCGGGCTCGGTGGCGTTGCCGCCGGACCTGCCGGGGGGTATCGCCAAAGCGGTGATCCTCCTGTACGTGGTGGAGATGCTGCTCAACATCGACCTCAAGCGCCTGATGCCGCGGGTGTTTCTTGCGCTGACGCTCATCGCGATAGCCGCTCGTGCGCTGATCGGCCTCACCGCCTGATGGCGCCTCCCTGCCGCTGATCCGCGGGTGGCCGGCGCCTCTCGGTCCGTCCCCCGCCCGTGCCTTGTCATCCACTCGTCACGCACCGGTTCTACATTGCGCGTCCCCGCCCCATAAGAAACAGGGATACCGGTGCGATGCAACTGATGTCATGGAGATCGGGGGCTCTTGCGTTCATCGCCTGCGGCCCGCTCGCGCTCGCAGCAGCGCCCGTCGCGGCGCAACAGGCTCCGCTCCTCGATGTCGTGCATACCGTGGCGGGCACCGCACCCAACGTGCCGGTACCCGCGGAGCACACCTTCAGTGTCAGTGCCGCGGGCACCTACAACGTCAAGCTCACCGACCTCGGACCACAGCTCCCCTACCCCGAGCCACTCGGTTCGGTGGCGATGGCCGTCACGAGCGGCAACGCCATCGTCGGCACTCCGCTCACGGCTCCGGGCACGCTGACCTTCACCGCCTCGGGCGCCGGCGACTACGTCATCCACGTGGTTGCCACGCTCACCGCGCCGGCCAGCCCACCCGCGCCCGCGAATTCCCCGTTGATCGGTGCCATCGGCATCGACGTGACGGATCACAACAACAACTTGCTCGAGACGTTCTCCGACACGCTCGCGCCGGCCTCCAGCTCGGTGCCGAACGGCGCCGGGTTGATGACCGGCAGCTTCTACGTCCAGACGACCGGCAGCTACCAGGTGACGCTCACGGATCTGATGTTTCCGCAGGCGCTGTGCAGCCCTGCTCCCTGCACCCCGCTGCTGACACTGATCATCATCCAGCCGGGACAGCTCCCCGTCACCACCCTTCCGGGCGGCGCCAACCCGGTCCAATTGCAGGCGGCCCCGCAGGGCTCGCCGCCAATCATTTATGACATTTTCGCCTTCGGGAGCTCTACCGCCTCGCCGGCGGCCGGCCTCTATCATGTTTCCGTTACACCGGCGACTGGCGGCCAGCCCGTGTTCACGCAAACCACCGCCGTCGGCGCCGTGGGACTCATCGGCAGCCCCGCGCTCAAGGCGCAGGGCTACACACTCGCTGTCAATGACCTCGCGACCCCTGCGGCGCTCGCCCAGCTCGGCGCACTCGTGGAGCTGAACGGCACGATACTCGCGCAGGTCACGGGCACGGGCACTCAGACTTTCACAGGCACAGCCGACACCTACAACGTATTCGCACTCGCCGAGCCCGCCGGCGGAGGCGCCGGGAGCTACGCGCTCGCGCTGCAGCCGGCGAGCGGCCCCACGCCATTCAGCGTCGCGCGCGCCGTCTCATCCCCGGGAGGCGCCTCGGCTTATAGCTTCGATGCTGAAATCGCCAACGCCGGCACCTACGCGCTGAATCTCGCCGACTTCGCATACCCGGCCGTGTTCAGCTCGCTGAATGCGATGGTGGTGCAGTCGGGAGCGCCCGTCGGCACGGGGCTGAGCGCGGCGGGGTCGACCAATGTCACTCTCGCCGCGGCCCCGGCGTCCGTGCTGGCGTTCGCCCAGGCGGGATCGAGCGGGGGACTCTTCGGGGTCGATCTCACCCAGAGCGGGGCGAGTGTGCCGGCGTTTGCCTCCACGCAGGGCGTCGGCCAGCTCTTCGCCGCGCAGCAGATCAATGTCACGAGTCCCGGCAGCTACCAGGTGAACGTGCAGGATCTCGCCTTCCCCGCCGCCTTCGCCAATCTCGCCGTGTTCGTCACCCGCGGCTCGGCACGCGTCGGGTCGATCTTCGGCGGCGGCTCGTTTCCCTTCCAGGGTACGCCCGGCGCGTACGACGTCACGTTCATCGCACAGCCAGCACAGGGCAGCCCTTTCAAGGCCGGCACGTATGCCATGACCGTCGGTGCAGGCCCGCCGCCCCCGAGCGTGACACTGACCTCGAGCGGCACCAATGTCACCTCGGGCACGAAGGTGACACTCACCTGGTCCACGCAGAATGCCACCTCCTGCGCCGCTTCGGGGACCGGATGGTCCGGGACGCAGCCGGCGCAAGGCAGCTTCACATCGGCGGCACTGACGACGCAGACGACTTTCACGCTCACCTGCACCGGTCCGGGCGGCAACAGCCAGCCGCAGACGGTCACCGTGAGTATCACGTCGTCCTCGGGAGGCGGTGGAGGTGCGCTCGATGCGCTGCTGGTCGCAGTTCTCCTCGGAGTAGTGCTCGTGCGACTGACCCTTGCCCCGACGCGGCCTCGCCTGCGCTCCCCGGCCGCACTCATCGTGCTCGGCGTGACCGTGCTGTTAGCCGCCTGCGGCGGAACGCAATCGCGTTTCGATTCCCACATGAAGCGCGGCGATTCGTTCTACGCCGCAGGTGACTATGCGAAGGCAAGCGTCGAGTTTCGCAACGCCATGCAGATCCAACCGCTGAACGCCCGGGCACGGCTCTCTGCCGGGCAGGCGGCGGAGAAGCTCGGCAAGGTGCGCGAGGCGCTCGGCCTCTACCAGTCGGTGATCGATTCGGCGCCCGATAACCTCGAGGCGCGTGCCGACCTCGCGCGAGTGATGGTGTACGCGGGGGCTACCGAGCAGGCACTGAAGGTCATCGAGCCTGGACTCACGCGCCACCCCGACGATGCGCCGCTTCTCACGCTGCGCGCCGCCGCCGAGTCGCGCCAGGGCCAGCGCGATGCCGCGGTCGCCGACGTCGAGCGCGCACTCAAGCTTGCTCCAAATAACGAGGAGGCCATCCAGGTGCGCGCCGGTCTCTACAAGCAGGCCGGTGACCTCACCGCCGCGACCGCGCTGGTGAGCGAGGCGGTGCGACATTCGCCCTCTTCGACCGTGCTGCGCGAGATGCTCGCAGATCTCTACAACGCCATCGGCCAGCCGGAAAAAGCCGAGGCGCAGCTGCGCGCGCTCATCGAGCTCGCGCCGCGGGAGCTGCACTACCGCTATCAGCTGGCGGCGTTCTACTCACGTGCGAACCGGCTGGACGATGCGCAGCGCGTCCTCGAGGAGGCGGTCAAGGCGCTGCCGAAGAGCGATGAGGCCAAGCTGACACTCGTCGACTTCGTGAGCACGCGGCGCAGCCGCCCGGAGGGCGAGCAGATGCTGCGCGGCTTCATCGCGCGCGAGCCGGATAACTACGACCTGCGTCTCGCGCTCGGGGGACTCCTGCAGCGTTCCGGGTCGCTGCCGCAGGCAACTGCCACCTACAACGAAGTGGTACGGCTCGACGGTACGGGCAGCAAGGGACTCGTGGCGCGCGACCGTCTTGCCGCGATGGCGCTGCAGCAGGGCCGTTACGATGAGGCGCGTCATCTCACCGACGAGGTACTGAAGAGCAATCCCCGCGACAACGACGCTCTCACGCTCCAGGCCGGCGTTGCGCTTGCGAACAACGACCCAGGCAGCGCCATCACCGACCTGCGCGCGGTGCTGCGCGACCAGCCGGACGCGCTCGCGGTGCGGCGGCTCCTGGCGCAGGCCTACGAGGCCAACGGCCAGCCGGCGCTGGCCGCGGAGGCCTTGCAGGTGGCGGTGGACCAGGCACCCGAGGATGTGGGACTCAGCGTCGCACTCGCGCGCGTCCTCCTGCAGACCCATCAGACCGACCAGGCGGTGACGCTGCTGGAAACGGCCGTGCGGCGCGCACCGCAGGACGTAACGGCGCGCACCCTGCTCGCGCAGGCCTACCTCGACAAGCGTGATTTCGCCGCGGCACGCACCGCGGCGCACGACCTCCAGACACTGAGCCCAGACACGGCCGCCGGCTATCACCTCGCGGCAATGGCAGCGGTGGGCGAGAACCGCCTGGACGATGCCGAGCGCGACTTCGAGCACGCGCTCAGACTTGCGCCGCAGGCCTATGACTCGCTCGCCGCGCTCGCGCGGCTCGAGATCGCGCGCGGACGCGGCGACAAGGCAATCGAGCGCGTGAAGAGCGCGACCGAGCATGGCCCGCCGAACGCAGCCGCCCTCAACCTGCTCGGCGAGCTGTATCTGATGCAGAAGAAGACCGATCCGGCGATCGACGCTTTCACACGGGCGACTGCCGTCACACCGAAGTGGTGGACCCCGTATCGCAACCTCGGGCTCGCCAGGGTCGCGGCTGGCGATGCCAGCGGTGCGATCGCCGCCTACGAGGCAGGCCTGAAGGTGGCGCCGAAGGAAGGACAGCTCGCCTCCGAGCTCGCGGTGCTGTATGAGACCCATGGCCGCGCGAACGACGCCATCGCGCTCTACGAGCAGCTGCACCGGCAGAACCCGCAGGACGAGGGAATCGCCGATGCGCTCGCGCTGCTGCTGGTCACGTATCGCAGCGATCGCGCGAGCCTCGATCAGGCGCGCGATCTGACCTCGGCATTCGCTTCCTCCGAGGACGGCCCACGGCTCGATGCCAACGGCTGGGTGCACTTCAAGCGCGGCGAATACGCCCAGGCACTGCCGGCCCTGCAGCGCGCGGTGCAGCGATCGCCCGACACCCGGCAGTTCCGCTATCACCTGGGGATGACCGAGCTCAGCCTCGGGCAGACCGAGCGCGCGCGCAGCGACCTGGAGATGGCAGTTTCCGGGACGGCGGATTTCGTCGGCTCCGACGAAGCGCGCACGACGCTTGCGACACTCAAGAAGGGCTGAGGTCCCGCCGCCATGAAGCCCCACACGCTGGGGCTCGCCGCGGCCGAAGCCTCCGTGCGAGTTGCCACAGTATTCCAGCAGGCGCTGCTCGCCCAGCAGCAGGGCCGGGTGCGGCACGCCGAGGCGCTGTGCGCGAGCGTGCTCGACGCCGATCCCCGGCACTACGGCGCGTGGCACATGCGCGGTCTGCTCGCGCTCGAGGGTGGCCGCCCCGATGAGGGCATCGAGTGGCTCGAGCGCTCCCTCGCTTTGAACCCTGACCAGCCGGCGGCGCACTCGAATCTCGGCAATGCCTGGCTGGCGCGTGGCGAGCCGCAGAAAGCCCTCTCGAGCTTCGAGCAGGCGCTGCGTCTGAAGGCTGATTACGCGGGTGCGCTTTTCAACCGCGGCAACGCGCTGCGGATACTGGGTCGCCTGGAGGAGTCGCTGCAGAGCTACGATGAGACGCTGCGACTGAACGAGGCGCACGTACCGGCGCTCAACAACCGCGGCCTCGCGCTGCTCGAGCTGGGCCGACCCGCGGATGCACTGAGCGCCTTCGAGCGCGCGGTGCAGCTCGATCCCGCTTTCTCAGGCGCTGCACACAACCTCGCGGCCGCGCTGCTGAAGCTCGAGCGACCCGCGGAGGCGCTTGCCGCCTACGATAGGCTGCGCGCGGCGGCGCCTCAGGACGCCCAGACATGGTGCGGTCGCGGCTGCGCGCTGCTCGCGCTCCGCCGACTCAGAGAGGCCCACGAGAGCTTCACCCGCTCACTCGAGCTCGATGCGGAGCACCTCGATAGCCTGGTCAATCGCGGCCACACGCTGCAGTTGCTGAACCAGCCGGCCGCAGCGCTGGCCGACTACGAGCGCGCGCTCGCGTGCGCCCCCGACACGCCGCGGGCGCTCAGCAACTCGGGCAATGCGTTGCTCGAGCTCGGCAAGCCGCAGGCGGCGCTCGCGCGCTACGAACGCGCGCTGCAGGTTGCGCCCGCTGACCCCGACACGCTGTACAACCGCGCTGCGGCGCTGCACGCGCTCAAGCGCTACGAGGAATCGGCGCAGTGCTATGCCGAGCTGCTGCGGATCGTGCCGGACCATGACTACGCGCTCGGCGGTCTGTTTCACCTGTGCATGGATTACTGCAACTGGCTCGACTACGAGTCACTGGCAGGTCAGCTGCGCGAGGCCTCGTGCCAGGACCGCAGGGGTGTCAACCCCCGCTCGCTGTTGCTCTCGGACGCGCCCGAGTTGCAGTTGCGTTGTGCGGAGGTATTTGCGCGCGAGAAGTACGCGGCGCAGGAGAGCCTCGGGCGGTGTGGGGTGCGCGCTCGGGCGGGGGAGCGGTTGCGCGTGGCGTACGTATCGGCGGATTTTGGCGAGCATCCGGTTTCGCACCTGCTGGTGGGGACTTTGGAGCGGCACGACCGCGAGCGCTTCGAGGTGATCGGGGTGTCGCTGCGTGCCCGCAGCGGCGGGGGGTTCGAGCAGCGGGTGCGCGGGGCGTTCGATCACTTTATCGAGGTGGGTGATCGGAGCGATGAGGAGGCGGCGCGGCTTTTGCGTGCGATGGAAATTGATGTCGCGGTGGACCTGATGGGGTACACGCAGGGGCTGCGGCTTGGGATTTTTGCGCACCGTGCTGCGGCGGTACAGGCGACTTACCTCGGGTATGCCGGGACGCTCGGGGCGCCGTACATCGATTATCTGATTGCGGATGAGGTGGTGATACCGGCGGGCGAGGAGCGCCACTTCAGCGAGAGCGTGGTGCGGTTGCCGCACTGTTTTCTGCCCAATGATGATCGGCGGGAGATTGCGCCGCCGCCGACGCGCGCGGCGGCGGGGTTACCGGCAAGCGGTACGGTGCTGTGTGCCTTCACCAATGCCTACAAGATCACCCCAACGGTGTTTGCGGTGTGGATGCGGCTGTTGCGGCAGACCCCCGGCAGTGTGCTGTGGCTGCGGGGGATGGGGGAGGCGGCGCGCGGGAATCTGGAGCGTGAGGCCGGGCGGTGTGGGGTGGAGCGGGAGCGGCTGGTGTTTGCGCCGCGCGTGGCGGGGATGGCGGAGCACCTGGGGCGGCAGGCTCTGGCGGATTTGTATCTGGACACGCAGCCCTACAACGCACACTCGACCACCTGCGACGCGTTGTGGGCTGGGGTGCCGGTGTTGACCTGTGCGGGGCGCAGTTTTGCCGCGCGCGTGGCGGCGAGTGCGCTGAGTGCGGTGGGGTTACCGGAGCTGATCACGCACACGCTCGAGGAGTATGAGGCGAAGGCGCTGGAGCTGCTGCGTGAGCCGCAGCGGCTGCGAGGGCTGCGGGAGAAGCTGGTGCGGCAGCGCCCGAGCGCGCCCCTGTTCGACACCGCCGCTTACACGCGTCATCTCGAGCGCGCCTACCTCGCCATGCACGAGCGCGCCGTACGCCGGGACGCGCCGGTCGGATTCAATCTCGGCGCTGCCTGAGGCGGCACTCCGTGTCCGGCGTACGGTCGACTTCCCAGCGTCCGGCGGTGTCCGGCGAGGCAGCGAGCCGTCACTTCGCCGACGCGCTCCGCTGGCAGGAGCGCGGCGAGATCGATCGCGCGGATGCCATCTGCGCGGAGCTGCTGCGCGAGCAGCCCGCGCACGCCGACGCGTGGCACCTGCGCGGCCTGCTTTCCTTCCAGAAGGAGCAGTTCGAGCGCGGCATCGAGCTCATCGAGCGCTCCCTGGCGCTGAATGCGCTGCAGCCGGCCGCACACGCGAATATTGGCGGCGTGTTGTTACAGCTCGGGCGTACCTCCGAGGCTCTCGAGCATTTCGACCGCGCGCTGGCGCTCGAGCCGGACGCGACAGCGGAGACACTCTACGGCCGCGGCGCCGCCATGCTGGCGCTCTCCCGTGTCACGGAAGCGCTCACGCAGTTCGACCGGGCGCTCGCTGTGGCTCCGAGGCTCCTGCCGGCGCTGATCGGTCGCGCACAGGCGCTGCAGCGGCTGCAACGGTTCGAGGCCGCGCTCCTCACACTGGAGCAGGCGCTGCGGCTCGCGCCGCAGGCCGGCGAAGCGCACTATCACCGCGGCGACGTCCTCTTCGAGCTGCACCGCTACGAGGAAGCGCTCGCGGGCTACGACCGGGCGCTCGCGGCGGGACTCGAGTCCGTCGAGCTGTTGAACAATCGCGGCAACGCTTTGCGCGAGCTGGCGCGGCACGGCGAGGCCCTGGAGAGCTACCAGCGAGCGTTGGCGCTGGCACCCGATCGGGCGGAGACGCTGACAAACCGAGGCAATGCGCTGCTCGACCTCGGCAGGCTCGGTGATGCCCTTGGCTGCTACGAGGCGGCGTTGCGCGCGCAGCCGGACTTCGCCACCGCCCTCGACAACCAGGGGCTCGCTCTGCTGATGGCGGAGCGGCCGGCCGAGGCGGTCCGCTCGTACGAGCGGTTGTCACAGATCGCGCCCGAGTTCCCGCTGGTTGCGAGCCAGCTGCTCAACGCCCGGGCCATGTGCTGCGATTTTCGCCACTACGACGAGGACCGATCCCGATTGCTCAGCCTGGTCGCGCAGCGCAAGTCCGTTCATCCCTTTCCCTTCATGGCGGTCGTGGGGGACGCCGACGCGCAACTCGAGTGCGTGCGGCGCTTCGCCGCCGACAGATGGAGCAGCCATTCCCCTGCCGTGTGGCAGGGTGAGCGTTACCGGCACGATCGTCTCCGGGTTGCCTACATTTCTGCCGACTTTCGCGAGCACGCCGTCGCATTCCTCCTGGCGGGAGCGCTCGAGCAGCACGACCGCGAGCGCTTCGAGACGATCGGTATTGCACTGCGGCCCGAAGAGCACAGCCTCATGGGACGGCGGCTGCAGGCGGCCTTCACCAGGTTCGTCAGTGTGAGCGGGCGCAGCGACCGCCAGGTGGCGCGGCTCCTGCGCGACCTCGAGGTCGATATCGCGGTCGATCTCATGGGGTATACGCGCTGGTCGCGCCCGGGGATCTTTGCGCACCGCGGGGCGCCGGTGCAGGTGAGCTGGCTGGGTTATCCGGGGAGCATGGGGGCGCCGTACATCGATTATCTGATTGCGGATGAGGTGGTGATACCGGCGGGCGAGGAGCGCCACTTCAGCGAGAGCGTGGTGCGGTTGCCGCACTGT
>Ga0318555_10000653_pt1 | contig 10969 bp, 10 predicted proteins | sample GRESIP082b2f23_FD_202529 | JGI IMG/M metagenome (GOLD analysis project Ga0318555, IMG submission 202529) | Tropical soil microbial communities from Luquillo Experimental Forest, Puerto Rico - GRE.SIPMG.082b2f23 | ecosystem: Environmental > Terrestrial > Soil > Tropical forest > Bulk soil... | reverse complement strand
ACCGTGATGATCAGCACACCTATGGCACGAGTGAGCCCCAATACCGCGGTGGTGTGATCGCCCAGGCCCAGCAGGATCCCCACCTGCCCGGTGCCGAGGGCCAGCAGCGTGGGCGGCGACATCCAGCTGCGTACCACGTTGGCGGTGCCCAGCGTGTAGATCCAGCCGAAACCGAGCCCGCTGGCCCAACCGACGATGGCCATCACCGCCAGCGACAACGCCGTCATTCCGCCGCCCGCCAGCGCAAGCGCGCGAAGGTTGCCCCCGCAACGGCGGGCCAGCGCCATCGTGACGAAGCCCAGCGCCAGCAGCGAGGGCAGCTTCACCTGCGATGACAGCGTGATCAGGATGGAACCCGCAATCAGCAGGCCCAACGGTTCCCAGTCAGGCCCCGGTCGCCACGACGTGGGCAGCAGTCGGGGCGCTTTGATATCGGAGATGCCGCGCAGCGCGAATTCGGCGCCGGCCAGCATCAGCCCGAGCATCAGCGCCTCGTTGTGGACGCCCGCGACCAGGTGCATGATCACCAGCGGATTGGCCGCGCCCAACCACAGCGCGCTGACCTCGGCGACGCCGCAGCGCCTCGCCAGCCGTGGGGTTGCCCACACGATCAGCCCCACGCCGATCAGCTCCACCACCCGGTGACACAGCACGGCGGCGACGATGTTTTCCCCCGTCAGGGCCGAGATTCCGCGCCCGATCCACAAGAACAGCGGGCCGTAGGGCGCCGGCGTCTCCCGCCACAGGGTGGGGACGGACAGCGTAAAGACGTGGGACAGGCCGAGGCCGGACGCCGGACCGACCCGGTAGGGATCGAGCCCTTCCAGGGAGATCTGGCTCTGGGCCAGATAGGAGTAGACGTCCTTGCTGTACATCGGTGGCGCGGGCAACAGCGGCAGCATCCACAACAAGAGGGTGCGGTCCAGGTCGCCGCGCGACATCCGCCGGCTGCCCAGCGCGAACCGGCCCAGCATCAACCAGGCCAGGGCCATCATGACGGCCCCGGTCGTCGTCATCGTCAACGACACGGTCTGGATCCGCGACGGCAGGTTGAGCAATCGGACCCCGAAGGTGGGGTCCTGGACGACGGGGCGGGCCCCGGCGCCCAGGGCGCCGATCGCCATCAGGACGGTGCCGGTGGCGCCGAACAGGCGGGTGCGCCGCAGTGCGGTGAGCTCGGTATCGTTCAGCGGCGAGCCCACGGCCTGCTCGTCGCCATGCAAGCTGGCGATCGACGAGCTAAGCGTGTGCTGGCGGGCTGCCATCAGAGCAGCGTAGCCGCCTGTCGGGAAGGCGGGTGGTTGTCCCGACGGTGTGACCAGCGCAACGCGCACAGAGGGCAGCCTTGCTGGACCGATCCCCGGAATTGCGTCACACTGGTGTTGTGAAAATCGCAACCAGCCTCGATGGGCCCGCTGCTGGCGCAGTCGCGGCATCGGACGGTCACACCCGTCGCGCCATCGTGCGACTGCTGCTGGAGTCGGGATCTATCACCGCGGGTGAGGTCGGCGACCGGCTGGGCCTGGCGGCAGCCGGCGTGCGGCGTCATCTCGACGCACTGATCGATGCGGGCGACGCCGAGTCGGTGCCCGCCGCGGCCTGGCAGCAGGCGGGGCGCGGGCGCCCCGCGAAGCGCTTCCGGCTCACGGCCGCCGGCCGGGCCAAACTCGACCACTCCTACGACGACCTGGCGGCGGCGGCCATGCGGCAACTGCGGGAAATCGGCGGTGAGGACGCCGTCCGGACATTCGCGCGGCGGCGCATCGACACGGTCTTGGCCGATGTGGCGGGGGCGGACAGCGCCGCGGACGCCGATGTCGAGGCGGCCGCCGAGCGGATCGCCGCTGCGCTGACCAAGGCCGGCTACGTCGCCACGACGACGCGGGTCGGCGGGCCGATCCACGGGGTGCAGATCTGCCAGCACCACTGTCCGGTCTCGCACGTCGCCGAGGAATTTCCGGAGTTGTGTGAAACCGAGCAACAGGCGATGGCCGAGGTGCTCGGAACCCACGTGCAGCGTTTGGCGACCATCGTCAACGGCAACTGCGCCTGCACCACCCACGTGCCTCTTACCCCGGCGCCCAGCCCGCGCCCCGACAACACGAACATCGAAGGAGGGTCCGCATGACACTCACACCCGAGGTCAGCAAGACCGCTGCCATGCCGCTGACCCAGGCGGAGGCGATCGCGTCCCTGAGTCGCTACGGCTACGGCTGGGTGGACTCCGACGTCGCGGGCGCCAGCGCCCAGCGTGGGCTCTCGGAGGCAGTGGTGCGCGATATCTCCGGGAAGAAGAACGAGCCCGAATGGATGCTGAAGGACCGGCTGAAGGCGCTGCGCATCTTCGAGCGCAAGCCGATGCCGACGTGGGGTTCGAACCTCGAGGGCATTGACTTCGACAACATCAAATACTTCGTGCGGTCCACCGAGAAGCAGGCCGCGACTTGGGATGATTTGCCGGAGGACATCCGCAACACCTATGACCGGCTGGGCATCCCGGAGGCGGAGAAGCAGCGCCTCGTTGCCGGCGTAGCGGCTCAGTACGAGTCAGAGGTGGTTTACCACCAGATCCGGGAAGACCTTGAGGCGCAAGGAGTTATCTTCCTCGACACCGACACGGGTCTGCGGGAACACCCTGAGATCTTCAAGCAGTACTTCGGCACCGTGATCCCGGCCGGGGACAACAAGTTCTCCGCGCTGAACACCGCGGTGTGGAGCGGCGGATCGTTCATCTACGTCCCGCCGGGCGTGCATGTCGACATCCCGCTGCAGGCCTACTTCCGGATCAACACTGAGAACATGGGCCAGTTCGAGCGCACACTGATCATCGCCGACGAGGACTCTTACGTGCACTACGTCGAGGGCTGTACCGCGCCGATCTACAAGTCGGATTCGCTGCACTCGGCGGTGGTCGAGATCATCGTGAAACCGCATGCGCGCGTTCGTTACACCACCATCCAGAACTGGTCGACCAACGTCTACAACCTGGTCACCAAGCGCGCCCGCGCCGAAGCCGGCGCCACCATGGAGTGGGTCGACGGCAACATCGGATCGAAGGTGACGATGAAGTACCCGGCGGTCTGGATGACCGGCGAGCACGCCAAAGGCGAAGTGCTGTCGGTGGCATTCGCCGGCGAAGACCAGCACCAGGACACCGGGGCCAAGATGCTGCACCTGGCGCCGAACACGTCGAGCAACATCGTTTCCAAGTCGGTGGCCCGCGGCGGCGGCCGCACCTCCTATCGCGGCCTTGTGCAGGTGAACAAGGGTGCACACGGGTCGCGCTCCAGCGTGAAGTGCGATGCGCTGCTCGTGGATACGGTCAGCCGCAGCGATACCTATCCGTACGTCGACATCCGCGAGGACGACGTCACGATGGGTCACGAGGCCACGGTGTCGAAGGTCAGCGAGAACCAGCTGTTCTACCTGATGAGCCGCGGGCTGACCGAGGATGAGGCGATGGCGATGGTGGTGCGCGGCTTCATCGAGCCCATCGCCAAAGAGCTGCCGATGGAATACGCGTTGGAGCTCAACCGGCTGATCGAGCTGCAGATGGAGGGCGCGGTCGGATGACCGCTGCTGAAGGGTCTTCACTTACCGCACTGAACAAGGGGGAGCTGTTCGCGTCGTTCGACGTGGACGCCTTCGAGGTTCCGCACGGCCGCGACGAGCTCTGGCGGTTCACCCCGCTGCGGCGGTTGCGCGGACTGCATGACGGCTCCGCGCCGGCCACGGGTACTGCGCGGATCAGTGTCAGCGAACAGCCCGGGGTGCAAACCGAGACCGTGCGCCGCGGCGACGGGCGGCTGGGCCAGGGCGGTGTTCCTGGTGATCGCGTTGCAGCACAGGCGTTTTCGTCCTTCAACTCGGCGACGCTGGTCACCGTTGGGCGGGACAGGCAGATCGCCGAGCCGGTCAACATCACCGTCACCGGTCCCGGCGAAGGAGTGGTGGCATACGGGCATCTGCAGGTCCGTGTGGAAGAGCTCGGCGAGGCGGTCGTGCTGATCGACCACCGGGGGGGCGGAACCTACGCCGACAACGTCGAATTCATCGTCGACGACGCCGCCCGGCTCACCGTCGTGTGGATCGCCGACTGGTCCGACGACATGGTGCACCTCAGCGCGCACCACGCGACGCTGGGCAAGGACGCGGTGCTGCGGCATGTCACCGTCACGCTGGGCGGTGAGGTCGTGCGACTGTCGGCCAATGTGCGGTTTGCTGGCCCCGGCGGGGACGCCGAGCTCCTGGGTCTGTACTTCGCCGACGACGGCCAGCACCTCGAGTCGCGGCTGCTGGTCGACCACGCGCACCCCGACTGCAAGTCGAACGTGCTGTATAAGGGTGCGCTGCAAGGAGATCCGGCCTCCGCGCTGCCCGACGCGCACACCGTCTGGGTGGGCGACGTGCTGATCCGCGCCGAAGCCACCGGCACCGACACCTTCGAGGTGAACCGCAACCTGGTGCTCACCGACGGGGCGCGCGCCGACTCGGTGCCCAACCTGGAGATCGAGACGGGTGAGATCGTCGGCGCCGGACATGCCAGCGCCACCGGACGTTTCGACGACGAGCAACTGTTCTACCTGCGTTCCCGCGGCATCCCGGAAGACCAGGCCCGCCGGCTGGTGATTCGCGGCTTCTTCGGCGAGATCATCTCCAAGATCGCGGTGCCCGAGGTACGCGAACGCCTGACCACAGCCATCGAACACGAACTGGCCATCACGGAAAAGACGGAAAAGATAGAAGCCTCATGACGACTCTGGAAATCAAAGACCTGCGCGTCAGCGTCGAGAACCCCAACGCCGCCGACGGGGAACGCGAGATTCCCATCCTCAACGGCGTTGACCTGACTGTGAAATCCGGTGAGACGCATGCGTTGATGGGCCCCAACGGCTCCGGTAAGTCGACGCTGTCGTATGCCATCGCCGGGCACCCGAAGTACCGGGTGACGTCGGGATCCATCACGCTGGACGGCGAGGACGTGCTGGCGATGAGCGTAGACGAGCGCGCGCGGGCCGGGATATTTCTGGCCATGCAATATCCCGTCGAGGTGCCCGGCGTCTCGGTGTCGAACTTCCTGCGCTCGGCGGCAACCGCCATCCGCGGAGAGGCCCCGAAGCTGCGGCACTGGGTCAAAGAGGTCAAGGGGGCGATGACGTCGCTGGAGATCGACGCGGCGTTCGCCGAGCGCAGCGTCAACGAGGGCTTCTCCGGTGGGGAGAAGAAGCGCCACGAGATCCTGCAGCTCGAACTGCTCAAGCCCAAGATCGCGATCCTCGACGAGACCGACTCCGGTCTGGACGTCGACGCCCTGCGGGTGGTCAGCGAGGGAGTGAACCGTTATGCCGAATCCGAGCACGGCGGCATCCTGCTGATCACGCACTACACCCGCATCCTGCGCTACATCCATCCGGAACACGTGCATGTGTTCGTCGGCGGCCGCATCGCCGAATCCGGCGGGCCGGAGCTGGCCGAAGAACTCGAGCAGAACGGTTACGTGCGATTCACACAAGCGGCCGCCACGGGAGCCTGACCATGACCGCCTCCGTCACACCGCTGGACCTCGTCGCGATCCGCGCCGATTTCCCCATTTTGAAGCGCGTGATGCGCGGCGGAAATCAGTTGGCGTATTTGGATTCCGGTGCGACGTCGCAGCGGCCGTTGCAGGTGCTCGACGCCGAGCGGGAATTTCTGGTCACTTCCAACGGCGGGGTACACCGCGGTGCGCACCAGCTGATGGAGGAGGCCACCGATGCCTACGAGCGGGGCCGCGCCGACATCGCGGCGTTCGTCGGTGCCGATGCCGACGAATTGGTGTTCACCAAGAACGCCACCGAGTCGCTCAACCTGGTGTCATACGTGCTGGGCGACAAGCGCTTTGACCGCGCTGTCCAACCCGGCGACGTCATCGTCACCACCGAGCTCGAACACCACGCCAACCTCGTCCCCTGGCAGGAGCTCGCCCTGCGCACCGGGGCCACGTTGCGTTGGTATGGCGTTACCGACGAGGGCCGCATAGACCTGGACTCGCTGGAGCTCGACGAGCGGGTCAAAGTCGTCGCCTTCAGCCATCATTCGAATGTGACGGGTGCTGTGGGACCGGTGGCCGAGCTGGTTGCCCGCGCGAGAGCCGTGGGTGCCTTGACCGTGCTGGATGCCTGCCAGTCGGTGCCGCACCGGCCCGTGGACCTGCATGCGCTCGACGTCGACTTCGCCGCGTTCTCGGGGCATAAGATGTTGGGCCCCAATGGGATCGGCGTGCTGTACGGGCGTTGTGAGCTGTTGTCCGGGATGCCCCCATTCGTCACCGGCGGGTCGATGATCGAGACGGTGACCATGGAGGCCACCACCTACGCTCCGGCGCCGCAGCGCTTCGAGGCGGGCACGCCGATGACCTCCCAGGTGGTCGGATTGGCCGCGGCGGCACGCTACCTCGGTGCGATCGGCATGGACGCCGTTGAGGCCCACGAACGCGAACTCACCACCGCAGCCATCGAGGGCCTGTCCGGCATCGACGGTGTGCGCATCGTCGGCCCGACATCCATGGAAAACCGCGGCTCGCCAGTGGCGTTCGTCGTCGACGGGGTGCACGCGCACGACGTCGGGCAAGTGCTCGACGACGAGGGCGTCGCGGTGCGGGTGGGGCACCACTGCGCGTTGCCGCTGCACCGCAGGTTCGGCCTGGCCGCCACCGCGCGCGCGTCGTTCGCGGTGTACAACACCGTCGAAGAGGTCGAGCGGTTGGTGGCCGGCGTGCGACGCGCACTGGATTTCTTTGGGAGAGAATGACGTTGCGCCTCGAGCAGATGTATCAGGACGTGATCCTCGATCACTACAAGCATCCGCAGCACCGCGGGCTGCGGGAGCCCTACGGCGCGCAGGTCTATCACGTCAACCCGATCTGCGGCGACGAGGTCACCCTGCGGGTGGCCTTGTCCGACGACGGCGAAACCGTCTCCGACGTCTCCTATGACGGGCAGGGTTGCTCCATCAGCCAGGCCGCGACCTCGGTCCTCACCCAGCAGGTGATCGGCCAAACCGTCGGCGAGGCGCTCAAGACCATCACCGCATTCACCGAGATGGTGTCCTCGCGCGGCACCGTTGAGGGCGACGAGGACGTCCTGGGCGACGGGATCGCGTTCGCCGGCGTGGCCAAATACCCGGCGAGGGTGAAATGCGCGTTGCTGGGATGGATGGCTTTCAAAGACGCGCTGGCCCAGGCCGCTACAGACCTCAAGGAGGATTAACGATGAGCGAAACCACCGCACCGGATGAGGAACTGCTCGCCGACGTCGAGGAGGCGATGCGCGACGTCGTCGACCCCGAACTGGGAATCAACGTCGTCGATCTGGGACTGGTCTATGGACTGAACGTCGAAGAGGCCGAGGAGGGCACCGTCGCCCTGATCGACATGACGTTGACATCGGCGGCCTGCCCGCTCACCGACGTCATCGAGGACCAGTCGCGCAGCGCGCTGGTTGGCAGCGGTCTGGTCGACGACCTCCGGATCAACTGGGTGTGGAACCCGCCGTGGGGCCCGGACAAGATCACCGAGGACGGGCGCGAACAACTGCGCGCCCTTGGCTTCACCGTCTAACCAGCCGGCCGCGCCGCTGTCTTGCGTTCCCTGAGCTACCTCAGTGGCCGCGGGGCGGCTGCCCCGGGCCTGCGCACTTGCCGTCGACGGCCGTGCGCAGCTTGATGGACGTCGCCTGCAGTGTGCCGTTGTCCAGCGCTCCGCGCGCATTGACGCATTTGCCTTGCGTAATCGACTCGGGAGTGGCGGTCGCCAGTTTCGAGTACTTGGTCTGATCGTCGACCGTCACGGGCGTCTGAGTGGTGTTACCACTGCCGTCGGTGCTCGCGACGGTGATGGTGTTACCCGTCACCGAGGCAACCGAGCCCTGCAGCGGCTTCGGCTTCGCGGGCGCCGGAGCCGGCGAACCGGAAGGCGCCGGGGTGGTGGAACCCGCTGTCGGCTCCTTGCCCCGTGGGCACGTGCCGTTGAAGGAGGGGCTCACCCGGACGGACGCTGCGGTGACCGGCTGCCCACCCTGCGATTGGTCCTTGGTGGGCCGCACGCTGATGCAGCTGCCCGAGGTGACATCACTCAGCGTGGCGGGAGCGACCTCCGTGACCTTGGTAGTCGCGGTGAAATTCACAGTGGCGTTGGTGCTGTCGTCCTTCGTGACCTGTATCGAGTTGCCCGCCACCGACGCGATCAGGCCGTTGACCTGAGCTTCCCCTTTGGCCGGGGGCGGGGACGTGGTCGTCGAGGTTACCGTCGATATAGAGGGGGAGGTCGACGTCGGGCTCGATTGATTCGAGGAGCCGCACGCCGCGACTGACAGCGCGGTGGCGCCCGTAACGGCGAGGATGGCGAATCGGGTGAGGCGAGGCGTATGACAGCTGGCGGACATCAACGTATCTCCAATCATGGTTGGGCCACAAAAGGATGTACCCGCTGAAGCTGTGCCTGAACTGTGTGACGGCCCGTCAGAAGGCGCGTTCGGAAAGGCGCATGATGTCGTCGTCGATGGAGTCGATGACTGTGCGCAGCGCGGTCAGTTTGGGGAGCATGTTCTTGGCGAAGAACGTCGCGGTCGCGATCTTGCCCCGATAAAACGCCGTGTCGTTTTTCGCGGCGCTATTGGCCGCCCCGTTGTCCAGTGCGGCGTGTGCGATACCGGCTTGCACCAGCAATCGCCAGCCGATGAGCAGGTCGCCGACCGCGAGCAGATACCGCACCGATCCGAGCCCCACCCTGTGTATATCGGTGGGGTGTTGGGTCGCCGACATGAGGTACCCGGTCAGCGCGCCCGTCATCGCGGTGACGTCGTCGAGGGCCGTTTGCAGCAGCTCGGCCTGCGGTTTCAGCGCCTCATCGCAGGTATCGATGGTATGGCTGATCTGAGCCATCACAAACTGCAGGGCCTGCCCGTGGTCGCGCACGATCTTGCGGAAGAAGAAGTCCAGCGCCTGAATCGCGGTGGTGCCCTCGTAGAGCGAATCGATCTTGGAGTCGCGGATGTACTGCTCGAGCGGATAGTCGGTCAGGAAGCCCGAGCCGCCCAGCGTTTGCAGCGACTCCGTCAGGATTTCGTAGGCCCGCTCGGAGCTCACGCCCTTGACGATCGGCAGCAGCAGGTCGTCGACGCGGTGCGCCATGTCGTGATCGGCGCCCGAAACCCGTTGCGCCACAGCGTCGTCCTGATGCGCCGCGGCATACAGGTAGAGCGCCCGCAGACCCTCGGCGTAGGCCTTCTGGGTCATCAGGCTGCGGCGCACATCGGGGTGGTGCATGATCGTGACGCGCGGCGCGGTCTTGTCGGTCATCTGTGTGAGATCGGCACCCTGCACCCGTTCCTTGGCGTAGGCCAGCGCGTTCAGGTAGCCCGTGGACAGCGTGCCGGCCGCCTTCACGCCGATCGTCATGCGAGCGTGCTCGATCACGGTGAACATCTGCGCGATCCCGTTGTGCACGCCGCCGACCAGATAACCGACGGCGGGCACGTCGGTGGCGCCGAACGTCAGCTCACACGTCGGGGAGGACTTGATGCCCATCTTGTGTTCCAGCCCGGTGACGTAAACCCCGTTGCGCGGACCGAGTTCGAACGTGTCGGGATCGAACAGGTAGTTGGGAACGTAGAACAGGCTCAACCCTTTGGTCCCCGGACCGGCGCCCTCGGGCCGGGCCAGCACCAGGTGGAAGATGTTCTCGGCGGTATCGCCCACGTCCCCACCGGAGATGAACCGCTTGACGCCCTCGATGTGCCAGGTGCCATCGGGTTGTTCGACGGCCTTGGCGCGGCCCGCCCCGACATCGGATCCGGCGTCGGGTTCGGTGAGCACCATGGTGCCCGCCCAGCCGCGCTCCACGCCTTCTGCCGCCCACTGCTTCTGCTGGTCGTTGCCCTCGACGAAAAGCGACTGAGCCAGGAAAGGACCCAGGCAGAAGAAGTTCGCGGAGGGATTGGCGCACATGATCATCTCGTTGACCGCCCAGGCCAGTGGTGGCGGCGCCGCCATGCCGCCGATCTCCTCGGCCAGGCCCAGCCGCCACCACCCCGCCTCCTTGATCGCTTCCACCGTCTTGGCCAGCTCGGGCGGCACGCTGATCGTGTGCTCGCCCGGGTCGAACACCGGGGGGTTGCGATCGGCAAAGGCGAACGATTCGGCGACCGGGCCTTCCGCCAGGCGAGCGGCCTCGGCCAATATCGTTCGGACCGTGTCCTCGTCGAGGTCGCTGTAGCGTCCGGTGCCCAGCACGGCGCCTAAATCGAAAACCTCGAAGAGATTGAACTCGAGATCACGCACGTTAGCGATGTAGTGGCCCACGGCGATTTCCTCACTGGTCCCGTAGCAGGCGGATCGTCCGGCCTCAGTCTGTCTGACGTGGGAAAACGTACGCAACCGTAACCTGTGCCGTGCTTATCGCGGCCGCGGGAACATCACGCGGGCCCGACGCGTTAGGGGCACTGTGACCACACGCGATCTCACTGCTGAGCAGTTCAACGAAACCATCGAGGGCAACGACATCGTGCTCGTCGACTTTTGGGCCTCCTGGTGCGGGCCATGCCGCCAGTTCGCGCCCACCTTCCAGGCGTCGTCGGAGAAGCACCCCGACGTGGTGTACGCCAAGGTCGACACCGATGCCGAGCAACAGCTGGCAGCGGCCGCGCAGATCCGGTCCATCCCGACGCTGATGGCCTTCAAGAAGGGCCAGCTGGTGTTCAACCAGGCCGGGGCTTTGCCGCCGGCGGCGCTCGAGGACCTGGTGCAACAGGTCAAGGCGCTCGACGCCGAGGCAGCCCGGGCCGGACAAGCCGAGCAAGCCTGATCAATAAACCGCGCCGGGTTTGCTAGGGACTCGGTGGACGGATCAGACCAGCTGCCGCTGGCGCTGAGCGCCGTTACGTAGGGCTGCCGCGGCACCGCCTTCGGCGATACTGACGAACAGGGATTTCAG
>Ga0318555_10000647_pt1 | contig 11018 bp, 8 predicted proteins | sample GRESIP082b2f23_FD_202529 | JGI IMG/M metagenome (GOLD analysis project Ga0318555, IMG submission 202529) | Tropical soil microbial communities from Luquillo Experimental Forest, Puerto Rico - GRE.SIPMG.082b2f23 | ecosystem: Environmental > Terrestrial > Soil > Tropical forest > Bulk soil... | reverse complement strand
TCGACGGGGTGGCCGGCCATCCTGGTGCCCTGCTGGCAGGCTGGGCAGAGGGCCTGACCGCCCACCAGCTCACCAGCCTGCTGGGTGGCGAGCTGGTGGCGGCGGTGGCCACCCTGGCCCGGCGGGCCGGGCAGTTGCTGGGCAGCGAGATGGTCGAGTGGGCGGCGGCGGGTGGCCGGATCTGGCTGCTGCAGCCGGTGGCAGCGGGCCCGGCAGCCCGGGGCCCGGCCGACCTGGGTGCGGCTTCCACCAGCCAGCCGGCGGGCGAACCGCCGGCCGACCTGCCCACGGCCGATCTGCTCGCGGCGGTCACCCCGGGCGGGCTGCCCGGGGCCAGGGAGCAGATGCCAGTGCTGGCTGCCATGGTGCTGGGCCGGGGTGAGCAGCTGGCTGGCCGGCCGGCCGCGCCGGGTACCGCGGCCGGCCGCCTGCTGCCCTGCCGCCCGCACCAGCGGCCTGCCGGTGACTGCCGCGATGCCATCTTGCTGGTGGACCAGCCGGTGCCGGCCCTGGCGCCGTTGCTGTTCTCGGCCCGTGGCATCATCGCCAGATCCGGCGCGGCTGGCTCGCACCTGGCCGGGGTGGCCCGCAGCCTCGGCGTGCCGATGGTGGTCGGCTGCCATCCGGAGCTGGTGACGGGCCCGGCCGCCGGTGACAGGACCTGGCTGGCCGCCATCGACGGCTCGACCGGTGCGGTCGCGCTGCTGCCCGCCGCCGGGCAGGACCAGTCGCCAGGGTGAGGAGGTCGCAGTGACCGAGGGCAGCAGCGTCCGGTGGGGCATCGTCGGCCTGGGCCGGATCGCCGATACCGAAATCGCCCCGGCGATCACCGCCAGCCGCCGAGGCGTGCTGCGCGGGGTTGTCAGCCGCGACCAGGGGCGGGCCGACGCCTTCGCCGCCCGGCATGGCGCGGCGCGGTCACTGGTCAGTTACCCCGGCCTGCTGGCCGACCCGGAGGTGGACGCCGTCTACATCGCCACCCCCAATGCGCTGCACCTGGACCAGGTGGTGGCCGCCGCCGCGGCCGGCAAGCACGTGCTGTGCGACAAGCCGCTCGCGCTCAGCGCGGCAGACGCGCGCCGGGCGGTGGCGGCCTGCGAACACGCCGGGGTGCGGCTCGGGATCACCTTCCAGACCCGCTTCCACGACAATTTCGGCCGCTTCCGGGAAGTGATCCAGGACGGCTCGCTCGGTGAGATCCGGGTGGTGCAGGTGGAGATGAGCTCGGGCCGGACGCTGCTGACAGGGTGGCGGACCGACCCGGCGCTGGCAGGGCTGGGCGTCATCAACAACATCGGGGTGCACGCCTTCGACCTGACCCGGTTCCTGCTCGGTGCGGAGGTGACCGAGGTAACCGCGCTGACCGGGCACGAGCAGGGGCTGGTGCCGGAGACGCTGGCGCTGGTGCTCCTGCGTTATGCCAGCGGCGCACTGGCCTGTGTCAACGTGAACCAGTCGGTCGCCCGCCCGCATGCCGACATCACCGTCTATGGCACCAAGGGCCGGGTGACCGGCCGGTCCTGCACCCGCATGAACATGACCGGCCGCCTGGAGATCCTCACCCCCAACGGTGAGATCACCCTGCCGACCGCCAGCTACCACGCCTACCAGGGGGTGGTCGCAGCATTCGAGGAGGCGGTCCTGGGCAGCCACCAGCCGAGCCCGTCCGGGCAGGACGGGCTGCGGAGCGTGGAACTGACCGATGCCATCGCCGAGTCGCTGCGCACCCGCTGCACCGTGCCCGTATCACCGGGGCTGTGACATCCCCGCCAGCACCGCATAGACGCAGGCGGGATCCTCGGCGGCCCGGCCCTGGCCGAGCGCAGCCAGGTGGAGCTGGGCGGCGGCGGTGAACAGCGGCAACGGGCAGCGGGCAGCACGGGCCAGCTCGCCGATGAGGTCGATGTCCTTGCAGAAGACCGCCAGCGCGATGTTGGCGGCGGCGAAGTCGCCGCTGAGCATCATCGGCCCGCGGACCTCCAGCATCCGCGAATTCCCCGCGCCGTCAGCCAGCGCCCGCAGCGCCAGCGCCGGGTCGAGCCCGGCCCGCTCGGCCAGCAGCAGTGCCTCAGCCGCCGCGGTGTGGTGCACGGCGACCAGATGATTGGCGATCAGCTTCATCCGCATGCCGTTGCCGAACGACCCCACGACGTGCTGCACCCGCGAAAAGGCGGCGAGCACTCCGCGGCAGCGCCCGATCGCGTCCAGGTCGCCGCTGGCGTAGACCGCGACGTCGCGGGACCGCAACTGGCTGGCGGTACCGCTGACCGGGCAGTCCAGCATCACCGCCCCAGCCTGGCCCAGCAGCCGCGCCGCCTGCTCCTTGGCGGGCACCGGCAGGGTGCTGGTCTCGATCACGATCATGCCTTCGGCCGCGGCCGTGGCCAGTCCCCGGTCCCCGGCCACCACCTCGGACAGCGCCGTCACCGACGGCAGCGAAGTGATCACCACCCGGGCACCCCGGGCAGCCGCCGCCGGATCCGGTGCCGCCACTCCGCCGAGGGCGGCCAGGGCGGCCGCCGGCCCGGGGCGCAGGTCACACCCCAGGACGCGATGGCCGGCCGCAAGCAGGTGGCCAGCCATGGGCAGTCCCATGTTCCCTAGCCCGATCACGGCTACCGTGGCTGGTTCTGTCGTCATCGTCCCGCCCATCGACTCGTCGTGTGCTGTCCCGTGTGACGCGCTAGCCCTGCTGGCTGAGCCACACCGATACATGGGCGGGTTCCAAGGCCTTCCGGGAACGTTACCGCCGACGCCGAACCCGGCAACTGGCCCCGGTCCGCCACCGATCAGGCGAGCCTGGGCAAGATTGGCATGACTACCGACCGTGGCAGCGGCCAGGAGGCTGGGTGTTCATCGACGTCCATAACCATGTCATCCCGGTGCCGGTGCTCCGGCTGGCTGAGCGGGCCAGCGGGCTCGGCCTGTCCGCCACCGGCGGCGAGTTCCGCAGCCCCCATCACGTGCCGTTCCCGCTGGTACCGGCTTTCCACGACCCCGCTGCGAAGCTCGCCGACCTGGCCGGCCGCGGGCTCTGGGGGGCGGTGATCTCGCCGGCGCCGGTGCTGTTCGGCTACGACCTGGCCAGCAGGCCCGCCGCGGCGCTCTGCCAGGCCAGCAATGAGGGCATGGCCGATTTCTGTGCACAGGCACCGGATCGCCTGCACTGGCTGGCCAACCTGCCGATGCAGGACCCGCCGGTGGCCGGCCGGATGTTCACCGAGGCAGTCGCGGCCGGCGCGGTCGGGGCGGCGATTGGGACCTCGATCGCCAGCCGCAGGCTGGACGAGCCGGGATTCGCCGTGTTCTGGCAGCAGGCGGACACGCTGGGGCGGCCGGTGCTCATCCATCCGGCCTTCAACTGCCCGCACCCCGCGCTCGCGGCGTGGTACCTGCAGAACGCGATCGGCAACCCGCTGGAGACCACTATCACGGTGGAGCGGCTCATCTGCGCGGGGATGCTGGCCAGCCATCCCCGGGTGCGGCTGGTGCTCATGCACGGCGGCGGCTTCCTGCCGTACCAGACTGGCCGGCTGGTGCACGCCCGCCGGGTCCGGCCCGAACTGGCGGACGCGCCGGAGGATGCCTGGGATTTCTTCGGCGCGCTGTTCTTCGACACGATCACCCACGACCGTCAGGCGCTGCGCTACCTGGTCGACCGGGTAGGCCTGGACCACGTGGTGCTGGGCACCGACCTGCCCTTCGACATGGCACTGGCCAGCCCGGTGGGCACCCTGGCCGCCGCCCTGACCGACCACGAAGTCCAGGCAGTCGCAGTCACCAACCCCCGGCGGCTGTTCGGCCTGGCCTGAGCGGCAGCGGCGGCCGGGACGGGGCCGCGGCCAGGGTCTCCCCGCGGCCAGGTTTGCCCGCAGCCGGCGGCCGGCCTCGGTCTACACTTGCGCAGACGTGTTTGCGATGCCCGGCCCGTGCCGCCTGCCGAAGGAGAGACAGTGCGACCAGCAACGATCGCCATCGACGGGCCGGCCGGCAGCGGCAAGAGCACCATCGGCCAGGCCATGGCAGCACGCTTGCACTACGCGATGGTCGATACCGGGCTGATCTACCGGCTCATCGCCAGGGGTGTGCTGGACGACGGCACCGATCCCGATGATCTGGACGGGGTGCTCACGGTCGCGGCGCGCGTGCTGAAAGCAGTGGAGACCACCCGGGCCGGTGGAGGCGGGGTGATCCGGGTGGCCGGGCGCCCACTGTCGGAGATGCGGCTGCACACCGACGAGATCACCACGACCGTGCCCCGGGTAGCCCGCTTCGAGCGGGTCCGGGAAGTCGTGCGGCAGATCCAGCGGCGGGTGCTGTCCGAGGGGCCGACCATCCTGGCCGGCCGGGACATCGGCACCGTGGTCGCGCCGGACGCCGATCTCAAGCTGTACCTCGACGTCAGCTTGCAGGAGCGGGCGGCCCGCAAACTCTGGGCACAAAGCGCCGAGGAACTGCGCAGTCAGGCCGACGTGGAGCTGCAGCTGGCCGATCGCGACCGGATGGACCGGGAACGGGAGGCGTCACCCATGCGGGTGGCGGCGGACGCCGTGGTAATCCGCACCGACAAGATGTCCGTGGACGAAACGGTCGACATCGTCATCGCCATGTGCGGCCTCGAGCCGGAGACGGGCGGTGACGACCGGTGAAGTACCTGCGCGATGCGACATATGTGGCCGGCGGCTATGTGGTGCGCGACGACCGGGTGCTGCTGCTGTGGCACGGCGGCCTGTCCCGCTGGGTTCCGACCGGTGGCCGGATCGAACTGGCATCGGGGGAGTACCCGCATGAAGCGCTGATCCGGGAGGTGCAGGAGGAGACCGGGCTGTCGGTGGCGGTGGTCAGCGGCGGCGGGATGGAGGTCAGGGACGAGGCCGCGTCCCCGCTGCCGATGCCAGTGTCTATCCAGGAAATCCGGATCAGCCCGTCAGCGGAGTACCTGGACTTTGTGTATTTCTGCCAGGTGGTAGGCGGTGAAGTCTCCCTCGACTACCGCGCCGCCCGTGCCTATCACTGGTTCAGCAGGGACGACTTGCGGCGTTTCCCGCTGATGCCGCACGTTCTCGCCTATGCGTCGCGGGCGCTCGAGCATCTTTCCCCGGTCCGCAGTTAGCCGGTCAGCGGGCGGACAGAACGTCGGCGATTTTCGCGGCTGCGGCCGATGGGTCGTCTACGTCGTGCAGCAGCTCGCCCCACGACCAGCGGTAGTACCAGTGCAGGCGGCCGCTGTCGTCGGTACCCGGAATACAGTCGATACTCTCGGCGAGCATGGCCGCACCAGGTGTGAAGATATGCAGCGCGGCCGGATAGGTGGTCTGCACGGTCGAGTGCAGGCCCTGGGTGTCCAGGGCGGTCGCCAGCCGGTGCAGGTGATAGCTGCGTGCGTGATCCCGAGGGCGTTCCAACTCTTCCCCTGCTCCTGTGTCGCGATCGGGATATTGTCCGCCGCGGGCCTACGGGTATGTCAACCCTGTTCGGCTGGGTAACCGTACCCGTTGTGCTGATATGAGGCGCCGGGGTAGCCGCTGGTGTATCCCGGCGGGTAGCTGGCAGCTTCCGGCGGGGCAGGGTAAACGGCCTGGCTGGCGTGCTGCTCGTAGCCGTAGCCGCCATCAGTGGGGTAGCCGCCCTGCGGGTAACCGCCGGCCGCCGGATAGTGCCTGGCGTCGGCGGAATGACCGGCTGCCGCAATCGCGGGCTGGTAGGGGGGGTAGCCGCGCGCAGGGTCGGCCGGATAGGCGGGGCCGCCGCTCGGGTGGGAATCGGCGTACATCGCCGGGCTGGCCTGGTAACTGGGTGGCTCCGGGGTCACGTAACTGCCGTAAGGATTGCCCTGTGCGGGAACCGGCTCGTCCGGTGCCCGGTGCCAGCTCGCCGGGTGGCCCGGTGACGGCGGCGCAGCCTGGTAGGTGTAGCCCGGGCCTGCCTGCCCGGGAAGCTGGTACCCGTCAGCTGGCGGGCCGGCGGGCGGGGCGCTGTACATGCCACTGCCGCTGTAGTCGCCGGCCGGGTAGGGCAGGCTGGGGTGGCGGCCCGGGCCCGGCTGGTAGCTGTCCCGCCGCTCGCTGGGAGTGCCGTAGCCACCCATGTCGTAGCTGGCGCTGGCCAGGCTGGCGGCTGGCCGCCGGTGACTGCCGGAGCCCCCGGGCGGCGCACTGGCCCGGTGGTAAGAGCGGCTGTCCCTGGCCGGCCGGGAGAATGAGGGACTGGTCAGCGGATCCTCATCCAGCGCGCCATACGGCCGGGCTGGCGCACTGCTGGCCAGGCTGCTCAGCACGGCGAGGCTCGGCTCCTCGGCCGGCCGGGGGAGGCTCGCCTCGGCCCGGCTGGTGATGGGGGATCCATTCGCGACCCGGGCCGGTACCGGCGGCTGCGGCCGCGCGCGGACCGGGAGACGCTCGGTGTCTGGCTGCCGCGGCGGGCCAGGCGCCTTCCGGCTGGGCAGGTCACGGCCGGGCCCTGCCGGGGGCATGGGCGCGGGAGCGCCCTGGGCGGCCGCAGGCTTGCCGTTCGCGGTCCGGGATCTGCCGTTGCCGGCCGCCGGCTCGGTGGGCGCCTGTGCGGGGCGGGCACTCGTGGACAGCGGCTTGTCGGAGGAGAGCTCGGCCCAGTACTGCTCGTCGGTCAGCTTGTCCCACTCCGTGCTTGGCCAGTCATCGTCATCGCGCCTGCTCCGCGACCGTCCCTTGGCCGGGCTCTGCGACTTGGCGGGCTTGCGCCGTGACTCCGGCTGCGGTCGGCTGGCGCCCTTCTTGCCCTTCTCGGACTTTGACCGGCTCCGCCTGCCCGGGTGGCCGCTGGCCGAAGCGGCCGGATAGTCGCCGGACGGATAGTCGGCGGCCGCTAGCGGGCCAGACGGGAAATCCATCGACGGGTAGTCCGCGGACGGGTAGTCGGCGGCCGTCAGCGGGCCAGACGGGAAATCCATCGACGGGTAGTCGGCCGCTGGGTACTCACCCGAATGGAAGTCCGGCACTGGCAGCGGGCCAGACGGGTGGCCGCCGGCGTAGCCGCGCTGCGGGCCGGACTGGTAGTCCGGGTAGTCAGGCTGGCCGGCGCCGCGCTGGTCACGGCGTCCGTCAGCGGGCCGGTCGCGATACTCGCGGCCGCTGGGCGGGCGCCCATTCCTGGCCGCGGCCCGCCGGGGGCTGCTCGGATGCTCCAGCGGCCCGGTGTCGCGGTGGTCCGGGTAGTCGTAGTCGCGGTCCCGCCCGCGGGACGCCTGCTCGCGCGAGGGCCGGCGCTCGGCGCCGTCCTGATGGCGGGAGGTATCGGCCTCGTCCCGGGCCAAGCGGCCGCTGCCGCCCGTCCGGCTGGCAGCTGTGGCCCGGCGGGCGTCGTGTTCTTCAGCGTCCTGCCAGCGTGGATCCTTGTCGTCCCGGCGACCGCGATCGCGGCTGCCGGGCCTCACCGGCTCCTCATGGTCGTCCCCACGCCCGAGCCGGATGCTCAGGAAGACGGCGATGAGGATCACGATGACGACGGCTGCGAGGCCAACCAGCAGCAGCAGCTTCATTCCACCACCCAGAGAGCCGTGGCCACGTGGGCGGCGCTAGCGAGGTACACGCGGCCATCGACGCGGACCTTCCCCTGTGTCGCTAGCACCTTGGATCAGTCCAAGGCTGAACTCCTGGTCAGTGATTCTGGCGGACGCCTCTAGCCGCTGTCATGCATTTAGCGAATTTTTAAACTCGTGTCGTTTACGTACTGTAACTGTACGATTACGGAGTGGCCTTGGCAGGGAGCCGCCCGCGTGCGATAGCGGCATCGGCGATCGCAGACCAGGCCGATTTCAGGCTGGCCCCGTTAGCCAGGTGGAGTACCGACCCAAGGGCGTAAACGGTAAAACGGTAGAAATGATCGTGGCCCACCGGGCAGGGCGGATCATAACCGATGGTGCCTTTACTATTCCGGGCCTGCCGGGCACCCGCCGGAATCTCCCCGGCCTGAATATTGGTGGTCTGCCGGCCGATATCAAAAACGATCCAGTAGATGTAGGGGGTGATCGGCGCGGCCGAGTCATCCATGACCACCGCTAGTGATTTCGTCCGCGCCGGCGCGCCGGACCAGTGCAGCCCTGGGTTCTTCCCCGCCCCGTGGCAGGTGAAGTCCGAGCCCATCACCCCCTGACTGACGTCCGGACTGGTCACGGTCATCGTGTTGGGCACGTCTGCCAGCACTGTCTTGGGGCCGCCCACCAGGCCGCAGCCGCCGAGCAGGGCGAGGAGGGCACCGGCGGTGAGTGGCCGGCCAGCCCTGGCCAGCCAGCGGCCAACTGATTGCCTGAACCGGCTCACCCGCACCTCTCCCGCCGTAACCGTCCGCTGCTGATGGTACGGCCTGCCAGGGAGGTACTTAGTCCGGCTGCCGGGAGGTGCCAAACATGATTTCATCCCAGGACGGCACCGACGCGCGCCGCGAGCGGCCGCCCGCTGCCTTCCTGACCGGGCGCTGCCGGGCCGGAGCCTGCTGTGCGGCCGCGGCCGGGGCGCTCTCCTGCTCCGCGGCCGGCCCGGCCGGTGCTGGGACACGCGCCGGCCCTGGCTGGGCGCGTCCCTCGGGCCCGGCGGCGAGCTGGCTGAGCCGGCTGCCGATGGGAGTGACTGTGGCGGCCCCCAGCGTGCGGGCCAGGGCGGGCGGCAGGCTGGCATCGGGCAGGCACAGGCCGGCGGCGGTGTCGTCGACGGGGCTGACGTGCCTGCTCCGGGGGTCGAAGATCCATTCGGCCAGCCGCGGGAGATCGCCCGCGGTGAAGGTCAGTGATACCAGCCAGTTGCCATCGGGCCGTTTGCGTGAGTCCCACTCGGCGCCTCCGGTGCCGGCACCGAGGCTGGTGAGCCGCTCGGTGACCAGATCGCCGAGCGGGCGCCCTGGCCCGCTTTCCCCCGGCTGGCGGATGCTCGCCGCCTGCGCCTCCTGGGCTCGGTAGGCGCGCTCCGCCAGTACCGGCCCCTCGAAGCGGCGGACCCGTTCGATCGGCACCCCCGCCACGTCGGCGATGTCCTCCGCCGTCTCACCGGCCCGGATCCGGTCCTGGATCTCCTTGGGTCGCAAGGGACTCTCCACTTCGATCTCGTACTGAGCGAGCCGGGAGAACTGCCCTCGGGCCACGATCCGCAGCCGGTCATCGACCGGCAGCGAGAAGCGGCCGCTGCGCCCCGGTGCGGCCAGGACGGCATAGGTGCCATCCTCACTCACCGCGACCAGGCGCAGTTCCTGCATCGGCGTCCCTTCTGCGCCGCCGGCCAGGCCGGCGTGCCTGATGCCGCGCGAGGGCGTCGCTCGGACTTCCCTCATGCGAGTGTGACGGTCGGGATGGGTCCTGGCCAGCACCGCGCGCGGCATGTCCCGCAGATCACCGGAATGGTAGGACGGCAAGCACGGGCGGCGGCAGCCCGATCCCGCACTCCCGGCTGGCCGGGCAACCACGGGCGGATACGGCTGCCCGGGTGACCGGTCAGGCCGGGTGCTGGCCAAGCGGTGCCTCATCACCGCCCGGCGTCACGGTGTCCGGGACCGCCACCTGGCCGTCCGGCCCGCTGCCTGCGGGCAGCTCGGCACTCCGGCGGCTCATCTTGGACGGCCACCAGTTCCACCTGCCCAGCAGCACCACGGTGGAGGGCACCAGCAGGGTGCGTACCAGGAAGGTGTCCATCAGCACCCCGAGTGCCAGGCCCAGCCCGATGTCACGGATCTGGTCACCCCCGGAGCCGCTGCCGGCCACCACCGTCAGCACGATGAAGGTGCCCGCCAGCACCAGGCCTGCCGACGTGATCGTGGTCCCGGTCGCGGCCAGCGCCCGGGTGACGGCCTCCCGCAGCGGCCGGCGCTGTGCCTCCTCCCGGATGCGCGTCATCATCAGGATGTTGTAATCCTCGCCGAGCGCGAGCAGGAAGATGAACATCAGGAAGGGCATGAAGAACACCAGCCCGCCGCTGTTACCGATCTCGATGAAGATCAGCACCGACAGGCCCAGCGCCGCCAGGTAGGAGATGCCGACCGAGGCGATCAGGTAGAGCGGGGCCACCAGGCTGCGCAGCACGATTGCGAGCAGGATCCCGATCGCGATGATCGCGACCGGGATGATGCGCTTCAGGTCGCTGTTGGAGATGCTGCTGATGTCGTACAGGGCCGGGGCCTCGCCACCGACGGCGTGATCGGACGCCCCGATCGACGTGGCCACCTCGGCGGTGGCCGCCCGCACCGCTGGCACGGCGTTCATCGCGGCGGTACCGCCCGGGTCGCCCGCGTGCAGGCCGGTGAGGAACTGCACGGTCTTGCCGTCCGCGCTGACCAGGTTTCCGGTGGCGCGGTAGACCTCGTAGGCGGGCAGCGGCACCCCGGTCCCGGCCGGGGGCACCGCCGGGAGCAGGGCGGCCGGCCCGAGTTTGGCGTGCAGGGCACTGTACTCGGCTGGGGTCAGGGTCGCCCCGCCGGGATTGAGTGGCCCGCTGACCTGGCTGAACAGCGGGTTTGCCGACAGCTGCCGGGTAGCGTTGGCGAGCGGGGCCGGATTGTCCCAGACCGGCGTGTCGAACCGGAAGAGGAGATTGGTCGGGTTCGCCGACGACTGCGGGAAATAACTGGCCAGCAGTGCCTGCCCGGCCGCGGAGTCACTGCCGGCCGGCGGTGCGGTGTTCCCGCCGAAACCGGCCGCGGTATAGCCGAACACCGCGAAGGCCAGCCCCCCGAACAGCACGAGGCCCGACACCAGGGTGGGCACCGGATGCCGGACGATCCGCCCGGCAACGCGGCCCCAGGTGCCGGTCTTGCCGCTGCCCTGGATGTTCCACGGCAGCAGCTTGGGCTTGCCGAAGAAGCGCAGGAACAGTGACCGCTTCTGGGCGAGCAGGGACAGCCGGAGCGACAGCAGGGCCGGCAGCAGCGTGAGAGCCGCGAGCAGGATGACCCCGATGGCGATCGCGAACGGGATGCCAAGGTCGGAGTAGAACGAGAAGCTGGCCAGCAGCAGCGTCAGCACCGCCGCGATCACCGTGGCGGCCGAGAAGGTGATGGAC
>Ga0318555_10000641_pt1 | contig 11063 bp, 8 predicted proteins | sample GRESIP082b2f23_FD_202529 | JGI IMG/M metagenome (GOLD analysis project Ga0318555, IMG submission 202529) | Tropical soil microbial communities from Luquillo Experimental Forest, Puerto Rico - GRE.SIPMG.082b2f23 | ecosystem: Environmental > Terrestrial > Soil > Tropical forest > Bulk soil... | reverse complement strand
CGGATCGCGTTGGCCGGGGACAGGTAGCTGCCGAACGAGCCGGCCAGCAGGACCTGCTGGATGTCGCCGGGCGCCAGGCCCGCCTCCTCCAGCAGGATGCGCCAGCCGGTGGCGATCGCCGCCTTGGCGAACTGGAGTTCCCGCACGTCCCGCTGGGACAGGTAGATCGCGTGCGCCACGTCGCCCGGCTCGCCGAGCCAGTGCAGCACGAATACCCGCTCCTCGCCGAGCCGGGTCAGCCGCCAGGCCAGGCCCGGCGCCAGCGCCGCCGCCTGCTCCTCGGGCACGAACCGGCCGGAGGGATCGAGCAGGCCGAGCCGGACCAGCCCGGTCACCGCGTCCACCAGCCCCGAGCCGCACAGCCCGGCGGGCTCGCCGTCGCCGATGACGGTCAGCTCGCACGTGTCGGGGGTCATCGTGACCACCTCGATCGCGCCGTCGGCGGCCCGCATCCCGCACCGGATCGCCGCGCCCTCGAACGCCGGCCCGGCCGGCGCCGCGGTGGCCAGCAGCCACTCCCGGTTGCCCAGCACGATCTCGCAGTTGGTGCCGATGTCCACGAACAGCCGGATCCGGGCGTCCCGGTCCATGCCCGACGCGAGCAGCCCGGCGGTGATGTCGCCGCCCACGTAGGCGCCGAACGCGGGGAAGACCACGGCACGGGCCCGCGGGTGCACGGCGATGCCGAGGTCGGCGGCGAGCACCTCGGGGAACAGCCGGGTGGCCATGATGAACGGGGCCATGCCGAGGGGCTCGGGGTCGATGCCCAGCACCAGGTGGGTCATGGTCGCGTTGCCGGCCAGCGCCACCTCGTAGATCTCGGCCGGGTCCGCGCCGCCCTGCGCGCACACCTCGGCGGCCAGCCCCGCGAGGGTCTCCTGAGCCAGGGCACCCAGCCGGTCGAGCGCCGCCGGGTCCAGCATGGTCGCGCTGATCCGGCTGATCACGTCCGCGCCGAACGGCTGCTGCGCGTTGAGCACCGACGCCACGGCGGCCGGGGTCCCGGTGGACAGGTCGAGCAGCGTCGCGACCACCGTTGTGGTGCCCAGGTCGAACGCGATGCCGAACCGGCGGGCCGAGGTGTCCCCGGGCTCCACGCCGATCAGCACGTCGTCCACGACCACCGCGGTGACCTTGTAGTCCGCGGCCCGCAGCACCCGGCCGAGCGTGCGCAGCACGGCGAGGTCGATCCGCGGTTCCAGGTCGTCGAGCGCCGCGAGCACCCGTTCGGCGTCGGTCACCTGGTCGCTCAGTGACGGCTCGGCCAGTTCCAGGTAGCGCTTCTGCACCGCGGGCCGCAGGATCACCTGCCGGCCGACGCCCACCGTGGCGGCCCGGGGCCTGGTGACGAGCGGCGGCACGTCCACCCGGGAATCCGACAGGGCCTGCGCCCGGCAGGCCAGCCGCCACCCCTGCCGCAGCTCGTCCGGGCTGAACGCGCGGAGGTCCAGCTCGGACGGGGCGTCCGCGCCGTCGTCCAGCACCCGGATCTTGCACTTCTTGCAGGTGCCGTGCCCGCCGCAGGTCGAGTCGATCGCGATGCCGTTCCAGCTCGCGGCGTCGAACAGGGTGACCCCGTGCGGCACCCGCACCCGGCGCGCGCCCGGCTCGAAGACCAGGTCGACCCGGACCGGGCCCGCCGGGTGCCCGGTCCCGTCGGCGTCCGCGGCCACCGCGTCGTCGACGCTGGTCACGGAGCCGCCTGCGAGATGGCCCCCGCGGCCTGCGAGGACGGCCCGGCGGCCGGGGAGACGGCCGCGCCGGCGGCCTGCTGGGCCCGGTGCGCCGCGATCCACGAGGCGCCCCAGGGGTCCCGGTCGAGCAGCAGGTCGGCGGCCTTGACCGCACGGACGATCTGCGGTGCGCGGGCGTCCATGATGGCGCTGGTCAGGCCGTGGGAGACGGCCATGGCCAGGAACCCGGCGCCGATCGCGTGCCGGTCCGGCATGCCGAACGACACGTTCGAGGCGCCGAGCGTCATGTTCAGGCGGAGCTCATCGCGGATCAGCGCGATTGTCTCCAGCGTCCGGCCCGGGTGCCCGGTGTCCGCGCCCACCGGCATGGCGAGCGGATCGATCACGATGTCCTCGATGGGGATCCCGTACCGGCCGGTGGCTACCTCGGCGATCTTGCGGGCGAGGTCGACCCGGCGGCGGGGCTCGTCGGGGATCTCCTCCTCGTCGTTGGGCAGCCCGATGACCGCGGCGCCGTACTTCTTCACCAGGGGGAGGATCGCCGCCAGCCGGTCGTCCTCGGCGGTGACCGAGTTGACCAGGGCCTTGCCCTCGTAAGCGGCCAGGCCGGCGTCCAGGACCTCGATGATCGAGGAGTCGATGACCAGCGGCAGGTCGGTCAGGCCCTGGATCAGCCGGACCGCCCGGGCCATCAGTTCCGCCTCGTCGGCCAGCGGCGCCCCCATGTTGACGTCCAGCGCCATGGCACCGCCGGCCACCTGCTCGGCGACGTCGGCCTCCACCCGGGACAGGTCGCCGCGGCGCAGCTCCTCCTGGAACCTCTTGCGGCCGGTCGGGTTGATCCGCTCGCCGATGATGCAGAACGGCTGGTCCGGGCCGATCAGGGTGGTCCCCTTGGGCGAGGAAAGAACGGTGTGCATGCGCGCCCCTACGCGGGCAGCGCCGCGCGGCGCCGCTGCAGCAGTTCCTTGGCCCGGACCACCGCCGCCGAGGCGTCGGCGGCGTACCCGTCGGCGCCCACCACGTCGGCGTACTCCTGGGTGACGGGGGCGCCGCCGACCATGACGATCACCCGGTCGCGCAGCCCGGACTTCTCCAGCGCGTTGATGTTCGCCTTGAACATCGGCATGGTCGTGGTCAGGAACGCGGAGAAGCCGACGATGTCCGGCGAGTGCTCGCGGACCGCATCGACGAACTTCTCCGGGGACACCTGCACGCCGAGGTCGATCACCTGGAACCCGGCGCCCTCGAACATGATGTTCACCAGGTTCTTGCCGATGTCATGCACGTCGCCCTTGACCGTGCCCATGACGACCGTGCCGATCGCGACGGCACCGGTCTCGGCCAGCAGCGGCCGCAGGATCTCCAGCGCCCCGGCCATCGCCTTGCCCGCGATCAGCATCTCCGGCACGAAGAAGTCGCCGCGCTCAAACCGGGCGCCGACCTCCTCCAGCGCCGGGATCAGCGCGTCGTAGAGCAGCGTCTCCGGGCCCAGGCCCATCCCGAGCCCGGTCTGGGTCAGCTCAAGCACGGACGGCCCGTTGCCCACCAGGGTGTCGTCGTACAGCTGCTTGAGAAGCTCGTCGGGTGTCACACGGCACCTTCTCTCTGTGCTTGCGCTCGGGAGGCCTGCGCCAGGCGCGCTGCGCCGTCGCCCGGCGGCACCGGCTGCTCCGCCCGGTGCCCCAGGACCTCAGACAGGCCGCGCGCCTGGGTGATGCACGCGGCCGCCACGCCGGCGATCCGCGGCGTGGTCAGCCGGGTCCCGGGGCCGGACACCGACAGCGCGGCGACCACCGCGCCGCCGTCGCCGTAGACCGGGGCGGCCACCGCCACCAGCCCCGGTTCCAGTTCGCCGTCGATGACCGCGTAGCCGAGCTCCCGGATCGCCGCCAGCTCCGCCTCCAGCGCCGGCCGGCTGGTGATGGTCTGCTCGGTGCGCCGCTCCAGCCGGCCCGGCGGCAGCTGCGCCGCGCCGTAGGCGAGCAGCACCTTGCCGATCGCGGTGCAGTGCAGCGGCACGGTCCGGCCCAGCCAGTTGGTGGCCCCGATCACGTACACGCTGTCCACCTGGGCGAGCTGCTCGACCATGCCGTCCCGCACGACGCCCAGGTTCACGGTCTCCCCGGTGTCCGCGCCGAGCCGGTCCAGGTAGGGCTGGGCGACCTCGGTCAGCCCCGCCTCGGCGCCGCCGCGCCAGGCGAACCGGACGAACATCTCCCCGGGGCGGAACCGGCCCGCCTTGTCCCGCCGGACCAGCCCGTTGCGCTCCAGCGCCAGCAGCAGCCGGGAGGTGGTGCTCTTGGCCAGCCCGGTGGCGGCGGCCAGCTCGGTGAAGGTGACCGAGCCCGGCGCGTGCACCACCTCGGTGAGCAGCCGCGCCGCCCGGTCCACCGCCTGGGTCCCGTTGGGTGTGCTCACCGCGTGCCTGCCTGTTGGGGGTTTGCCGGCCAGCCCGGCCCGTGCCAAGCTTGACCCGAGAGTTCCACGTTACGGAACTCTGTTCTACTATGTGATCCTACGATCGGGGTCTTGGCCGGTCAAGGCCGCGCCGGGCCGTCCCGGGCGGTCCCGTTCAGGGAACCCGGGCCAGCTCCCAGGCGGTCCCGGGCCGGCCGGAGGGCAGGTGGCGATGTTCCGCAACACGATGCCGCGGTACGAGATCCTCTCCGCCGACGCGGTCACGGTGCTGGACCGCGGCTGGCGCCGCATCGTCAGTGAGATCGGCGTCCAGTTCGCCAAGCCGGAGGCGGTCGAGCTGTTCCGCAAGGCCGGCCAGCAGGTGGACGGTGACGTGGTCAAGTTCGACCCGGAGTTCGTGCTGGAGCAGGTCGCCAGGGCGCCGCGCGAGTTCGACGTGCAGGCCCGCAACCCGGCCAACAGCGTGCACATCGGCGGCGACGACATGGTGTTCGGCGCGGTGTACGGGTCCCCGTTCGTCCGGGAGGGCGAGGTCCGCCGGGACGCCACGCTGGAGGACTTCCGCCGCCTGGCGATGCTGGCCCAGTCGTTCCCCGAGCTGGACTCGGCGGGCGGGGTGATCTGCGAGCCCAACGACGCCCCGCTGGACTCCCGGCACCTCGACATGATCTACGCGCTGCAGACCGTCACCGACAAGATCTACATGGGCAACGTGGTCTCCGGGCCGAACGCGGCCGACACCATCGCGATGACCTCGATCCTGTTCGGGGGACTGGAGAAGGGCCGGGAGCGGATCGAGCAGACCCCGGCGACGATCTCGCTGATCAACTGCAACTCGCCGCTGCGCTGGGACGACCGGATGCTGGACGCCCAGTTCGAGTACTGCGCGGCCGGCCAGCCGGTGGTGCTCACCCCCTTCCTGCTCATGGGCGCCATGTCCCCCGTGGCGATCCCGGCCGCGCTGGCGCAGCAGCTTGCCGAGGCGCTCACCGGCATCGCGCTGGCCCAGCTCATCCGCCCCGGCTGCCCGGTCATCTTCGGCTCGTTCCTGTCCAACATCGACATGCAGTCCGGGTCGCCAAGCTTCGGCACCCCCGAGTCGGCGATCGGCCTGCTGTGCACCGGCCAGCTGGCCCGGTACTACGGGCTGCCGTTCCGCACCGGGGGCGGCCTCAACTCCAGCCAGACCTGCGACGCGCAGGCGGCGTATGAATCGCTGATGACGCTGCTGCCCACGTTCCTGGCCGGCACCAACTGGGTGATGCACGCGGCCGGCTGGCTGGAGGGGGGCCTGGTCTCCTGCTACGAGAAGTTCATCGTCGACATCGAGCTGCTGCGGATGCTGCGGGTCGAGTTCACCCCGCTGGAGATCGACGAGGCGTCACTGGCGTTCGGCGCGCACGAGGAGGTCGGCCACGGCGGCCACTTCCTCGGCGCCGCGCACACCATGGAACGGTTCCGCACCTGCTTCTACCGGCCGCTGCTGTCCTCCACCGCCAACTACGAGCGGTGGCTCAAGCAGGGCGGCAAGGACGCGACCGTGCGGGCCGGTGAGATCTGCCGGAAGACCCTGGCGGACTACGAGCCGCCGCCGCTGGACGACGCCATCCGCGCGGAACTGCAGGAGTACGTCACCCGCCGCCGCGCCGAGCTCGGCGACTAGCCTCGGCCCGTCTGACGTGCCGCCGCAAGCGGGTGATACGTATCACGAGAACCGTGCCCCCAAACCGGGCAAACCGGGCGTGAATGTGACTGGTTCGAATGAAACAAGGCGCGAGGTAGGTGCGGGGATGGCGGCGGATCTGGTGCTGACCGGCGGAGCCGTCTACACCGTCGATGCGGCGCGGTCCTGGGCGCAGGCGGTCGCGGTCACCGGCGGGCGGATCGCCGCGGTGGGCAGCGACGCCGACATGCGGCCGCACGTCGGGCCCCGCACCGAGGTCGTGAACCTGCGCGGGCGGATGGTGCTGCCCGGGTTCCAGGACGCGCACGTGCACGCGTCCGGTGGCGGCCTGGAGCGCGGCCAGTGCGACCTGACCGGCGAGCACACCCGGCAGGGCTACCTGGCGGCGATCCGCGGCTACGCCGACCGCAACCCGGACCGGCCGTGGATCCTCGGCGGCGGCTGGGGGATGGACGTGTTCCCCGGGGGCGTGCCCAGCAGGGAGGACCTCGACACGGCCGTCCCCGACCGGCCGGTGTTCCTGTCCAACCGCGACCACCACGGCGCCTGGGTGAACTCACGGGCGCTGGCGCTGGCCGGCGTGGACGCCGCGACCCCCGATCCCGCGGATGGCCGGATCGAGCGGACCGCGGCCGGGGAGCCCCAGGGCACGCTGCACGAGGGCGCGATGGACCTGGTGCACCGGGTTGCGCCCACGGTCACCCTGGCCGAGCAGGTGGCGGGCATCCTGGAGGGCCAGCGGTACCTTCATTCGCTTGGCATCACGGCCTGGCAGGAGGCGATCGTCGGCGAGTACGCGGTGGTGCCCGACTGCTTCGACGCCTACCGCGAGGCCGACAGCCGGGGCCTGCTGACCGCCCGGGTCACCGGTGCGCTTTGGTGGCGGCGCGCCACGGGGACGTCCCAGCTTGAATTTCTAGCCGAACGACGGGCCGTGGCCGGCCAGGGCCGGTTCCGCGCCACCAGCGTGAAAATCATGCAAGACGGCGTCTGCGAGAGCTTCACCGCCGCCATGCTCAGCCCCTACCTCGACCGGCACGGCCACGAGACCGGCGGCCGGGGCACCAGCTTCTTCGCCCCGGAGGTGCTGAACGAGGCGGTCACGGCGATCGACGCCCTGGGGTTCGGTGTGCACATCCACGCGATCGGCGACCGCGCCGTCCGCGAGGCCCTGGACGCGATCGCCGCCGCCCGGGCAGCCAACGGGCCAGGCCGGGGACGCCATCACATCGCGCACATCCAGGTCGTCCACCCCGACGACGTGCCCAGGTTCCGCGATCTGTCGGTGGTGGCGAACTGCCAGCCGCTGTGGGCCAGCAACGAGCCGCAGATGACCGAGCTGACCCTGCCGTTCCTCGGCCCGGAGCGGTCCGCGTGGCAGTACCCGTTCGGCAGCCTGGCCCGCTCCGGGGCGCAACTGTGCTTCGGCAGCCCTAACCCCCTGTGGGAGATGCACACGGCGGTGAACCGGACCACCGCGCCCGAGTACCCGTTCCGTGGCCCGGAGACCGACGCCCCGTTCCTGCCCGGCGAGCGGATCGGCCTGCCCGCCGCGATCGCCGCGTTCACCATCGGCTCCGCCTACGTCAACCACGACGAGCGGGACGCGGGCTCGGTCGAGCCGGGCAAGCGCGCCGATCTCGTGGTGCTCGACCGCGACCTGTTCACCCAGCCCGCCGGCGAGATCGCCCTGGCCGAGGTGGACCTGACCCTGGTGGACGGCGCCGTGGTGCACGCCCGGTACCCCTAGCCCCGGCGGGCCGCCGGGGTCACTCGGCGAGCAGGACGCCCAGGAACAGGGCGGCGAGCGCGGACAGGCCGGTCAGCGCGCCGAACACGGCGATCCATACCGGTTTCCGGGCCCGGGCGTGCAGCGCGGCGGTCACCCCGGAGACGACCACCACGATCAGCTTGACCACGAGCGTCGTCTCGTAGCTGCCGTGGATCTGGCCGCGGACGGCGGCGATGTTCCAGATGCCGGTGATCACCAGGACGCCGAACGCGGGCCAGGCGACCTGGTTGAACCGGCGGGCGGCGGCCCGCGGTATCTCCGCGCCGAGCCGGCGCAGCACCGGGACCAGCACCGCGAGCGTGATCTGGCCGCCGACCCAGATGGTCGCCGCGAGCACGTGCAGGAACAGCCTGATCGTGTCCCAGCTGACCGAGAGCATATCCGTCCCCTGATCGTGGTCGGTGCGGATCGCGGAGCAGGCATTGCGGCAGGCGAGTTGCGGTGAATGCCGCGGGTGTGCCCCGGCAGTGCGTATTGCAAAATAGCAAGGGGCGGGCGGCGACGGTCATCCTCACGGCGGGGTGAGCGCGACCTTTGGCGAGGTGCGTGATGGCAGACCGGCGGGTGTTGGGAATCGTCCTGGCGGGCGGCGCTGGGCGGCGGCTGATGCCGCTGACCGAGGACCGGGCCAAACCGGCGGTGCCGTTCGCCGGCCTCTACCGGCTCGTGGACTTCGCGCTGTCCAACCTGGTCAACGCCGGGTGCCTGCGGGTCTGCGTGCTCACCCAGTACAAGAGCCACAGCCTGGACCGGCACATCACCACCACCTGGCGGATGAGCGCGCTGCTCGGCAACTACGTCACGCCGGTGCCGGCGCAGCAGCGCCTCGGGCCCCAGTGGTACACCGGCTCGGCGGACGCGATCTACCAGTCGCTGAACCTGATCTCCGATGAGCGGCCCGACCTGGTGGTGGTGTTCGGCGCGGACCACGTGTACCGGATGGACCCCCGGCAGATGATCGACCAGCACGTCGACAGCGGCGCGGGGGTCACGGTCGCGGCGATCCGGGTGCCCCGCCCGGAGGCGGCCGCGTTCGGTGTGATCAAGGCCGCCAGGGCCGGCCACCGGATCGAGGAGTTCCTGGAGAAGCCCGCCGACCCGCCCGGCCTGCCCGGCAGCCCCGATGAGGCCTTCGCCTCCATGGGCAACTACGTCTTCGGCGCCGGCGTCCTGGTCGACGCGCTGCGCAAGGACGCCGCCGACGCGGCAAGCAAGCACGACATGGGCGGGGACATCATCCCGATGATGGTCGACAACGGCCTCGCCCACGTGTACGACTTCGCCGCCAACGAGGTGCCCGGCGCGACCGAGCGGGACCGGGGCTACTGGCGCGACGTCGGGACGCTGGACTCCTACTTCGACGCGCACATGGACCTGTGCCACGTGCACCCGGTGTTCAACCTGTACAACCAGCGCTGGCCGATCCTGACCCAAATCCCGTCCCAGCCGCCGGCCAAGTTCGTGCACGACTCCGGCGACCGGATCGGCCGGGCGCTGGACAGCCTGGTGAGCAACGGTGTCGTCGTGTCCGGCGGGCTGGTGCGCGAGTCGGTGCTGTCCCCGGGCGTGCGGATCAACAGCTGGTCCTCGGTGGAGCGCGCGGTGATCCTGCACAACACGGTGATCGGGCGGCACGCGGTGGTCCGTGACGCGATCATCGACAAGAACGTCGAGGTCCCCGAGGGGGCCGAGGTGGGCGTGGATAAGGAGCACGATCGCGAGCGTGGTTTCGTGGTGTCCGACGGGGGGATCACCGTCGTCGGCAAGGGCCAGGAGGTGCCCAAGTGACCGCAGCCGCACCAGGCCCGCGGCTGCGCGTCGCATTGCTGACCCGTGAGTACCCGCCCGAGGTGTACGGCGGGGCCGGGGTGCACGTGACCTACCTGGCCCGCGAGCTGGCCGGGCTGGTCGATGTGACCGTGCACTGCCAGGGCGCCGACCGGCCCGACGCCGTGGCGCACCGTCCCTGGGACCACCTCGCCGGGGCGAACCCGGCGCTGGGCGTGATGTCGGCCGACCTGTCCATGGCGGCGGCCACCGGGTCCGCCGACGTGGTGCATTCGCACACCTGGTACGCGAACCTGGGGGGCCACCTGGCCTCCTTGCTGTACGGGGTTCCGCACCTGGTCACCGTGCACTCGCTGGAGCCGCTGCGGCCGTGGAAGGCCGAGCAGCTTGGCGGCGGTTACGCGCTGTCCTCGTGGTGCGAACGGGTGGCCGTGGAGGCCGCCGCGGCCGTGGTGGCCGTGTCAGCGGGCATGCGGGACGACGTGCTGGCCGCCTATCCCGCGGTCTCCCCCGACCGGGTGCGGGTCATCCGCAACGGGATCGACACCGCCGAGTACGCGCCGGACATGGCGACCGACGTGCTGGACTCTTGCGGGGTGGACCCGGGCCGGCCGTCGGTGATCTTCGTGGGCAGGATCACCCGGCAGAAGGGCGTCCCGGTGCTGCTGCGGGCGGCGGCCGCCCTGGATCCTTCGGCCCAGCTCGTGCTCTGCGCCGGCCAGCCGGACACTCCCGAGCTTGCCGCCGAGGTGGAGGGCCTGGTGGCGGACCTGCGCGCGGTGCGGTCCGGGGTGATCTGGATACCGGAGATGCTGCCCAAGCGCGCGGTGATCCAGTTGCTCACGCACGCAACCGTGTTCGCCTGCCCCTCGCTCTATGAGCCGCTCGGCATCGTCAACCTGGAGGCGATGGCCTGCGGCACGGCCGTGGTGGCCTCGGCGGTCGGCGGCATCCCCGAGGTGGTGAGCGACGGCGAGACGGGGCTGCTGGTCCCGCCGGATGACCCCGGGGCGCTGGCCGGCGCCCTCAACGCGCTGATCGGGGACCCGGCACTCGCGGCCGCGCTCGGCCGGGCCGGGCGCGAGCGGGCGGTCGCCGAGTTCGGCTGGCAGACGGTGGCCGCGCAGACGGCGGACCTGTACGCCGAGCTGGCCGGCCGCTGACCCGGGCCGCCGTGTTGCGCTGAGCCGGGCCACCGGCAACGCGGGCCGGCCGGAAAGTCCTTCGCAAAAGTTGCTGGCCGCTGCCCGGGGCCGGCCTCCTACCGGTGTCGCGCCGATGATCGCTCGCCCGCCGCGGGCGCTGGCGGCCGCGCGCCGCGAGACGCGGGAGGCCCGTATCACACTTCGGAAGGGGCGCATGGGGATAATGGACCGCGGGCAAGTGGCAGCGGATACTCCAGAAGAATTACGGTGAGACCGTGCACGACGATGAGATCGTCGCAGCGATTGTCGCAGGGGACCCGGCGGGGCTTGCCGCCGCTTACGACAACTACGCTCGGGCGTTGTACGCCTACTGCCGGACACTGCTCAGCGAGCCTGCCGACGCCGGGGACGCGGTCCAGGACACATTTGTCGTCGCGGCCACCAAACTGGACGCGCTGCGCGAGCCGGACCGGCTCCGCCCCTGGCTGTACGCGGTGGCCCGTAACGAGTGCTTCCGCCGCCTGCGGGCGCGCGGGCAC